>ERZ778019.416-NODE-416-length-84608-cov-13.056675_pt1 | contig 84608 bp, 108 predicted proteins | sample MGYA00375749_ERZ778019 | MGnify/ENA primary metagenome ERZ778019 (study PRJEB29350, sample SAMN05389821) | bioreactor metagenome | isolation source: Ammonium sulfate bioreactor | place: South Africa: University of Cape Town | collected 2014-03-17 ... | reverse complement strand
AAGAAAAAAACTATGTTTACATGAACGATGTTATTATCTGACAATGGACTTGACGATGAAACGCCTGAATCCGATGCACATGATTTGACTGAAGCTGATCGAACGATTTTCGGTGCATTATCATCAGGTGATGGTGATGTTGAATGATTTGAGTTTATAGTCGATGTGATTAATGATGGACACGATGAAGCTGTTGCTAGTAGATAAGCTGTCGACGTGGCTATTGATTGTGCTTGATGTGTATTTTGTGTTGGTGACACGCTAGATGTAGATGATGATGATGATGTTCGTTTGTCGAGATCAGCCATGGGATAGGAACGACAACGTGGCGGCGATGATGATGAACTTGTTGGTGCAGCAATTGTATTGTTTGAACAATCGATTGGATTGTCATCGTAGATTTTAGTAGCTGGTGACACAGGTAAAGATGTCGAACATTTGATGTTGACAAGTGTATCAGTACTTGTTGGAGATGTTAGATTGATGTGATTAGTTGTTGATAGATTCGTTGGTGTGATCGCACGTGGTGATGGTAGTGTACCATTGAGTAAAGCCGGAAGAATATTTGTTAATGTACTTGATACAGATCGGTGAGTTGTCGATGGTGAATAGTCACCTTTGTGTAGAAATGATGGAATATTCAATGATGACGTTGATGTTGTTGAATTCGAGGATGATTGCAACATTTGAGTGAGAAAAGCATTCTCAGTTGATGAACTTACAGTTTCTTTTCCTAGACATAAACAAATTTTATTCGAGAAAAGCAATAGTTTGTGGGTTTGTTTTTCGTGTTTTACCATTTGTATGATGATTTAATTGTAGTTGTTTGCGTTTTTCTCGAACACTTTTATAGAATGCAATTCGATCCAATGTATTCAATGAATGTGGTGGTACGGCAGCTGCAGCAGGAATCATGGATGTTAATAAAGATAGTGTGGACTTGTCAAACAGTCCACGATGAATAAAACAAAGAATGTGACCTTATCGGTCTAGAATTACAAAAAGAAAGAAGAATAGAATAGAGATTCGATGTTGTGTAATCGATTATGAACGACAACGATGTTGTTGTTGTTGGTTGATGTCGTCTCACTATCCTCCCTAGTTCATCCAATCTGTACACATACGGCGGCGACGATCGTATTGTCCACTCTCTTCTTTTTCTTCTTCTTTTCTCTTTCTTTATTATTATTATTATTTGTGATGCTTTAATTCCTGTCTAGCCATTACACTACTATGCTATAATAAAATGTAAGCATACAAATTACAACGATGAGAACGAATCGAATGAATAAAGGAAGAAGAAATATGGGAGACGTAATTCAATCCTACTTTCGAATAGATTTCAAAATTGTCTAATTCTTTGTTTATTTTGTAATTTTTTTATATAAAAGACAAAAAAAGTAGTTATAGATTGTCTGAATCGAAATAAAAACAATAAATACTTATTAATGATGAAAAATCTGTACTACCTATTCCGTTCTATTTTTCTACATATTTTGAGTCAATCTTCGTTTGATTCTTTCGTTTTTCCTTCATTTACTCTTTCTCTCTCTCTCTCTCTCTTATTTTCAAGGTCATGTAATCACATATTGTATTCAACGTCAAAAAAACTAGGAAAGACCTTGAACCCCATGTCAAAAAACGAACTACACGCGTTTGAAATAAATAAAGTAGATATTAACCAAAGGTGCGTCTATTCAGTTTAATGATAGTTATTGGCCCGAGTGTTTTCGTACTGGGAGTATATAAAAATCAATTAATTAATATAGAACACTGAATCTAAACGAGTAGAAGAAAAAAAAAGATGAAAAACTTATTTTCTACTTGAAGTTTATTTTTATATTTTATATTCTGAAGAGAAAGAGAAAAAGAAGTGAGAGTCTATACCATGTATTTTGTACTTACGTATTGACAAGAAAAAAAACAGAAAGGAAAAAGAATATTAAGGAATAAAAGAACTATTTAAATATGTAAGGTGAGACTCAACTGTTTATTGTCTGATTCTTTTACTTGTATAATTAATGACAAGACGCGGCAATGTTTTGATGTTTTAGTCGATTAGTAATATGCGCTCATATGTTTTCTTGATTTTAACCTTCGTTATTTTTTTCTTTCTTCTTCTTTTTATGAGAACAAAAAAAAAACTAAAGAATTGTGATAAACAAAAACGAAAACGAATAAGAAGATTAACTGATGATTATTTAATGGATTAATAATAATGAAAAAAAAACGTAGAAAATAGAATCTCGATCAAAAACAGATTGACTAATATTTCCTTTCGAAGGTTATCAAGATGAAAATAAAAAATGGGAAAAGAAAACGACGAAATTATCGTTTATTCTATTCGATTAAATACATTTTTGTATATATATAGAAAACGAGCTTGAGATAGATGAGGTCAAGGTTTATAACAACGATTATACACACACACACACACGTATATATATATATACGTATATATGTATATGTATACGTATGCATATGTATACACGCATTTTTTTAAAATTATTAAATTTCACTATTCGACTACATTTACCTTATAATCAATCGAATATCATCGATTACGACAGGCGCGAGGCGAGGGACAAGACACGCATGCAACTGAAAGAGAAGAGTAACAAAATTTGCTCATCTTCGCCTCGTATTCACTCTTATTCAATGTCAATTCATGTGCATTGCCTGACTGAGTACCTGTTTCGGACGCATTTCTTACCTAATACTCGTTTATATACACGGTCAGCACTTTCGTTCAAGGAAGACTTGCATAGAAGATGAAGAAGAAGAAGAAAAAGAGTGAAGGAGAGAGTATATTGCGCAATTCCGTGCGTTTTTTTTTCGTAGAACAACAGTACCGGTACCGTACATACGTGTATTCTGTGTAAATGTGACGTAAACTGTTCATATCGTCTCTTCGGACAACTGAAGACGAACGAATTCGAGGTTGATAGTTCACCGTCGTTAACTTACATAGAAACTTTTAGTACTTGTGGTATTCTCTCAAATAGGAGACATCAAATGAATAATAGAAGAAGGCAAACGACATTTTGTATGCATACGTTATGCATACATATAGTAAAAAGGAGAGAAAAAAAAGAAACCAAGTGAATGACCAAGGTGAATAAATAGTTCAAATGGAACTGACCCAGACAAGAATGCCAGACATACACACTTAACCATCGATGTGTATGATAGAACAGTAATTATGACTTGTACCATACTGTTCAATCGGTCGACTTGGCTAGCCTATCATTCGTTCGTTCGTTTTGTACACACTTACTCCCTTCTCTCTCTCTCTCGTTCTTTCTTTCCTTCCTTTCGTCTCGTCTTGCTGGAGGACAGCTAGACTATTACAGCACTCACATACGTATCGTCTAGCCTCTAGCTGTGCGACTGAACAGACAAACGGAAGACAGACAGACAGGCATGCAGACACTAAGTTACCGAATGTCTCTAACTTTTGAATGTACATATACTATGCATGAATTTAATTCAATCACATCTTTTCCGGAATGATTACGAGAACGAAGAAACTCTCATGAAATTGATTTGTACAAGAAAAAACTACGATCTAAAATCTGTATCTTAGAAATATTCAAAAGATATAATCGATGCTCACTTGTCAAGATGTTTTCGGTAATAAAAAAAAAGCGAATGATTAATGCATGATGCATTGAATTAAAATAGATTGACCATTATTAGTCGATTTTGTTACAAAATATGTACGTAAATAGACATGCATAAAACCAAGAAATTATAGAAAATACAATTGCGTCGTTTTATGTCGTCTATTGATTGACCATCAACTAACAACAACTGACCATTCTCTCTCTTTCTCTCTCTCGCTTCTTCTTCTTGTTTTACTATCAGATAGTACTCTTTCTCGTTCTTTTTCTTCTTATTGCGTGTCGTTGAACATACAAAAAAAAAGCTGCACAAAGGATAGCAAAGAAAAGAACGAGAAAGCGTTCGTCATCGTTCAAGGCCGATTGATAGACCCTGTCCATGCACATGTACATCTATGCTTCGAGTAAAAATGTATTACTCGCCACATTTTGAGTCTCCTTAACGTTATCGTGTAAAACAGAAAGAAAGAAAGAAAGAGGAACGAGAACGAAGACGTAATCTCATTGCGGACCTACAATGTGAAATCACTTGACCAACCGAATTCTCTTTTTTTCTCTTTCTATCGTTTGCTCAAGCCAGACAGACAACACATAATCGCTAATTCAATTTGCTGCCGTCATTACGATGCGGTCAGAGAGACGCGTCATCTCGAGTTCTCTTTCTTTTTCTTCACTCGTATGTGTATTCAAAGCCCATGGACATTGACCATCTGCCATAACACGTAACTTATCGTCTTCAAATAAAACATAAGAGAGGAGAAGACGATGACGACGACGACGATGAAGAAGAAAAAAAGAAATACTCTCGTATTCTTACGTCATTGTATTTGACCGGACCTTGCCCGTTGTATTTATGTCTGCTTGTCTATCTGTCTATCTGTCTGTCTGCGTTAAACATAAACGAGAACGGTCACTGTTCGATATCATGTTCTCATAAGTATGCATGTATGTCTTTGTTATGTACGAAGTGATTTGTTCACACAATGACTTGATCGTGTTCAGTAATGTAACCTTTTATCATGTTTTGAGCGTATAGGCTTGCCTTACACGAATATTCTTCAGACAGACAGACAGACAGACGCACACAAATGAAGATTACGTTCGACAAAAAAATGTTATCGTATTATACGACGTAAATAATAAGACTTCTAATACATGATTTTGTTTCTCTCGCTCTCTCTCATATCAATTAAAACTAACAAGATGCTAGTAGACAGACAAGAACGAAACTGGTCAATCGCCGAAGACATTGGATTAACTTGATTACGCGATGTGGATGATGAGATAATCAAATGCAATAGATCTCGTTAGGACATGTCTATGTGTTCATATGTCAAATCATCAAATGATAAGAATTCCGATCAATAATCAGTCGATGAGAAACAAAAGAATAACTTATTATCGTAACGCAATTTTTATAAAAATCAAACTCATTGATTTTCATTCGAAATCGAACTATATTTATTAAATTCAAATGTGTTATGAGAAAAATAACTTCGTTCACACAAGAAACAAATTCTCACCATCATTATTACTTCTTCATTTCTCTTTGTTTCTTGTCATGAATGAAAAAAAAAGTAATAAAAAATGTCTATACAGTTTATATTATATGAACATTAATTAATGGACAGGTGTCATTAAGCAGGCAACCAACCAACCAGACAGACAGACAGAGAGATTCGATTTTATGTGAATGACCATTGACATTATCTTCCTTCCTTGTCAATTCAAATTATGACCAGCATACGTTCAGACTCTTGTTAACTTCATTTCCTCAAAAATCATCTTTGATGAATATCTCAGCTTGTAAAATTGTTTCGGTCTGCTGACAAGTGACGATGATATCTGTCTACTCTGATTGATTAGAAATTCCCATTTGATAACATTATACACATCTCTATACAAAAGATAGTTCCAGTAGATAACATTGTTATATGATATTATTCGAAAATGACGACTATACTCAAGAGAGATATTTTTGTTATTTTCACTCGAGAAACTTTTATTCGAGTACTTATTAATATGGGTGCAATACCACGAATCACCCACGTTTTCTTTTTCTTATTTCGTCATGATATGCTTCGATAATTATGGTGTGTTATTGCAGAAAGGAGAAAAAAAAGTCATATGTAGAGGATCGTTTTCATTGCTCATTACGACAAAAAAAGGGTTTTGTGTAAATATTTCTGACTCTCTGCTAACGAGCGAAACAATCATTGATAAATAATGGATCGTGTTCGTTGGAGTGAAAAAGCAATACCATTTCGTCATCTCATCGATAATCCATCGATAAAAAAGCCTACGCTTAGTAATGACTAAATTTTCTTTTGCCAATTCGAATCTTATTTGAATTCAATTTAGCACAAATCAATGGAAAAGCCGTTGTTGTCGGAGAAAAAATCAATGGAGAATACATCATGGCATCGCCCTGTAAAGTTTCAGGCGATCGATTCGATGTAATGGATCAAGAAATCGTTCTTTCGAGTAAACATTCAGGTTAGTTTGCTTTTTTTGTTTTTTTAAACCAAATTAAAGTCAGTTTTTTGTGACAAACAAATGAATGTCTAGGCATATGGCGTGTCATATCGAAAGCAACATCAATCAAAGAAGGTCATATTCATCGTTTATCAACAAAAGATTTGGAAAGAATTCATCGACAAGACGTACAAAATCGTCGAGCTACACCTCGATCCTACATTTGCATTCGTGATGTCGAAGCATTTGAATTAATTGCTAGAAATGATGGTACAAGCCAAATCACTTTCTTTCATTGAGAATTCATTTGCATTTTTAGATCCAAAAATTCTCAATGGTTCGTATATTGAACGACGTGTTAAACCGATCGAAGAAGATATCGAATTCGAAATAACTGATACCGGTGAAGTCGAATATACGCCATCGGAAGGCGAACGAACATCTCAAGATTATGCAATGGTAGCAAAAAGTAAACAAGGCACATTCTTACAATTACTTTTGCCCGGCATTGTTGTACAAGAACAATTAGTACGCAATCGTGTTCTACGTGTACTTCATTGTGTAACAAAAGGTGAATCACGTAAACGGCATTTTCTTCTTGAAGTCAATGAACAACCATGTGAAATACGTCCGATTGCTTCGGACGGTTCAACTGAATTACGTTATTTACATTCGACACAAAATCTATATGATTATATGTTAACCTATGGAAACGATGCGGTTCTCTATGTTAAATTACTTCGAGGTAAAATCGGACTATGAATACAATTTGAATATAGTTTTATTTGTCTAGGTGATCCACCGATAAAAGCCATGGAATTCGATGGTTATATGGTATTGAAAAGTAGTTTACATGGTGATAAAATACCGATATGTCGTGTCGAAGATCTCGAAGTAACTCTTGTGAGTCCTGATCTTCCGATAAAAGTCCGTTTAATAAGTAAAACTGAACAAAATTGGCGATCACTATCCGAAGTTCGTGCAGCTGAAGTTCAATGCATGCAATTAGCATTAGCTCTATTGGCTCGTCATGAATCTGAAATGTATGTTACACTTGATGCCAACAGAGAATCATCAACAAATCATCATCAACGACGAAAAGACTATCGAACACGAATATTATCCGATCCAGCAACACGACGACATCACGATGAATTCGATAGAAATCAAGTCAATATGTACAATGCAACTGAAAAACAAATGAGACAGGTTTCAATTGGTGAAACACCGACTCAACGAACGTTTCATCGACAAACAAAAGATGATTCGATGAGAACAACGAATCGACCGATTCGACATACTGCTTCGGATAGATTCTATGGAACAACTGATGAATCGAAAGATTCCCATCGAACACCTCAACGAATATCAAACAATTATAAAACGAAAACAAATTCCAGTTGAAGACGAACAACGAGCATATGAACAAAAAACTGTGACATTCTATTTTCTTCTGCTATGATTTGATTTTGTTTTATTTTTTGTATCTTTTCTTTTTTTTACGATGAAAAATCGATGATGCAGACGACTGGTTGTTTACTTGATTCAACACGTGTGTGAAAAGAGAAATCTGTTGTTTACAAAACACTTTCTTGAGCAAAAAAAAATCAATGCACGAGTTTTGACAACGGATGTAGAAGAATAGTATTGATACGCGTCGAGGGAGAGATGTTGTTTATGATTGTAAAAAACAAATATTTATTGAGACTTTAGATTTTATCGATAAAGCAAAACTCATGTAACTAAGAAGAATAGAAAAAGTCTAGCTTGTAGTCATTTTATAAGTCGAAGAAAAAATCTTCAGTCGTCAATTTTTCTTTTTTCTCTTGCTTTTTTTTCTTCTTTCTCGCGAGAGACTGCTGACGAGGATTGAAAGTGTTCTGACACACACACACACACATTTATATATATATATACATTTTGATGTTTTATTTAGTTGAAGTTATTTGAACCGACGATATGTCTCGAAATATAGATCCCTGGGCGTAAGTCGAAATAAAACGAACAAAATCCCGACAAAATTCGTTGTTCGTTCGATTTAGAATTGAATCTGACAGTGAAGAAAGAAAAGTTGTTGTGCGCACAAAAATTCCAAATACTGCACGAGTAGAATTTCTTAAATTATTCCTAATTTAATTTTCATTTTGATCAAATAGTCTGTTAAAAGTCCGATAATACCTGATTGGGATGCGAAATCAACCGATGAAAAACCAAACACAATCACAATCGATCGATCTTCATCTGCATCTTCTGATGAGTCATCGCATTCAGCTCCACCGATAATTACTACCGAAGATCAACTTGCTGTTTGTTCTCATGTTGTATTCAATTAACTCGTAGTTAATTGACTATATTTTAGATACCTTCAAATCCTGTAAACACGTCAAATTTTGATCCAATTGCTCAAATTCAAGCTGATGCCACTGCATTTGTGAATACATATATACCCAAAGATTATCCATATTTTGTTCAATGTCGTCTCAAACGTGACAAAGACGGTGTACAAGGAGGTTTCTTTCCAACATTTTATTTACATGCCGAACGACAAAGTGATCAGAAAAAAGTAATTAACAATTTCATAGATAATTAACTTGACGTTTATTTATTGTTTTTTGCTCGTGTTGAAGTTTTTCTTGCTAGCTGCTCGAAAAGTAGCTAAAGTCAATCGTCAATCGGAATATCTTCTTACAACTAATGTTGAAACTTTGTCAGAAAAAACCGGTGGTGATGGTTTTATTGGCCGTTTACGAGGAAATAATTTAGTCGGCACTGAATATATACTTTTCGATAATGGTTTAAGTCCAAAAAAATCTTCATCAAAACATCGAATTAATCAAGAAAGTCTTCGACGAGAATTAGCTGCAATTGTCTATGTAATTAAGTTTGTTTTTCAATTGTTATTCTCTGTTTTTTGTCTATAGAATACAAATATTCTTGGTTTGAAAGGACCAAGACAAATCAGTGTTATGCTACCGAAAATTGATCACGAAATTCGGCCACCGAAGGTACGTGCTCGGATTTATTGAAGATATGATATCTTCGATTTGAGAATGTAGAGTGAACTCGGAATAATAAACCAATGGAAAAATCGAATATTTACTCATTTAATGCAATTGAAAAATCGAACACCGAAATATAACGAAGGTTTGAGTTTTTCGTCAAAGTCAATTCATATGAAAATTCTTTTCTAGAAACGAAAACTTACGTTCTACAATTTACTGGCAATCGTGTTGCTCAACCATCCGTTAAAAATTTTCAATTAGTTATCGATAATGAAAATCGTATGTTTACTTGTTTCTCAATAATTCTCTCTCTATCTCTCTCTCACGCTTTAGAACACGAAGAAGTTGTCATGCAATTTGGTCGTGTTGATGAAGATACATTCACATGTGATTTTCGTTATCCTCTCTCAGCTATTCAAGCATTTGGTATTGCATTGAGCTCATTTGATAGTCGACTTGTACGAGAATAAGAAAATTAAATATACGTTTTTTTGTTAATAAAAATAAATAACAAAACAAATCAGAAGACTTTTCATTTTCTTCTTATCTTGCAAATAGCTCCCTCTTTTTTTGAATAAAAACTCATTTTCTCCAATAAGATAAAAGAATATCAAGTCCATTCTAGTTTATTTAAATGATATATAACAACACACTATAACGAACAGTGAAAGACATGTATACGTACAAATCTGTCGTGTCCGACGATTTCTTTTTCGTATGTTTTGTGTTTTGTTTAATTCATCGTCATTGTTTTGTGCGAGTTAAAACACATCGATGATTACATCATGAAATCTCTTTTTCTCTTTCTCATACGGTTTTGTCTTGATCATTTATCATAGTCATATGTTTTATAATGAACACTAGATTGATCATCGACATCATTAAAATATATCTCAAGTCACTAGTGATATCATTTACTTTCAGATGGCCGCTGTTAATGTGTATCATACAAGTGTTACATCCGATAATCTCAGTCGGAATGATATTTTGCAATGGATTAATACGGCATTAGAAGCTAATTACACCAAAATCGAAGATCTCTGTTCAGGTTTGAGGGTGATACCTTTTAATTAACAAAACAAACATTCTTGAGTTCTAGGTTCTGCTTATTGTCAATTTATGGAAATGATGTTTCCAGGTTGGTGTTATTCGTACTGACAGATGTAGATAAGACTAACCAAATAATTCTTCTAATCCTAGGTGCAATAGGCGCACGATCAAAACGAGTCAAATGGAATACTAAACTCGAGCATGAATTTATCAATAATTTTAAAGTACTTCAAGAGTATTTCAAAGCATTAACTGTAGATAAGGTATATCGACAAATTCCATGCATGTATACACATAACTAATATCTCTCTCTCTCTCTGTGTCGTTTTGGTGATTGAATTCAATGCTATCGTAGAAATAATATGATTGTGTTTATGAGAATACTTGTTCTAGGTTCAGTGCCAATGAAACGAGTGAAATGTAATGCCAAATTAGAACATGAAAATATTCAAAATTTTAAAATTTTACAAAATGCATTTCGAACTGTTCAAGTTGATAAGGTTTCGTATAATGTGATGAGAGAACGAATGAGCAAACGAAAGGGAGAGAGAGAGAGGATTATTTATGTGTTGTTGTTGTTTTCGTTCAACTTGACTGATTAATATGTGTGTTTTTTTAGGTTGTACCTGTAGAAAAATTAGTCAAAGGCAAATTTCAGGACAATTTCGAATTTGTTCAATGGTTTAAAAAATTCTTCGATGCTAATTATACAGCAGCTCATGAATACGATCCAGTAGCTGCTCGAGATGGACAGTACGTGTTTTTACAAATCGAAATCATTTCATCTCATTTCCTTTTGTAGACCTTTAGGCAGTATGGGTGCTAAACCAGCTGGTGGTTCAGGTATTCGTGTACCACCAGCCGCTACTCGTCCAGCGCCAGCCGCATCTGTTCGAGCTGTTCATCCATCAACAAGACCAGTTGCAGCAAGTAGAGACAGATCTTAATTGAAAACTTAAATTCTTTGTTTGTTTTTTTTTCCCAAAGCTAAACCAATGCAACAACATCAACAAAAAGTTTCTCCATCGATGCATCGTCAAGTTGGACATCATGTTGATCCTCATCACGGTTCACACAGTCATGAAAGTCTTCGATTACAACAAGAAGTAGATGCTTTCGTCTTGTGTCAATGAAAAATGTAAATTGTTTCTTCTTTGTTGTTGCAGATTGAGAATTTACAAGAAATTATCCAACAACATGCTGCACAAATAGCTGGCTTAGAAAAAGAACGTGATTTCTACTATCAAAAATTACGTGATGTTGAAGTTATTTGTCAAGAACCGGAATGCGAATCATTATCACATACACAACGCATTCTTGAAATACTCTATGCAACAGAAGTATGTGCTTTCATTCGACAATACATCAACAAAATTCATTCTCTTCTTCTTTCGTCGATTTCAGGATGGATTCGCTCAGCCCGACCAAGAAAATGGCAATGGTGAATTGGACAATTTCAATGGTCTAACTGTCGGTAGTAATGGCAATGGTTCTGCACTTGTCGGTGCTGATGAAGACACATACTAATACACAGAACTTCTTTTTTTTTCTTCTTCTCTTTCTATCCAAGTTTTCTTTATTTCATTCGTAATCAATGCTCATTACATATGTCTTTACTTTCTTCTTATGAATAAACACGTGTGTTATCTTTATTTGATTCGTTTTTTATGTGAATATCTGTCAAGCTAAATAAAGAACATATTGATTGAAGTTTTTTTTTTGTCTCATTCGTTCGTTCTCAAATCCATCACTTCAACAATGTTTTTCTTTTTTTTCAACAAGCACTTTATTTTTATTATTTTAAAGACAGACAACAAAGATTCTTTGTTTGTTTTTTACAGTTGCTCATGAGTTCGATTATGTTCATAGGATGGAGGAATTGTATATCGAATTGTTCGATAATTAAATCGTTTAGCTGTTTCATAGGGCGATGTTGTCGAACGATGTTGATTCGAGTTACGCATTAAATTCAATTTCCATGCTAAATTAAAACGACTACTTAAACTTGTTCGATCACTCCAACATGCACTGCTTTTTCGACTATGTGTCATCGATAGATTGTCGTCAATGAACGGAATAGGTTCATCATCATGTAGATGTTGTTTAATAGCCGTTTCGATCGCACTATTAAAATAGGAAATGCGTGTAGATGAATATGGATTATAGGTCGAAGGAAGTGGAGGCATGGTGTTGAAATGTGACGTTTGAGAACAAAGAGTTTCGTTATAAAAACATGATGATGATGTTGTTTCTCCGTCTTCTTGAGTCGCTAATTGTACAACAGGTGAACTAATCAATAGACTATTTATACATAGAAAATATCGAATATTTCTTCGTTTTTTTCTTTTGATTTTTACCGATCTTGTTCAGGTTTGATTTTCTGTTCGGTGTTTTGTATTTGAATATCATCATCGATTGTATTCGTTTTAATCGTTCGTTTAGTCAAAATAGTAATTAACATAAGAATAACAACAACAAGTACGAGCAGAGCAAGTAGACAAACGCCGTATAACCAAATAGGATCTAATGATGTTTGCTCGAAAAATGTCGACGGTAGGTTGATCTATGAAATTGAATCGATATTCATTCATTTCTTTCTTTTCTTTCTTTTTGTAAAATAAAATCAATCACATACATAATGTTTGATATCTTGATAGAGTTGTTGTTGATTACGTTTAAGTGCAAGTAAAAATTGATCATTAGTCAAAGCAATATCTTGACGATAAGGATCTTTGATAAAAACAGCGACATATAAACGACGATCGTCTAACTGTTCTTCGTAACTTTGAATAATGACATGGTCTGCTCTATTAAAATTCGAAATACAAGATACACTTCAAATGAAAAAGAAAATGACTTTCGCATGAATACCTGATAGCATCTGTATCTCGACTGAGACATGTATGTTGATAAGTCGAACAAAATTTTCGAATAATTTTCGCTATACTTTGCCGAAGTGTTCGATAGATTGTCTGTTCAAAATTTTCAATGGTCGTATTTTCGACAATTAACGTTACACTACCACGAAGCGCATATGGCCATAAATGATGATGAATATGTGTGCTATTCATTTGGTGATTTGTTCGTACACCAGTTGATGCAAATCGGACAGTAATTCCAGTTGACCGCTTCGTATTCTTTTGTTTCAAAAATGTTTTATTCTCTGATAATGAATATATATATAAAAAAAAATTCGAGAATAGAAACAATCAAATTCTCAAAAGGATAAAGTATGTCTGTTCTTTGTACGTGCAGAGAGGTGTGCATGCATGAGTAAAAGATACTAACGGCTATTATTCCATGCACAATGAGAGTGGTCTTGATGACCGATTACATCATAAGATTTCTCTCCTTTTTTTTTCTGTCCACTCAACTACTTCATTTAGTCAAAGTGGAAAAAGAAAATGCCATGTCGGACACTTACATTTGAATCATTGCGATTGTTTGAGTTTTCTTTTTTTCTAAACTAATAATCGATCTAAAAGAGAATAAGAACAAAGAAATCTTAAAATTGATTCGTCATCGATTTTTTTTAACATTTGACTTCTTCGGTCTATTTCGCTTGTCTTATCGACTGACTGTTTAATTGCAGTTCGCTCTATCTTGACCCTTCAGGCTTCTAATCAACACGACTTACGATTGTTACTTTTGTTGTTATTATGATAGATGAGAAATAAAATATTGAAAATGAAGAAGAAAAAGAACGAAATGCAACGAACAAAAGAATTGAAAAGAAACTACTTACTGTTATTGTCTGAAAATGAATCGAAATGACTAAAAATGAACACACAATACATATTCAATGTTCATTAGTTGAATGTATGAATTGACTATATTAGACATTCATCCATCCTCTCCTACGTTTTTTCTCTCTCTCTCTCATTCTCTCCCTTCATTTTTTTTTCTTTCCTTCACTTTCACAAATGTCTCGACACGTCTAGAGACAGAAAAGAGTATAATTATCGTTGTTTCTTTTTTTTCTTGTACAATTGATGAGACAATGAAGTGAATATGCTGACACGTTCCTTTCCTCTTAGATTATTATGAGTACGTTTTCGAGTATTTGATCAATGAATCTATATGCACAAATATGAAAAACGAATGAAAATTTTCATGTTAGTTTAATACGTGTAATCATCATGCATTGTATTTAGACACGAAATATCGCTATTAGTAGACAACGTGCTCAAACAAAAACAAAGATATATGCCGCTTTTTATGTCCACTCAATTTTCATTTATCTCGTTGATAATCCCGAATGAAATTTCTACTTTATGTGTCTATATAAGCCATAATAAACTATAGAATTGACGTTCGAACTGAATTTGTTGTTGGCTTTTTTTTTTGTTTCTTGAGAATGTGAAAATTTTTGTTTTTAGTTTAATACGTATAATCATCATGGGTTGTGCTCAGACACGAAATATCGCCATTAGCATGCAACGTGCTCAAACGAAAACACAATCGAAAAGACAGAGAAAGGCAAAAGAAAGCAGTGCTGCTTTTATGTCTGTTCACTTTTTTTTCTTATTTTTTCTGCTTTTCGATTTTTTTTATTAATCCAGGATGCAATTGAAAAACAGTAGAAAAAAATGAAGGAGAAGAGAGAAAGAAAATGAATTGAATGATTAAATACCTGAAAGCTTTTAACTAACGATAATACATATAGAACAACGAAGAACGACAAAAAAGAGAAAGAATTATGAATAAGGTCATTAAAACCCATTCGATATCATCAGCAAATGCAGATCAAACATCGGCTGGACTAGTAAACTTCTCTATTCATTCTTCTTCTCCTCCTTATTTATCTTTTGAAATGTTCGAAGAACGCACAAAATATTCTAACATTTCGACGTATTCTTCATCGACGTGCTGCTGAAGTATCGGCAATATCTCGAACTGATCCGACATCGTTTCTAATCGAAAATGATCCAGCAACACGTTCGATTCTCATTGAAAATGCTTCTCAACAACGAGGCTTTCTTCCATATGACTATCGAATATCGAATACATTCGAATCTATTCGTCGACATCGTGGATATTTCAAAGATTCCAAATCTCAATTTCCTGTTATAGCAGCACCATCATCACTTCGTAGTCGTTCGAAAATAACTCTCGATGCATTTGGCAATTCGACAAGTTCGTTAACGAGATTAGCTGAACAACGTTTAATTCTACGCGAAAAATCTCCACAAAAAAAACACAATTCAACGCCCACTAATTCGAAACATCCGACACCAAAATCTCAAGGACTGAGTGATGCAGATTTTGTTTCAGATATTCCCAATGCTTTAGAATTATTGCATAGAAATACACATAAACAAACACATATCGAACAACATTTAACCGAACGACTGAAACGTGAGCGTTTGCAACAAGCTCGATATCGATTGTTGCCAATTAATCGAGCCACAAACGATTGATGTCCAATGTCAATATTTGTAATTTATGCAATAAACTGATTTTTCTAAGATATCTCAATCGTGACGTAGTCGTTTTTTCTTTCTTCTTTGCTTATATGCTCGTTCAGTGCGATGGCTAATAGAAAGTTAATCAAATAAATAATCTATGGTTTCAACCTTATTGTTAAACAGGTTCGGTCTCTGTCTGGTAAAAATGTTGTTTTTATTTTCGATGTAACACGGCAACATTATTTAGACAAATAAATTCGGTTTTCAGTGCCTCGAAAAATTCGAATATCAGCTAAATTCAATAGAAAAATAAATCATATTTAACGATCAACACTTGAAAAATACTGCCGAATTTTGAATATTTATTTAGAAATAATCAATTCGAACGTTCTTCGTTTTTTTTTCTTTCTTTTGGATTCTTCTTTTTCTTCTTTGTTGACCATGAAAGCACAGTGTGATTTCTTCGTTTTGCTTGCAAACGTGTATGTCGCCAGGAGAAAGAAGAAGAAACGAGTTTAAATCCATGTTTTTCATTAAAAAAAAGAAAAGAATTGTATAGCCAAAACAACTTATTGTATTAAAAAGGAAAAGAAATATTACCATAACATCAACGTTTCTATAACACATACTTCAAAGGTAATTTAAAATATATATTTCTTAACGAAAAAGTAAGTTGATTAGATGATGTCATTGTCGATGAATGTGTGAAGAAATTTTACATGTTTTTTTCTCATGGGAACATCATGTACAAAAAATTCTGCACATTCATCACCAAATCCTCCTATTGATCAAACATCTTATCCCCTAGATCGAAATCGTTTTCAACATTCATCCTATGACAGAAATCCAATTGAATTAAATTTCATTCCAGATTCTGAACGACAATGGAATTCATCTGTACCATTACACGTGCCTCAAACTCTTTCAGTTGTCAAACGATCTGAAAATTTCGATTATTCTCCTCGAATGTCGACTCAACAGAAATACAAATGTGATCAATGTGGAATGGTATTTCCATCGGATGATTCGTTGTTCAAACATAAAGCACGATTTTGTATTGGAGTTAAAGATTCGGGAATCAATCGACAACCAATCTATTCCGACGATGAAGATTATCCAAGTCCAAGCAAACGAACACTGCCTCAAAAAGTCATTCGACATCACTCACCAGTCGATAGAGTTTGTTTTTGAATTTTTGAAAGATTATTTCTAGTTTGTTTTTTGTTTATTATCGATTAGAAACGAGAAGAAATTCAAGATTGGAAAAATCAACGTTCAATTCTTCAAACAGTTGAAGATATGGAAGATCAAATCTTAACGGATAATTATCGAACAGGAAAAGTCAATACACAAATTCGAAAACAAGATAAAATTTACACTGAAATTCTTCTCGAGGTAAAAACCGATCGTTCTGATTTTGATAGATGATACACGTATGTTTTATTCGATTTGATTTCAAAGTACGAACGATTACAAAATCAAGAACGTGATCTCCTTAGAGAAATGTACGATTTACAAATTCAATTACCGCCGCCTGCTCCTATTCCTGTAACTATAGAAGTGAAAAATTCTGTTGATACAGGTGAAAGTCAAAAAGGTCTATTTGAAGACTTACAACGAAGAAATCTTCGTCTTGAACGAGAACGTTTCGGTAAATATTTATTTCGAGAAAGAGAAAAAACAATCTACCCCTACGTATATCAAATTCTGTATTGACGTATGTGTTTTCATTTTCATGAAGTTATTCAACAAAAACTTGAAGAACTTATTTCGAATAACTATCAACCGAGTATAATGTCCAATTACGAACCATATCGATTCCTACGTGAAATGAAAGAACAACATGAATTAAACGAGAAAGCTTTGCATTTCCTAAGAGGACGTTTAATCTATTCGGATAGGTAAATTCTAACTAAGAAGCGACTGGATCGGAGAGTTAAATTTATATTTCATAGTGAAATTCCGATTTTGCCGTATGTCAATACTCGATATACAAGATACAGACGAAACGGTGGCGGCGATACAGTTCGGTAGATACGATTGAAACATCTTTTTTGTTTGCAAAAGACAACGAGCATGATGATCTAACTTTTGATTTAGACAATTTCGAAATAATTATTTACAATCCGGTGGTCATGATCCTAGTGTTATTGCTCGATATGCTGATATTGAAAATCGATTACGTGCCTATGAAAATTATCCGTGGACAACCGATTATCCCGAGCCATTGAAATCGAATCGATGTTTGTTTTTTCTATAGTTTGATGAATGAGTTATGAATTGTTTAGATATCCCCGATCCTTCTACGATTGACCCTAAACTTGAACAAATAAAAATTTTAAATGCAGAAAATCAGAGATTAAAATTAGTTGAAGACGAAAACTTTCGTTTGAAATATGCTAACGATGAAAAACAACGATTGGAACATGAACTTCAGGATATGCAAAAGAAATTCAATTTTCTCAATACACGTATATCAATTCATTCATTCGTTTGTTTTTTCGTTCATTAATTTCATCGTTTTTCTTAAGGTACAAGACAATTAGAACTATCGTTAGCAGCAACTGAAGTCGAACGTCGACGTGCCATGGCTGCACGACAACCACTCCCACCACCACCACCTCCTCCTCCGCAAGAATCTGCTCGTGACGATGATCAATTCGAACAACATACAAATTTCCATCAACCATCATTGCCATTACTCGATAGTAAACGCCTTACATCTCGTGCTAGTCCAGCCATGAGTTTACTAACTTCAAATATGAATCGATTACGCGATCCATTAGCAGCGCATTCGTACGATCCAATTGGTGGTTTCGTTATATTCTTTGATTTTTTTGTTAATCTACCGTTAAATATTGATCAGTGTTGTCTGATTTCATGTCTTTGTCATCCGAAATCTGGACTCGGTGAACCGTCGCAACTCGAACCAATTCAATGTGAACAATATGTCGATGAGAGAACGGGCGAACGAATGAAAACCGCACTAATAGCAACGAAACAACCTGTGCCAAGGTTTGTTCGATCGAATGATAATTTTCAATCGATTTGATCTTTCTTTTTTCTGTTTGATCAAAAAAATAGATGTCCACCTCAACAAGCATTGACAGTTGTTATTGAAATTCAAACTATACCACTGAAGGCACCAGCTAATGAAGAATTAAAAACAACAGCTTGGGGGAAATTGCCATTATTCAACAATAAAAATCGTCTATTAAGTGGACGATGGAAAGTGCCATTAATAGCTCTACCGATTCATCATGATGAAAGTCTGGCGATTATTAGCACTTATCCAACAGTATTATTTATTGTTTTTGTTTTTGTTCGAGAAAAAAAAATCGTTTATTTCTTTTTCTTTCAGTACGAAAAAGCTGAATTATACTATCGATTAGTTAATGCTCAAGACAGCGAAGATCAATCGAATGCGCCTCTATCACCTAGTTTTCGTGATCTCTATAATTATCCACCACAAGTACGATAAATCTTGTTTTCTTTTCATGATACAAACTATTCTTTTTGTTTACATTTAGTATCGTGTATAACTTTTGACAACTAATTTTGCTTATTTCATGGCATAGAAATAAATGATCACCTAGAAAATAGCAATTCTCGTCTGAATACTATTGTCAATCTTAAACAATTTGAAGAACGATAGATTTTTATTAAAAAATTGCTCGTTTAAATATGCAAATATAGAAATAGGAACAAACAGAAAATGACTACTGAGAATATCCAGTTAATTAACATATTTTCACTGTGTTTCACTTTCGGATTTGAGTGACGATCAACAAAATTAATCAATGATTTCACTGCTTCTTCAGCTTTATCATGGCTGATAAAATGACCACAATCATCAAATACAACAACTTCAGCATGTGAAATTATTTCACAAAAATAATCCATTCCTTCAATTGTGCATACCTAAAGACAAAAATAAATCATCAAGTTAAGATCACTCATCATACTTTGTCTTCTCGACCCCATAAAAGCAATGTTGGACAATTTAAATTTTTTAATTGTTTATAATGATGATCAAGATTCATATATTCACCTTCAAGTACTGATTCAAGTACTAATCAAACAAACTATAAAATACTATTTTCATATAGATAATCACTTACATTTTCTCTGTGCATTTAAATGTGGTAATCTTTCTTGAAATATGAATTCAAGAAAGAACTTTGGCACATTTTTTTTCATTAATAATAAATCAGCGACAGAATGAAATTGTTCACTTGTCGCTGGCAATAACAAATGCATACTACCTCGACGAACTCGCCGAACAAGATCACTTTCATATTCTTCACAAGCTATTCATTGAATAGTAAACGAAATTTCAGTATTTTATCATGAAGAAAAGTAAACGTACGAGGTGGAGCCATTAAACAAATCATATCAGCATATTCTGGATATATTGTAGAAAATAGAGTAACAACTGCACCACCCATTGATGCTCCAACTAAACAGAACGGTGTTGTCATATTTAATTTGTCAAAGAACTACAAAAGAAAACATATTTTGATTTTTAACAAATATAAATAAAAATGAGAATTTCTATACTAGTTTTATTTTATGAATGAAACAGTGCATTGGTTGATCATCTTCAAACGAGGTAATTGTTTCACCATGAAATGGTAAATCAATCATGATACAATGATATTTTCGAGGAATTTTCTAAATAATAATCAATGTATTACGTCAAGTGTTCTACTGTACTTACTTTAACTAGACTAATCCATGATCCTTTGTTACCAGAAAATCCATGAATAAATACGATAGTTGGTTGATTTTGAACTGGTATTCCTCGTTCGTAATAAGAAAAAACTGTTTGATGTTCATCATCAATCGATAGAAAACGTTTGCTAATACCAGTTCCAATTCGACTTAATCTAAATGAGAAAACAACAAAAACTAAAAATTCTATTTTTATTTTACTTACAGATTAATAATAGGTGCCAATTGACGATACCTAAACAAGATGGAAATGAATTCATAGCCATTGAGAAAATAGGATGAAAAAAGAGAGAACTTACATGTTAGATATTGTCAAACGCTTCTAACTTCAAACTAATCTTTGAACTTTATTACAATAATATGAAAATATTTTTTTGTTTTCACTAAGAACAGTGTACTCAACAGGCAAAGTACAATAAATACCTCGATGAAATAAACATCAATCATGGGATACCACGTGACCTTGTATTACTGTAGGAGGGATAAGCTGATTTTTATGTAGAAGTCGGCTACTTTAATGATATGAGTAGAGAATATTATTTGTGCATATCATGATTCGTCGATCGAAGCAAAACAAACGAATGTATGTTCTTTAATTTTTCTCTACCTATGAGGCGATCAATTGTCAATCAAATACCTTTCACTTTAGCTAATACGCCATTACCTTCATGAGAACAAAATTTGATAACACGTGCAAACAAGATGATTGGCGACCTTGAGGTATATATGACACAAAAATGTTCTATAGAGAGAACTAATTACACCTAAAGTCGAAAGTGCGTATATACATATAATTATCTGTATGTTTAAATTATATTTTCAATAACATAGCTACAGTTATCAATGAAAGATACGGTGCATACGAACGAAATTGGAACGTAAGAAAAACAGATGTTTATGAATATCACTCCCTTATTATTTATTACAGTGATACTTTCGACAAGAAAGTAGAAGATAATAAGCAAAGTTTTTGGAAGCGATCTAAATCGAAAGAAAAAGAGAAAACATCAGTACAAACAGTCAGCATTTCCTCGTTGGTAATCAAATATTCAAGAAAAAACTTTCTTTTAGAAAAAACAAAGAATTTCTCCATTTATGTTGTTAGTTTCGATATGCAAAGCGCACCGAGTTATTTTACTTGCTCGTTGGAATTCTTGCTTCTGCTGCATTTGGAGTTGTTTTACCAATTATTGTCCTAATTTATGGTGATACAATGAATAACTATATTCATCGAGCATCCAATCTATGTTCACTCAATCTAACATCACTTTCTGCACAATTTTGTCCGTCACATATCAGTTTGACATCAATTAATTTTTACACGAATATTAAGTAAATATATCCTTCTGTGCACGTTGCCCTTCAATTATTATTTATATTTAGATTTTGTAATCTAACTGGTTCGAATTTGACCATCACTCAATATGATCTTATGGAAGTATCACGAAAACCGATGTTCACGGCATTAATTTGCGCATTTGTTAGTATCCTATCTGGTTATATTCGAGTAGCATCGCTGAATATATTGGCTGAACGGCAAAGTCGAACTATTCGACAGATTTTCTTTCGATCGATTCTTAAAAAAGACGTTGTTTTCTTCGATAAATATCAAACAGGTCAATTGAATTTACATTTAACAGAGAATATCAATAAAATTCAAAATGGTATGGGTGATAAATTGGGATCAGTTGTGGAAATGCTGGCAACTACAATTGCTTGTTTTGTTATTGGTAATTCGAAATTCATTTGAAACAATTTATTTTCGGAAAATATTATTTGTTTAGGATTTTCTCGTGGATGGAAATTAGCTTTTGTTGTTCTTTCACTTTCACCAGTGATTATTATTTCACTTACAGTTTTATTCAAAGTAAAATCTAGATCATTCTCTTTTCTTTTCTTCTTCATTCACAAATCTATGTAGATATCTGGCAAATGGGCGGCAAAAGAATTGCAAACCTATGGAAAAGCTGGTGCAATAGCTGAAGAAGTGATCAGTTCGATTCGAACAGTATTGTCATATAATGGACAAGAAAAAGAAATTCACAAATACGAACAACATCTTGATGATGCAAAACGATGCGGAATGAGAAAAACTTTCATTATTTGTCTATCAAAAGGAGTGACATTTTTTCTTTTGTTTTGCATCTATGCATTGGGATTTTGGTATGGAGCAAAACTTATACGAGAGGAAGGTTACAATATTGGAAATGTTTTCACTGTAAGAGAGTAGTTGCTGAAGTAACAGACAAATTGGTTTGTATATGTTGAATTTAGATATTTATGGAAATTAACTTTGGTGTGTTTTGTCTTGGACAAACTAATACGTTCTTTCAAGCTGTGTCAGAAGCACGAGCTGCTGCATTTGTTGTTTGGGAAATTATTGATGAGGTATACAAAATCTTCTTTGAATCTCGTGATTTATTTTAATTGATTGATTTAGCCATCAACAATCGATAGTAATCGAAATGTTAAGAATGAAAAAGATCAACTAACTGGCGAAATTCGCTTTTCAAATGTACATTTCTCCTATCCGTCAAGACTCGATATACCTATTCTTAGCAATTTGTCATTTCAACTCAAATCTGGTGAAACTGTTGCTCTAGTTGGTACATCTGGATCAGGTAAATCGACCTGTGTACAATTATTACAACGATTCTACGAACCACAATCGGGTTCAATTAAAATCGATGGTAAATCAGTTTGTCAATACAATTTGAATTGGTTGAGGCAACATATTGGTGTTGTTAGTCAAGAGCCAGTTCTTTTTCAAACAACTATTCGTCAGAATATTCTTTTCGGACGTGAATCAGCTACTGATGAAGAAATTCATCGAGCAGCAAAAATGGCAAATGCACATGATTTCATCATGACACTTCCTGATAAATATGAAACTGAAGTTGGAGATCGTGGTGGTGCTTTATCAGGTGGTCAGAAACAAAGAATAGCTATTGCTCGAGCACTTCTTCGCGATCCAAAGATATTATTACTTGATGAAGGTAAAAGAGAAGATTTTTTTCGTGTCGTAATATGTAAATATTAATTTAGCCACAAGTGCACTTGATAATGAAAGTGAAAAGATTGTTCAGGAGGCTTTGAATCGTGCTGCTCAAGGTCGAACAACATTGATCATTGCTCATCGTTTATCAACTATTCGACACGCTGATAAAATTATTGTCATGCAAAAAGGTGAAATCATTGAAGAAGGTGATCATGATACATTAATGAAAAATGAAAGCGTATATTTTAATCTTGTTCAACAACAAACAACACATGAAGTAGGAGAAAAAGAAGAAGAAGAATTTGAAAAAGAAGAAACAAGAAAAAGACTTCTATCCGAGCAAGTAGACAGTGACATAGTGATACCACGTCAACGTGCATCAACTCTAATTAGTGTTGCACTTTCAATACTGAATGCATTGCATGCAAAAACGAATTCTGTCGATCATAATAATGATGAAAACTATGAAGAATCAAAAGAAAAGATTGAAGACAAAAAGAAACACAATATAACACTGACATTGTTGAAAGCAAATAAACCAGAATGGTATTTAATTATTATTGGATGTATAGCTGCCTCATTAAATGCAGTTCGAGAAATTGTTTATGCTGTTGTACAAACAAATTTAGCAACAGTACGTATCATTTCGTATTAATATCTGATCATTGATTATTTGTTTATGTTGGAAAAGGTTTTTCAAGAATGTGATCTTAACGAACAAAAAGAAAAAGTATCGACATTTGTTTTAATTTATCTCGGTTTAGGTGTATTCGCTTTACTAGCTAACATAGTTCAAGTAAAAAAATTCATCTCCATTCAATTTCACCGTGACATTTCCTTGAGTTGACTGATTTAGGGATATGTTTTTGCTCGTTCAGGTGAAGCTGTTACAAAACGTCTTCGTTCTCTAGCTTTTCGTTCGATTCTTCGTCAAGAAATCAATTTCTTCGATCAACCAAATCATAACACCGGCGTATTATGTACACGTTTAGCTGTTGATGCATCTGCTGTTCAAGGAGCAACCGGTATTCGATTTGGATCAATCTTTGAAAATCTTTTTTCGATGACTATTGGCATAATTGTTGGATTAATCTATTCATGGCGAGTTACATTACCGGTATTACCATTCGTACCGATGATATTAATCGGAGGAGTACTACAAATTCGACTAACTACAAAACTCGCTAAGAAACAAAGAGCTATGATAGAAGATGCTGCCAAAGTATCGTATTTTCATTAATAGTTCTTTGTTTTTTTCTGAGATATTTTTCGTATAAATTCTAGATAACAACAGAAACTTTTCAGAATATTCGAACAGTTTTCACATTGTCCAAAGAGGATTATTTCTTTGATCAATTTTCTCAAATCTTAGACAATGTTTATCGGTAGTGATGCATATTTCTTTTTTACTTGCAACTTTCTTTTTAATAGATCATCATTGAAATCTATTCATATTCTTGCAATTACATATGCCATTTCGAGTTCGATGTTCTATTTTACCGTAACAGTCTTTATTTATGTGTCCGCCTTATTCCTCCAACAAAACTTAGAAACATTTTTAAATATATTTATGTTCGTATTGAAATCTGCGTTGTTATTTTCATCTCAATGAATGTTCTTTAGGGTTGTAAATACAGTCGTTTTCACTGCTCGAAATGTAGGTCGAGCATTAACCATGTAAGTCTACGCTTATGTACGGGTGAAAAGAAACGGATAGTATGCTTACAGATTACCGGATTATGGTAAAGCAATTGAAGCGGCACACAATATTTTTTATTTGATCAATCGAAAACCAAAAATTGATAATCAGTCTAACGATGGTGAACAAATTGTAATTATGTTTATATTTATGTCAAAGATGATCACAACTAGTGCATTTAATTTTAGTCAAATTTTCAAGGAGAAATCAAATTTGATAATGTCTATTTTACATACCCAAATCGACCTGAATCGATCATTCTACAGAATCTACAATTGAACGTTAAATCAGGTATTCATTTTTTTTATATCATGCATATTATTTCTTTTCGTTTTGAAAACAAGGTCAAAGAGTTGCATTTGTTGGTATGAATTGTTTTCTCATTATTCATAATATGCAATATATCTTTTCATATCAGGTACATCTGGTTGTGGAAAGTCAACATCTGTTCAACTGATCGAACGCTTCTACGATCCAACTATTGGCTCGATTGTGTGTAGTTCTCTTTTTTCGTTTGATTTCATTTTTATTTCGGTGTGTTTAGTCAGTAGATTCAAAAGATATTCGAAGTCTTGATTTACAATGGTATCGATCACAAAGTAAGATTGTACACAATCATCGATCATTGTATTATTACGAATTATTGATATTTAGTTGGTATTGTCTCACAAGAACCAGTTCTATTCAATGTGTCTATTCGAGAAAACATCGCCTATGGTGACAATAGTCGTAGTGACATCCCACTGGAAGAGATTATTGAAGTTGCTAAACAAGCCAATATTCATGATTTTATTCTTACTCTTCCACAAGTTTGTTCACTTTCATTGAAAGACATATCGCATAACTAAGATTGAAACTGTAGGGTTATGAAACAAATTGTGGTTCAAAAGGAGCTCAACTATCAGGCGGACAAAAACAGCGAATTGCTATTGCTCGAGCATTGATTCGAAATCCAAAGATTTTATTACTTGATGAAGGTAAAAATTGGATCAATCGATAGATAGCAAAGTAATGTGTTTGTTTAGCAACAAGTGCATTGGATAGTGAAAGTGAAAAAATAGTTCAAGAAGCATTAGATCGTGCTCAAGAAAATCGAACATCGATTACCATTGCTCATCGTTTGTCAACGATTCGAAATTCAGACTTGATCTGTGTATTACATCGTGGTGCGATTGTTGAAAGTGGAAATCATGATGAATTGATGGCATTAAACGGCAGATATTATCGATTGGTAGAAGGAAAACTCAAATAAACTCTCTACAATTTTCATTCATTAAAATGCATATTTGTTTTAAATACAATGAATTCGAGGGTATTGCTTATTCTAATGCGCAAAAGCTGAATTACATTATTAATCAGTCAATTCACAAGACAACAAGAATGCGTGTTCGTGATCAGCTACAAATTCGATAAATCATCTTTCTTTTCTCTCTTCTGAAAGTATATATATATATTAAAAAAACACACGAACTAATTCGAATTCCATTGTTCATAGACTATTATATTTGGGACATTATTTTTTAAATGATAATTATGCAAAATGATCAGGCAGAGCAAGCAGAAACACAAAAAAAAAACGAAAGAAAAGAAAAATCGAATAAGCTTTCGCAGTAGAATCGATCATGACATGTCGTTCATACTGTATGCTCATTAAATATAACACGCACAAAACATTAAGACAGCAAAAAAAAGAGAATTAAGGTTTTACATAGAATACACACACGAGAAGAAGATGAGAAAAGAAAAGAGATGAGAGATTTTTAATGTCTATCTGTTGTGCTTTTGAATAGTGTATTATTGTTTAGACGGTTGATTACCTAAAAATAGAACAAAATGAAAAATAAGATTCTGTTATATGAAAAGTATAAAAACAAGCGACATCAATGAGATGTTAACTAGATATAAAATAAGATAGTAATATTAAAAACATGCATGAACGATGAAAGCGTTAGAGTAAGACACAACGAAATAAAAAGAAGAAAACACATGAGGACACGGGGGAGAGTATATCGAAAACGAAGTGGCGAATTACCACTTGGAAAAGATGTAGAAGATGTTGCCGATATAGATGTGAGAGATACAAATGAATCAGGATTAGAACGAAGTATTTTTTTCGGTGGTGGTGGTGGTGGTAGTAGTAGAAGACAACGAATTAGATATGTGCTTGTTGGAATTTGTATTTACAGAAGAAGAAAACGATTTGTCTTGTTGATATATCACAGATTGAAATGATGACGATGAAGACGATGATGATGGAACGGTTGTTGCCATCATAGTTGGATTATCTTCATCATCGAGTGATGTTTTATTGGAATTAGAAGTGATAATTGTTGCATTGGTTTGTGCTGAGATTTCGGAATCGAGAGATTTTATGTTGAGATCAGTTGTTCTATTCGATGTTGAACTTGTTTTTAATTCTTCTCGATCAGTTTCACTTCCACCATCATATTCATTCGATATTAAACATTTCTTCGATGTCGATGAATATGTTCGTTCGAATTGATGATCGAATTTTTCATTGAATATATTCAAATCACTTTGAAACGATTGTAGATTCGAACGAAGTATGCTTTCTTGTAGAATTTTCGTCAGAAATTTTTCATTTAAATCTTTAATCGGTGATTCGAGACTTTCTTGTCGAGGAAATGTCTCATTGGTATCGTATTTAAATGCATTGATTTTAGCCGATGGTGATTCATAATTTGTCGAAGTATCATTCGAACGTTTTCGTCGTTGGATAGTTCGTTCTCGTCCACCGCTACTGTCTTCGCCTTCACCGGAGTATTTCTCGTGAAATCGATGTGTAGTTTTCGATGAAGATTTTTCATCTGAACTCGAATTATTATCCATTGGAAGATATTCATCAACAGCTGGCGAAACACCTCGAAAATAAACGTCCGTATCCGATTGTGAACTTCGACGAATCACGGGCGGATATAATCGAACGGGACTTTGAATAATATCGAAATCTTTAGCATCGGTTTGAGCACGACGTAAACCTTTGGAAAACGAGACACGTGCCGATGTTTTCGGTATAACAATTTCATCCTGTTGTTCGTCTTCGTCTTCTTCGAGAATGACATCGTTGTCCGATGATGTCGATGATAATGTATCGTTATGTCTCGAAAATTTCTCGCTCATCGATGAATCATCAAGTTCACTGATTAATTCCGTGGCAACATCAGTTAAAACATGATTCACAATATCATTGGCAACCATTTCATATTCGTTATCGGTCGGTTCACGATTTTGTTCGTTTCGTGAGAATGCTAATGGACGTTGAGAACTACTCGTTGGTTCGTATGCATCGGCGAACGCTGTTGGAGGAAGATTGATTGATTCCGATTGTTCGGGACTTGATTCTTTTTCTAGAACATCATCAAACGGTGTTGGAAGACGTTGTTGCATAGATTCACATGAATTATCATTCGATATTGTTGTTAGAAATTCTGTCGATGTTTGAGCACTCGAATGTTTACATTCGTCAACAGCTAATGCCGATTCGGATACTGTTCTATAGGGAATTTGTGAATTACTTCTTGATGAATGTTGATGATGTCGGATAACATTATCCATATTGTATAATTCAGGACTTCGAACGAGTTTACTTTTCTCTTCGTCGTGTAAATCATGAGCCGATTGGAAATGTTGAGTTGTTGTGCCTGAGTCTGATGTCAGACGATGCTCAACGATTTGTGCTGGTTTATTCATAAGAGTCTTGACACGATCATGGCATGACGATGGTTCACTTTCTTCGAACGAATGAAAATCCAGTGAATCAGTCGATTGTTGATTGATCGATAGATCAGCATCGTTTTCTTCATCGGAGATTTTCGTTTGTTGAGTATCGTTTGTCGATGGTTCGTAATGAGTTAGAATATTTTCATAACGTGACATTCGTCGTAGATAATCAAGTTGATCGGCTAATTCAAACATTCGATCATTGGAATTATCTTCATGTGAAAGTTCGAAATCATCGGATATACTCAGTTCTAATGATTGATGATGACTTGTTGTCGGTGAACGTTCGTCAATGATGATAGTTGGAACAAATTTCGTATTGGCTTCGGTTTCTTTCAAGAGAATAGCTTGTGCTTGTCGAATGACAAGATGAACTAATTGTTCGGCCACTTGATTTTCGTCGAGTTGAGAAAGAGCCGGTTGAGAATCACGACGATATCTAACGAGATCTTGAGATAAACTGTTGATATTTGCTGATGTAAAGATTTGTTCATGAATACGATTCGTGACTGTTTTCAGTTCATTGATTAATCCGCCTAGTTCATTGAAAGATCTTGATGAAACCGGTGGTGGAATGATTTCAGTTGGTGTATCAAGTTTTTCTTCTAATTGTTCTTCGATTGTTTGTAATTCAGAAACAAGTTTCGTTAGATCAGTTACGGATTTTGTCGTGATGATTTGAGGAAGACCTAAATTTGACGATGGAGTTTCGTCTAAACTCGAAAGTGAAGACGATAATGATGAAGGAGAAGACGAGAATGAAGATGACACGACATGGATGTCATGTATTTGATGTTGAAGAACTTGTAATTCTTGAACGAGATTTCCAAGATCTTGTGTGGATTTTGATGTGACAACGTCTGTCACGAATAGATAAGGTTCATCGGAGATTTGCGGAATTAAATTTTCATTTTCTTCATCACTATCAATTTCGACATCGTCATCATGTTCCAATGATGAACCAGCATTACTTTGATTACTAATCGATGATGTCGATGAAGTTAATGAAGTTTTTCGATTGAATTCTTCATTATAATTTGATGAAATATTTTCCAGAACTTGATTAACAATTTCTACAGCTGCTTGATAGAACAAATAATTTTCGTGTTCAACAAGTGCTTCTTTTAAAATTCGATTTACAAGTGCATCCGATGCTTGACAAAGACGTTCTTCATCATTCTGTGTTTTATCTTCTATAACAATCTCATTTTCATCATCATCGTTTGCTTCAATTAAAATAATCGGATGTTTAACTGGAAAATTTTCGATTTCATGTACGATTTCACAAACAGGTGTACTTTCATGTTGTTCTTCCGTTGTTAGAAACGATTCAGCATGAACTTCGATTTCATCTTTCGTTAATTGTTTATCTAATTTCGGCGGCTTTTTTGACCATGATGCCGCAAGCATAAGATCACTCATGATTTCTCGAAGATTGTCAATTGAAACCGGTGGCGATGTCGCCGTATTCGTACGAGAAAAACTCGAACGTTCGATGAACATTGAACGTTGAGCATCGCCTTCGTAAAAGACTTCACTTGAAACAAGAGGCTTTTCCGGTATTAAAACTTTCTTTTCCACTTCGGGATGAGGATAAAATGATCGATGAATATCACCTTCATAGAAGCTCGATGCATTGATTTGAGGATCTTCGGGAATTAAACGAACGGCATGTGCTGGCGATGTTTTCGGTTGTTTAGTTAATTTGTTGCCTTCGAAAAAGACGGCCGTTGTCACAACGGGATCTTCGGGTATAAGACGATTGGCTTTTGGTTTTGATTTATTCGTTTCTGTTTGTGATTGATGTTGATCATCGGATTTAATTTGTTCGATAATATGTTGTAATTCATTAAGATTTTGTTCGAACAATTGAATAAAATACGAATAATCGTATTTCGTTGTTTGCTTGAAAAGATTTTCTAATTCATCGAATTCATATTCGATACGTAGTTCGTCTTGTTTAGAAAATTTCATTTCGCGAATGATTAATTTCAATTGTTGAATTTTCTTTTGCAGATTTGTCAATGTAATCGGTGTTAACCGATTGATTTTGATATTATCAATTGTAATGTAGATTTCTTCGATTTTATCATCGAATTTTTCATATTGATCAAACTGTTGAAGTAATGATGGCGAACGAATGCTTTGCATTTCAGTTAATTGATCAAGACGATTGGGAATGATGCATTCGTCTTCATCAGAAATCGAATCTTTATCAATATCTTCGATTTCGAAGTCATCAGGCAATTGAATACGTGCTCGTTTCATTGTTGGTGATGAGAATGTACTTAAGTGTTTTTCGACATCGACATTGCCGATCGGTTGAGCAAGCCAAAATGTATTCAGCGTTTTGATAACAACGAACGGACAACGAGGTGATGATTCAGCATCGAAATGAATTTCGAGTGTATCACGAAAATTTTCAAGTGACGGCGATGTTTGAATAGATGATGATGATTGTTGAGCAAGATTGGTTTGAGAAGTATGAAGAGGTGACGTCGTACTATCTGTTTTATGATGAGATACAAATTGTTCTTTGAGAGACTCAAGAATAGTTCCGGTGACAGCTGTGACACCTTCGTTAACAGCTAAACGTGAACGTAAAACTGACAATTCATGTTCGGCTGTAAGTAATTCTGATTGAAGAAGAGGAGATTCTTTTTCAATTAGATTCGTGAGATTCTGTTCGATAGAAAGTTTTTTCGGTAAAGGTAAGCGACGTTGAGAATTCGTTGTCGTAGAATCATTGATTTCCGATTGATTATCTGTTGTTGATGATAAATTTGTCATTGTCGATGGTATCGAAATAATTTGTTCGTAAGTTAACTGAGAAGTCTTACTCGGCATTTTGACAGACATTAAATTATTAATATCAGAAGTAAAGAAAGAAGAAAAAGTAGGAGAAGAAGACGCAGAAGAAGAATTAGAGATTAATAATAATGATGGTTTTGTTAATGAGGATGATGATAATGGTGATGATGATGATGATGATGGTAGTTCTGCTCTTTTGTCGGCAAGAGTAGCTGTAAACAATAGAAAACAAGGAAAAAAAACTGAGATGTAGCAGCTTAGTAGTCACTTCATCTCATTCGGTTCTTCTGATTCTTCTTTTTTCCATAGATTAGATTGGAAAGAAAGCAGAAAAGAAAAACACACGACTGAGAAAAGGAAAAACTAACTAGCACACATGCATAGAGAGAGAGAGAAAACGTCACTTTTCTCTTCTTGAGGGAACAAGAAACTAACGAGAGCGCCAGAAGAAAAAGAAAAGAAAAACTAGAGAGACGAGACGAAAGAACGGAGTCTGTGTATTCAAAAGGAAAAAAAGGAAAACTTGGTCGTTTTCTTTTTCTTTTCTTTCTTTTTTTCTTGTTCTTATTTCTCGAGTTGGATTCTGTATGTGATACGGTTTTGCGCTATTATGGAAAATGAGAAAGGGAATAGTTAACAACGATTCGTCATCATGCAAACATAGAAGCAAAAAAACGAGGGACAGGAAATAGGTGCATTGATAATATTAGAAAAAGAAAGTTAAGCTAGATCGTATGACGAGCATTCAAAAGAAGAAGAAGACGAAGGGGACGAAAAGAATATATAAATACACAGAAGATCTTTTTTTGTGATATTTTCTATTGTTTACACATACTCAATTGCCGTTAGTTGAACGAGAGATGAGGAGGAGGAAACGAACGACAAAAAATAACAACAACAACAACAACAAAAATAACGAACGACAAACATGTAAAAAGAACATGTAAAGCAATCATATTATCAACCGTATCACACACGAACTCCCTTAGAGAATATATATATATATATATATATTTAACATTTAGAAATATATACACAGACATAATGCGGTTAATATAATTCAATATGAGATTAGTTTTAATGATTAGCTACATGCGGTGTGGTTAGTAGTTAGAGTAGTTTTTTTTTCGTCATTCAAACTAGACATTCTCATTCTCGAGCAAAATTCATGCGTGAAACTTGTTTGCTTACATTATTGAGTACTCGTCTGATTTTGAGCTAGAAAAATAGCAGTCGATATGTACTTTCGATATTATATTTATATATTTATAGCTTGAATTCTTAATCTCAATTTGATGAGATGTAAAATTGAGGTCAATTTGTTTTTTCTCTAATATGATTACCTTCGTTATCGAACGACGACGATTGAGTATTGTTGTTTTCGAGATTATCTAAAGAACAAAAAAAGTCAATTAACAAACATGTAATTGAACAAATAAAATATTTTCAAATATCAATATTGATCATGCGTATGAACACACACGGAACTCCGAACGCAAACCTTGTGAATGATGATGACGATTTTGATTATATTGAGCTAAGATTTCAGTTAGAAATGTCATGTCATCTTCATCGATCGGTTCGGTATTATCTTCGATAATTTCGATCGTAGGCGTCGAAACTACAAAATGTATGTCGCGTTTTCTTTTTTGTTTATGTTTATATTTTTAATTTATATCTGGCAAGAAAATGGTAAGTGTGTATTGCGGATGTGTTGCAATGAGAGAAGCAAATTGGTTTTAGCCATGCCATTTGATAGGCAGCAGAAAGGAAAAGATAGAAGGTTAAAAGCATGCCGGGAGAATAACGTTTCGTGCTTGTACCTTGTGAAGATCTATCCGAACCGAATGATTCAAGAAGATCTTCATCGGTTATATCTGAATTTAAACGTTGCGATGGCGTTCGTCTACCATCGGTATTCAATGTGCTCGCTGCCGTGACATAGGTCGCTGATGATGATGATGAAGGGAAATTATCGAGACTTTCATAGATTGTTGTCGTCGAAGATGAAACCGACGATGGAAGATCTGGTGTAATCGTACGTGTTGTTTGATTATCATCATTTAAACTTCCGTACGAGCCATGTAAATTATCATAATCGGATAGTGATGAACGTGTTGGTGTTGCATGTCCCGTATTTGTCGGCAAGAAAATTGTATTATCATAACTCGTTGGATCTGTCGAATCCAAACTAGTCTGTTGACTAGATGTTTGTAATAATTGTGAACGATCGGAAATTAGTCTACTATTTGAATTCGATGTACTATTAGAATCATTAGTGGAATTTTTGTTGACAGTAGTTTTTGTTGTTGCTGAAATAAATGATGTTGTTGGACGAGTAATTTTGACTGAAGTTGTGAATATAGGTGTTGGTTTAACTGTGACAATATCGAGAATAGGCGATGTTGTCGAAGATTTCGAATCACAAGAAACGAACGTCAATGGACGAAATGTCGAATGTGAAACAATAGGTGTATCTATTGACTCAGCAATTTTAGTTGTTGGTATTAAATCATTTTTAACATCTTTTAGAATTCGATTAGCTAGATTAGTGGCTAATTGAATGATTTGATCTGTCGATGTATCGACTGGTTTAGTGATTGGCGATGATGAAGAAGATGAAGATGAAGAAACTGAATAATCAAATAATTCGGTTCGAAGAGGAACATCAGTTTTAACAGCAACACAAATCGGTTGAACAGTAAATGTTTCGATATTTTTCAAACTTTCCGATGTTTGAATTTGTACGAGTTGATTATTCGTTGATTGTCGAAGGAAAGTCAATTCATCCTCATTTTTATATACAGAAAAATGTCTCGGTGGTTTAGCCGGTGGTGAAATCGGCATTTCAATCGATGATGATGACGCTGACTCGTCATTGTGACGTGCCGATTTGCCTGGCAGATACGATTCATATGAATCGACTGAAGTTTCGAAATAGGGTTGATCGGAATTATCGATAACTATCGATGATGGACTCGAAAATGATTGTACAACTGATGCCTGAGAGCTGAGTATTTGCGGTTCAGTTCGAGCGGCATCGAAAGATTTCTTTTTAAAGATCGGCTTTTTCAATGGTTTTACAACCGCCTGTTTAAACGCATTGGCTAAAGCACGAGCTTGTTCAGGGATTATTCTCGATTTAACAAAACGATCACCTACATGTGTTGTAGGTGCTGGAAAGAACAAACAACGAATAGAAGCAAAAAGAAATCACACATCGAACTTACGAATTTGTTCAGCTAATTGTTCAGTAGCTGTTGTTTCCTGTTGAGATTCAATTGGTATTGTTTCAGGTGTAGTAGATGTTGCTTCTTGAACAATATTTACAATACCAAAGTCAGATGTTTTAGTTGTCGATTTTGTCGATTGAAATTCTGTAAATAACGAAAACAGTTTTAATGAACATGTTCACTAGTTTCTACTTAAAAATCGACGTTTTTTCTTGAATAATCCGCAACATAATGTCCGATTTCCACTCAAAAATGGCATGTCTAATCGATTAGTATTCTAATGCCTAATTATAGGATTGTTGGTCGAGGCATACAAATCTTTTCTTTTTATGCCAGATGCGCATTCATATCAAGAATTTGCTTATATAGATATATACATATCAGCAATATACATATATAGGAGAAAACAAATCAGACTCGTTTTTTTTCTTCTTTTCTATATTGGTAAAAGAATGAGAAATAGATAAGCTAAAGAGTTTTTTTTCTGGTTTGCGCGACGAACTAATGACAACAATGATACGCATTTTGAATCACCTTGTAGATGAATGGTAAATATCGATATAGATCAGTAGTAATTGGATACGTGACTTCGATCTATTTTCTTATTCTTTTATTCGATGAATATAATGACAGAGAAAGAAAATAATCAGATTTCGTCGTGCGTCTCGATTTTCTCGTTTCTTTCTTTCTTTATGCTTATAAATATTAATTTATTATTTTTATCTTTCTTCAACGAAATGAACAGTCTGCTTTTAGATTAACTATGAATGACATTGACAATAAAAGATGAAGAAACTTTTAATAATTCATTAATATGCAAAAGGAAATATTAGATGAATAACAGTCGAATAATTCTCTCGAGAAAATAACTAAGAAAAATAAATATCAACATTCGTTAACTGTGTAGATTTTTTTTTCTTCTTCTTTGACATCTTGAGTCGTTTTCAATCCTAATTGTTTCGATCGGAAACGGAGTACAAAGAATCGGTTATTTCGTTATGAACGAGAGGAAATTACACAATCGACATACCCGAACTAGCTGTCGGTGTTAATCGTCCTTCACCAATTTCTGTACTTCGTTGTTTTACTAATGTACCGTATGGATCATCAAGATCAACTAAAAATAGAAAATAGCACAACAATCTCTCGTCTATTCATTTTCGATCAATTCATCCATCAAGCACAACACAACAAACAACATACACTTGCATGCGCACACATCAAATTTGCGAACCTTTTTCACGTGACAGACGATCTAGTTTCTCTCTTAATGTTTCTATATGCATCAATTCGAATTGATGCGAATGACAACTCAATGGTGTCAATGAGCCCGAATAAGTTTTGCCATAGCGTGAGCCTGGCGTAGGGATTTTACTTGAATCAACATAAAGTATTGGACCATCATGATCACCTTTAAACGAAAAGACAACATAGAACATTCACAAACAACAACGAGGACGTGGACGACTAATATTCAGACATTGAAAGCGTTTTTTGTTTTCTAATATTTATGAACCTAGACTTTTTCTCATAACAATTGTGTCAGCACTTGAAGTCGATGATGATGAAGGTATGTATTCTTTTGATAGATCACGTTTAACCATTTTCAGTGGTTCTAATTGTTTAAATTGAGGAGAGATCAGTTCAGTCGAAACTTTCTTTCCACTGATTTCATCTTCGACTGATTCTTCGTAGGTTATCGATTTGATAATCGTATTCGAAGATAAATGATTCGTATCATCAGTTACAAAATCTTTAGTTACCGATGAATGGTTATTATTTTATGAGAACTTCAAATCAAAAATAAAAACGCTTAGAACTTACTAGATTTTCCCGTTCGACGACGTTCGTATTCTTCATCACTTTCGAAACCTTCATCCAACTAAAACAAACATTATTAAGAGAAGAAAACACTATCGAAAACATACTCGTCGGCCAGTTGTTGCAAGACCTTCGACACTTTCACCTCGGCTATTCAATCGATTTTTAGCTAATTCTTTTTCAGCTGCATCAGTAACCCATTCAATATTAAAAACACAATTATGAACAATATTTTCTTTGCCAATCTTTCTCAAAGCTTGTTGAAGAGAATTTCCCGTTGCATCAGTTCCACGTGATTTAAGCCAATAGCGAAGCATTTGTAGAGCTGCATTTTCTCCGTATTCATCCATGAGTTTCGTAACTTCATCTTCATTTAATTCGAGTTCAGCTGCAAGAGCTGGCCAATCACTTCCAAGTAAACGAGCAATATCAGTCAAACGAATTTCACCTTTACGAAACATATCATCGGATTTCCAACTTTCGGAAAGACGATCTCGATCCACTAAATGTAAAGCTCGAAGACGTTCTTCATTCTCGAGTAAATCTTTATCATATGCAGGTATAACAATATTCAAATTGCAAATTGCTTGTAGAGTTTGAGGATCGACAACAACAGTCGACGATGAGACGCCTGATGCTTGACCATTTGTCATTGTAATTGATGTTGTACGTTGAATGGAAGTTAATTTACCATTATCTTTCGAGAAAATCAATCGTCCATTGGGTTCTTGTTGTTCGTCACGAATACGAACAACACATGGCAAACGATTTTCTTTAAATGCACGAAAAACTAATGTTAATTGTTCGTTTGTTTTCGTAATTGTTTGAAGATTATTCGATTGTAAATCGATGTAAATCGAATTACCATTAACAACTTCGACTTCTTTCGATTTAGCTATTTCAGTAAAATGTTCTTGCATTTCAAGTGTCTTATTTTCTTTGTCATCCGTAATGCAAAAGACTCGTACGAGTGCTTCATTAACATCGTGTCGTTTAGCAAAAACAATAAAACGTGACATATAAGGAACAGCAGTCGCTTCACGATAGATTTCATGTGCTAATTTATTCAAATCCGATACACCTTGAGCATCGATTAACCAGAAACGAGCTGAAACAGTCGTTGTAAATGTTGCACAATCATTCGAAAATGTCAATGGTGTATGTCCTGTAATGTCATCGAATTGAGCCGCATGTGTACCGCCTGTTATACTACATAGAAGACGAAGTGTTTGCGAGTCACTTGTATAGGCATTGCCGTGTTGATGCGAATGTTTTCGTGCTGTTGGCGATTTCGTTGGCAATGGAATTGTAATTGTAATTGGTTTGTGAAATTTACGACGACGTGGTTCAACAGTTACGACAGGACTGACGTTAACACGTGAGCCGAATGAACGTTGAACTAATTGTGATGAAATCGGAAGAACATGTAATGAAACACGAATACGTTTTTGTAGGGCTTTTTCGGGTATATGAGCTTGAATTGTTGGAATTATTGATGATGTTAGTAGGCCACCTTGTTCATCGATGAAATGAACTTCTTGACGAATACGTGAGATCAATGCAAAGAAACGAGGAAAATCATTGGTGATTATACGAGTAATACGACGAGTGTGAAGATCTTCAGCATTATCCAATTCTTCAGTGTCAACGGTATCGCCAAGAACTTCTCGTACAGCTTCATCAGTAACTGGACCTGTATGTTCACTCCATTTTTCTCCATTATCACTTCGTAAAACAACGATTTCTCGTTCACGATTACGTAGTGACGCAAAATGTGGAATTTCAAGAATGACAGGCCCAAGAAATTTACATCCAACCGGTCCAACTTCTAGAACTCGTGCGGCCAATGCTTCGCCTTCATTAATCGGCGGTGGAATCGTTAATTTCTCTCGTTTAACAAATCGACATGTAATTCGTGTTGGCATACTCGCACGTTTCGATGGAATAATAACACGAACACCTGAATGTCGACATCCACGCATGGCGCCACCACGTGCGTCAACCAAAAAGCTCACCAAAAATCTGAACGAACAATTCGAACGAAACAAATCGTAAAAGAAATTACGTACGTGCACGACAAAAAATGCAAACACTTACGAGCGATACTGAAAACGATCCCTAGAAAAAAACGCATGACTAATCAAAACACTGCACACGGCATGGCCAACAAAGCATTCGGCAAAAATGCACAAACTCAGTTCGCGTGACTTACCCGCCATGTCGTGGTTTGGTTATGACTTCATTGTCAGCAACTAAATTGTCCAGTGGTACGACGGGCGTTTGTTGATCATGGAGATTGTCTCGACTTTCATTCCATTGATCTTTACCAGCTAACATTGGATACTCATTTTCTTCCTAAAACACGAAAATAGTAAAACAAAGAGTTTTTTCGTCAAAATTGATTATTTTACTTTGATAAATGATGTTTGATTTATTTTTTGTTCTTCAGCTTCAGTCATAAGAACGCCTTCACGTAAATATTGCATATGAACATTCGAACTTGCATCTCCAAGCATATCTAAATCACCGAGAAGAATTTCATTATGAGAGAACAAATTGATATCAATTTTGAAATTTTTCATGCTCGTGTAGCATTTGGTATTCAAACAGGGAGAAAAATAAATCAAGAAGTCGGGATCAGACATAGACATTCATTCCGACTACCTTTTTTAGTCGTTTTTTTCGGAAGTTCTAAGTCATCAATGACTTTTCCCAATTCGATATATCCAATTTCCGGATAGATCGTATCGGTATTATTATCCACTAGATACGTAGATTATCTTTCGATATGAGTACGTCAATATTCACTTCGATTTAACGAATATTTACCTGTTTCATCTTCGGAATCAGTTAATGGATGTTCTTCATGTGAAACTTCAGGTGCTTGAATCTGTTTATATTAAAAATGAAAAAATAATATATGTATATCGAGCTTCTTTTCTCTTCTTCTCTTACCTTGTAACGTTCTTCGGTTATTAATTCATGTTTGCTAGCAATCGTGGTTTCAGTGACGACTTTAAGTTCTTCGACAACTGAAATATAACCAAGACGTTGAGCAATTGAAAGAGCAGTCATTCCATGCTAAACAACGAAGAGAGAAAAACAAAGAATAAATAATCGTCCGTCAATTGAAATGAAGATTTGTCTACTTTATTTGTTTTATTTGGTGATGCTCCATTTTCAAGTAATAATTTAACGATCATCACATGACCTTGTTGGGCAGCTGAATGAAGTGGTGTAAACATAAGCTAAATAGACGAATAGAATTTAATTTACAAATGATTCAAAATGAATTTTTCTTTTGTTACTGACATTTGTTTCAATATTAACATTCGCTTCAAGTTGAAGCAAATATCGAACCATATTGATTTGTCCAAAATGACAAGCAACATGTAAACTTGTATAACCACTAAGTGTTTGTGCATCGACATCAGCATTTTTGCTAATCAATGCTTCAGCACATTTGACTCGATCTTCTTGTGCACATAAATGTAACGGTGTAAGATGACATTTCGATGCAATATTTGGATCAGCATGATTGGCCAATAACAAATAAGTCATATCCGAATGACCATCTTGACAACTCAAATGTAATGGTGTAAAACCACCACTTGATTGTGCATTCGTATTAGCATTGTATTCCAATAGCATTTCAGCAATATCCAAAGCATTTTTCTTGGCAGCTATATGCAATGGTGTGTAACCATTACGTGCTGTAACATGTGGACTTGCACCATGTTGTAATAGAAGTAAAGCAATATTGCCATGATTGTAATGAACAGCACAATGTAATGGTGTTAAATCATTTTTACCTTGAATATCTGGTGTAGCGCCTTTTTGTAAGAGAAGATTGGCAACTTTAATATTTCCGTATTTACTACAGATATGTAATGCCGAAAAATTTCGTTTGGTAAATAGATTTAAATTTGCTCCATGATCGATTAATAGACTAGCGATTTCTTCTTGTCCTTCTTTAGCTGCAATATGTAAACTTGAATATCCATCTTTAGTTTCACTATCAACAAAAGCATTGGCTTTTAATAATAAATTAACAATCTCAATATTTCCCAAACGTGTCGCAAGATGCAAACAAGTTTGTGCTTCTTTAGCTTTGGCATCAACCAAGGCGCCATAACGAAGTAATGTTTGAACGATTTCAACTTGATTATTTCGTGCTGCGAGATGTAATGGTGTTTCACCTCGAATAGTAACAGCATCGATAAATGCTCCATGTTGTAATAAATAAACAACAATATCATGACTACCGACAAATGCAGCCACGTGTAAACTTGTTAGACCTGATTCCGTTTTGGCTTCGATATCGGCATCATTTGAAATTAAAAGTTCAACTAATTTCAAACGATTCTTTTTACAAGCAATATGTAAACATGAAAAACCATTTAAAGCTTTAGCATTCACATCAGCACGACGTTCACAAAGAAGTTTAGCTACATTGTAATTTCCACAATGTGAAGCAACATGTAATGCAGATAAATAATCCTTAGAAAAAAGAACAAAAGAAATGAAAATTTTTTTTTTTTCTTTCGAAATAAAAACCTACCGAACTAACATCATCGACTAATGTCGATTTGTAATAAAGTAAAATGCGTGCAGCATCGACGTGATCTCCTTGTGCAGCTAGAAACGACCAAAATAAAATGAAAATTAAATTGTTTTTTTTTTGTTATAAAAGTAGAAAACGTACCCATATGAAGTGCTGAAAGTCCATTTTTTGTTTTCGCACCAAACGGAGCGCCATTTTCAAGTAGCAAATCAACTACTTGATCATGTCCCGATCGAGCTGCACAATGAAGTGGTGCTAAAAATTCATTTCAATATTACAAATCGTAATCGATCATCAATCAATCTTCTTGACTTACTAAGACCATCTTTAGTTTTAGCATCAATTTGTCCGCCTTTTTCCAATAATAATTTAACCAAATTATCCTTTCCCCATTTCGATGACACATGTAAAGGCGTAATATTTTGCTATACAGAAAACAAAAATTAATCAAACTCTGCCGTTCATTCATTCGACATACGCTAGCTGCATAGTTGACATCTGCACCTCGTTCAATCAATAAACGAGCTACTTCCAAATTACCATAATGAGCTGCTATATGTAACGGTGTAAATCCAGACTAAAAAAACGATCATCAATCAATTCCATTGTATCTCAAATTGTCGTTTTTTTTTATGCATGCAACAACTACTAGTCTGCAGTTTTTTTTTGTTGTTGTTTGAAAAATAACTGATGTTAGTAAAGAAATGTTAGTTATTCATATACGACTATGTATGCTTACTCTTCCAAGCTGAAAAGACAAAAAACATGTAGACAAAACGAAAAAGAAAATGAACAACAAATAATCGAGAAACAGAACGACGACGACGCAAACAGACAACATAAAGACTGACATATGAATAAACAAACCTTTGTCGTACAATTGACAAAACCTCCCTCCTAATTATCTCAGAAATTTTATTAGGAAAACAAGAGACACATTCTTTCGAAATCGATTTGATTTCTTTCTTCTGTACATACCTTATAATTGAGGTCAGGTTGACTGTCGCCTTGTAAGAGTAAGGCGGCAGCTTTTGTGTCATTTTTCTTTGCGGCAATATGTAGAGCGGGCAGACGAACTTTTGAACCTTTTGAATCATTTTCTAAAAGTATGGCTACCACTTTATCATGACCTTGTTGAAGACTAACAGCCAACGGTGTGAATCCATCCTTTAGAACAAATATTTTCATTCTTTGATCAATCGATAAAACAAAATGTTCGTACTTCGGTAGCTAAACTTTGATTAGCGCCATTAGCGAGCAGAAATTTAACCACTTCAAGATGATTCTCCTCTGAAATCAATTTCGAACACAACGAATTTCTAATCTCTTATCGAAACAAAAGCAAAAAACACATACGAGCAGCCATATACAAAGGAGTAAAACCATTCTGTGATTGACAATTTATATTTCCATTATATTTAACTAAAAGTTTAACAACTTCATCTTGACCAGCCAATGATGCTATATGAAGAGCAGTGTTTCCTTTCTATAAAAAAAAGCGAAAAGTTCATTCGAATCGACTGAATCAGTGATTTCGATCGGTAAAAAACCTTTGTTGCTGCATTCACATTTGCACCACGTGAAAGAAGTTCTTGAACGATATTTACATGACCCTCCCTTTATATAAAAAAAACAGTTTATTATTAGAAAACAGCGGTGCTTTTTTTACTTTGCGGCTAAATGTAACGCATTTAATCCATTGGCATTGCTTGTATTTATATCAATTGACGAACGAAGGTATTCCAAGACCTTCTCGAGATTGCCTGCTCGTGCAGCTCGTAAAAAACCTGAATTTCCATCAGACTAAGAAAATAAAAGGGCAAATCAATCAATGAGCTCATCAATCACAGGCTCTTATCTATGAACTAAGATACGATCTTGATTATATCATCTCATGTCTATATGTCAATAAATTCTTCTCTTTAGTTTTATTGAAGTAAGTTATAAAAATTGTTTTTTTATGATTTGAGAACTGACATGTTTCTGGTAGATTAAACGATTTCGATATTTATTATTTATCATTGGGAAATCATTTGTTATGAATGAATATCAGATGTTGTTTTTATTAAAAATGAATATTTATCGATCGGATCGTTTTTAGAGAAATAATAGATTACTCACGAAGGTGCATCCAAATCGGCTCATCGATCGGCAATCTTCTCTTCAATAACTAGTTCAGTACTCGATGTGTATCATAGGAATCCAAACAAAAACACGAGAAGAAGAAAAATAAACGAGTGCTTATAATTGTTCTATTTGGTCCTTTTCGTTGCTTCAATATTGATATACACTGTATTTTCTTCTTCTGTCTTTTTTTCCTAATGCCACAAGGCAAGAACTTGTCGAACAATGAAACAGAGCGAGAGAGAGAGAGAGAGAGGGGAGAAGGAAGGATAAAGGACAACAGAAAAAAACTAATAATTCATTATGATCTAGTAGCTATTAAATAGTTTTCATCGGAGATTATAGATATTATCGGTAATTAGTTTATTATTAAAGACTAACAAGAAATAAATAAATCTATGACCGACGGCGATATAGACATGCCAATAAAAACAAACATTGTCCTTCGAACATGACGAAGAAATATTGGCCTTTTGACCGATTAAAACAAGATGTGAGAAGAAGAAGAAGACGAAGAAAAATTCTATGCTGAAGTTATCACTCGATGCATTTAATTAAAATAATTGAAACCACATACCGCAGTCATATTGTCGAAAACAAAAGTATTGACATTTACTAAACGTCTTCTTCACGTAGATGTCTATCTTGATGATTGCAAATGTACACGACTCGCCACGAGAGAGAGAGAAAAACGACTAGTCAGTGTACAATGAGCAAGAAAAAGCGAGAAAGAGAGAAAGAGAAGAAAAAAAATTGTTGCCAACAGTATTGTACTCTCGTCAACGAGACAGACGAGCATTCATTCTTTTTTTTTTGAGTTGTTATTTCGTTCTGTTCTCATTAGAACGCGTTCATATGTGATGATAGATCGTATATTCTCTCTTCCTTATTGACAGAAAAATTGAACGGCGGATGGAACATCTGTGTCATTCGCCAACGGAATAAATTCAAAAACAAAAAGCGAAGATTTGATAATCGGTCTTTGTTTATATTTCAAGATAATAGCAAATCTGCTAGTTTCGATGACATTTTTATTCAAGAGTCGTTGACAAAATCTCAACTGACTTGTTGTTCTGTTTCGTCAAGTAGATGCATTATCCACATCAAGAAATGTGCTTAAATGCAAATATAACCCCCATACACTCGAAACAGTATGTGTCAAGGGAAATATCTTTTCTTTCTTTTTGTTTCTTCGCTTGTCATATACGAATAAAAAAAAACAAATGATAATAATAATGATGATTAGAACAAGGTTCGACGAACTGTTTTAGACATTTCTTTTTCCTTTTCTTTTCTTTTATATTTGGATCTAACACAATTATTTGTTGAGACTAAGAAAAATAACACCATTTTCAAAGTCATTAGTGTATTCTCGCTTTAGTCATTTGAGGAGCAAAACAACAGAAATCTAAACTAACACGCTTCGCAATCGTCAAAACAAGAAGTCATTGAAATGTTGGTCTATGTTTCTTAAAAATCGGATAGAACAAGAGAAACACACAGTCAGAAGTATATGAAAATAGATTTCGTCTTGTTTTTCTCACTTGATGTTGATAATATGGATAATTGACTGCAGGCAATGGCGGTAGTTGTATACTTGATGGACGGGTTATTGATACAAGACGATTTTCTTTGGTAATATCAGTGGACATGTTTAAGTTATTGTCTTTATTAGATAGTTTAAGTCAAAACATGACACTACTCGTTTTTATTATCTCGTCGTCGAGAGTAACAAGAGTCGAACTGCCATCAAATACTAGACGATGCAAAACAAGCGATTCTTCTCTATCGTTCCGTTCTTAGACTCTTCGAAATAACGCTGGTTGACGTCTTGCAACGTTGTTCTTAATAATCATCCGTCATCATCCGTTGACTCGAGCCGAGCAGCAGTACCATCAGCAACGGCTACTAGTTTCAGTCATCTTACGACTCTTATTCTTTTATCATCTTTATCGATTCGTTTCTTTCTTTTTTTTGTCTTCTTCTCTATTTTTTTTCTCTCTCTTGCTTTCCCACTTAGATTAAATATAGAATTGTTCGTAAAAAGAAGAAGAGAAAACGAAATAACAATCGGATGGTAACTAAAACCAATAAGCTGAAACGGCAACTGAAGTGGGAGTAAGAGTGGCATAGAGACGATGATTAGAATATAGTGTGATGATGAAGTAAAAGATAGAGAGCAATGACGGCGACATTCAGGATAAACATAATTTCATTAGTACCTCTTTCCCCCTTCTTTTTTTTAGTCTCCATAGTCAGGAGAAGCAAAACGAAGAAGAGGAATTTGTCGATTGATCGATTAATCGATTTCTTATCCTGAATGAAAAAGAAAAAATTTTCCCCCTTTCTCATTATATTATTAATAATCGAACGACAAAAATAATTCATGTCTAACGATATTATAGAAAATAGATATAACTTACTGATGATAATCGTGCTTTTGTATGGGTCATTTTAACCTGAATACGTTTCGAAAATAATATTTCATTAAGTACAGACAAAAAATAGATGTTGTTTGTATAAACTCAACCTAGGTGTAGTAGTAAAAGCAACGAGCAACTCTGACTGACATATGTATAAAGATTGAGCGACGCTCTTTTCTTTTCTTTTCTTTTCTCTTCTCTTCTCTTCTCTTCTCTTTCTATGTCAATATAATCGAGTATGATAAGATTCATTTGCTGGTGATGTTGTCTATATTTTAACTAATACCAATATGTTTCTACGGTTAGTGATATACAATCAAGAAGAGAAGAGATGAGATCGTATCATCGAGCAAATAGGAAAAAAAAAGCGGTCAATAATTGTTGTTGTTGCTTTTTATATTGTGTGAACACAAACAGCAGGAGTGATGTACACAAGGAACGAATTCAGATATTTAATTAGACGGTGTGAGATAGAAATATGTAATTATTTTGTTTTTGTATATCAAAGCCTATCATTCATTCGTCAATCAGCAATGCTTAATATAGATACTTTCTCTTTAAGAAGCAACTCAAGTGACATGAGAGTAGAAAATGAAATAAAAACACAAAAAAAAACTTCTACTCAAATCTATTTCAAATGATATTCGAGAGAAGAAAGAGAACTGTCAAGAATGACATCATATCCCACGTTGATTTTCTTTGTTGTTCTAATGAATTGATGAATGCCAGGTATAATAGTACAAATGAAACGTTTTTCTGTTATTGTTAGTTAACAATAGACAGAATGAATCGAAAGAGAAAATTAAATGTAATAATTTGACGTAACAAAACGAGACGATTTACATCGAGTAAACTGTCAATAGTCCTTAACGAGCGCATAGATATGATTTCACGAGGGTTTCCAATCTCGTAAGTCAATAATCTAAAGTCCAACATATGTTTCCATTCTCATCTGAGATTAAATTCGTCTATATAAATCACAAAATATCCTTTCATTCGTTACGATTCAAATTCATTTGATCAATTACTATTATCTCTCTCTCTCTCTCTCGCTCTCGCTCTCGAAACTAAACATGTTTAAAATCCTCATCGCTTTATCATTATTTCTTGCCGTTCAATGTCAACTCATGGGTGGCTTTGTCGATCGTCCAGATCTTGTTCAAAGTCCAACAACCAAACTCATGGTTAAAGCTGCTGTTACTGAATTAGCTAAAACACAAAACGTTGAAGTTACACCAATCGATGTCTACAGTGTTGCCACTCAACTTGTCAACGGTCTTAACTTCCGTATTGTTTTCTCAGCTCATCACTCAGCCTCAGAAAACATTGTTTTCTGCACAGCTAAAGTTTACCAAGCATTCAATGGTCAACGATCAGTTAACTCAGTTGAATGTGCTTAGAAATTCTGAGATTTCTCTTTTTCTTTATTCAATAAATATGTAACATCATCCAATTGGGAATAGTTGTATTTTTCTTTAACCTTGAAAACTATTTTCATATCTCGAAATTCATCTGTTCGACTTCTCATAATTAAAACACGTGTTTTTTTTACTTATGATTCATTCAAAAACAATAATCCCCTTATCGTTTTCTTAGTTCTATATACACACACACACACTAAGATCAATCGATTTCCGTCTGGTTAACTCGTATTTATCTTTCTCAATCCTATTGACACAAAAACAATAATATACACGTTTTGTTTTTTTGTCTTACCGCTGCATTATCAGTGGTTTCCGAAGATGATGGAACAGCAGTACTTTCTATGTTCACAACCATGTCTAATACTTTATGTTAGATGAAACGAGCAATAGAATCAGATGAAATGACGTGCCGCTGCTTTTCCCCTTTCTCCTTTCAATGCTTGCAGTTTGTTTCCACTTTTCTAATATTCGAGGAAAAAAAACTCTCATGCGCATTGGATTGACTGTTTCTCTCTATTCTCGTTTTCTTTTTTCTTCTTTTCTCTTCCCTCTACTTCTCGTCATATATTGAGCAGAACGTTCATTCCTTGCGTTCAATCCATAATTCATTTGAGACACAAAGGAACAACATAGAATAGAATGACAAATATGGCAAAAAAAAATGACTAAAACGCCTTTTGAGCTTATTGTATGATTTCTTTTTCTTCGGTCTCTTAGTCGTATAATAAGATCGAAGTACTCGAGAAAACGATTGACTTACTGTATTGGTTTGTTGAGCGATTCCTGAATGATAAACTGGACTATTGACATGACCGTGATCGATATAAGTCGGACTTGATAACATCTGAAAAGAAAAACAAACGGACTCTTGTTTTTATTCGAACGGAAAACTACTAATGCGATGTTTGTGTTATTTTTTAATACGCATGAAAAAAAAATAACAACAAAAACAACAACAAACAAAAAAACGAACACTGTGAAATCACTGAGGAACAAAAATTAGCCTAAGAAAGATTTTTTTTCTTCTAACGTTCTTCTTCCGCACGCCATTCGACTTTCTTACGATGACTTTCAAGAGCATCGCCGAGTTTTTTATTTATCATTTCTTCTGTTAACGTGCCATCTTCAGATGCATAAGCCGATGCCTAAAACAATACAGAAAATACGACAAATGAAGAAGAAAAAAAAAAAGAAATCTTAATCAAACGAACTTGACAAGCTGCAAGCAATTTCGCTATTTCACGACCTGAAAATCCGTCAGTACGCGTTGCCAATTCTTCACATTTCTTCTCGAAATCAAAAGCACCAATTTTAATCGGACTAATCGATAGAAAAAAAAAACAAGATCGAGATGATATTTTTTAACGAACAACAATGTCAACTCACCGACGACGTTCGGCTGATTTCAAAATATACTTATCAAAATAGAGATACGTCATTCGACGACGTTCAGCTAAAGTTGGCAAGATGAATTCAACCATTTCATCGAGCCGATCGTTGACGGCCCAATCGAACTGTTCTGGTTCGTTACTCGCGAGAACTAACATAAAACTAGAACGAAAGAATATCATTTTTGAAATTCAGGAAATCATGAAAGAGAATCTTTGAACCTACCGACTTGACTGTTCGCCCGTTCGATAGAGAAACGCGTTCAAAGCAGCACGCATATCTTCACTGATTTTTTCCTTTTTCACGACAAGCAAAATCAATCAATCAAAAACAGACTACAAAATCGAGAATTTACTGTTGCTCGTTTTCGGAGAAACGCATCAGCTTCATCAATAAACAAGATCAAACCACGACGACTTGTTTGAGACCAATCAAATACCTTATGAATCGCTGTGACAGCTTCACGCCCAAGTGGAGCAACATCACCACCAGTCATTATCGCATAATCAAGGCCTGAATGAGCAGCTAATTTCTGCAGAAAAAAAAAGATAGAAATTATATCTTATTCACTTTTTTTGTTGTTGTTCTTTTTACCTTAGCAAATAGAGTTTTACCAGTACCAGGTGGTCCATGCATGAGTAAATTTCTGAAAAGACCGTAATTTCGTTTGGTAAATCGTGTTGCAATCGCGATTTCACGTAGACGAGCTTCGAGTGTCGGATCGAGAATGACACCTTGAAGTGAATCTTCGGCTTTACTGAAAAAATATCGTCGAACTGTTTTCACCGGTGAACGAAGTGTGGTTAGGAGAGTCGTTCGAGATGTTTCACGAATCAATGATGGTTTACCAAGACGAGAGTCGAGATATTTCACGGCTGTTTGCGTAGCACCACGAGCTGAATAAACACCGAGAGCAAGTAAAGTAATACCACCGGTCTAAAAAAACACGATTCATCTTTTGGATTTGTTCTCGAATTTGAATTGAGAACTTACAGCCAGAAGAATCTTATTCGGATTTTCGAGTAAAGTCGTTACACCTGTACCAATAACGTTGCCAGCTGTTTTGATACTTTCGAGAACGGTTTTACGTTGTTCTTCGGATTTTAATTTAATTTGTTCGAGATAAATTTCTCGATTTTCACGTTCAATTTGAGCTTTGCCTTTTAATTCGGCTTCTAAACGTTTCATTTCGTATTGATGACGAACTTGTTCGGCATATTCAATTGAACGTTGTTTCATTTCTTCTTGTTTTCGAACCGAATCTTCTTGACGTCGACGTTCTTCATCTTGCAAACGAGCCTAGTCAAACAATTCCGAATAAATCTCAATCAAAATCGAACGAAGATTTACTTGTTCAGCAGCTTGATCTTGCATTCGTTTACGTGCTAATTGATCTTGAAATTTTGCTCGCTAAACGGAACAATGATAGACAAATTGAATTGTTTTGAAAATAAAAACTGCAAACCTCATTTTGATGTTGAGTTTCTTCGCTTAACATCCGTCGTTTTTCTTCGTTTAATTGTTGTTGATGACGAAATCGAATTTCTTCTTCGTGTTGTGCGAATTCCTACGGAAATTCGATTTGTTTTCTTTCTCAATTTCGAGTTAGTTTTTTTATATCGAACCTTCATTTCTTTTTGAATTTCTAATTGTTTCGTTTGTTCTTGCATTTTAACCACATCAAACGCTTGATTTGCATGAGCTGAAAAGTTTTAGGAAAAACGTGACAAATGATCAATCAATCAATGAAAACAATTTACGTGATCGTTCGAGTTCCTTTGCTGCTTGAGCAGCACGTTCGAGTGCCGTCGAATCGAACTTATAAATCGATTCTCGGCCACTGAACTGTTTCGGATCCGGATTATTCGTTGTTGTTGATGGCGGTGGTACTCCATCGCCCGCACTACCACCTTGTGCTGGAAGATCGGACACCGGTTTCTTATAGCCAAAAAGCCACGACATCTCAAATACAAACGAGTGCAAAAATATGAAAATGTACTAAAGAAGAAAGAAATCGAGGTTGATGCAATGCTTGATAACACAAATGATTATTGCTTCTCTCGGGCAACATGATCAATATCTTCTTTGTAAGATTATCTCTGCTCTTTCCTCTCGCTCTCTCTCTCTCTCACTTTCTCTCTTAATCTCGGTCAATTGCTTGGGAATATTGAACAAAGAAGTTCACCAATCATTTTATACTGGCTAATAAAGAACGAATAAATGAAGAAAGGAATAGGCCTCTCAAGGTGTCGCTTAATTTATTCGTTGTGAATTTTCACGAAAAGAATTTCTAATTCAACGAAATAAAATTCAATCGATCGGAAATTTATTAAATTACGATGAGAGAAATTTTTCAAATCAAAATGAAGTTTCATTTGTATGATAAATGGCGATCGAAACAAAAGCCATCGGCTTTCTATTGGCTGAAAGATTCTTAGACAGAGAGAACAGAAGGAAGAAGTAGAAGAAGAAGAAGAGATTATTATCAAGTTTTTATTTTATTTTTATTTTCGTTTGAAATTATGCCAACGAAACTCTACATCGGAAATATTCCGTCGTCTGTTAGTTCAACTGAACTAAAGGAATTATTCGAAAAATACGGCAAAGTACTCGAATGTACGATTATTAAAGATTATGCGTTTGTTGTAAGTTCGTGTTTCGAAATTACGCTTTGATCTAGAGGATTTCTTGTAGCACATGGAAGATGCGAGCAAAGCGAAAGCATCGATTGCTGCATTGAATGATTTTAATTTAAAAGGCAATCGTATTCGTGTCGAAGTAAGAATGCGATTGATTGACGAAAGAAAAAGTGAATTTTTCTCTTAGATATCAACAACACAACTTCGAAATGCAGGTCGTTCATCGTAAGTATCCTTTCATTTGATTCGAAATTCATTTCTTATGAATATTTCTCTAGTCGTCGTTCTGTTTCGCCTCGACATTCGTCATCATCACGTTCATCACGGTTAGTTAACGAATCCAGATTTTACTAATCTTTTTTTACTAATGAATTTTCTTTTCCAGACATCGAGATTATCCAGACGTTTCGTCAAGTCGAAGTAGTGGCGGCGGCGGCGGTCCTGATCGATCGTATCCGAGTATACGTAGCGGCTACATGAGCTCACGATCTCGTCCGTATGATTCGCCATATGAACGTCAACGAATGCCACCACCACCTCCACCGATGGGCTACGGTGATCCGTACATACGCGGTGGACACGTCGATCCGTACAGTCGCGATGATTATTACCATCAACGAGCACCACCAATGCCGATGTCTGATCATTATGGACGTGGACCTCCAATGCGGTATGTCGTTAGTCGTGCATAGAAAAGCAATCGTATCGTAATTTCGATATTGAAAAATTCCTTTCTCTCTCTCATTCGCTAAAACACGTTGCACATTTGGCCCGTAATCCGTTTCAGGTCATCTTACGATGCTTATTCAGCGTATCCACCTGGCCCACGCTCGATGGAACCACCGAGAAGGTAAGCGCTACAGACATCAGAAGGAAAACTCTACGCTCGATGATCTTTTCGAAATATTCGTCGACGATATTTTGCATGTCATTGTTTCTCGAGAAACTAAATTGTTCGAAACTCTCGTTTTTCGTATTGATATCATCTCATAGTAGTCGCTATGGTTCACCGCCGTCGTCGTCACGTAATGGTTCATCGCGTTTTGGATCGCCGCCTCGATCGTCACGTCGAAATTTGAAACGATCTCGATCACCACCGCCGCCGCCATCATCGTCGTCATCGCGATCACGTCGTTAAAATTATATTCAACAAACTTTACGGAATAAAAAATCGACACACAGCGCAAATCAACCTCGATCTCTATGTGTGCGTTTTTTATCCAACTGAGCCAAGAACGAATTGTGCTAGTACTTCTTTTCTTGTTTGTTTGTTTGTTTGTTTGTTTGTCATATATACGTATACACATATATGTATCTTCTTGTGTCTTTATGTACAAGTGATAAATCAGAAAGAAAAACCAGACTATATGATGTTTAATAAATGATTGATATAGAAATATTTTTCAATGAGTTCTGTGGAGAAAATCATAGTTCGAATGAAATTGTATACGTACATTAATTTCATTTGAATATTTAATCATTTTCATGAGAGATTTTTTGTTGTTGTTCTTCTAATCTGATAGGAGAGAAGGACATGTTTCTATTCGGAATTCATTCACTTGTCTGAACACGTTCGGTAGTTCTAGAGAAATAATGCTCTTCCGCTTTCTCTCATCGAAAGTATGATGAAAAGAAGAACGAGCCAAAGAGAAAAAAACCAGCAACGTCAGTAGAGAGAGAAAAAGCATTTCTTTTCTTCTCTTCTCTTAATATGTCATTCTTTATGGTACTCTGGAAAATATAATATTCACGTTCATGTCAAGAGAAAAACGAATGATCATGAGGTTCAATCCATTTACATTGATTACAATTGCGAGTTTAATTTTTATCGTTGATGTAAAAGCGAACAATTGGTTAGATTATGGTCCCACATTCGAAAGTGACTCCAATGAGTATATAACTGCTTCAACGCGTGATCAAGAACAAGAGATCTATAGTCCATTGATAACTGGTTACAAGTATGTGTCAGGTAATGAGTTTGTTTTTTGGATTAAAACAAAAAAAGAAATCTTCGAGATTAATTGTTCTTCAGGTGGAGCAGGCGAAGGACGACAATATTTGAGTCCAAATGGCGACATTCCAAATCGACTTGAAGTGAAAACCGATGAAGAACTGCCGGCTTTTTGTAATCCACCAAATCCTTGTCCATTGGGTTTCGAAGGTAGAATTTATTTTTTTCAGTTCAACGAAAGATCTTCTTCAATTTGCTAGCCAATGATTGCGACTCTTCGCCTATGTCAGCCTTTACAGCTGAATATAGTGAATTATATCAATTTCAACAGCATTGTCAATGTGACAAAGATCATGATCAATGTTCACCAAGAGAAATCGTCAATTATGATTCTTCATCAACTGGAGCACTAAAACGATCTCGACGTCTTTGACGAGTATTTACATTTGCGAATTATCGATAAATATATATATAAAATCAAGATATTTTTTTATTTTAGACGAAAATCACCAAAATAAAGAAAGAAAAAAAAATGTTCCCTTAACCCAAAATGAATAAAAATAAAATAAAAGCCCGATGTTTATTCCAAAGATGATGCTAAAACAGCTACACCACGTTCATAGAAATTATATTCCGTTGTATTTGCTTGTCCAGCTTTGACATTGATCGTGCAAAGTAGTTCCGTTCGAAGGCCATTTCCGTAGATTGGAAGTGTGACTTCTTTTTCATTGTTTTTTTGTGTCGATGTCGAGTCAATCGGCATTTTCCATTCGATAGTTAGAAATGGTATTTCATCGAGTATCGAACTCGAATAAAACAGCGCATTCTTTCGACATAATGCACCTTGTAATTTCAAACCAATGATAACAAATAGATTTTCTTTATTTGAATCGATTTCCGACGATTGATCGAGCATTTGAACATGCATAACCAGTTCTTCGAGTGAAACTTGTAATGTTTGAGCTGCACATTGCCGTGTCGCTGTCAGATAAGCTTCAGGTGTAAACAATCCGCCAAGCCACATATGAACATTCTAATTCAAAACATGATCGATATTTTTTGTTGTTGAAAGAAGAGAAAAAAAGAAGATTCGTACTCGTAATGCACGAACGCCTTCGTTTGTTGTCAATGTGGCTAATTTATCCAATTGTTTCAATCGAGCGACAAAGTCGGACATCCATTGCATAGCACTGATTCGTGGTGGTACACGATACTTCTTCCATGTTGATGGTGTAATACCTTTGGATAGATTGTTGAGGAGATCTCGTGTGTCGTTGGTTTGCTTTTTACTGCCATCGCAAACGGATTGAATATCGGCTAGATCTTGACGAATTGCACGAAGAAGATTAGCAGCAAAATTAACTTCACGTTCGACACAACGGAAGAGAGGATCTTTGATATTGTCTGATGTTCGTTTCATTGTTGGTAGTGACTAATATTAGGAAAGAATTTTCGATGAAAAATGAGAGTTTTCAGGTCAATTTACTTTAGGTAAAGATTTCAACCAAGTAGCAGTCGTATGTTGAACATGAACCATCCAAGCTGGACGACCTGCTGAATCGCCTTCGTCTTTTTCTTCACTAGCACTCAGATCTCCAAAATCAAGAAATAGGAAATTTGATTATATTTTTTTGCAACAGTCAGAAATCTTACCAATAGCAGGTACACCTTCATCATTTTGATCACATTTGAGTAGATCAACTGCGAATTTACTGCCTATTTGCAGAAAAAAAGAACAAACTTCATAAAATCTCTCAATCGAAATCAAACCTTGACTAATCAATAGAACTTTCTCAGCATTATCTGGCAATCCAAGCCATGTTGGTTTTTCATTTGTCGGCAATTGTTTAACCCATTCGACATACTTCGATTTTGTTGTATCTTGAGGAATCGATATTGTCAATGACGATGTTTCGTCTTTTATCAACGGATAAGAACTATTCAAACTATCTTGACAGAATAATTTTCCAACAAAATAAGCTAAAAGTCGTTGATCAAATCGATTATCCAATCGGCCACCATAAATACAAGATGCAATCAAATATCTCAACGCATCCCAAGCAATTTCCTATGAAATCAAAACAAACAAACATCATCATTCGACTATTCAATTCAACAAACATCTTTTCCTTCCGAACGAATCCATTGATCGATTGTATCACAAGCAAATCTCAAATCACTTTCATTGATTTCATAGTATTTCGACCAGCCCAATGGCGTGTAACGTAAACGTTCAGTGACGAGTGCATGAAGCCATGCAAGTCGAAAATATGCTTTCGAACGTATCTGAGGATTTCGTTCGACACGATGATCAGAAAATTCGTTCAATGTTCGCATTAAACTCGCACGAACGCCTGTTGCAGGTTCGAAAACTAAACATAAGCCCATACGTAACAAACTTGTTGGAAGCTAAAAAAGAACAACAGCAATAGAATTCGTCGAATTAAGAAGAATACGAACTTTAGGATGAATTTCTGTTGAAAGAAATAAACGAAATGATTCATGTGGTTTCAATGAATGTAATTTCTTTTCTAATTCTTTGAGCCATTGAGGAGCTAGATGAACATTTTTCAACAGCACCCAATTGCCTTGTTTAGCAGCTGTATTTATTGCTTGTTCAGCCAATGAAAAACCTTCGGCAGAACCTAAAAACCAATAGATTCAATCGTGATCATCATCATCATCCTATTCAATTCATTTCACCAATAGCAATTCCAGATAGATTTTTATTCGAATTTGTTGCTAATTCTTCGACACGATTCGATGCATCATGACCAGGAACGGAACAAAGTAAAATCGGTGTTAATCCTTGAATCTAAATCAGTCATTTCTCTTTTATCAAATTCAATTGATTTATCTCACTTCTTCATTGATAATCTCCTCGAAATTTAATAACGCATCGGCTTTTTGTACGAATTCCGAACCGAAAACACTTTCGACGAAAGTTTTGCCGGCGATTATCAATCGATCCGGACGTACAGCACGTGTCAATAACATACTAAATCAAAGTGTCAATCCGGTTTCTTTTCTCGATTTAAACAACAAACTCAAACGTACGAATAAACAGCTTTACTAATTTCATCATTATTGTCGGTTTTATTCTCCCAAATTTGCGGCACTTTGGTTGTTGAGTCGTTGCTATTCAACCATTTATCAAACGCATCGGAATTCGATGTGATTTGTCGTTCGACGTTTTTAAAAGCAGGAATATTCGCTTTCAAATGTGCTAATGCTCGTTTCTGCAAAGAAAAATCTTTATTTCTCAAAAACAAATCCGTTTTTATTTACTTGGGTTTCACTTAATTTCGTGTCGGTATTTAACATATCCGAATGTTCTTCTAACGCTTGAGCCATTTCGAAGAATTCATTTTCGAAGGTCATATTTTCTCTAAAATGCTTTCGATTCAAAATTCAATTGAAACAATCAACGCGTTCTACCCGAGAATATTTTTCATATAGATTCGTGTTAATTGCACGGCGAGAGTGATTCGATCTCGATGCAGCATTCCTCGTGAAACTCGGATAAATATCGTTTCGAATAGACTTTTTAGTATAATATCTAATCGTTCAGTTGGATTTGTAATCGATTCTAAGCGTTTGTTATGATAGAGAACATGTTCGAAGATTTCATTGAAAAATCGAAGAGAATATTGATAGAGAAAATGAATCTAAACAAGCCGAAAGTGGTTGATTGCAAGGAAATTTCGATTGAAAATTACAGTTGATAAAGAGAGGAGAGTAAAGAATATGCTACTACAAGCTTTAGCCATTGGTAAATATTCTTGTGAGACTTTTTCGACTTCACCAAGGACAATATCAGTTTCTTCGACTTTTTTCATTATTTCCGATGCTTCAGTTTTGATCTTTTCGAGTGTAGCTATAACTCTATATGGAAATTCAAATCAAATTCTGTCAACACATTTACAATTGTTGCTTACTTATCATTATCCAAAATCGTTCCTTCGGATTCATTTAAAACTTTAAGTAGATTATCTTCTAAATGTCGTAGTTTAGCTGTAAATTCGCCTTGTAATTTCATTAGATCCGATCGTTTAGCATCGATATCCGGTCGTTCCGATCGTAGGATTTTATACAAACATTGAGATTGTAAACTCGATCGTGTAACTGTAAAATTGACGAATGTTACACGTGAACATATATCCGGTCCGAATTCGGCCTTAAAAACAGACAAAAAACAATCTTAACAATCATAAAAATCTCGTTTTATTCTTACATCAGAATCTCGTGTAAATAGAAACATTCGAAATGTTGGCGAGAAATCAATATCTTTATCGCCAATGGTGATTAAAACACGGCCGGATGTTCGTCGAAGATCACGATTAAGTACAGGATTAAGTAATGGATCGAAATTTTCAGCATCGTGAATGAATAATGTCGTGCCAAAACGAAGAGCACTTTCTAATTGTTTACGAAAACTTGCGTCCATAAAACTAAAGCAAAAAAACGTTTCGTTTGAATGCTAATGAGAGAGAAGGAAAACCTCGTTTGAACGATATTCTTGTCTCGATATTCTCGAAAGAGAAATTCAAATGCCTGTCCACTTGGATCGATCACTAATGGATAACGGGTGAAACGTTTTAACATGACAGCATTCTCTCGGCAGAGATCATCACTCGGCAACATATTCGTTTCCCATCGAAGCCGTTCGTCAGCATTGGAAACGTATTCGACACGAGCGAGATCATGTTTATAGGGAATCTTGGCTTGATTGAAGTGATTTTGCCATTGTTGAAAAAGTAGCTGTCTTGTCATTTGATCGAAATAGCCCGTATACGCAAGAAATGTCGAAATCAAAAAGCCATCGCCAATGAGAGTTGCCAATTGTGTTTGATAACTTTCACTTGTTGTTTCCCAACGAACTTTTTCCAAACTTAAATTCTGTATCAATGCAATCGATCGTTCGACTTTCGATTCAACATGCGAAAGATCGGTTTTAATCGCTTGTGCTGCTGATATTAAATCAGCATATTCAGTTTTATATTGTGCAATACTTGTTTCCAATGTTGCAATCAAATCATTTGTCTGTTGCATATCGGCAACTTTCTGTTCGGCTTCTCTTTCGAGACTTTTCAATTCATTTCGTAATGGTTCGACTTTACTCAACATATCGGCATAGGTTATCTGTGCCATTGCCCATTTAACCAACGGACCACATGCAACTGATGCTCGATTGACTTTTTCGTAGGAATAATCGGGATTATTGAGATATTTGGTTTTCATTTTATTAATGATTGTTGGACTAAAGTGAAAATTTGAAATTAAAAATGAAGAATTTGAATAAAAACAAATTACGTTAGATCATCTGTATTGAAATTGACGATGTTTGAAATGAAATTTTCACCCATCATTATACCACGAATTGATTTCCAATCGGTCGTTTCTTGATTAAGTAATAAACAGATCGATTCAAGAGTTATTTTGACACCTTGAGGAGGATTATTCAGGTTTTTAATTTCGATTAAATTTTGTTTTTTTATCGATTTAACCGCTATACAATAAAAAAAAACAAAGAAGAACTGTGCTTTTAGATATGAAACTATTTATCATTCGAACCTTGTTGAGCTTCGGTTACAGCCGGTTCGACTTTGTCCAAATCTGCCATGACAACTTTTCGTTTTTCGACAATTTGTTCTTGTTGTTTCTACAAGATATTCAATTGTCTCTCGAAAACAAAACTCTATTGAATTCATTTTTGATCAAACAAACCGCGAGAACAACTTGTAATTCTTGTGAACTAATTCGTTTTTTCTCTGCTTCTTGTTGATCGTGAACCATTTGTTTAAGTTTCAAATTGGCTTCTTCATTTTTATTATTCAATTCCTGTCGTTTATCGGCCAATGAAGCTTGTAGTTGTTCGACTTGAACGACTGTTTCATGAATTTTATCGAGACCGACAAGTAAATGTTGTCGAGTTTCTTCGATTTCTGTTCGTTTTTCTGCAGTAATTTTAATCTAAAAACGAAATTCGTCGTCATTCGTGTTTTAATTGATTTTCTCTTACAAAATGTTGAATAGCATCGAGAAAATGACTCGGCGTAATCACAATTGTTTTACTTGTCGAACCTTTTTTACGTAGGGTTTCGTTTAATTTATGCAATGATTGATGAACAAATACAAATGCATGATTTATAACGTCCCGGTAAGTCGGTTCAACAGCTAAACTCGATACCAAACGCGAGAGAGTTTTCGGAGCAGAATACTGAAAAACAAGAGAGAATAAATATCAACATTTTCGAATGTTTTACGTTTACATCAGTTTTTTGCATATCAACACATTGAGTTAATTCACTAGCAACATGATAGTAAGCATCGAGTGACCAATCACCTAGCCAATCGAGTACACAACGATTGAATAGAGCAGGAGAGGTTGATGCTCGATCACGAAGACCATTGGCACTTGGATTCATTGTGAAAACGACATGCAAATTTCGCATAACCTAATTTCATTTTCATATCAAATCGAGTCAAATTCAACACAAAAAAAAACAAGAACAAACTTGTATTGTAAACCATTTGTATAGTTCATCGTTGGAATCTAACATTAGACCTTGTCTTTGTGCACCTTCTTTACATAATGTAAGCAAAGCTGAATATTCATCACCTTCGAATAAGCCTGGAACTTCTCCGTTGGCTAATAGAGTATTCATTCGTTCGAGAAAACTACTATCCATGACATTCGATTCGTCTAATAGGAAAACAATCTTTTCGCCTTTACAACCCGATCGACGAAGTAAATGACGTAGATCATCATCGAAATCTGCAGCTGTATATTTATTATGTACCTACATTCATATTTTCGTGTCACAGAAGAAAAACAAATGTTTAGTTTACTTTTAATTGAAAGAAACTGATTTGATTTAACCAGGAAACAAATCTGCATAGAGTCGCTTTGCCGGTGCCAGACAAACCGATAAGTAAAAGATGACCTTGTGGTTGTCGAAAGACTCGATCGATTCGCAAGACTTGATCGAGTACTTGATTGAAAAGAACTAATTGAATTCCGACTTCTTCTTCATAATATGTCTAAAGTAAAACAAAAGATTTATCCAGTAGAAATTAATTTCAATATTTGTACTTTTAATCGTCCTTGAATGTACTGACGTAGATCGTCTTCATCGATCGATGCATAATGCCCAGCAAGCCAATCACTGAATAGAATCGGTCGTTTTAAAGCAGTATTCAAATCCGCATTGCTAAAATGACGATTTGCTGTATCATCAATAGCTTTTTCAGTCCATTGACGTTCGTAATCATAGATCAAACTAGAGTTTTATCGATATGAAAATAAATAAATAATTACTTTACTATGAAGTTTGCCTACCGATCGTGAAATAAACGTAGAGCTTCATGAGCCCATAATCGAACTAATTCTTCGGGAGATAATTCTTGCACATTGCGAATTGCTTCATTGATACCTCGAACCTATAAAATATGATGTACATATCGTAATAACACACTCTGTTTCTATTGAATTCAAGTTTTTCCTTACCCAACGTGTCATTTCACGAGGTGAATAAACATAATGTGGTTGTTGATCAACTGTAAATTGTTCCTAGAAAAACATCAATTTGATATGTACGTATTTCATTCGATTGTTATCCAAACAAACTTGTGTCATGAGAAAAAATTCAACCATAGCGTTCGTCAATGGATCTGCAAATGGTTTCATATTACTAAATTTCTTCAACATAGCTCGATTAAATGTTCCGTAGATTTGTTTCAATGAAATTTCTCCTGGATAATCGACATAAATCAATGGGCAATGTCGTAAAAATCTACGTATTTCACCTATTAGAAAAACAAAACCGAACACTGAATATCATGTTCTCCTACCGATGTGACAAAGGTTTTCGTCCGGGATCTGTCGGTGGATTACAAGCTCCAACGAATTGAATTCGTTCCAAATGAATCCACGTATGATCCGACGTTCGATAGAATCCTCCGTGTTCAATACATTGTCTCAGAAAGGCAATAACTCGTTGTGTACCATATTTATCTTCATCGGGAAGATTAATTTCATCGCAAAAGACAATAATCCATTTGCCTAATTGACTTGGCGCGAGAACAACACCGGATGTTGCCGTTTTTTTATATTCACAATAATGTGCAAATGTTTTTAGAATTAATTCCGGTGTTGTTGCACATGAAAAATTCAAACCAACAACTTCACAAGTAGGTAGAGCACGAAGTGCACTGAAAAGTGTCATTGTTTTACCACTAAAACGAAATGATATTTGGTTTCAAATCGACAATGATGAAATGTCAACCTGCCAGGTGGACCGCAGAGAAGTAAAGGTTTGTGCTCGTTAAGCCATGTATAGAGAAGAGTTTCATGTCGAATTGTGTCAATAGTTGGAATAACAAGATCACTAGCATCGACTTTGCTTCCTTCGAGTTCAATCGAAGGAACTTTTAATAACCAAGATTCCCATTCGCCTTCAGCATTGACCTTTCGAATGAAAATAATTATTCGAATTCAAAAACCGAAAACAATGATTTCATTACTTCGAAATCAATAATTGGCAAACTTTTATCTGATGGTGATGAAATTCGATTATTTTTCAATGTATTCATAATGAATTCTCCCAATTGCTGACGATATTTTAATTTACCATCACCAGAAAATGACCATATCATCGAAATAATCAATGATTTTATGAAATATTGTTCAATTTGTGTGTCAGTCAATGGCGTTTTATCATTATTAAATAATTGTCGTTTAATAATCGTTCGTATGACACCATTCAACATGGAAAATAATGTTTGTAAACATCGTGCCGGTATAAAATCCATGATATGAACTTGTTTATCTCCAGCATAATCTAATGTATCAAGAATAAGACTACTCTCTTTGTCACAATAGGGTTCTAATAAATCAGCGAGTTGTTTTTGAAGATTTAAAATACTGATTTGATTTTCTTCAGATGATTGAATAACCGTATCTTTACTATTTGGATCGTCTTGATTTAAGATATCGAAAACCGATTCCGTTCGAATACGATTTAGATAATATTGAAGTAACATAGTTGATGTGACAGTTTCTTGATTGAACCAAACCATACCTGTACGAGAGACCGTAGCTAGAGTTGCATGACGAAGATCTTGAACTTCGAACATCTAAATTCAAATGAAATGATTTTTGCTTGAGAAATAAAAGAAAATGTGATACGAACAACTCGAACATTAGGTGGCAAAGCTAAACGTTCACCATTGGGTAAGGTTAATAATTTATTATCATCAAGAACAGAATTTAAATTTTCAACCCATTCGGGATCAACATCACCATCGAATATAATCCATTGACGTTTGGTTAATTCACCACGAAGATTATCAATTATTTTACGTAAAATATGAGTAAATAATCCGTCACTCCATTCACCTATTCAATCAAAACAAAATCAATCCATTTATTCTCTCGAAATTTTTATCATTTTACGTGTATTCTGATCCATAAAACCATAGAGATCATCTTTTGTAATCGCTTTTGGATCGATAATATGTGCTTGTCCATCGGAATTCTCAATTCGATTCAAAGCAGTCAACAAAACTCTCCATGCCATTGTTTTTCCTACGAATCAAAATTTAACAAAAGCCAAAAATCCCCAAACTATTCTCTTACCACAACTCGTCGGTCCTACTAACATTAAACCATGATTAAGATTTGTAATTTGATACAATTGCAAGACTTTTTCGATCCATAATTCTTCGCAAACAAGAAACAATTCTTTGGCAACATTTTCGATTTCTTCTCGAAGACGTGCCATCGATGGTCGATTGTATGTTGCATTAGGAAAGACATCATTCAATAAACTATTCAATAGAACTAAATCATCAGCAACTAAACGTGGAACGAAACTGTCCATGATAGCTTGAATAACAATTTCTTGTTCGTTATCATTTTCAACTTCATTTTTAATTCGTTCTCGTTTGATATTTCCAGCCATGACGAGAACACTCTTCAACGAACGCAAACCGAAATCATAATGTGATTGATTCGATAGTTGTTCGCTGAGAAGAGTAAATAAAGGAACGATTTTCTTCGAGAGTATTTCAGCTTGTCGAAAACCTTGAGAATAGAGCATGACTTGTGCAATGAGGACTTTATCGGGCACAGTCATAGCTAAACTACGGAAGAGCATTTTAAGATTGTCAGGAAGGTTCGAACGGCCGGCATAACCAGGATTCATAGTGATGAATATCGCCATGTTTGAATTGACAGTGATCGTTTTGCCGACAAGTTCAATTTTCAATGCATCTGGAAAAACCGAAATAGTCTCTTTTTGTGTTTGTTTTGTTGATTTACTTTTATTGGCATCAGTTTGTTGTCGAAGTGCTTCTTGAATCGTTTGAATTTGCTGTGAAACAGCTGATAACATTCGTTCTTCCAAACGATTGAACTCATCGAAACAACCCCAAGCACCGACTTGACATAGGCCGACAAAGATTCGACCCATTGCTTGAAAATCGAATGCTTCATCACAATTAAATACCAACACAAATCGACCCAGAGCATTGCCAAGCGCTTTCACTGATTCAGTTTTTCCGGTACCTAAATCAAACAAATGATTCATTTTAAAAAAAAGACAGATCTTCGTTTGTTTATGTTGTACCAGCAGGTCCAAATGGTGAACCACCGAATTTAGCATGTAAAGCTTGAGTCATTGTTAAGAAACATCGATCAGTTAACGGTGTTTGAACAAGACGATCTTGCAGTCCTGTTTTTTGTTTGAAAAAGAAAAGTGATTTTCCGAGCAAAACAAAAACAAGATTTTGGTTTGTTTACAAACCGAGATATTCAAATCCATAATGAAATTCTGCATTTGCCATGCGTAGTTTCAATTGTTCGAGAACATTAGGATTATTTGGTTCGAAATATAACCTCATTTGAGCAAGCCATTCGAAATCTTTCGATGATGTTATTTTCTTATCAATCAAATCTCGTGTCACATCACGTTTATGAACATGTTCAATAATCTAGAGCAAACTCTTCTTCCAATCATTCAAATGATAGAACGAGTTCCTACTAAATGTTCAAGTTTTCGTCGTCGAACAGTCGGTTGATCAGCAAGAACGAGATCAGCTAATATTCCAAGTGTTGATTCAATTTGTCTAAGTGCTTCTTGCAAATCCACATTCTTCTCTTGTTTCAACAAACTTTCCATATTCTCTGACCAAGATACTTGAAAAGCTAAAACTACCAATTGTGCCTAAAACAATCTCTCGGTCTCAACAATCATCTCATTCTTTTTTTGTTTTTCAAATCATCTACTTGATACTGATCTAACCAATTGACAAATGCTTGTGTATCGGATAGATTCTTTTGGATATCTAATAACTCAGGTATCGATTGAGCAAGTAGTTTCGCCAGTGTTAAACTAATTTCCTTTTCGACTCGTGTCAGCCAATCGTTGATATTCGGATGTTGTTTTATGGATATTGCATTGAAAAATTTCACTTGTTCGCCTTCTTTCGATTGAACACCATCGATTAGATTGGGATCGTTTTCATTGATAAGTAGAGCGTGTACACCGGCGAACATTTTCTTGAAATGTTTCTGTAAACGTAGCAAATTATTCGAATTACCGATCATTTCTAATAGATCTTCATCACCAATGAAATAGAAACTAAAAAATCAAACGAAAATAATTTTAAAAAAGTAGTTTTTTTTCTTCTTCTACCGAGGAAAAGCAGCTCGTTGTCGTTCGAGATATTCTCCGAGTGCTTTCTGAATTTTAGTTAACGAATCTGCTAAACGTTCCAACAATTTCTGCACATTCGGTATGTTAATTACATCGAGTACAAGCGGAGATTTCTCGACTTTTTTCAATAGACCCACGAATTCATTAGCAACACTTTGAAATTTTTGAGATTCATTCGGTAACAATTGAGCAATGTCAGTTGATGACGTAAAAATTCCTTCGAGGTAAACCCAACGTCGTTGAACATCGATCCAAATATCGAATATATTGATAATACGATTAAGTTTATCCTCCCACGAAAGTGTTTCGGCTTCGAATGCCTTGAAATACGGCGATAATTTCATGCTCAAAATATTACTCAAATTTTCTTTCGCTTTCGTAAATAGATCGTCCCAACTCTTGATTACTTTACATTTCTTTTGATAATCAACTAATTCCAATTGATAGACTTTCCATTGTTCACTGATTTGTTTAAGAAATTCTTCCAGCGCTTTTTCACCTTGAGCATTGATCATTATATCTCGTAGAGCATGTTCATTTTTCTTGAAATTATCAATTTGATCCCAGATTTCTCGTAGTGTTATATCGGCCATATTCGTCCATGTTGAACTGAGATCTAAAATCTTAATCATATCTTTCCAGTGACGTTCTTTCAATGCTTCGGATTTCAATTCATTTATAAACGGAATTATCTAAATCAAACGAAATATTTTCATTGAATTGCATTTAAAACAAAAATCTACTTTCAAATAATTTTCAATATTTCCTTTAACAGCATTGTAGGAATGATAGTTTTTAACTGATTCAACCATGGCTGTCATTAATGAAAGTAATTCTTCGAGATTAGCTTTTAGTTTCTTTGGTTGAATCGTTAACCATTGAATATCTTTCAATTCTTCTAAACGATTGCAAACATTTTCAAGTGATTTCCAAACATTTCGTATTTCTTCGAGTTCATCGAGATCGGCACGTAGACGTTTCTCGTAATGATCAACTTGATTCGATTTCTCCATTTTGACACTTTGTTTCGCTTTGTGTAATGTTGTACGTTTTTGCAATTGTTCGTTTAGTTTTGTTTCGTATTGAGCTAATTGACGAATAGCATCATGAGGTTTAAGATCTCCCTAAACGAATATAATTGAGATCTTGTGAATAAATATGTGAATGTATTCGACATACACCAATAGGCTTTTTATTTGCCCAATCGTCGAGAAGTTCTTTAGTTTTCGAGTCAATTGCTTGAGCTTCGACTTTGACTTTTTCTTGAATTGTATCCAACTAAAATAATCAAATCTTTTTCTATATCTCGTTCTCGAATAACATTGAAGAGACTCGTACTTTGCTTTCAATAACTTTTTCCTTTCGTTTGAGAACATCATTCATCGATGTAAATGAATTTTGAATTGTGTCCATCGATGTCCAATTATCGGGAAATGAGTAACGTTGTCGTTCGAGTAAACGTTGTGCTTCGACTAATTGTTTCATTTGAGTTTCATTTTCGACTTGATTCTGTCGAACAGTGTCGATTGTTTCCATTAATTCGACGCTATCATCGAGATTATTCGATTCAATTGATTTCGTTTCGAGTTTCGTTCGATGCTGAAAATGAATTGAATAAAGAAGATGAAGAAAAACACGGAGAAATTACTTCGGAAATCGACGAATGAAAATCGGTTGCTACTGTTTGAATAATTTGACCGAATTTTCGAAGAAGATCTTGATGCCAATTGTCATATTTAACGCCGATTTTCGATTGAATTTTCGAAAAATCGATGATCAATGGGCCGAAGGATTTATATGTTTCTTGAGTATCAAGATTTGTACGTGATTCCCTATAGGAAAAAGTCTCAAGTTGAGTTTTGTTTATCAACGAATTTACTTGATATCTTTCAAACAATCGAACCATGATTGAATATTGGTTCCTAATCGTTGAAAAACATCATTCGGTTCTAAATCCCATAAAACTTGATATTTCAGCCAGCCCTAGAATGAATTTCCGTTGCAATAATCGAAATTGAACACGAATAATCATTTTCGATTACTTGAAAATACGTTTCTGCTTCTATTAGCAACTGTTCAATTGCATCATAAGCAGCACCAATCGATGCACTGCCTTCGTCAGGAAATTTCCTGAATAGATCATTATAAGTTAACTCTTCATCGGCATCATTCATTTCCGCATTAATCTAAAACTCGTCATTTATTTTGTTTTTATTAAATAAACAAAGAAAATGATTTTTTTCTACTTGATAACGACTGCTTTTAATTCGTTTTTGTGATGTAACAACTATTGAAGACAAAACAAATAGATTCATTGTTTCAATGAAAGAGATTTCTATTTTACTCGATTGACAATCGAATAATGAATTAAATAATTGTTCTCGAGCTGATTCGAATGGAGGATATAATGTTAACATTTGATTGACAATTCGAATTTCGAGAATTATTTTCTATAAACAAAGAATATCAAACGAATAATTTCGATGATATTCAATTTACTTTCAATCTCATTCGTTTTTTTTCTTTAACTTTTCCTTTTTCTTGTCGAACTAATGCTTGTTTCCAGAGATTCATAGCGGCTTGTAAACGTTCAAATAGGATTCGTTCGATTTTGCCATCGATAACACCGATCCATTTTAATATATTCGAATAATCATGTAAACAAAATTCATCGACAATCTTCTGAATTTCACTGAGAAATTCTTGAAAGATTTCGTATGCATATTTACATTTATCGAGTTCGTCGATGTAAGTAAACATCGTCGTATCCAAACGAACGATTTCATCGACCTGAAAGTGGAAAATGAAAAAGTAAATTTCGCAAAAAACAAACACAAACGAACATTTTCATTATAACGTGTAAATGCTTCGAGACATCGTTGAACGTACGGTTCGAGTTTGTACGATTCCCAAGCTAATTTTGAACCTTCAACAATTAGATTTTGAATCTCCTTTTTCATGCCCGCAACTAAATAATCATGTCCATGTTCTGTATTAATCTTTTCATTACAAAAAAAAGCAACAATAATGAATTGATTTTTTCTTTTCGGAGTATTACTTTTGTACTCGATAGTTCATAAGCTCGAACACTTTCTAATAAACCGATGGCATATGGATACAATTGATTAGCTTGGTGCGCTTTATTGACTAATGGCAATGGGACTCGATAGCCTAACCATTTCAAATTTCGAACCTTAAAAACCGATTCAATAGCAAATTGAAATCAAAAACTGATTTTCACATACTTCTTTTGTTAACATAATAACCTCGGGTGTGAAGTTAACCCTCAATTTCAATATATTTCCTTTCGATCCTCGGACAGTTTCGATACTAAAAATGAAACCTGTCACGCTCATACTCTTTCGTGAGACTTTCTCGAGCCAATCTTCGAAGATTGCAGCTGTATTCAATCGTTGTTTGAAACTATCTCCTTCGAATTTTAATCGTTGTCCATCGACATGTTGTTCCCAACCGGTGCCGAGAACATCTTCGACTCGTTTCAAATACCGAACCAATTGTTTTTCGATCTGTTTTGCCCAAATAATCGAACCCGTTGTAATCGGTATATCGACCGTAATTCGACTCATTTTCATTGCTTTACTTGTCGAATATTTGGCTTTGAATTTCTCGTGCAATTGATCGATATCGATTTTGACACGTTGAATCAATTGCGTTTGATATTCGCGAATGGCATTGCGAATATGTTGTCGAACGAGTAGATCGTGAAAATGAGCGAAGATTTGAAACATTTCATTGGCATTTCGAGCTTTGGCCAATTGTTCACGGAGACGAGCTGTTATTCGTCGTTCGACTTTTTCGATACGTTCTTCATAGATTTTAATCGTATCGTTCCAAATTTGTGTACCTTCGGGTGAACATTCGAGATAATCGATATGTTTGAGACTTTCGAAAGCTTCGTGAATTTCTTGAACAGCATCGGAATCGGACTGATCAACGATTTGAATTGCCGATGGATCTTGAGGATGCTGTTGTTGCTGTTGCTGTTGTTTAGCAAGAAGTCGTTCGATAACCGAACGAAATTGCTCGTGTTGACGACGAAATTGTCGAAGATGTTCTAAACGACCTTGCAGTTTCTTATGTTCAGGCGTGATTTTCCATGTTTGTTTCAATTGCTGTGCAGTGACAGTATTCTTTTTCGTAATATCACGAAGTAGACCTTGAAATTTCTCGTATTCTTCGTCCTAGAATTAAACACATTTGAATTGTGTAAAACAAATCATAAAATCTACCCAAAGAGAAAAGATTTCCGTGCATTCTTGTAGAATTTGATCGAATTTATTAAATGGTACTTCGATTAAATGCGTTGTTGAAAGAATCTATTTGAAAATAAGTTTAGGTTGTTCATGTTAAACGAATTCAACTATCTCTACTTTAATCATTTGTGTATTTAAATCTCTCGAAATCGCTTCAATAAATCTCGGTATTCGATTGACTGGATATCGTGTATTTCGAACACGTTTCAAATGATTAAAAATACCCGTTATCGAATTCTTAATTTTGCCGAGATCATTTGCCGATAGAAGTTCATGCATAGGAAAATCTTTCATTAGAAGATTATAATTTTTCACTTTATCCATCGCTTCTTTTAAGCCCGTATCCGAATCGAAACTAATCGTTGCATGAAAACGTTTGCCAAGTTTCAATGTTTCCAAAGTTAATGTCACTTCAGGACTGCTCATTTGCTCTTGAATTTTATAGAGAGCTCGTTCGATGTTCAACCAAAATGTGATCTCTTGCATAGCTGAGCCAGTCGATGGATCACGTTCGAGTTTGGTGACCTTCTGTATTTCTCGAATCCAACGGTTGACCGTTGCTTGTAGTTGATTGAGAAAATTCGAATCTTCGACTTTCTCTCGAAAGAAATCAACGTTTGGTCGTTGATTTTTCTCTTGACATTGTCGAAGAACTTGAGCAATCGATGGATGAGGAACGAGAACAACATCGGGTATGCTCACTGTTTGGTTCATTTGTAAGAGATTCGCTTCGAGATCGTTGAGTTTTTCTTCGAGAACAACGATGGACTTTTCACGATCTCTGAAAATCGATCAAATAGAATTCCGAAACGCAAAAATAATTCGATCGAAAAACCTTTCTTTTTGTTGTCGAAGAAAACTTTTTAGATAAGGTGTCATCGCTTGAGACAGAAATGTTCGAAAGATTTCTGCCGGTGCTCGATTAGCGAACGAAACCAAATGAATTTGCTGAGAGATTTTCTTTTCCATATCAATCGTCGGTGTTATTTTAATCAGAGCAACACTTGAAACAAGAAAAACAACATTCAAACGTCGAAGTTTTATTTCGTCAATACCTAATTCCTTTTTGTGCTGCATAAGTTGTTTCTGTTGAGAATTCGAATTGAATCGAATTCGTTCCATCGACGGCATCCTGTTCTTCGTCTAAATCGAATTTAATAATTCTTAATTTTTGTCTTGTCCGAGGATTATTTTGTTTTACCTTTCGTCTGCTGAATAACTCGAACAAAAAACACGACACATTGCGGATCACTGAGAAACCGTTTTATTCCCTCGACAGCTGCCGGTTTTTCATTAAGAGCTTGTTTAAACTCTTCGATTTCATTTGTCGAATTTAAATCGGTTGCTAACGGAACAACTCGAAGTAAATACGCTGTAAACTGTTGTATTTCCGCTGTAGGAACTTTATTTGGTGATGTTTGTGCATTTGTATTTGTATTTGTCTCTTCTGCTGACATGATTCGTTTGTATTGAAATGGCGAAAATCTTTTCTTGTTTTATATTGATTCGCTTAGTGCACAGCTGTATGAAATATTAATGGCAACAGCGGGTCTGTCTGTTTCTCGCGAGTAAACAAAAGCAGAACGGATTTTCTTGTTGTAGCATCATCATCATCCTTTATTTAAATCAAAATTAAGAAAAACAAACGCACAGTAGGTATATAAATAGCATATACGAGAAAAAAATAGAAAATAAGGAAGCCGTTAATACACAAAATGATCAAGTCGGCAAATCAGTGACTAGAATTTTGACATAAAAGAAATTCGAAATCAAGTGATGTTTTTTTTTCACTGTTCGCTCGAGTAGAGAAAAGAAAATTGTCGTTTGTACTTTTTTTATGTTAAGTATGTATATATATACGTATATACAGGTTCTAACACATATCTACATACACAAAACCGGGACATAAAAAAAGAAGAAAACGAACACGAAAGAGACCTGAGACGAAAAAGTACACTTTGTACAGAAAAGTTAGCCTTTAATCTGCTGGATCGGGAAATGCACTCATGTTTTCAATTGAATGATTCGTTTGTAATGGACGAACAATTGTGCCACTGCCAGATGATGAAGCTAATGAATCAGTTGTATCATCATCTATACCTAAACAGTTTTGAAACATTCAATGAATGAATCAATGAGTAAACAAACTGTATTTGAATGGAGTCTCATTAGCAGCATCGGCTAATCGATCGACTAAATCGGCTGATCTTGAATTATCTTGTGATGTGCCATAGATACTTAACAATGGGCTATCGTGGGAATTAAATGATCCAACTTCGATGAAAGCACGAGCTACATCTTTATTATTAGCATCGGGAACATGCAATGGAATCGATTTTGAATGTTCAATTCTGAAAAAAACATTTTCAATTGTTTTCTTTTCCGTTGATTTAAAAAATAATAAAAAAAAGAAAATTTTACGGTAAACTTGTCAGATTATCGTCGAAGCGATTCATATCTTCTCGAGGACTTTCATCAACCAAAACACTGTTCGAGTCCGGAAGACAAACACTACCAGTTGTGTCTTTGTAATGTTTGAAATGAAATTGTGGACCCATCCATAAACGACGATGAGGACCCATTTGAGTCACTATGTCAATCTGAGAAAGAGACAGAAAGAATTAATTCGAGTTTTTTTTTATTCCTTTCTACTTGACGAAGCCAATCATCTTTCGAATGAACTTTATTTGCTGATGTTGGACGATGACCTTGTGACAAAAATGAATAACCAGTCGATGTTCGAACTTCTGACCAAGTGAGCAATCTTTGCAGAAAAAAAAAAACTTTCGAAAAACATTCATTTAAAAAACTAAATCAAATACTTTTGAAGAAACCATTGTGCTTTTGGATTGGCTTTCAATGTAATCGGTGTTTCATTTGTAACACGTGCACTATGTTTACTCATATCTAAAATCGAGATCCTTCAAAATTCCAACGAAATACTCATCGAAACATACCAGCTACTGGCTCAAGAACGTATTCAATCAATCGACCGTGCCAACTAATGATAAATAACGAATCACAGGCTGTTTGCTCTTGTTTATTCATATCATCTGGATTAAGAAAACCTCTTGATGCACCGAAAGACGAAGCGACGCATATTGAATCGGTGTTAAACGGTGCACTTATACCGCTAACAAAACTTTCGGTAGGTTGTCGAATGAGAGTTGTTGCAGTTGTGTAGACACATTCCGTATTTGCACGTTTCGTACGTGATGAATTCATATTGTAATTCGTCGTTGAATTCGATGGCGATTGACTTAAATAGGATGTCGATGATGATGAATCTTTGGAATTATTTTCGGTATTCGACGGATTCGAAGAACGAACTGGTAGTTCATCATAACCCATGTTTCGATTGAAACGAGGTGGTTTATTAACAACATGCGGAGTTGTATGCGTGCCAACATTTGCAACGCCTGAAAATTCATCAATTCGAGCTTAGAATGTTTTCTTTATCGGAAATGTCATACCGCCATATGGATTAATAGCATACAAATGTGTTGTTCCGCGTTTTGTCGAAACAGCAAGCCATCGACTATCGTATGAAAACGTCATATGTGATACTGAATTAAAATGAAAAAATTCGAAAAATCAATTTTGATGAAATAGGTTTAGCTGTTTTCTACCTCGACAATCTGTATCACCACGAAATAATGTATACAAATGTTTGATATACGTTCGAGTGCAACGATAGGGCGATGCTTTGATTTCTAAAACATTGAAATAATGTCCACTTTGATCACAAGTGACAAGTAAATGTCCGGTTGGATTGAATTGCAAGTAACCAATTGGATCTGCATGAGCTTGAAAGTGAGCAATGATCCAGTTTTGTTTTTCGTCATGGATTGTTGACTGAAAAACAAAAAATAATCATGAACGAGAGAGAGAGAGAAAAACAAAGCTCGTACTCCGAATAATTTAACTGTATCAACAATTGTTACAATTCCTGGTTGCACTTCTTCTTTGCCCGAACCATGTCGACGTCGACCTGGATTTGAATTGGCACTTCCGCTTGTTGGCGATGTTCCCAATTGCATTTGTTGTTGTTGTTGATTGCCAAGTGTTTTATCATTAAGATTTGAATTATTCATTTGTGAATTATTAGTACCATAACCAAACACACTTTCGCCAATTTTAACCATGCTCTTAAACGATGATTTAGCTGCATTAAAAACTGCACCTGTATAGGAAACATATTGTTCCGATATTGTACCATTAATTCCACCAGCTGATTGATGAATTAATGAAAGACGTGAGTCAGCAAATGCTAACCAACGTGTTGATAATGTATATGGAATTGATGAATAGCAATTTGAAATAAAAAATTTCTCATCGAATTTTAGTAAATCATAACCAATGAGAAACGTATGTGTTGCACAAATCAAGACGTTCTTATTCGATTCAATCCATAGTGGTTCACTCTGTTGGCCAATGCCAGGTAGAGTTATGATTTTCAATGATTGTTGATCGTTTTTTAACGAACGTATTTGTACTGATGGTGGTCCAGCTGATTTAGCAAACGCAAATAGAGGTCGTTGAGATGAATGTGGATCATCTTGTATTGAATTAGTATTATTATTATTAATTAATAAACAAACTGATGTTAGATTATGTTCACGAATTGAAAATAGTTCATTTGCGATGCCATTGGTTTCAATGGTCCACAGAGATAGACCAGTTTTGTATGCAATTAAAAGAACGAGTGTATCAGACCGAATTGATGGATGCCATTCATGTCCATTAGGAAGAAACCGCATCCATTCGATAGATTCGAATTGTTCGGGATTCGATGGACGAGAGGTTATCGCATACGCCTAAAATTGTTGTGGTTGTTGTTGTTTTTCTTGAAAAAATAAAAACAAAATCGCAAAATTTACTTGAGGAACTTTATCGACAACTTCTTGTAATAAACCGGCAACGGATTCAAGTACACTTTTTTCACTAGAAAAATTGAAATGAGATCATCAATTGAAATAATTCGATCTTTTATTTTACTTGACTGCTTCTGGACGGACTTTTCTTAATTCAATAGATGATACATGGGACATTCAGGCAGAGTCTTTGCTTATGTTTCTTGTTTCTAAAATATATTTATAAATGAATACTTTCGAAGAAAAAGATACGTTTATATAAACAGAAATTTGCTTTTTTTTATCAGATAGTAAAAGACAACAAGCAAAATAAAATAAAAATCAGCTGACACTTAAAAACAAAGAAGCGTGATGCTGACTCATTGCTAGTAAAAGAAGAAGAAAAAAAAATCATCATCACAACAACAACCAGAAAGAACCAACGACGATATTATTTGACAGGAAGAAAAAGATGTCATTCGTTGATTCTGATTTAGCAGAGTGGTTTCATAGATGGCAGCATTTACTATTCAGAATTCATGTGTAAAAGAATCGATTAAGTCATTTGACTTTTCGAAACCGAAATTATCATCAGTAATTTTACTGAGATATCGACAATAAATCGTTCGTAATTCTTGATAATATAGTTTACGTGCAGCTATCAGAATAAGGGGGTAACCACCGTTTGTGATTCAATGATTCATTTTGATCTATATGAATCAAAATGAGTTTAAATAATTTCTGTTGAGTTATGCAGAATTAAATGCTGAATTGAGCGGGTCCATTTCAACAAGCTACTAAATACCATTACTCCTACAAATCGAAACATACCTTATCTGTGCTTTCTATTCTTCCTTCTTTCTCTCCTTTTCATGCAATATATATAGTATTGTTACCTTATATGTGTTATTGTAATGTTGAAATCATCACTTTCATTTTTTTGTTGAATAAATCTACAATGCATAAATTCAATATCCATCACTTTTTCTCATTAGCTAATGATATAATGAATTTAGCGACATCAATCTATTCAAAGTTGTCAAGGAAACCGTCGGAAGATTTTCAAAGACCTAGATTAGATTCACTAATGAAACGTCTACAAGCGACTAGACAAACAAATTCGAAAAAGATCAAAGCAAGAAGAAAAAAGTCGAATATCTCTTTCTGGAATATTTCCTGTTTTAGTTTTCAACAGATTTTAAATTACCAATTAATGTATTTCAAACTGAACTTGTATGTTTGATAAAAAAAATAAATAAAAATCAATCAATCTAGTTCATTGTTTATCATAAAGGATCTCTTTCGAGAACAATTACCAATTTCTCCTTCGACTTCAACAGAATGTTGTCAAACAACACCTTTACCAGATTCTGATGAACATTATCGAATCATCAAACAATTAGTTTGTTTTTATTAAAGAATTTAATTGAAAATGATCGTTCTCTAGGTGAATAGACTGCCGATTGAATATCAATCATGGGAAAAGTCGATAATTTATCATTCGAATTCGATTAATCACTCGAAAAACGAAGATATCGGATGGATACCAACACGTAATTGTCGAACACTAACAAACTACCAAAAGGAAGTCTTAGGTTAGCAAATAATCATAGAAAAACAACTCGTTTTCTTATGAATTTCTTTTGAAAAGGACGACATGTTGATTTTATTGAAAATCCTCGTTATGGTGAATAAATTCTTTTCAAAAATGTCAAGTTCATCTACTTTTCCCTATCCTAGATGATCGAAATCGACAAATAAATTGGTATTCAATATTTCCCTTTACTGATAATACAATTCTAAAAAATTTTATTGAAAATCCAAACTTTCCTTTTGATCTCAATGTTCGTATGAAAATATTTTCCATATTTCTCCTGAAATGAAATAAATTTCAGTCGAAATTGAAATATGTCAATCCTCAACAAGATTCAACAGTCAATGAATTAGTAATCGAAACACCTGCAGCTGTTTCTCTTCGAAAAGAAAAACCAATTGCAACTCATACGAATAAAAATTCAACAAAAAATAATAAAGTTCGTTTGATTTTTCCTGTTTTTCGACTTGTTCAAATACGAACAAGTTTAGGAAAGTCGATTTAATCGTACTCGAAATGTTCTTGCACGTGCTGGTTTAGTTGGAGTTCTACCCGATGACCATCATCGTGATACTCATCAGGAAAAATATAAAATCAATTTCAAATCAAAATCAATCAGTTTTTGGAATTTAAGTAATGATTTTTATTATAATTCAACGACAGAACAAGATTTTCAATCGAAACGACGAATTCATTCGTCACAAGTATTCATTCAAATCGAATTCAATTCATTTCAAATGTCAAATTTAGAATCATGATTTCATATTTTGTCCAATATTTCGAACGGTCGATGATCTACGGAATTTCCATCATCCATCGCTTCATTTCTCTCACAATAAATCTCATTGGAAATCTATACAAATCTCGAAAACAAAAGCCAATTCAATTCGTACTAAATCAGATCTCACCGGTCGTTATGGTGAAATACTCTTGTTCGAATACAGTGAACAATATCCCGTTCTACTCAATGAAATCGGAATGTTCAGTAAAATTCGAACATATCTTCGGCCGGTAGATTTTCAAAACTATTTTTCAAAGAAAAACAAACGACTTTTTCAGCAACATTTCAAATCTGATGTTGGTTCATCCGATGTTGATTACGGTGAATTGATCTACACTCATGCATCTCCATTTCTCTGGCCAATACCTCGTGGTCTCAACGTTCAAACAATTGAGAATAACATGTTCATAGCTCCAATCTATCGTCAGCAAACATCATCCAATGATTTTCTTGTTATTGTTCATCGTCGAAACGAATTCTTCATTCGAAATCTGAGCTCAATGTATCTCATCGGACAGCAATGTCCGTTAATTGAAGTTCCGATTCCTCAATCGAAACGTGTCAATCTTTTTCAACGTGACCTTTTGCAAATCTATATCTATCGATTGTTTCTGCAAAGCAATGAAAATCCTCGACGAATACGAATCGATGATATTAAACGCGTGTTTCCTCGTCTCGCTGAATCATCGATTCGAAAACGTTTGAAAACAAGTGCAGACTTTCGGCGAACTGGTATTTTTTCTTCTTCTTTTTCTGCCAAAAAACACAATCGAACGGTTTGCTTCTTCTTTTCTTTTTCGATGATTGCAATTCTTGGATACTGAGAAGTGATTTTCGTTTGCCAACTGAAGATGAACTACGCGACTTGATCAAACCGGAATTCTGTTGTGCCTATGCAGCAATGACTGCAGCTGAACAACGTTTGAAAGGTAGATTATCGATTTCAAACATTCAGTTGAGTTTGTTTATTTGATAAAATCGAGATGCTGGTTTCGGTGATAAGTATAATACGGGATTGAATGACAATGAACAAGTCAATCCATCAATTGAATTGAATGAAGAAATCTTACAAGTGCCTTGGAATACAACACGAGCGTATCTAGGCGCATTGAAAGGCAAATATCTCTTTCAAATATTTGGAATTGGAGCTAAAACATTGCATAAAACTAAAGTAAGAACAATGTGAATTTTGCTCGACAGATGAAAGAGTTAAAATTTTCTAGACGAATGATGATTCGAAACATCTTCGTCGATCAGTCACTGGTACTGATGCTGATCTTCGTCGTTTGCAATTGAAAGATGCGAGAAAATTGTTATTAAAATTTAATATCTCGGAAAAAATCATTCAAACTCTAACTCGATGGGAAATTGTCGATTTAGTAAGAAGAAATGAATCTTCGAATTTATTCGATCGATTATTTTCTATTAGGTACGCACATTATCCACTCAACAAGCCAAAGAAGGAAATAGTGGCGGTATATTGATCTTTTACGTGTATTGTATTTCGAATCATCAGGTGTTTTATTTTCAGGAATGATTAAATATGCTCGTGGAGCTAAACATTTTCAAGCTCAACAATTTGAAAAATACAAAGAAAATTGTCAAAAACAATTCGAAATACAAAATCAGTAGAGAATCAATTCCTATCTCGAACCAAAAAAAAACTAAACAAATTACGTCTAGACTTTTCAGTTGTACGGATGAGCAATCAACGGACGAAGATACATCCGATGAACAAGCTGAAATCCTCGACGAAATGAGTCAAACATTGGAAAAACTTCTACGAGAAAATGCATCAATTCCAGTTTCTCATGAAGTTTGAATATCAAATTGCAAAAAAAAAAAACTTCAGTATCGACTTATTCTAGCGTCGAAAAATGCTGCATATTACTCGAACATGCACCGATGTTCACGGTCAAACTCATCGAAAAGAAGAATTCATTCGAAATAATGATTCAGTCATTCAAACGTACGTCAAAATTCGTCAAACCAAAACGGATAAATTCATGTAAGAAGACGAAATATATGTCTTCGATCTATTTATACAAATCGTTTAGAAAAGCGTACTACTCGTTGGATGACAACGAACGTGAGACTCTCAAACGAGAACGTCGTCGTCTTCAAGAACAACTTCGTCGTGTCAAACGAAACGAAGCTCGATACAATCAATACGAAAAACAGCAGATGTTATTCGAAATTCAACACCAAAATCTCGCGTTGATTCAATCGATTCCGACGAATAATTCATCGGCAACATCGTCGATGAATCTTCAACAATCAGCAAGCATTCTTTCGAATTTTCAACTGAGTCTCAGCGAAGACGAGGAAGAAAATTCTTCGTCATCTCTATAAAACAACGAACAACAAATTTGTTCCACTTTTTTTTTGTCTTCTCTTCTTGTTCATTTAACAATACATAGGCAATAATGTATTCGACCACTTGATCAAGTGTTTTTCAACTTTGTTTAAAGACAAAGAAAAAAAGAATAAGTCGGCAAACAAAAGGACTTTTCAACATTTACATCTGTCTGTTGACTAATCATCATTACACCTACCAGCAATAGTCGAAACGCAGAATATAAAATATATATTCATTATGTACGAAATCGTGTTTGTGCCGTTAGTCAAACCACTTAGTGCTGCTTGGTTACAAAAGTAAAAAAGATCATTAAATAATTGAAAAAAGAAATGTATCGAAATTCTTGTCCGTTTCGTTTCGTTTTCTTTTATCGATGACGGAGAGAAAAAAAAACCTTCGTCAAACAAATTCAATATTGAAATAGATAATGAAGTGAATTGAAAAATGTAGATGCGCGAAATCAACACGCGTATGTAGACATGGTCAAATTATTCTTGCGCTTCGATAGTTCATTAAAAAATTATAACGACCGTTACCATATCGTCGAAATAAGAAAAATGCTTCTCGATATATTTCATCAATTGTATTGTTATTTACCATAGCGCATCAATACAAATTATCATCTTCACTTCCTAGAGGCATGATAAATAAAAAAGAAAACTAACGAGACACCTTTATCGAGGGAAAAAAAATACATAAAATACATATTTAATTTTCGAATATTCATTTTCTTTTCAACAAAGTTTTCAATCGATTTTGTATATTAGTTTTCTTTTTTGCTATCACTCTCTCTCACTCTCTGTGTGATTCGCCTTCAATACTATGATCGTTTATCTATGATTAATATCTGTCATTTAATTTACACATTCGAAATAACGTATCATCCCCGATCAATCACTTTTCTTGTTTCGTTCGTTTTTATTCGCGTTTACATCTACAAGCTATGTCGATGTATTCTCTTAACATTGATTGGTTTGTCAATACATACGTTTACACGTATCTTGATCGAAGGAAGAGAAAGAAAAAGCAAAAAAAGAGAAAAAGGCGAAAATCGTCTATGATTACTAAAAACAATCTCTTTCGTTTTTTTTAAAACACGACTGTCACATAGAGATACATTTTCTCGCGTTCTACGCATGTCGATTTTTTTTTCTATTAAATATTTGCAAAACAATTATCGCACAAGAAATCACCGAACATTGAATACATCTCATTGATTGGTGGAACAGAGAGAACGAGAGAGAGAGAAAGAGAAAGAGAGACGCAGGAAGAAAAAAGTCAAGAAGAGAGAAATAGAGACAACGTACACGATCGATTAGCGACTTCATTATTAACTATTCACTATCAGAAGAAACAACATACAAACGATCAAAATATCATTGACGATGTATCAACTTCCTCATTATACTGATGCACTCAAACAATTTCCATCGGCTGCTCTTTCAGCTTATTTTGCTGGAACAGCAGCGAATACTGCAAATCCAATGATGCCAAATACAGCTCACAATCCATTTGCAGCAGCTGCTGCTGCGGCGGCTGCAGCGGCCGTTGTTTCGCAAACGAATCCGTTTTCGATCGATAATATTCTTGCTTCACGTCCACGTTTACCAATGCCATTATCATCTTACTACGGATCAACAGGCACAAATCCCGCACAAGCTGCAGCCGATTTCTATTGTAAGTAGATTTCAATGCGTAAAATCAAAGGTGTCAATGCATAAAGTTTAACTATACACCATCGTATAAACTGATATGATAAAAAAAGAGAGAGAGAGAGAGAAACGAGAGAAAGAATGTGTTTAATTGTTAGTATGGTCAGTGATTTCTGCTAAGTTGAAATATTTTTTCCGATTCATCACCTGTTTTCGAAGTCCTATCAAGTTCAAAGAAGACAGAACGAACGAAGATAATTTTGTTCACATAAACATTACAGCAATGATTGCTTGCTCATAGGCATAGACATAAGAAGAGAAGAGAAGAAACTTATGGATTTGCTTATTTGATAGAAAGCAAAAAGCTAATTATTGTTGCCGTTTTTAATCTTTATACGGGAGAACGAATTGAAATAAATAAATCATTTTAGCTTATCCGGCTCTACAAAATTTCTTTGCCGCTGCTTCAATGGCACAAAATCACAAACGAAAACGTCGACATCGAACCATTTTTACCGAAGAACAATTGGAACAACTTGAAGAAGCTTTTAGTCGTACGCACTATCCCGATGTTATGATGCGTGAAGGTATACAATCAACAAATAAAACAAAAAGAAAACTTGCAGATTTCGTGTTTTCTCTATTTTAGATTTAGCATTGAAAATCGAATTGAAAGAAGAACGTGTCGAAGTAAGTGTTCAAAATATCTAATCATTTGAGGTCACACACCCTTTTTGTATAAATAGAATATTAACCATCATTATACATTTGAGACTAAATGAATTCCGTAAAATTCCTTTCGTTTGTCTTGCACATGTTTTCTTTTTCGTTTTGTTATTTTAACAGTTTAATGATTGCAATGAAAATTATTTGATGAGCTTAAAGACGTGCGGCATTCAGATTTGCTTGTATTAAATCATAAATAATGAAACAAAAATATTCGTATAGTTTCTTTTTCTTTTCGTTTTTGTAATGTAAACACGATTAGATATGAAAATATACGAAGTATGATGACGATTTGACTGAAATCAAATTTGCCCAATGGGCTTATTTAAATCTGATTCTTTTCTTTTCCCTCTATTAGATAGGAGAAGAAGAAGAAGAAGAAGGCCGTGAGAAGCTTTTATCGTTAGATGAGTTTAATGGAACGAGAATGAATATACTTGGTAACAACAATGTCGAGTGATTTTCTTCTTCATGTTCGAAAAAAAAATTGCAATGCGCAAAAGAGAAAGATTTGAAGATGTTGATTTCTTATATTAGCCGTTGGCGATAGAAGAGAAAGCATTCGATCAATTGCTACTGTTGTTGTTGACATGACGACTTTAGTTGTCTTATTTTTTATGAACTGTTTTTATTGACAGAAGCAATCGAACGATTTAGTTCATCGTTTGCCAATTATCCGCTGATTGCTGGTTAAATAAACTTGACTGAACCCAAGTAAAAGATGAGATCAGCTTCGCGCATTTGAAAGTGATCAAACTAAAGAATCGAGACAAAGACAAAGAAATATATATATACACATAAGTGTCCAAGCCGGGATGATCTAAAGACAAATCTAGTCTTTATTTTATGTTCTTATTCTTATTTCAAGAGATTTTTTCCATTTCCTTTTAATGTCGTCTATTCTCTTTTTGTTTTACCATATCCGATTGCTCGTTTTTCTTCTTTATATTATATTCGTATTGATCTATATTGAACATTATTAACAACAACAACAACAAAAACAACACCCCTCAACAGTAGCAACAGCAGCAGCAGCAATGATTTGTTAAAGACTTGATGTTCAATGAGGCATAGCACTTTTTCTCCTTCTGTCGCTTTTACATTTATTGCCGCTAATAGGCTAATAATTTCTGACATGATCATGCCAATATCGGTTTGCGATTGTCGGTAGAAATCTATTTATCATTTGTCTATTTCCGGTAGGAGAAGTCGTGATATACTATCAATAAAACTGACTTGATTAATTTTTCTGCATGAATACACTTGAAAGAGAAAGACGAAACGAAGAAATGTACAACGGACGATCGGATATAATGACCAATAGATAGGTTACACCTGCATTACGAGAGTTAACCAACCGTTACATTGATACTTTTATTTGATCAAACAAAAGAAAACAATAAAAATGATGATTTTTTTATTCTTTAGGTTTGGTTTAAAAATCGTCGAGCGAAATATCGAAAACAAAAACGAGAAACAACCGATCGAAGTAATAATCAATCAATCAAACGATTAATTATATATATATTTTTTTTGTTTTTGTTTAGCACGTCGTGAAACGTTAGATAAATCTCAACGAACCGATGGTGAAAGTACAGCAACGGGCTCATCAACACCCAGTGCGAATTCAAGTTCATCATTGAGTAGTACTGGTCAAGAAACATCAACAGGCAATGCTGATCATTTAACTGTTTGTCCAACAGTTGCAAGTACAACGAGTGATCGTAGTTCACCATCAGATTTATCACACGGTCTTCAATCCGTACATTCACCAACAGACTACAGTCAACAACCATTAGCATTGACAACTAATGAACGTTCTAATGACAATAAATCTCTGTCAATAAATACAAACTATCGTAAAGAAACATTTCCAATTAATCACATGAAACAACATTTAATTTCGTCAACAAACAATAATAACACTGCACCATATCTTAAATTGTAGAATTTTTCGTGTTTTTTTGTTTTCTCTCTTTTTTTTCTTTTCTTTTTTTCTTCTTGTATTATTGTTGTGTGTATGTGTGTATAGTATCTCAGCTATTGCGAGTCTTTATTTTCTAGTTTTCTTTTCTTTTTTGCCCTTGAACAGTGTCATCCTTATTCTTGTTGGCAATAAACTTAAGCAGAAAAAAAAGAAGATTGTTATAAAATGTCATACAAATCTCAAACTTACGATGTTGATACTCATTTGAAGACCGATCAGATATAAAATAGATCTTTGATCGATGCATTAGCTTCGTCGTTGACCATAAACAAATGTTCCCAATGTGATAGATGTTGACTTTGTAATCATTTTCCTATTGCATTGAAAAACTAGATGGCACACGAGATGAGCTCAAGTGAGAAATACAATCACAGATTTCGATTGAAACGAAATCTTTTAGACGATAAAAAACGATTTTTTTAATTATATAGACCTGTATAATCAATCAATTTGTTTTCATTATTTCGAATATTATCTTGAATATTCACAAAATTTTTACGTTCAGTGAAGATAACGAAAAATGGAGCTGAAATTTAGAGAAGAATATCACTAGTCTGATCCATATAATTTTATTGCATTCGCTTCGCACGATTACGATCGACCTACTAACCATTTTTCTCGATATGCATGATTTCGCGCACATTTTCTTTCAATCGTTGAGAACATTTAGAAAATATTGTTTACGATTTATTTTACCTGAGACAAATAAGCGATGATTTGATTTTGTTTACAGTAAAGGTATTTAACAAGTATGATTGGTATTGATATTATTAACCTTGACGAAATAGAATTAAAGTTTTGGAAATCATAAAAAAGATATTTATTCCACAGATCTTTCAAGTTGGCCATGACAAAATATCACAGAAACAGTATGAAACTTCATATGTATACTTTTTTGTCGAAAACGTGAATCGAATGATGTTTATACGAGCAGATTTTAAAGTGCATTTGTATACATTCGATAAAATGCAATCATTAAAACAAAAAATAGAACACGGAGTAAAAAGGTGATTGGTAAAAGAAAAAGCAAAAATAGGATCTAAAGATAAAAGCCCAACCTTCGGGACACTCGAGAGTATAAATACGACCATCAATCCATATCCAAAATCACTTTTTCGAAAAGCATTCAATATCTACATTGATAAATTTATTTTCAATGATGCTTCAGATGGAAACAAAAGTTCTCATCGGTGTTATTACGATTTTATACACTGTGATACAAGTGTCAACAGTAGTGGGTTCCTCAGAAACAGATCCATGTCCTGGTTTTACTGTTCAGAACAATACTGATTATGCCGGTAATGATATTGTTGGAAGTGTTGGTCAAACTGTTGCCACTGCTAACTATGAACTATGTTGTGTACTATGCAGACAAACAGCTGGTTGCACTGCATTTACATTTCAACCATCAACAAAGAAATGTTGGACAAAAACTGCACGTGGTACACCAACTTCCAACACAGCACTGGTTTCTGGTTATAAGCGTAAGAATTTATATTTTTGAACTACATATGTAATTTGAATTTTTTTGATACGCATAGCTCCTTGTTCTG
>ERZ778019.402-NODE-402-length-86699-cov-12.651147_pt1 | contig 86699 bp, 97 predicted proteins | sample MGYA00375749_ERZ778019 | MGnify/ENA primary metagenome ERZ778019 (study PRJEB29350, sample SAMN05389821) | bioreactor metagenome | isolation source: Ammonium sulfate bioreactor | place: South Africa: University of Cape Town | collected 2014-03-17 ... | reverse complement strand
GAATCAAAACCGTTGAAAAATCAAGAAATGATTCACAATTATTTTCCTTTGGCAAAAATAACTGGAATATGCATATAGGTTTTGTATACTGTGAATAAAATTGATGTTTCAATCGTTCATATCGTTGTCTCTATTTTCTGTTGATTATGTTAAACTGAGAATCGGTCACATACTTGTTGGAGAAAGAGAATTTAATTATGTGGGCTTTTGTTTTCTTATTACGACTTGAGGGTGTTGCACTAACCTAAATGAAAAAGTTAGTTTGCATTGTTAGTTATTGTGTTTGTTTTGTTTATTTCACAAATATTGATTTCATCGACAAGAAAAAAAACAGCACAATATGCAGATAAACTTACCGATAGTACTTTGGATTGAATCATGCAAAACAGTAATGCACGTCCTATTTTAGCTAATGTTCTTAATAATTTACTTTACACCGATGAATATTCCGTATCTGATCATTGTCCTGTAATGTGCATCAATGAATTTGAATCAGGGTTATATTTTATTTTCAATAAAAATAAGAATATTATTTCATTATAGTTATTGACTGATGAAATATTGCATTATCATTTTTATTGACATATGCGTCTTTTTTTTTCTTTCTGAAGTTTCGTCATTTTACATACTATATAAAGCTATGCATGTTCTCTTTCTTCTCACACGACAAACATTACATCATTCTTGTTGCGTATTGCTGCAGTCGAATAACCAATGTCTGAATGTCTATTCGATAATTTACCTGTCGAATTAATTCATCGGATTTTAGACAATCTTGATGTGGTCACAACCTTTCGTTCATTTCGTCATGCATGTAAACGATTTTATACGATCGTAAATGCGTACAATCGATATGCAGTCAATCTTAGTGAAATTTCAAAAAATGATTTTCATTCTATTTGTCAAATAATTCGTCCGAAAAATATTCTTTCATTAACTCTTTCTGATAATGATACAACCGCCAATCAGATTCGTTTGTTTTTATCATTGTTTAATATTAATCAATTTACTCAACTTCGTTCTTTAACTCTTATTGAAATCGATTTACCTCAATTAAATAAATTAATAAAATACATTAAGATCAATTCACTTCAAACATTATCAATTCGTATTCGAAGAAAAGACTCGAAAGTTGATCAAAATCTTTCAATTACTTCCATTTTAACTAATCTTCAAAAACTTGAGCTCACAACTTGGCACAATGAAATTAATAATTTCGTTTGGCCAAAACAATGTCATCTAAAACATCTTACTATTGGTCGTTACATCACAAGCAAACAAATCTGTCGAATTCTTTCTGAATTAACTTCGTTGGAAAGTTTAGTATTACAAAATGCAATTGTCAATGATATCAATGAAATCAACAGCATAATTTCGGAGACAAAGCAAAATACAAGTCTAACGTCATTAATATTCACAAATAGTCAATTGCAAATGATTGAATTAGAATATTTGCTTTTGTTCACACCAAATCTCGTTCATTTACGATTAATAAGTAGTGCTCATTCTTCGGATGATATATTAAATGGATCAAAATGGGAAAATTTTATACAAACTCAATTAATTTCATTGAAAACATTCGAATTTTTCTTTCGATCCCAAATCATTGAGGATCAAAGTTTAACGGACGTCGAATCACGGCTTAGACCTTTTCGAACGTCATTTTGGGTTGATTATAAATCGTGGTTTATCACTTGTGATTTTATTCCGAAAACAAAAACACTAAGACTGTATACAATACCAATATGTGATACTCCAATCACTTATGAATCAGATTTTGATAAAATTACTTCAACAACTTGTGCAACAATTGATAACAGTAATGTAAAAATGAATCATGTGCGTGAACTTGAACTAGATTTAACATTACTATCGTCCAATTTAATGAAACAAGCAGTAAATTTTCAATCTATTTGATCTGTTCATTCCTTTTTCTTTGTTTAGATTGAATTACGACGTAATTATCTATTTAAAAATTTAAACGAATTAACTCTCGTTATTAACGAAGACTGGTCATTTAATTCTGTTGAATATCTTTCGAGTCTTATTGATCTATCAAAAGTCAATGCACTTACATTTCATATCGAGTTCGAAAGTGGTTCAGTTATAAACACAATCAACAATATAAATGATTTACTTCAACGTTCGACAAATGTTCATTCACTTGCTTTAACAAATTCCAGTGAAAGTCATATTTTGAAGAAAATTGCCATCGATTTATCTTCTCGACTTCCGGAACATATTAAACATTTGAACATATCTGGAATGACATTGACCGATATGAAACAGATTTTAATCAATGCAAAACATGTATCAAGCATTGCTTTTGAGTTATCTTATGATTTATCGTTTAATGCGATGAAAATAGTTCGATGGCTTGAACAAAGAAGATATTTTACGTATTTATTAGAACGATCTTCTTTATCGTTATGGTTGGGAAATATGATTGACATATCAGAGAATTCTGAACTTTCGTCTATAACCTTTACAAAACTTTATTAAGCGAATAAAAAGAAAAACATCTTAGTTCTTTGATTCATTAATCAAAACGTCGACTGTTTCTTCGACACTATCGAAAAGACTTGGACGATGTGGTTTCCAGCCTAATTTTCTAACTCGTTCAGCTTTAGAATTTGATTGACTTCCAACGACATACCAACTGTATTTACCCCAAAGACTATCTTCAACTTCATTCTCGGGAAAACTTGTGACTTCCGGTGATTTGATAATATTTTTCTTGTACAAAACTTCACCGATTTTGTCTGATAATTGTCGCCAACTATGTTGTCCATTTTCAGCAAAATAATAACCTTGTCGTCCTGTTGTAAGATACGGACTAGGTTGGGCGTCAGATTTCGCATATGGACCATAGGCTGCGAGTAATTGGTCAAGAATAATTATATAAGCATCAGTTAAATCAGCTATATGAACATTATTCCATGTAGCTTGACCAAGTCCAATGACTTCAGCTTTATGTCGTTTTAAAGCAGCTCGAATAAGAACGGGAAGTTGAATTGATGTACGATTGACTGGACCAGTTCCAATGCCATAGATAAGTGGTGGCAAAACGATCACTGTTTTTAAAAGAGGATTAGCATCGGCTGCATTGATGATAAACAGATCGACATCACGATGAGGTTGACTGTCGGCAAGGCCATTGATTTGATCAGAATGAAGATCATTATAAACTGTATCAGTACCTTTGTTACCACGAACGTCTTCGGCGAGAACACCGGTACCACTTGTATGAATATAAATTGCTGGTTTGCCTGTTTCTTTTGTTTGAGCATTTAAACCAGAAATAATCGCTTTCGTCGATGGAAGATCATCAGCTGAATTCGCTGTATGAATCACAACGTGCGCATTTTTAGCAGCTTTTTCGATAATTTCAAACGATTCATTGTCACCAACGATTGGTGTAACATTGAGTGCAGTTAATTTTTGAATTCGTTCATTATCACCTCGAATAAGTGCAGTAATATTGAAATTGGCAGCATTTGGATGTTGAAGAAGACCAGTTAAAATACTGCCTCCAATATATCCAGTTGCACCTGTTAGAAAAACGTTAATTTTACTAGAAGACATCTATAGATAAATAAATTCTTCTTTCAACGTGTATAGTCTTATATAGAACGTGATGACGTAGCAAATTTATACGCAGAAAGCAAGAAGAAGAAAAATAAACACGTCACGATGACGCAGCGTATTTTCAAGTAACACAAAAATAAACAGATAATATTTTTACCGTATAAAAGTCAATCATCTGCTATAATCATCAATCGAATCAATGTTCCATAATCGAATATGTATTTGTTGGTTGTTGTAAATTTAATCGAACATTGATGATATTCATTCGAAGGTATAGTTAGAATTTCATTTTCGTTTTCATCGTCAGTAAATAATTCTCGTTCGATAGTTTCATTATCCGTTAAATGATAAAGATTTCGAATTGATTTCTTTTTGCCAAAAGAAATTTTAAATAAACGTATAAAAAACAATTTCTTCGAATCAGTTTCGAATCGAATCGACATATTCCCAATAGGAAAATGCCAGAAAAATGTGAGTTCACGATTTTTACATAGATCAATCGAGAAATCAATCGATGATCGATCACAATTCGGTGATGAAATAATAAACGAACACGGATAATATGTCCAAATATTCGGCAATGATTGACATTCCGATGCCCAACATGTTAAACAGAATTCAATCAGAAGAATTTGTATTACTCGAACCAGAAACATAATGTACAAATGAGTTGATTGTAAATAGATGTTCGTTGAGAGAATGAGCGAATGTGTCAACATGTAGATTTGTAAGCGAGACTAATTATCTTCAATTCATAGGACACGCCTATCGTTTTTAAATCTCATTTTCTTTGTTTTTATTCAAACAAAAATATCACAGACAAAAGAAAACGACGAACAATAATTGTCCGCTAGGATCAATTTGAAATGTCTTATCGTTTTTTTTTCTTCTTATTATAGAATCGTATTTTTCAAACTTTCAGTTTGTAATCGAACGGCTCGATCGATTATACTTCGCACTGGTTTTTCTAAGTTTAAACTCGATTGACCATAAAAATACGGATGTTTGTCAATTAATTGTTTGGCTGTTGGTCGAGTTTGCGGATTGTAAATGAGAATATCCTGCATAATACACAAACAAACAAAAGAAATGCATAGGAAATCATTTGATTTTGTTTTTACTGCGAGAAATTGTTGACAAATCTTTGACATCGATAATTGAGATAGTTCAACACCATTCAATGGAAAATTCGGAAAACATGTTTGATAATACAAACAATTGGCTATATCAGGCCATTCAACTACCGAGGGAGTACCAAGCAATCTAATAATATTTATTGACATTTAACTGAAACTAACTTACCGAAAAATTAATAATAATTGATCGATTTCACATTCACCACGAAATAATGGACGGTGAAGACACATTTCAGCGAATACACAACCGACACCCCAAATGTCCAAAGGCATGCCGTAGGTAGGCGCATTTAGTAGGACTTCGGGTGGACGATACCAAAGAGTAACAACTTCATGTGTTAAGGTTCGTTCCGGTATTCGACAGCGACGAGCAAGACCGAAATCAGCCAATTTCAAATGACCTTCAATTCGAAACAAATGTTTTTTTTAATTAGACAATTCCGTTATTTCTTTTTACCATCGTAATTGAGAACGGTATTCGATGGTTTAATATCTCGATGAATCTTGAAAATTCGAAATCGAATAAAATAAAAACTACAAACAATTCGATTTACTATTGCTCGTCGATGAAGATAATCAACTGCAGATAAGATTTGATACGTGTAACTCTTTGAAAAACAGATTCATTGAAAATAAAATGAACTTTTGTTTTTGTCTTTGTCTACTTGTATCAATTTTGGAGATAATCTTTCTGTACTTAAACAAGCATCCATGTATCGTTTGAGATCTGTTGGAAACATTTCAAGAAAAAACGAAAGAAAATCTTTTTTCTCTAAATTATATTCAACACGAATCAATCTAAATTTAAAAAAAAATTCAACGTCAATTATTTTCGAATCGAAAAGTTCGATTTTTCACTTGATAATATTCGGATGATTGAGCGTTTTAAGAATCGAAATTTCTCGAATAGCTGTAGCTGATATATCACCATTGGCGTCCATTTTTTCATTATGTTTTATTGTCTTACGAGCAAATTCCCAATTTTGTTCAATGGGATGACGAACATGATCGACATAACCGAATGTGCCTAATAATAGAAACATTCTTCAATTAGAAAATTCGTGCACATCGAAACTAACCACTTCCGAGAAGTTTAACATGAATCCACGATGAAGAATGAATCGATTGTCTGGAAATTGAAAAGAAAATACTAAATACGAATTTTAGTTTCGATCGTCTTACATCGGCAATGATGATGATGATCGATGTGTATGATAACGAAAATTCATGTTTGGTTTTTAGGTTGATCTCTTTCGGATTAGAATTTGGAAAATAATCGTCGTAATAAGAAAAGGAAAGAATGAAAAATGAACTCGTTTTCAGCTAACCACAATGAAACAAACAGCGAGAGGGAATTCGTAACCTGTTTTTATTTACAGATGTCTCTCAGTGATGACTATTACACCCAACAACAAATCTTTTCTCGGTAAAACTTTTATTCTGCTATTATACTGTTCGTAATTCAACAGACAAGAAAAAACAAAAAACACACTTTTTAGCTACAGATCTTTGTTATTCGTGATTATTGTCATTCGAATAAATGTTCCATAATCGAATATGTATTCGTTTGTTGTTGTAAATTTAATTGAACATTGAGAATAACGATTTGAAGGAATAATAACTGTACGATTATTTCCATCGTCGACTAATTGTTCTTGGAAAGGTTTCGTTTGAAGAATTTGATAGATATTTTTAATTAATTTTCGTTTTTCTTTCGAAATTTTCGATAAATATAAAGCAAACGGTTGATTTTCATCGGATTCTAATGTAATCGACATGTTACCAATCGGAAAATGCCAGAAAAATGTGAGTTCACGATTTGTACATTGATCAATCGACAAACGAATCGATGATTGTCGACAATGTGACGGCGACGAAATAATAAATGAACAAGGATAATAAGTCCAAATCGATGTCGATGATTTGCAATCGGTCGATGAATCTACACTAGGAATTTGCGTTGAAAGAATCAGCGAAATGATCGTTAGTAGTAGTAGGAAGAACATCACCACATGATTTGAAATGCTGAACTCGACAATACCGAACAAGAGATATTTGATTGAATGATGAAAAATGTGATAGGAAAGAATGCAGGTGAGCCGAATGCAAACATTTGTACGAAGAAAAAGTGAAGGAAATCTATCGTTATATATGTGATGTACAAACAAACGACATGTTTGTATACGGAAAGGAGGACAGTAATTATCTTCAATTTATGAGACACTCCCATTTATTTACTAAACATGATTTCTTTCTTACAGACAGAAAGATCGATTAAATATTGATGTTATGCAATCAAAATGTTGATTTCGATTTATTCAATCCAATCTTGTTTCGATTTTTTCTTTTTCTTCGGATTCACAAAAGTTTCTCCTAACTCAAATGTCAATTCTTTTTCGTTGATTTTTCGATCGATTTGTTCGTGTATCGGCCGTGGTCGATTGATAATTTCACCGTAGACTTGTGCTAAACGACCGAATTCTTCAACATTTAATGCTAAACACATCGAATCAGTTTTGAGTCCAACACGATGCAACAATTCTTTCGTATCTTCATCACGAGTTTCTTCACGAAACAACGATTTCATCGTAATTCCCATTTTCTTATTTCGTAAATGAAATGCAGCTCGAGTGACTTTATCCAACAGATCGTAGTCAACATTGATCAACGGTTGTTTGAGTGGAATTAATTGCATAACAGCAACGTTAACATTCGCTGCTGGAACGAATGCTCGACCGGAAAACACATGTTTTATACGACAATCGAACCAATTTTGAAAGATAACTGACAAACGGCCACGTTGATGGAGTAATGCACTCGATACTATTCGACCAGCAACTGCTTCTTGCATGCAAATCGTTATTGGTATTCGATAGCCGAATGCAAATGGGCCCGTTCGAGTTGAGACTTGTTTTAACCAGCGAATAAGTAGTGGAATGGCGATATTGAATGGAAGATTGCCAACTAAATGAAGGGGAGTTGATGATGCTGATTCATCCGATTCCCAAACACCTGGCTGACGAGTTATATCTTCAGGTATAACGGTTTCAATATCGAAATCAAGTATATCACCTAAATATAACTGAAGACGAGAATCAACTGCATTCGCTAATGTCTAAACAAATTTCGAGAAACAAAAAAAAATGATTTTCTGTTTAATCATATTGATTTACTTGTAATGCTGGAAATAATCGAATATCTTTTTCGATAGCTGCTACTCGTGCTGCTCCATGTTCAAACAATTGTCTCGTGATACCACCTGGACCAGGTCCAACTTCGATCATAAATTCTAAATCAATTCCCCCATTGAAGTCACACTGATCATTCATCGGACTATATTACCTCTCGATCTACATACTATTTTCAATATTGCCTGCGCATGCGACGAATTTACTTGTCGCACTTGGATCGAGAAGAAAATTCTGCGCAAATCGACGTAGAGCCGGTAGTTTGTACGTTCGAAGCAGATCTGCTGCACTTGGTGTCGGTGGTAGCAAAATTTTCGGTATATAACCCATATAGAAATCGTTTGTTTTCTATCTGTAAGAATTCAAATATATTTGCTGATTATATTGTGAATGAGTATATGTGAAATTTACGTCATGAGCTCGATAATAATAATAAAAACAGAAAAGGTTAGTTTAATAAAACAAGCAAAACATAGAAAAGAAAAACGAAAATTTGTAGTAGTCATTTGTTAAGGAATTAGTTGTTCGATGGATGAACTTGGTGTTGGTTTACTAAGACGTTGATAACGAGCGGCTCGAAATGCAGTGAAAGCACCTAAAACACTTAACGCAATCATACAGGTGAACATTGCTGACCAACCATATTGTGCAACAATCCAGCCGATGATAGGACCTTCGAGGAACGTACCGATTGAACCGACACCTGTGTTATTCAAGAAAACAAAATATAGAAATTCAAAATAAAAATAGCGTATCATGTCAAACATCTCTTGATTTTCCATTCATTTTAAATAACATTGGTTAAATAAAAATGCTTATCAATGATCCAAACTCAAGTACCATTACTGTGTAATGCGTTTATTATTATTTTTCAAGATGCTAGACGTCTCCTGCTATTGTTTTCCAATACATTTCTATTATTAAATCGATTATAGAAGGAAAAAAATCTTCAATAATATCAATCAATCAATCATATATTAATGTTAGAAATATATTTTATATTCAACGTTGATCGTATAATTTCGAGATTAACTGATTTATATTTATTAGAGAAAAGCAACAATAGAACGACGCATATTAATTCATTTCGTTTTTTTATTCAATGATGTCGTAAGATGAATACTTATATCATCACGTATATAGAATTCTGCTTGACAATTGATTATTGAAGTATACGTCGTATGTATTAGAAAGAAAGAGAGAGAAAAAAAAATCTCGAAAAGACTTAACACGTTTTTTATTTCTCAAGGTATCAATCAAACATAACGTCGTTTTACTTTTTTCTCTCTCCTTTTCTTTTTTCTGTTCTATGTCAATTAAAAATTCTTGAAAGACAATAGTAACAATTCAGTCAATACCATCGACATGATTCTTGTCTTTATTTTCTTTTCTCTTATTGAAATATTTTCTGTGGAAAAATCGTTTCATTATTTTTCCATGTCAAAGATTTCTGTATACACCTTATATTGATTATCCTGACTTTTACTCATGTTGTCTTAGTTTTCTTGCAATTTCTCTTTTGCAAAGTTTGCATACCATTGTAAACATCGTCCATAATTAAGTGATCTTTCTCTCGCTTTTTTTCTCTCCCGTGTATAATGTATTGAACGTGTTACTGCTGCTGCTGATGGTAGTGTAATGCAGTAATAAAAAAAAGAAATAAGTGAGAGGCGAGTCAAATATTAGCCGACGGAGGGAGAGAACCGTTTTTATGCTTTGTTCACATTATCATATTTTACGTCTTTTTTTCTTCGACGAGATGTATGCCTTTAGGGCATCGTTTTTTCCATTTTTTTTATTGAACATACCTACTGTCTGCTCGTCGGATTATATATCGGGTCGAACGTGTGTATATCTACATTCATTCATTCATTCATTTTTCATGATCCCTACCATCTGCTCACACCTGCATCGAGAAAAGTAGTCGTTTTTGTCTTTTTATTCGCTCACGCTGACTCAGATAATTGTCGATACATTTTTTTTGTTCAGAAACAACATTGCCTAAAAGGCAAATCCCGGAATATCGACGACTGTGTGTGTGTGTGTGTCGAAGGCGATTGACGGTATAAAGAGAAAATTTCTTTCTCTACGTACACTGTCTTTCTTCTTTTGTTTAAACTGGTGTCGGTAGCTGAATAGTATGTAATGTAAAAAAGCCGTGAGTGCTGCTCCTTGCTGATCGGATGAAAAAAAATGTCGATAGCGACAGAGAGAGAGAGAGAAACAAACAAAAAAATCTTCCAATATCCATATTCTTATTGCTTCTGCGTCATTCTCTTGTTGATAGTGTATTGGCAGTCGCAATTGTTTGCTATAGCGACTGACTGCAGATGTAGACAGAAGGAGGAAAGAGGGTTTCGTTTTACTATTACATTCTTCGTACAATTTCTTTTTCTTCTTCAAATTCACATGTGCAACGTATATATACAAACAGCAAGTGTACCATTACTGCAAAAGGAAGTTTTCGAGTATACATGCAATTAATTAGAGCACGAGAACGTAGGTGAGTCGAAATAATCAGTGGCAAATATGGATATAGATGACGAGAGAACAGAAGGATTCGTTCTCCCTCTCTCTCGTCATAGTATATGTGTGTCTTTTCTTCCTTCTCTGTCTTTCTCTTCTTCATCTGCTTTTTTTTATTCTGGCAATAAAATAATGAATGAACATTGTCGCTCGATATTTGCGCTCATAACAATGTCGTATATCTGAACGCGAAGAAGGAAAAAAAATGAGAAACAGAGAACAAGAGAACGAATGATCTATTTGACAAAAAAAAAACGCAGACAGACAGCAGCAATTTACTGTTGACATACAGTTGACCTATAATCATCGTAAAAAAATGAGAAAGAACGAGAGATGGAGAAAAGCAGAGTATGGCGTCCATCATTATCAGCAACTAGGGATCTCTTCTGTTTTTATTTTCATCTTTTTTTTTGTTATAATAAATGAGAGGAACGAGAAGGAAAGAACGAAGAATACAAAAGAAATTACTCGTCGGCCCGTTATCATTCGATAGATCGAATTTCGCTTACCAACATCAGAAGGTATTGTATCTTCATCGTTACATTTCATGTTTACATTCGTTTCGTAACACACACATATACAAATGTGTGTGTGTGTGTGTGCGCGCCATTACTATTCGATTGAAGAAGAGAGCGATATCTTTATATTTGACATTTGGTCCAAATCGAAGGTTACTGTTACTCTTCTTTCTTTCATTGATTTTATTTTGTTATCGTTATCATTTTGAAATGCATACGCGACTAAGAACAAAAAGCAAGGTATCCATTCTCATATCCATAAACATTTCATGCATCTTTCATTTTTTTTTGTGCTTGATCTCTTTTTCTTCTTCTCTTCTCTGCTTTTTTTAATCCCAATACTATTGCTGCCATTCTCGATTCGGGTGTATATCCTTCCTTTTTTTTCTTTATATGCGTGTGAACGCACACACATTCTTCATCGCCCAGCTTTTTTTTGTTCGTTCTGATGATATACGATGGGAGACGAGGGAAAAAACTGTGTGTGTGTGTGTTCACTACTCTAAGATACGAGACGAAGAGACAGACATAAGGAAAAAAATGGGTAGGCTCTTTCTCTCGTTTTTTTTTATGTTTTTCCTGAACTCTCTATCTCGGGCATACAAAAAAAGATAGACGATGACGACCGACGAGGAAATATGAAGCAGCATCGACTGAGAATAGAACTGAACGACAAAAGATGGATATAGAGATATGTGCTAGACGAGAAGTGTTCATCTCTCCTTCTCTCTTGCTGCTTCTTTTGTCAACTAAACGACATATCCTCATTCGAGTATGCTAACAGTGAACTCTGGTTGACACTCATGAATATATATATATAGTTAGATATAAGAAAGGCAATGAGGTGAATACGCTACGAGATGATGATGATAATCATCATCACATCACGAGTATCCGTTGGAAGAGAAAAAAAACGCAATCAATATTTATGAGGAAGAGACTTGGTAAATGGCCTGTTCGACATGTCAGTATTAGTTTTTTTTTCTTCTTCTTTCGTGTTCATCATCATCATCATTCAGTAGACGTGATACATAAAGATACGACGACATGTAGATCATTGAAGTTGTTGCGAGAGCGAGTGAAAGAGAGAGAGAGAGAAAAAAAATCATGAAGAATAGGATATCTGACAAGTTTCGTTTAATATGCAGCACCAGCCGCGTATGCTCCACAAAGTAAGCAGATGGTACGTAGAGAATAGAGAGAAAATGTGCTATTTGCGTGTGTCATTTGCATGAGAGAAAAAAAAACGATCGTAGAATAAAACTTGAAGAACGAGAATATCAAACAGCACACAACTGTTTAAACGAGTATTCACGTAGAAGAAATCAATTTCAAAGATCAGTAATAATATCTCATAGACAAAAAAAAACATGAGAGTATATTGAAACTATTCGATGTTTTTTCTCTCTCTCGCTCTTCTTGATCTCTCTTTCTCATTGTTAAACATTATCAATGTTCTTTTCGTGTATTGACGTAGGATCGAAACAGATGCTGAGCTTTAGTCGTATATCTATATCACGCAATTTGTCATCTTAGGTTGCTCTTCTTCTTCTCTTTCTCTCTTTGTATTTTTTCATGTATTCGTGTGCACATCCGTCGCTCTCGTTTAGTAAATACCAGGATGCGTCGAACGATACTCACATTTGTATACTCAGGATATCGTATACATTGCCTAAGTCTCATCGATCGACATTCATTTATTGTTCATTGTTTGTTCATCGTATTTACTACAATTACTTTCGTTGTCTTTCTAGATTTCGTTAACTAATAAACTAATACTCATATAAGTATATGTGTGCACGTATGTGCTTTATATGTATATAGATAGAAAACATGGTTACAGCCGCTACATCTCTTGCTGATTTTCATCAGATGATAAAATTATTTGGTGCTGATACAGACGAAGCAACTGCTGGTACAATGGCGACAACAACGAGCTTGTTACCATCGGCAGCAGCAGCAGCAGCTACATTTGTATCAACAGATGAACTCGAAGATGATGAAGAAGATGACGATGACAATGAAACAGAATTACAAATGGACGATGAATCGCCGAATTCCAGTGGTGGCGAAGAAACAATGTCACATTCATCAATGGCAACATCATCCGTACAAATGAAAAAAGATCATTCATCATCAACTAAGCCGATATCATCCGCTGCTGCAGCAGCACGTCTCTCACGTTTAGCTAATCAACGTATTGATTCCAATCGATTTCTAATTTGTTCAGGAACAAATTCTTATAATACAATACGTAAAACCAAACATGAAGTTCGACGTTTTGCATTGTATTTAGAAGATACATTTGGTGAAACATCACCTGTCGATGAACTTCAACCCGAACAATTATGTACGTATTTAAAACATTATTTTGGCAATGTTCGAAAAGCTGATAATACTGAATATGAACCAGATACATTGAGAAGTTTTATGTTATCGATTGAACGTTATTTAAAATCACGAAAGTATCCGTGTAATATCCTTGAATCGCCAGTTTTTGCACCATGTCGAGAAGTTATTCAAGAGAAACGTGATACATGGGCTAAACCAAATAAAAGTGTGTGCAATTCAAAAGTCGAAGCATTTACGTCACAACATGAAGTTTTACTACGTAAAATGAATATAATTACACGTGATACACCCGAAGGTCTTCTACTTGAATTATTAATTAATAATTCGAAATATTTCGATCAACGTGGCAACGAATCAACAATCAATCGTTCTCTACTATGGGGCGATTTAGAAATCAAAACAGATCCAATAACATCCAATGAATACATCGAATACAATCGAACATCGCCAATCTCATCGAATAAAGATTCAACAAATCATGATCTTCAAACAAATCTACGTGCTTACGCGATTCCATCGAGTCCAGCCGAATGTCCAATTGTTGCTCTACGTTTGATAACATATCATCGTCCACCACAATGTACAAATGCCGATGCACCTTTCTATCTCGTGCCACGTACATCAGCAGATCAACGTGTTTGGTATAAAACAATTCGTGCCGGCCGTCATCGACTTGATTTACTACTTCAACAGGCTATGCAAAAAGCAGGGATCAATGGCAAGTTTTCTTGTATGAGTTTACGTAAAGGAAAAATCAAAGGTTTACTTGTTCCAACAACAACAACTTCATTATCAAATTTAACTTCCAAAAATCATTCTGATAATTCATCATCATCGTCACCGAAATCAAACAATATCCATGATGATAATAAATATAAAATCAGTCTTTTATCACCATCGACCATTTCCGAACAACAATCAAATAAACGTATCTCAGATACAAATTGTTCCGAATTACTTGACCTATCATCTCATAATAACAACAATAAGATCAATGGTGCGATTAATTTAGCCAAAAAAGTCAAACGAGAATCCTCATCCTCATTGGTACATCAATATTTTCCTTGTTTTTTCTCTTGAAAATTCGTCTTTGTTTGTAGAATAACGGTACACATTCGAATTCTCAACATTTAACATCCATGCTGCCACTTCAACAACAATCTCAAAATCATCCTCAACATGTCGATGATTTATCTTCAGCAGCTGTTCAAACGCCATCATCTCCAGCGATATCCAACAATAATACGAACACAACAAATAAACGTCAACTAACATCACAAGATACATTCGCAGCACTTTATTCGGCTGCACATTCGAAATCTTCTCGACAATCAAAAATGAATCTTCTTAGAAAATATCTCGAAGAAACACTTGGTCTCGTCGAATTTCTAACCTTATACGAATATTTACGACGTAATTCTCATATTAAATTACAAGGCACACCGATTGAACATTACGAACATGTTCTACCTGTTTTACTCACATTGCTTATGCTTGAAAACACTGCATAGATAAACGAACATTTTTCTCTTTCAAAATTCGACTTTTTATTCTTTCCAAAAGATTTTTAATTTTAACCAACAAATTCATTCCACTCAGTCAATTCTTCTCAAGTGAAATGATGATCATGCATGTATGTGTTCTTCTAGTCGTACAATATTACTCATTATCTATTTGATTTTTATTTCCAAACAACAACAATAACAAATTCTTCGTTTTTTTTTCTCGATTTCATTCCTTTTGTTGTCATGTGTTTCGTTTTGTTGTATCATTCCAAAAATGTCTTCGTGTATGTTCGTTTCTCGGAGTGGTACGAATGAGAGAGAGAGATTTGCTTTTTCCTTCTGTTTTTCTTTTCTGTCCGAAATGTGTGGAGAATGAAAATATAATTCTATACGTACCGTTGACAAAACCAATAACTGCACTGCCAGCATTACGACCATCCATTTCACCGATTTCGATCGGCACAGAACTGCCTAAAAAACGCAATAATCAGTTTAAATTCGACGATGAATTGGTTGTTTTTACAAAGAATAATATCAGCACCACAATTCAAAGCTCCTGTGAGAATCATGAGAATTGAATTGATCGTAACGCCTGATTGAGCAAATGCTAAGAAAGTGAGAAGTGTACCAGCACTGAATAATGTTTCGACACTTGCACCGAGACAACCTTCATTATTAAAAAATCTACAAAATATACCGAATTACATTCGAAATCGAATGAAAATCGATGATCAATACCGTTTGAGAACGTAGCCAATCGTTGCACTGCCAGCAACACCACCGATATCGAACATTGTCGAAAACAATCCAGCGTCGGATTTCGAATAATTAAGCTAAACAATTTTGATTTAGACATTCGATCGAATTCGTTCGTTTTAGACAAATTACTTCTTGTTTTAAATAGAGAGGTAACCATAAATAGATTGCATAACGGACAACTTTTAAACAGAAGACACTAGCAGCAATATCTTTTACCATTCTATTAAAAATCGAGAATATTACATTGAAGACGAGTGAAAATCACTTACGGTAAACGATAGACTTCGAGAATTGATAATCTCGCACGTGTTTCCGAAGGTTTTATAGCAGATTCTATTGAAGTCAAAGTGAATTCATGTTGTTTTGTATGCAGAATCTAACCTTTGCCTGGAACAGCTATTTGTAATTCCGATGGTTCGCAAAAAAATAAAAGAACAATAAAACCAGCAACAATCTAATTAATAAATTTAGTTTTTCGTATTAAAAACTGAAACTATTTTCAACATACACAATAAATCGAAGGTTGAAAATGAACTAAACGCCAACCCTCATGACCTTGAATATAAACCTAAGAAAAACAGATGACTAGACATTTATTTCAACGATGTAATTCTTCATACAGCTAGTGCAGTTCCAAGAATACCACCGGCAAATGGACATGTACCGAATAAACCGAAAATAGAATTGCGTTGAGCATCGGTAACCCACGAGCCAAGGCCTTTGTTCGCTGCAGCCCAGCAAAGTGACTACAAATAGCATGGTTTTTACGGGTTTCTTTCTCAAAACTTCAATCGTTTACTTGAAATGCACCGTTAAGAAAAAGTAGGAGAAGAAATACGGAATAATCACTCCACCATCCGAAAGTTAACTGGAAAAAAAGTCATTTATTTGAAAGAAATCATTTAGTTTTAAATCTGAATGTTTTTTTTTACCATGGCAAAACCAGAACCAATAAGACCATAGCCGAATGTACGTCGAGCACCATAATAATCACCAAGTGAACCAAAGAATGTCTAATCAATAGCAATTACAAATCGTTTTTTCTCATAGAAAAATCTGTCGTTTTACTTGAACGAGAGCATATGGTAGCAAAAGTGCCGTATCAAAAAGACCGAGTTGAAATTTTGAAAAGCCCAAGTCATGTTCGAGATCAGTTTTGATCTAAAAATTCAAATGAATTAACTAAAAACTCGAGTTCATTCACTTACAACTCCCAATGGTTTACGTAGGAAATATGTTAATGCATAAGCAAACCATGCGACACCGAATGCAATTAACAACCGATTGCGAACACTTGACATGTTACGTATCAATATACTCGAGAAAACTTTGATTTAATCTGAAAAATAAAACGAAAAAGAAAGAAGGAGAATTATTTTTTTGTCCTTGAGAAAGAACATCAAAACTTCTATTTAACATTCATCTATTGGTTAAAGTCTATTTACTGAAAAGATATTCGATACTAATGCTTCATTCGTTTTCTTCATTTCTTAGTCATACGCTCGTTTATTGTGCAGGCTAGTTTGTTTAAACTACGTATTCTGTACGATAAATCAATATCTGCTGTGTATTTGTTGTTGAATAGAATAAAAAGGACAAAAGATTTCAATAGATTCGAAATGCCCTCAATCGATTCATGTTTACGTGTCACAGATGGTTCGTCTTGAATAGAATCTGAATTGTTTTTCGAGAAATAAAACGTACTTAACTTTGCAGTTGACAAACCTCCTTTACTTATAGAAGTGAAAGATGTCTATTAATTAATTTTCGTGTGTGAAATGATTGTTTCAAAAATCTTGTCTTCTTATCTCATGAAACAAAAGTACTTTCTATGATATACGTACATTTATCGCAACATTCTAGAAATATAAATGAAGTTTACTTATAAAGAACGTAACAGATGTTAATTAACAATTTTGTTCGAATCCGGGAATAGATCTGTATTAACAGTAGTAAGAATTCAAGAAAAATTATTGGTTAATCCGACCAAATAGATGTGATACATCCGATGAAGATGGCGCCAGATAGTGTTCATTAGTTTATTAGAAAATTGTACATATGAAAAATCATCATAAGAGATTAGGAATTAGTAATTCATAACTAACAAATTGTCGTCCTTCTTTGTGTTTCTTCGTACTTTCTAACCATAAACGAATTCTCAATGTTTGCGTGCCAATGTCGTCTTCTGTTGCTTCTTTTTGTTCTGCACAAGCATGATTATGCGAATGTTCATGTATCGGTGGTTGATCACTTCCATAACCGTCTTTCGATGACGTCGGACCTAATTCAATCGCAGGCGGATGCTGATCGACATTTTTGTTCGATAGACGAAAGAATTTCGTTTTGACAGCTCGATTGATCGACGGATTTTTCTCTTGACATTGCTCGAAAAAACACCAATTTCGATTGGGAAGAATTTTCTTATGAATAATTTTCCTTCCCGTTTCAGGTAAACGTTGAAAAAAGTCAATTAATTCTTCGTCTGTCTCCGGCACTGGATGCCATTTCGTTTTAACATAATGAGCAAACCGAAGAACATGCCGAGGCGGTGGTATATTCACAATAGCTGATGAAATAACTTGATACATTAATTTAGCATCATGAGTCGGAGCTAAACTTTGCTTTGTTCGAGTTTGAAATCGACTAATACCGCAACAATGTACATCGCCACTGAAAAACGTGACTCGAATACGTTTCTTTTCGGCTAATTCTTGAAAACGAGTCAATGCTCGATTGCGTTCTTCGATGTGTGCTTCGTGTGTCCATTCATCGAGAAGATCGTCGTAGAGTTCAGGCAAGCCAAATATCGAATTTGTTTGTTTAACAACTGGCAATTGTCGGTATTTATTGGGCATATTTTTGAAATATTCGAAAATCGATTCAGCTAATTTAAAACGTACGAATGAAAATGGAACAGGAAAGACAACGATTAAATGAACAATATTATTAACACGTTCGTCTAATTTCGAAAATATCATTTCCCAAGATTTTTCATGTTGAACTGTTTGTATGTCACGTTCGGTTCGACCATCAGTACCAACAATCAACAAATTCGGACCACACTGAGACAGAAAATTATAACCCTGATATCCGAACAAACCATGATCACGTGCTTTTTCGACAGTTGTATGATGTTGAAAGAGAAGTCGAAGTTTTTGAGCCGTTCGAAACAAACCTGTCATCATGGGACTATCGTGAAGTAACGGAGGATAGGAGCCAGCTCCATCGAATATATCATGATCATCCCACGTCATTATACTTGGTATTGATGCTAGAGCTTTTTTAACTTCAGGTCGTTCCCAATTTTGAACGTAACTATTGAAATGATATTCTTCAACTTGTTGATCTAATTCATCGAAATAATCACAAGTCCATTTTTGATTCCATTCCATGTTGACCCAATCTTTTAAATAAGGAACATCTTCGAACATAAAATCGATGTAATTCTGATCGCCACCCCAGATTAACAAATGCAACGGTGTTTCTTCGTGAACAGAATCCAAATGTTGCCAAACATCGCCGAATGTCAAATCGGTTTTCGCTTGTTCGGATACAGTTGCATCGAAACCATTGCACGAGAAAAAACCTCCACGCCATTTTTGATCACGACGAGTTATATGAAATGCACCATTCGTTATGTGATCGCCCCAATCAATGTTCCAATTGATTTTATCGTCACTTTCACCGTCACGTAATTCGATTGAGATATTTATTCGATATGCTCGCATGTTACGTATATTTTCGTAAAGAGTTTCCCAATTGAATTCGATTTTTTGTTCGGCAGTGAATTTGATTTGTGGTTGATCGTAAGACACTTCACGAAATATCAATGCGCTTCCTTGCCAGAGCATTTTTGTTAGATCGGTTGTTATAAATTGAAAGTAGGGTCCGAGAGCTGGGCCAGGTTTTGTTGGCGGACGTGTTATGTAAGGTGATTTGACAGAAACTGGAACTGGAGGAGGTAAATCGGAGAGTTTCGGTGTTTCTGCTGTTGGTTCGACTGGTGGACAATCGGTATTACTTTCAGGAGTTGGATTAATCGGATTCGGAGAATTAGCATCTAAATCACCGTATTTGTCGTTGTCTGAAGTTTCGTTTGTCATAATTGAATCAATTCGATTTGAAAGAAAAGACAACAATATGACAAGGGTATTTATCTTTACAATAAAGTTCACCTAGTGCTTTTACTAAATAGTCATTGTCAATGAAACAAACGCGTTTTGTTATTGATCAATCACTTTTTCTCTTCTGATACAATTTGATTGGTAAACGATACTGTCAGCGAGTGTACATCATTCATTATCATACGTTGTTTGCTGTTTATTTGTTCACTTTCATTCTTTCGAAGAAATTCAAAAGGCAAAAAAGGTCAGATGTCGTGCAAATACACAACGATATCTTTTATTAAATCGAATGATATGTTAGACTTGATACTGTTCTTTCATTTGATTTAACTTCTCGACTAACATTTCAAAACCGGGAACAGTTGTTCCATGAAATGTAATCTGTTTACTACTATTATCAATCCAATCGATTTGAATCCATTGCACCCAATCTGCATAACATTCTGATGAACATTCGATCTGATCATTCAAAGCTTGAAATCGTTCGGAATCAATCAAAGAGAGAATTTGTTGCCATTCGACGAGTGAAAATAGAAATTGACGTTGTGTTGGAGGATAATCTAACTGTTCGTAATTGGGTTCATTCATAGCAATGATTTGTAATGGATCGACAGTCATATTTATCGATCGACGACAGTAACCACGACATTTTCCAAGCATATTTCCTGCTGAAATGGAACGTATATCATTGCTATCAATTGATCTCAACCATTTTCCATTCGATAGAGCTAATAGAGCAAAAAACAGGGAATAGGAAAGTAAGATTTTCATCATTTATATCGATTATAAATGTGAGTCTAAGCATCTGATCGATATCGTCTATTTATTTGAAAAAAAAACATTTATCTGATAAGAATCTGTTTTTTTTTAAATTTGACAGAGAAACAACTGTCGATTTCAAGAGACAGAACATTTTTTTTCTTTTTGTTTATTAATAAATTTGTAAATTTGAAAAGCATTTTCATGGTATCCAAGTGTCTTAAGATGTCAGTATGGTTTTGAACAAGTTGTGATTGGTTGTTTGTTTGAGTCTTTCCATTTCTCCTCTTCATGATCATTGTTTGTTACTGACAAAATAAAAAGAAAGGATGGCGACTACCGAACTCGTCTATCCACTTGCTTTTCCCAAATCTGTCGTACATAAATGTGAAATCTGTGGTAAAACAGCGACACGTATGTGTTCGAAATGTCGTGTAACATATTATTGTTCGGAAGAACATCAAACAGCTGATAATACTGGTATCCATGATAAAATATGTTCGACATTATCATCATTACGATCGAAACAACCGTTTCTACCTTCTGAAGAAGAACGTCGAGAACGTGATCGAGAATTACGCGAACGTAAAATTCATTTAGTTGAAGTTACACGAATGATCGGCGAAAGACATGTAACAACAGAGCTTTTTTCTTTAAATTAACAATCTACAAACAAACAAATCGATTTGCTTTCAGGTTTTTCAAGATCATTATGAAGCTGCAGTGCCTGCTGCACTTGCATCGCTTAAATTAGCTATTGAAGTCTATGGTCCGAGAAATGTCGAGCTTATTCCATCGTATTTAATCTTAGCTGAAGCAAGTTTAGGTTTGAAACAATTAAATCAATGTTGGGAATATTTATCTCAAGCACAATATACGATTCTACAACAGCAAGAACAAGCACCACCAGCAATAACATCACAATTAGCACGTAATATGGCTCAATTGAGTATTGCAAGAAAAGAATACGAAGATGCAACAAGACATTTAGCGAATGATGTTTGTTTATTATTTTCTTGAGAATTTGAAAAAACAAAAATGAATTTGAATTTTTGCATCTAGATTTACGATTCATCATTGTATTACGGAACTGAACATCATAAAGTTGCTGGAGGTTACTTTCTTTTGGGTAAAGTTTTTAAATTAATGAATCGTTTGGAAGTAACCGAATCGTTATACACACAAGTAACACAAATGTGGTACAATTATTTACGTCGTCTTCTTCAATCGCGTGTTGTTTTCACTGATATGGACGCGATTTTAGGCAAACAAGACGATGAAAACGATACGAACACGTCTAATTCAACAAAATTAGACTTATCAACCGAAGCTGAAGCGCATAATACTCTTCAAACTTTACTTGCCTATCGTCATGAAAATGCTCAAGCTAATCAAGAATTAAATAAAATCTATCATTCATTGACAATTTTATATTTTCTTGCACGTGATTATATTCAAGTACATGATTATATGAATAGAATTAAAGATTGTACTCTAAAAGAAATCGACGATGATCAACAACGAATATTAAAATTTCTCGAACAACTCGGACAAATGAAAGCATTGATGAAACGACAACAACAACAAAATTGAACAAAATCAACATTCCTTTTTACTCATTTTTTTTCTCTCTCTCTCTTTTCTCTTCTCTTCTCTTTTGTTTCGAATGAATACAGTGAATGAATCTCTCTCATTTTTCTTTTTCCGAAATAAAAATCTAAAAATCTTCATTTTTATTTTGATTTTAGATTTGTTCAAAATGTGGCAAGAAATGAGAAAACATGAGAAGAAACTACGAGGTCTAATTGTTGATTATAAACGACGATCAGAAAGACGAAAAGAATATTACGAACGAATTGTTCGTATTGAAAATCTTGTTTTTGCTCCTCAACATTCAATTCTTTCGATTTTATTCTCCTTGTAGAAACGAGATCCAGCTGAATTCTTACAAATCTGGGGTCGACCAGCAAAGATTCATCTCGATTCAGCTATTGCAACGGCTGCTGAAAGTACATTGTAAGACGAAATTCTTCAATTTGAATTTCATTTGGAATGAAAATGATTTTAGAACGCCATGGCGTGATGATGAAGAGACGTTGATCGATCGATTTGATGTTCGATCTCATTTGGATATTATCGATGAATATGCGCTGAGAAATCAACAAACTCAACAAGCATCCGAGTCGGTACTTTTTCAATTTGTTGCGCTCGTTTTTTTTCTCTGCCAACTGGAAACATAAACCGAAAATATCTCGTTTAGAATATTAACTGAAGCCGATCTTAATGAAGAAAATGCGTGTAATTACGAACGATATCGAGTTTTAATTCATAATGAAGCTACTGGAGGTAAAACAGACGAAGAATTTAAATAGAAAACCAAAGCGTATTTTCAATTTCGATCTATTTTAAAGTTAGCGAAGAGCAATGTTTGCGTGATATTGAAGCCGATGAAAAATTTGGAGCAATTCGAGATGTTCATCATCCAGCTGTAAAAGAAGCCAAGAAGAAAAAGTAGGACTCAAAGAGACGACCGTCAGACAAGTAGATCTAACGGACTCGAAGAATTGAATCAACTGATTGATTTTCATATTTTTCAGAGCAATTTCAAAAAAAGCCGAAATCGGTTTTGTCTATGACGATGTGCCGCATTCGGTTTCATCGAAAAAGACAACAAACACGGCTGATGAGAGTGATAACGATGATGACGATGATGATGATGATGATTTAGATATCGAAATTGATATAACACAATTAACAAGTGAAAACAAAGCGTCGTTGAATAAAGTTGCAACTCGATACGGACTGGCGTTTGGTGAATTTGCGAGATTGTTGATACTCGATCGAGAAGAAATGCAAACGATTCGAGAAAATCGATTGGAAAGGGAACAAGACGCGCCTGTTAAAGTGAAAGAGAAAGAGAAAAAGGCGAAATAATTTCGAAGGATTTTGTCTTTGTTAGGGTCGACGAGCTCGACGTGAACGTCGTTTAGCTAAAGAAAAACGAATCAAAGAACGAGAGTTTTGTCCACCGAAGTGCGTCTCAATTTGAGTTCGATGTTCTTCAAATTTCTCTCTCGTTTTCATAGTTATTCAAATCGAGAAACATCGAAACTTTTAACAACAACAAAAACGAAATCGAAATCTCGATCGACATCGCCAGTCAACACAACTCCAGTCAAGGAAAAAATCGAGTTTATCACCGCGTTCGGTGACGATGATGATACGGCGAAAAATGATGCCAAACGAAAACGACCATTCGAAAAATCTTTATTAGACGAATGTCGTGAGGCGAAAAAGAAAGCCGAACCGAATACTATCACAATACGAACTCAACGATTGGTTACTCCCCCGAGAGCGTCTGCACCGACGTAAGAAAACAGATTTTTTGATAGATTTGAGGGGGAAAGTTGAATTGTTTTAGTGAACCGATCATTCCTTGTCGAGCTGTACCACGGAAAAGTCAAGTTCTTCTATCGACTTTGCAAAAATTAAAAGAAGATTCATCTCCGTATGAAGAAGCATTGATATATTCGAAGAAATTCGATTTGAATATTTGTAGAGAAAGACGTGTGCGATCTGATGACGAAATACCAGCTATTAAAATCGTCAGAAAAGAAGAGAAACCATCGAAAAAAAAACAAAGTGACGATGATGACGACGACGACGACGATGAAGAAGATGATCTTCAGCAATATTTAAAACGAAAAGAAGCTCGACAGTATGTTCAAAAAACGAATTCATCGATTGCTGTTTATCAGTTTTTTTCTCTTGCGTTAGGCGCAATCAAAATTCAGGAATAACACCAATCAATCATCGTGCAAAAGAAACATCTAATGAATCAGCTACAAAGGTGATTTGATTTCGAGATGATTTTGTTTTTGAATTATTCACGATTTGAATTGTAGAATTCATCGGCTAAAACTCCTCAGGAAAAACTCAAACGCCGGATGCAAAGTTTAATTCAAAAGCAATGTAGGTTTCTTCGATTTAACGAACTTTGTTTTCGAAAGAATTGTTTTTTAGTTCAAAAAGATAAAGATCAACAACGTGAACGTCAACAACGTGAAGAAAAAGAACGTGAAGCTCGTGAATCCGAACTACGTCAATCGTCATCATCATCGAGAAATCGTCATTATCGTTCACGACAACATTCAAGTAGCCGATCGAGAACACGATCTCGAAGGTAATTCTTATTCTTTTTTCGATAGATCCAAGATTGAAGAAAGTTTCTTTCAGTCGATCTCCAACACCTCGTCGTCCTCGTCGTCGATCTTCGTCAACATCCTCATCGTCTTCTTCGTCATCTTCATCCTCGAGATCATCACGTCGAGCGTCGAACAGTCGTAGTAGAAGAAAATCATCACCGGTCAAAGCTCGTTCGCCAACACCCGAGTTTTTACGACAACGTTTTCGTCATGATCGTCAACGACGACCTTCGACTTCTTCGTCATCTTCTTCATCATCGTCGTCGTCATCGAAATCTGATCGAAGTTCATCAAGAAGAAGACGAACCTAGGTTCTCTATTTTTCCATTTAATTGATTGTTAACTTTATTTGTTACTGATTCAATGAAAACATTGATCAGATTTCGTATTTTGGCGGATTTGTTCAATATTTGACATGAAAAATAAATATCAATCAAAACTTTGACATCTATTCGAAAGTTTTCTCAATAGTTTATTGCTAAAAAACGGAAAACATGTCCTTTACGATGTTTATTAATTCGAAAAAGTATTGTTTGCACTTGAAGTTCGAAGAGTATTTTTAGTTGTATGAAATTTCAACGTGAAAATAACGTAACAAAAGGCAAAGTCCGAAAGGAATTTTAATCAAAACATATATCTGCGTTCGTAAAAACATTGCCGTCATTGTCTTTCAGAAAGAAAACTTAGAAATCTGGTGATTTTTTCGAGTTTATCTATTTATTTTTCTTCATTCATTCTATATAGTAAAAACAAAGAGAAAATTCTAGTTGCTTCATAATGAAATAAGAAACCTGATGAATGAGAATATTTTGATTTTTATTTTCAATTTTTCATTTGTCCAACATATTTATGACAATATGTGATTTCATTCAATAGGAATTCTTCGTCGTATATTGAAAAAAAAACTCATTTTACTAAACCAATGAGTACGAATTTGTTAACAACTAAAATTCATCGAAATCTTCATCTAACTGAAATCAATGAAAACAAAGAAGATATTCAATTGATTTGGCTCGATGAAAATATAAATAATTCAGTTGATTATCGTCGAATGCAATTGAGATTACTCGAAATCGATCCATCGGTTCAATTCTTTTCCGATGTTGACCGATGTTTCGATTTAATCAAAGCAACCAAAGACGAACAAATCTTTCTCATACTATCAAATACATTTGCTCAACCGGTTTTACCCGAAATAAAAAATTATCCAACAATTGTTGCTGTTTTTATTTTCTCTATGGATCATCGAAGTTACATTGAATTAACCAAAAAACAGGCAAAATTCGTTGAAATATTCGACGATCAAGATATTTTAGTCAAATCAATTCTCGATAAAATGCAAATCATTGAAAAACAAACGGTTACATTCGGTCTCTACGATCCCGAACAAATCTCATTCAAAGATCTCACGCGAGAATCAGCAATTTTCCTTCTTCATCAAATGTTAATCATGGTTCTCAAACAATTACCATCCGATGAACAATCGAAACAATTACTATTCGACATGTGTCAAACTTATTACAAAAGTAATCAACATAAATTAAAGAAAATCGAAGAATTTCAAAGGAATTACACGAGTGAGAAAGCCATTGAAAGTTATACGAATGAACCTTTTCTACACAAACTATTGAACAAAGCTCTACGCACGGAAGATATTGAATTGATTATTGCATTTCGATTTTTAATCATTGATTTGTACAATTCAATTGAGAAGAAGAAAGATCAAGAAATTGTAAATTTATATCGAGGCGTGCAAATTTCAACGGAAAATCTCGAACATTTGAAAGAAAATGTGAATAAAATTATATCGATCAATGGATTTTTTTATGCATCGAAGAATTTAGATGTTTACGTTAAATTTATTTGTTCGAAATTTATTATGAATAATTTTCAACGTGTTTTCTTCGAAATTAAAGCTGATCCAACAATGAAAACAGCGAATTTTGTTAATCTCAAGAAGAAAGATGGACTCGAAGATCACGATAAAATTCTCTTCAATTTAAATTCACTTTTTAAAATTCAATCGGTTCACTTCGATGCCGCATTAGACGTTTGGAAAGTGCAATTAATCACAACAGATGAATGTTCAGAAAAAGTTGATCAATATCTCACTGTGAATAAACTTGAAATGGAAGAACCATCAGCAATTATCAACTACGGATACATTCTTCTCCATGAATTAGCTGATATCGATCAAGCTGAGAAATATTTTCATATTGTTTCCAAATTCTTAAGCAATGAACATGCTGATAAAGCATCGGTTTATAATAACATCGGAAATGTTTATAATCAACGAGACGATTGGGATTTAGCATTGAAAAATTTTTCTCTCGGCTATGAACTTCGAAAGAAACGTTTAGATGCCAATCATCCACATATGGCTGCATCATTGAATAATATCGGAATGATTCATAAAGCCAAAGGAAATCCTGATCTTGCATTAGATTATTTTCTTAAAGCTTTACCAATTACAGAAAAAATGACTGCCAATGGAAATCCTCAGACTGCAATGATCAATGAAAATGTCGGCAAAGTTTACAGTGACAAAGGTGATTATGATAATGCACTTGTCTATCTACTTCGTGCTCTTGAAATATTTAAAAACATTCGACCTGAACAACATCGAGAAATAGCACGATGTCAAGGTTCGATTGGTTATGTTTATGAAAAGAAAAATGATTATGTTCATGCACTTGAATATTATCAATTGCAATTAGAAATTGAAGAACGATGTTTGCCGTTGGATCATCCGAATTTAGTTAGTCATCTCGATTGGATTGTTGATACTTATAAGAAAATGAATGAGACGGATAAAGCGTTGAAATTATGTCAAGAGAAAATCAATGGGCGAAAATCGAAATTAAATGCTAAACATCCATCGATTGCACAAATTCTTATGATTATGGGCGATCTACTTAAACGTAAACAGCCAACGAATGCGGTGAAATATTATGAAGAAGCCTTGTCAATTCTCGAATCAGCATCACCACCTGATTATCAAACAATGGCGTTGTGTTTATCGATTATGTCCGGTCTCTATAACGAACTTAACATGGACAAAGATGCTATTCGATGTGAACTGAAAGCTCTCGATCTCTATCGTCGAACATTATCATCTGATCATCGTGATATAGCGAATAGTTTAAGAAATCTTGCGTTTTATTACGAAAAAACGAATACAATCTCAGAAGCATATCGACATTACAACCGAAGTCTATTGATCTATCGTGCCAATTACGGAACTGGACATAAAAATGTACAAAAAGTAGAAGAAGACATCGCGAGACTAATGAGCAAACGTTCATCATTGGATCTTGTCGAACCGGATATGGCGACGTTTCTCGATGAGTCATCGTTTATGTTGGATTCATCATTTATGCAACCGACTCTGTCAACAAATGATTTCGAAGCAGAAATTTGTCAAGGACCAAGAAAAAGTTCGAACCTATTAACCACGCTCAAGAGTAAAACTTGTACAATTTTGTAGAATCTTCTTTTCTGTTATGTTGAATACCTAATAAATTCGAACTTGTGTGACATGAATTTGATCGTTCTTTTTTTTGTCAACAAACAAAACTTGATTATTTTGTTTCTTTTTTTGCACAGAAAATAAACACGCCCTTTTTCGTTGTTTATTCAATTGAGACAGATTTGGCCCGAAAAATGCAAATTCACTGATAGACTTCTTATCCTTCAGACAAACCCGCACATCATGAATTTCACAGTTAGACAACTCATTAATATTGTCGCTTTGTTTTGTTCGCACAGCAGACAGTATTCTGTTGAAGAACACAAAGCTTTCAATGTTTGTGATTATTATTCTCTGAGAATAAGCCGCAAGGCATATGAATCTGTTCATTTAATTCGAGGTAAAACAAAACTGAACTCGATGGATTTTATAACACAAACATGATCTATAAGATCGAATCACATAACGATCAGTCTTTATTAATATTAATGAAGAATAAATAATTCCATCTGTTTCATTAGATACAAAAAGAAAACAAATAAAGTTTAATTCCTTATACTAGTTAAAATTCCAATATTCAATGCCGAGTACTTGTCATTTTCTGTATAATCATCATTACTCTGGAGAGATTTAAAATAGAACATATTTCCTGATTTTCTTCCTATTTAAACCGTTTAGTTCTAACTAGAGGCGTACATGTATTTATTTCAATTTCTATCTTATACTATTTTTAGACCCATTGTGTACTTGAAGTCATATAAGATTCCATTTATGATTCTTGTTGAATAAATGAAAAGATATGCATTATAGTTATTTAATTAATCATACTTTACCTTGCGCATGATATCGAATCCGTTTGCGCTGAATTTTAGTCTTCGTCTTAAATTAGCTAACTGACATGATCTGTCTTTTCTGATTTTAATAGCAAAGTTAGTCACGTAAACATATCTTACGGTCGACTAGATCATGATGATGACAGCTAAATCTAAATGTATTTTCACCTACGCGTTTAAAAATCTTCTTAATAAAAGAAAAATTCATCAGGTGATTCCTATGATTATCATATTCATTAATCCGATTTCAATTAAAGTTGAAGATTTTCTCTCGATATACTTTAAATAGAGTAAATGAATAGATCATAGAAAAGATCTTTCAAGTGACAACATTTTTAGAAGTTCTTACCGTTTTAAAACTAAGTACAATCAACCATTATCCAATAATTTGTCTCGGCTCAATTGCGCATCTTTATTTTTTCTCATTATTCAAAAAAATAAATAAAATATAAGACCACCGTGTGTGTGTGCATGTGTGCGTTTTTTAAATATATTTATATACAACGTCTACATTTACATATCCGTTTAACTGTATGATCTTTTATTTCATAAAAGAAATATTCTTTTACACATGAAGATAATTGACAATGTTCAATAGTGAAGTTTTTAATTCGCTTGAATAAATCGTTTCCCACGCATGGCATGAAAAGATGATGCTCGACGGTATGGATAAATTCGAAAGAATTCTTCCAATAATTGTTTAATTCGATCTTCATTCGACTGTCTTGATGCATCTTGTTGTTTTTGCAAGATAAAACTTAATCGAGTGTGCAGAGTTGATGTTTGAAGTTTGTCTTCGGTTGATGTTTGTTGTATTTGTTCGTCTTCGCATTTAATCGAAGGAAAAAGTAGAAGAAAGCAGAAGGCAGCAGCCAATATTAATAAATAACGATAAGTATTCGTGAACATTTTCTTGAAAAAAGAGAAAAAAAAAGAACAAATTTATTGATTTGAATAAATAATAAAAAGAAAGCAAAAGTCAATGAAATCATAAACAAAATTCGATGATTACCTTAAGTCAATATTCGATATTCTACTTTACATGAAAAAAGAAACTATTGATAATGATCTGTGATAATAAGATCGAGGACTTTGAAAAATGATAAATATCTATGGCATAAACTTGTATAGAATTCTTTCGACTGATGTTGCTTGAAGGCTATGAAGATTTATATATTTTCTCTTAATTGAACAGACACGCACTATATCATCAAAGACTATTTTTCTCTCGTTCTCTCTCTCTCTCTCTCTTTCCCTCGGTTCTCGTTTCAAGTAACTTCCTAACAAGATCCTGCGTTTCGTTATCTTTCTTCTCGAATGGAAAATATATTTCCCTTCGACATCTTCTATCGCTCTTTTTCTTCTCATGTAATTCATCTATTTTTTTTCTCCTCTTTTCTTTAAGTATAAAAAGATATATATATATCGAGGTGTAAAAACAAATACGAAACGATATATAAGATCTATGCGTTGCATTTGTGTAATTAAATAAACTATTCAAACGAATCATATGTATCAAAAGTGATAATGAACACAACTTTATCTTGTCATAACATGCACTAATAAGGACATTTGTTTTCTACAAAAACAACGAAAGAAAATCTTCGATGCGGATCGAACTTTTAATTTACTTATACAAAGCATATACAATTCTCTGTAACGGAAAAAAACATTTTGCTAAGAAAAGAACGATTATCATTGATTATTTAGAATCTCATTTGACTCCGAGATAAACTTCCTGGAACGAGCTAAACCACTTGTAAATTCCACTTATTATATTGTCTAGTCGATGATTTCTCATAGAACGCCGATAAGATTGCATATTAAATCTGTTGGAATCGAAAAATAAAAGTATCTGTGACTCCGACTCATAAGTTAGTTAGTCTAAAAAAAAAGGAATATCAGATCGACTATGTCCCGATCAAATGGATCTCCTAGTTAAAATGAATGGACACCTACGTATCGATATTTCGTATTCTATTTCATCTTTATAAATCATGAATCACTCCGACAAAAACTGGAGATGTTCAAAGACAAACATTGACATGGAAATCGATTTCGACAGAACTTACGATGAATGTTGTAGAAAATTGATTAATTGTAGAGTTAAATTTTGTTAATAATAAAAGTAAAACTTCCAAGAAGAAAAAAAAAAGAAGAAGTATTGTTTTCAAGCAGACAGCTTGTCTAGAAAAGAAATTTGAATGAATGATCAATAAGAATTGTGAATGCGGCCATATATGACCTGATCATTTTCGCTAATAAGCAATGTGTGCTTGCACCCGAAAAGGAAGCTTCCTGTCTCAGAGCTACCGTTGTAAATGCATCAGGGAAATGTTTTCTCGGTAAAGAAAATAAATCGAACAAGGTAGACACGATTGCTTCTATTTTTTAAAGAAAAAAACATGTTTTTTTTCAAGACCGATAGAATGTCTCCTATGAAGTAATCAATGACGAATGAATATAGTATGACATTTGAACATGTCGAAGAAATCAGGAGTTCAACTTCATTGAAAAACGATTTAGTCGAGCATTGCATCCTGTGTACTATAAGTTTGCTCTAGGGTTAATGTAGAACTTGACTCCATGAATCAAAGCATTTCTTAATCATATCCTGTATGATCAAAGAAAAAGTCATGGAAAAATGTCTAAATTATAGCTTTTTACGCTAAAACGCATATTTTATTCATATGACAATTACAGAACAATAGTAGACTTGAATAGCTCTGCCCACAAGTTATACGATGTCTTTGTTCTATTCGATGAAATATAATTTAAATTCTATCTAGGCGGAGTATGCACCCATGTTTTCGGTACATTATCTACACGATTTGTCTGCTACTTATCATGTCTATGAAATATTATTAAAGATTTTATTAACGGAAAAACAGTGTATGATTAAGTATCTGTCTTAAAAAATGTTTCTCTTATTCAAAATGGCTTACCTTTTTATCTTGGCTTCAAGGCTGACACATTTGTTGCTAATATCTGTCAAGTTTATTATCTTATTCTTTTACGTCTTACTGAAAAAAACCTCGAAAAACCCAATGGGATTCACATGCGCTATTTTTTTCAATAATAAATTAATTAAAATGAATAGATAAGTTAATTCGCAAGGCAATTTATTCTTATCTCTCGTCGGAGAAAAGGTTTCAAGAACAAAAATGTGCGCTGTTTTTCTCTCCTAGTAATTCATAGTTCAATCTTGAGGTAACGAAGTGTAATTATGCACATTGAATAAAAGAAAAACAAAAGAAATTATTATATTTGCTGAGTGTTTGAACAATTACAAGTACTTCTAAATTGATTTCAATCTAGTTCTCATTATTAATTTGTAGCAATTGTACTTATTGCGTAGGATAAATTTGTTTGCTGATTATTATTAAACGATTATCTATGAAACTACTAATTTTCTTTGTACTTTTTTGAGAGATGTCGTTAAAGCCTAGTCCTAAAAAAAAACTTTCATCTGTTTTCTTATCACTGATTGGCCGATTTGACTAGATCAGTCATTATACAAAACAGTTCAGACCAGTACCTTCTTTTTCTTCATGTATAGCAAGTAGAAGAAGCAAATAGTACATTTATCAGTTCGTTTGAGTTTAATCTTTATTTATTTAAGTGTTTTTTCTTCTAATCTTATCTTTGATAAATAAAACAACGTAGTCAAAACATTCGAAATGACACCGATTTCTCGTCAATCAACACGACTTGTCGATAGTTTTAATCGCCTACATAATTACCTTCGTATATCCTTAACCGAACGATGCAATTTAAGGTTAACATAATATTACTAAATATTTATTTCTTCGCAAGAAAATCTTTATTTTAATTCATTGAACTAGATGTCAATATTGTATGCCTGAGAATGGTGTCGATTTATCGCCGTCAAATCATCTATTAACTACAGATGAAGTCTTACGTCTTGTCCGTATATTTACCACCTACGGTGGAGTAAATAAAATTCGTTTGACTGGAGGAGGTACGCTTTTCTAATAGGTACGTGTGATGAATCGTGATGTTGATGCACTCACTTACCTAACAATAGAAGAAAAGAAAAAGAAGAACTGACATAAGTAATTAATTGTAAATTTTGATTAGAACCAACGATTCGCAAAGATCTCGTCGATATTGTTCGCGGAATACGTTCGTTTCCATCGATAAAAACTGTTGGTATAACAACGAATGGTGTGATTCTTCATCGTTTACTTGAACCATTGGGGAAAGCTGGTTTAAATTCGTTGAATATTTCGTTAGATTCACTTGTAAGCGAAAAATTCGAATTTCTCACGCGACGTCCAGCATTTACTCGTGTTCTAACGAATATTCGTTTGGCATTGGACATGCCCGAATTCTATCCATTAGTGAAAATAAATTGTGTTGTTATGCAAGGTGTTAATACCGATGAATTGACTGATTTTGTTGAATTGACACGTCATCAATCAAATCTAGCTGTTCGTTTCATCGAATACATGCCATTCGATGAAAATAAATGGAGCCAAAAGAAATTCTTTCCCTACGAAGAAATGCTGAAAATTATTCAACAAAAATATCCCTTAGAAAAACTTCAATCGAACGATCGAAGTGATACGACGAAATGGTATCGAGTTAATGACTCAGAATATCACGGCAAGATCGGTTTTATTACATCGATGAGTGAACATTTCTGTTCGACGTGCAATCGAATTCGTGTGACGGCGAATGGACAATTGAAAGTCTGTTTATTCGATAATAAAGAAGTGTCGTTACGTGATGCACTTCGATTGAATTTAACTGATGAGAATATTTACGAAATAATTCAACAAACTTTATGGAAAAAGGATAAAGAACATTTACCGATGGATGTTCTTGCAACGAAAGAGAATCGACCAATGATTTTAATCGGTGGATAAATGTCAGGTGCTAATAAATCATTATTCCACTTTTTTTTTGTCAGCCAATTCAGTTCGCAATCAAAATGATTTTACATGTGCTTTTTTTATATCGTTACGTTTTTGGAAAAAAGATAAAATCATCTTCTTTTGTTTTCAGATTATGTTGTTTAGAAGAGTTTGTCTGCTGATCTTTATTCTCAATTATTCGCAGATTTTAGCAAAAAACACTTGCGTAAGTCGATGAAATTTTGTTGTTTATTCAATGTTGAAATTCGAAGATCATTTAGTTAAAATAAATCTATTCGAACGTAAGAATCTTTTAAGAGGGGACAAAAAGATTAGCGGTGATATGATTTTCGTTTATTTTGAGTTTAATTCTACGAAAAAAAAAACGAGATTCTTTTGAAATTTAGAAACAGACAAAATATCTTCTATCGAAATGCGACGATAAACAAAAATATCAATGGTTAATCGAAGTACCAAAAACTGAATCATCATGTGAAGGATCGAACATTGCATCGCCGATAAATGTTCCGTGCAGTATGAAAATGATTTTTTTTTTGAAATTGAAAATTCAGCGATGTTTTGTTTGTTTGATAGATTTTGGTTGTAAGAAAGGATCGGCATTCGATGCAGATTCAGTCAATTGTAAAGAGTGTCCGGCTGGAACATTTTCATTAGGTGGTGGTGCGCAATATACATTTACTTCTGATGACGATTTAGTAAAAAAATACAGTGAATTAACATTCAAAGGATCGCCTTTGTTTGGCTCTTCGACATCGAATTGTCGAACAAAAGAGTAAAAACTGATTGAGAAATTGATTTTTAAAAAGCAAAAGATTTTTCTTTAGTCTTTGGAAAGTGAAAGACAATGTTTTACAAGGTGATGTACAACCGAATTGTGCTATTAGTTTATCGCTGACATTTAAAACGACGCAAGCAGGATCAGTAACAATTCAGTATAATCTAGCTACATCCTATGTTTTCGGAACTGTGAGTTGAAAAATGTGAAGAATTTTCTAGTTGATTGAAAATGATATTTGATTTAGATATCATCTCGATGTGATTTTACTACGAAGGATAATGACAATGACGATGACAATGACGATGATGACGAGGAAGAACGTATCGATTCAGGACGAGAAAAAGAATTTCATTTAAAACCAACCGGCTACGGTGTTTGGAAAGAGAAAATCGTAAGAGAAATGATTCGATAGAAAAATCGATTTGTGAATTGGCTTTAAATAGATCGCAATAAAAGAAGCAGGTGATTACAAACTGTCGTTATTTACTATTGGTATCAATTCATTTCATTTTCCATTTTCAATTCGATCGATCATTGTCGAAGGTTAAAAACTAAATTCGAGTTCATCAGGATTCTCATGTTGTCTTTTCATTGTATTCTAGGAACTTCACATATTCAAGATTGTATTCCATGTCCGAAAGGTGAAATACATTGACAGAAAAAAACCAAAAATTCTATTCGAATTTGTTATATTTCAGGTACTTTTTCAACAAAACCGGGTTCTGATACTTGTAAACCGTGTCCAAGAGATACGTATGCGTCGAGTGAAAATTCAATTGCCTGCACACCGTGTCCAGCTAAACAATATGCAGGTTTGTGAGAATTTCAATCGAAAATCAGGTGTCTAATTGAAAGAATGTATTGATTTAGACGAAGGATCGTACGAATGTCAACCAAGACCAATATGTTCTGAAAAACATTACAAAAAAGTCTTCATCGGTTGTGACAAATCAGACAAAGTAAACTGAGAATTCCTCGATCGACTAGAATGTAAAATTTGCTTAGGCAAAGATTGAGTACAAGCCAATTGAACCGATAATTTGTATGGATGGTGGTCCGCCTCAAAACAACGAAGAAATCTCTTGTGCAACATGCAATCCGTTCGTTTTTTATCTTGAAAACTATAATTTTCAATGAATATTTTGTATCTAGCGGTATGTATCAAAAGAAAGGCAGCAATCAATGTGAATTCTGTCCATCAAAAACATATTCGAATGGAACATTATCTCAATGTGTTTCATGTTCGAATGAGTTATCACTTTTGCCTGGTTTGTATTATCACAATTGGAATGAACTGCCGATCTATATCAATCGATCTTATCTCGTTTTCGACAGTTCAAATAGTTGTATGTCATTGTAATCGAGTTTTAGTGAAAACATTCTCAAATCTTTTGAATTTTAGTACAAGATCTCAAACACGACTTGAGTTGGGTTCGTAGAAGTTTGAGGATGAGAAAATGATTTGAATTTCTCTGTTTTTCGATGATATAGATTCCAAGTATAAATTATATTTCATCTCAAGCTGTACCCGATGTAATTTCGATGCTGAGTTTGACAATCACGAGCGGCTTTCGAATGACTGATATCGCTAAACTGACGAAAGAATACGGAACTTTATATTTCAAATTCTCAATTCAATGTCAATCATCTTGTGCATTATTTTTAGTTTCTCAAGTAATCCATAAGTTCCCTATTTGCAAATCATTTAAGTTTGATTTAGGATATTTTCTCTGATAACAATAATGACGATAAAAATTGGGCAGTTTTACAAAAATGGAGAGTCGATGGACCAACAAATCACAAGAACATTACAGATTTTACGTAAATATCTACGATTAAACTTAACAGATTATTAATTCATTGATTTTGTAGATATTCAGTTCCATATCCTGATCAAATAGTATTCAATTGGCTTTTTACATCCGACGATCCAAAAGATGGTTCAGATGAAATTCGTATCTATGAAATCCGCGTCAGTAACACCGTTAAAGGCGGATCTGATCGATGTACCGCTTGTTTAACAGTGAATAATCAAGAAACCGAGTAAATACAAATTCTCGATTCGGTTCAATCGAATATTCCGTTTGAATCTCTAGATGCAAAGCTTGTGCTCCCGGAAATATCCTCTCAAATAGCACGTGTATTCCATGTCCACCATCGAGCATTGCCAGTCGTATTCGATCCCAAGATCTTGTTCCGACAATTTGCACGCCTTGTCCGAACAATACGATCTCCGACGATGGTGTTTCGTGCTATGTTCCATGTAAACAATCGTTTAACGGATCGATTGAATACGATCTTAGCGCTATGTCAATGTAGGACTACGGGGAAAGAAGATCTTTGGAAATTCGAATACGTTTTTTTTTTGATTTTAGAATTGATTTTCATGGTTCGAAATTATTCACTCAGAAAGGAAGCGGATATTTTCATGTGTTCAATGCAAGTATTTGTGGTAAGACCAGTGTGACTTGTAAGAAAACATTGACTGACAGCGAAGCCAAACGTCCGTCGAGTCAAATGACAATTGAATCGAAACTCTGTCGAATGGGTTCGCTGCCCGATACAGATAAAAATCAAACCTCTGTCGCTTATATCGATGATTTTGGCGAGCAACTATCCGAAATTTCGTTAACAACATTGAAACACTTTCCTCCACTTCGTTCGGATTACAATCTGACCGATGTCACACTTGTCTATCGTGCGAATACATCAGGTTCGCAGTCGTTTTGTTCGCAACATATCACTTATCTCTCGTTACGTTGTGATCAACTTCTCGAACAAGATAAAATCAATTCGACATCGAATTATATTCTACAAACGCCGAACAATTGCGCAACAGGCACTTGCGATGGTTGTTCGTTCTATTTTCTCCTACGAACACCATTAGCTTGTCCGACTTGTGATGAAAAAACGAATGGCTACAGAAATTTCGTTGGACCTTGCAAATTCGGTCGACAAGAAGTTAGAAAAATTCCATATCCGTATGTTTTTCCGAGTCAATCTTTCAATTTAACTCAATTTTCTCTCTCTCTCATTTCGATCGAATAGATACTGTACTGGTAAATTAAGTGAAAAAGTCGAAATACGTCGTTGTTCAGTTTTATCAATCGAAATTCAAATAATCATCGGTCTTTTTCTCATCATTGCCGGCATTTTAATCGCATTAGTGATCTTCTGTTGGCGAAAAAATCAAAAGTAAAATCTCGTTTTGTTGATTCACGATGAAAACGAATTCGTTTTAGACTCGAATATCGTTATATGCAATTGATTGAAAACACGAATCCTGATGACGACACACCCGCAGATAATGTTTGCGCTCAATTGAGCGACGAAGACGATTCAGGCGAAGAAATTCAATTCAAAGCTGAATCGAAAACCAAAAAGATCATGAACGTCGTTCGAAAAGCCATCGGCAAAGGCCGATCGAATGATTTCGATGGCGACAATTTTCTCCTGACAACTTCTCAAACAAATGAAGCTTAACATTCCTTTCTCGTTGGATCTGCTCTTATATTTATTCTTCTGACTAAATTTGTTTTCGCTTTTTTTTTTTATTTTAATTCATATTTTAACCGTCCGTTAAAATCTTCGACGACTCATATTGTATTCGGAATCTCATCACTCTTTTGTTTCTACGTGACAATAGAATTTTTGTCTGTGTCTGTGCATGTCAGTATTTTATTCAAGTATTGTGATTAATCTTTTCAAATAAATAATTTACTATTACAAGACTGAATCGATTTTTCATTGGTCGATAAGTCGGCCAATGATGATTCATCAAATAAATCGATTTTCAAATTATAAATGCATTTAATTCGAATAATCTCGTGATCGAGAAAACTAATTTTTGATGATTTGCCTTTTTTTTTGTTCACGTCTGGATTTTTATTTGAAAAACACGACGATTCTATTTCGCAGTATTCTCATTGGTAAAAAGAATCCTCGTAGTGGCCGAATTTATTTGGAAAAGGCCGCGTCGAACGTTCACGTAGACAACAATCATTTTTCTTCGTATTAACTATTTGTTTTTTTTTATATATAGATTCTTTGTTGTTGTTTTTCGTCACGTTCATAATTAATCGATTGCTTTTTTTCAGATCCCAAACAGATCTCTCTACTTCTCATTGTTAATCGAATACTTCTGAATCTCAGATAGAAATCTGTCGTCTGTTCAAAATGAATCCTGAATAGTGAGTTATCGATTCGACAAAGAAACAAACAATTAAACGATTTGTTTTAGTGATTATCTTTTTAAATTATTGCTCATCGGCGATTCAGGTGTAGGTAAATCATGTCTTTTATTACGATTTGCTGTAAGTTTTGAACAAGTTGAGAGATGAAAATAATCGATTTTGATTTTCAGGATGACACATATACCGAAAGTTATATTAGTACAATTGGTGTTGATTTCGTACGTATTGATTTTTGTTTTCGAAATAAAAAAAAGCAAAATTTCCTTTCAGAAAATCCGAACAATCGATCTCGATGGTAAAACAATCAAACTGCAAATAGTAATTCCGAACACATTTCCAATAGAAAACACGAATCTTATTTGATTTTCAGTGGGACACAGCTGGTCAAGAACGATTCCGTACGATCACAAGCAGTTATTATCGAGGTGCACATGGTATCATCGTCGTTTACGACGTTACTGATCAAGTAAACTTTCGATTGTTGTCGAACTCTCGTTTGAATTGTTGAGTTTTTTTTTTGCGAAGGAATCATTCAACAATGTGAAACAGTGGCTTCAGGAAATCGATCGTTATGCAAGTGAAAATGTGAATAAATTGTTAGTTGGAAATAAATGTGATTTAACAGCTAAGAAAGCGGTTGATTATTCCAAAGCTAAAGTAAATTCAATTGAAAACAACGAACAATCGTTTGATTTTTTTGTGCTTCAGGAATATGCCGATTCATTAAACGTTCCGTTTTTGGAAACATCAGCCAAGAATTCGACGAATGTCGAACAGGCTTTTATGACCATGGCGACGGAAATCAAGTCTCGTATGTCAACAGTTCAATCCGGAGCATCGAATAAACCATCAAGCAGTGTTAATATCAATCCTCAAGGCAAGCCAGTTCAATCGTCTGGCGGTTGTTGTTAAAACAAAACACCTTGCCGGCTGATATATACGCACACATAACTAATCTTTATTCTACGTTTCTCTTTTTTTTTCTCTCGATGTCGTTCTGTCGTCTTCTTCTTCTTCGCACAATAAACCAACTTGAGTTTCTCCTCGGTCGAGTGAAAACAAAACCGAGTTAGTCGAATTGAAAATTAACAAACAAACACAGTCACACATAAACATTAAATTCCACTTCTACTTCTTTTCTTTTTTCTATTTTTCTCTCTCAACCAAACAAATGCGTGACAGTAAACAGCTCGTGCGTTTCGTCTCTCTTTTTATTTTCTATTTGTCTCGTCTTATTTGGTGGAAATCTCTCATTTTTTGCTTGTTCCAGCATCTTATATATTATATACATACGTATTTATCTATCTCTATCATCCATATTGTTTATTTGTCTCATTTTTTTTTCTTGGCCGGCAATAAAACAAATAAAACGCAGGAAAATCAGTTTTTTATTTAGAATTCGAATTTCAAAAATCCGTTTTACATTTTAGAGGATTTGTCTTTTCTTTTTAACAGAAAAAAAAATGCCTGTTCGAGAAATTTCTGATGACAGTCTCAATGGTGAATTAACAGCAGCCGGTGATAAACTCGTACTCGTGGATTTTTTTGCCACATGGTAGACGAATTTTCTTGTTCGATTATCTTTTGAAAACGCGAATATTTAGGTGTGGACCATGTAAAAATATTGCTCCACATATTGAAAGTTTGAGTAATCAATATCGAAATGCTGTCTTTCTAAAAGCTGATGTCGAAAAATGCACAGTAAGCGGAAGAAATTCGAGTTGAAATCATTAATTTTCGTAATTTTCAAAGACTGAAGCGACTAAATATGATATAAAAGCAATGCCAACATTTGTCTTTTTTCAATTTGGGAAAGAAGTTGCCCGTTTACAAGGCGCAAATAAAGATCCAATCGAACAAACAATTAAGAAATTCTACAAAGACACACCGACAAAAGACGTTGGTTATGTAAGAACGAGAGAGAGAGAGATTTTCTTTTATTTTCAATGTGAATTGTTGTTGGTAGACTGATTTGAAACCTTTTATTGAAGAAAAAAGTTCAACAGCGTTAAATGAAATTGATAAATGGCAAAATGCTCTTCTTGGAAATCAACCAGGAATGTTTAGATCCGATGAAGATGATCCAGAAGTAAATTCAAAAAATATTTACAGATTTCGATTTACCTTTTGCTTTACTTTGTGAAGTTAATTCTTCATATCGCTTTTAACCAAATTGTGAAAATCCATTCGATTGCTATCGAAGCTCCCGAAGGTAACATTGACGAATTTTATCTCTTTTTTTCGAGATTTCACCCTTTTGTTTATAGAAAATGGCCCGAAAACGGTCAAATTATTCGTTAATCGTCAAGCAATTGATTTTAATGACGCAAAACGAAGCGAAGCTGTGCAAACACTTGAGTACGAAACCGATCGAATTTCATTGGCTATTGATTTTCGTTATTTTGAAATAGATTTGACAAGAAAAATCTTCAAGATGGATCGCCAGTTGAATTACGTTTTGTTAAATTTCAAAATGTTCAAGCAATTTCAGTAGGAATTCGATATTCGCCTTTCGAATCACTGATCTCGTTTTTTTTTTCATTCGAAGCTTTTCTTTACTAATAATCAATCGGATTCTGATCAAACAATAATTAAATCTATTAACTTCTTTGGTACGCCAATTGCAACAACAAATATGAAAGATTTCAAAAAAGTAAAATGTCGATTTTCAACAACAAAATTCTATTCGATCGGTTGTTTATTTAGGCTGAAGGCATGCCGGTAGCTAATGCGTAACCGTCAATCAGCAGATATGCAACACAAATATTTTCATTTTACAATTCCTAGTTGATGTTAACTGTTCTTTTGTTATGAACAAGATAGACAAACGGAACTTCTAAAGTTGATCGAATATCGTTCTTAAGAAAAAAAAATAAAAGATATAATCACGAGACTTAAAATAAAAAATCTATTCGTTTTTGTGCATTGAAGAAAACAGCTGTTGTCTCGAATGAAAGAAACAGACTTTGTCGTTTGATAGTTTTTTATTTATCTTAATTATATTTGTATTCATAGAAATGAAAACACACACACGCACACACACAATATGCAACGAAGAGAAGAGAAAAGAAAAAGAGAATAGTAGTTTGTTTCTAATAGAAAACGGCTCACAGATTAATTTGTTGATGGTGATGTCGATGATGATGAAGGTGGTGCAACAAGTTTACATGTACAAAATGGTAATAGACATCGATGATGCGATGGATGTCGTGGCATAGCTGCTAAAGATGCCGTTCGAGATAGAATACTCATCGATCCCGCTGATGGAATCGGTGGTGGCGGTGGTGGATGAAAATAGAGTGGATGAGGAGGTGGATATGGTGCGGCAAAAAGACGATTTTGATGATGATGATGATTCAAATAAGTTGAAGCCATGATTGGACTGAACGCTGATTTTGTTGCTTCGGAATAGACACTTGCAATGACACGTTTGACAGCTTCGGACATTTCGTGATCATTGGATGGAAGAGAAAATAAATGTTGTGGATTCATTGATGATTCTTTTGTCAGTGGTAATGGAGATAATGATGGTGAATTCGGAGATTTTGAATGACCAGAAACTATTTCATCTGTTGATCGAGCAAAATGAGGTGATGTTGATGATAGTTTTGTTGAATGATTACCATGTGGTGATGATGGATGAGGACTTTTGCTATTTGTATCATCGTCATTATTCTCATTGTCATCATCGATATCGTTGCCATCGTCATCTTTACCATTGATTTCATTATACGACGATGTTTTATCGACAGTTACAACTAGAATTCGAATTTCGTCGTCGAACATTTTTTTGTTCTATAATTTCGACTTACCATCATTTGAATTGTCATCATCATTACTTGTTTCTCCTTCTTCATCGCCTAGAATGGTTGATGTCGTTGCAATACCATCTGTATTGCTATTAAGCGATCGTCGAAGAGCTAAAATTGTTTCAGGTGGCGTGCCATAAATCGCACTCAGCTCTCGGGCATCGTTTTCTTCCTGTGCTTGTTGTCTTCGTAGAGCAACCTGAAAAATTCAAATCTCGTTTCTATTCGAACTTTGAACTGTGCAAATTTACTTGTGCAGCCATAACACGTTGCCGTTCGGCAATCAAAGTACATTTAGCACAAATACAATCTTTCCAATTACAATAACGTTTGTGACCTTTTAATGCCGAAACAACGCCGTGATTTCGGCATCGTGCACATTTCGGCGTTCGTTGATAGCGTTCAGTAGCACGTAGCAAAAGTGCATGAGGTAAATAACGAGGAAATGCGGAACCTGTTGGCGTCGATGACGATGATGATGACGATGATTGTTGATGTTTAACAGTTGAATTTAAATTCGATGATTTGCTCATTTTTTTCGTATTATTATGATGATGATTATTATTGTTGTTGTTGTTGTTACGAGACGGTGGACTTGTACTCATATTTAAAATCGATATGTCTACAAGTATCGTATGTGTCTATAGATTAGCGATGAAAATTGTGATTAATCTATCATTGTAAATATAATCGATGAGAGAAAAAGAGAAGAAGAAAAAAGAGAGAGTGAGAGAGAGAAATGATTGACGAATCAAAACGTTATTCAAGAGAATCGGACAGATCATTGATTGGTAGTAGCAAATAGAAAAAAAACGACGACGAAGAAAAGAGAATCGTTTTTTTTCTGTATTCTCTTATTTGATATCAACATTGCTTGTCAATAAAAAAAACACAATGACACCGTATCCCCAACAACAATACTCTCATAGATCGAAAGATCGATTACGTACTGATTGATGAAATACCATCAACAAAATTGCTAAGAGACATGAGCATATACAACCGATTAATACTGATCTTCTTTTCTTTTTTCTCTCGCCTTTTTTTGGCAGTGTAGGCAACGTATCAATTTTCGGTTTATTACAACAAAATTTCATCTTTTCTGCTTCTTTTTTTTCTTTGTTAATATACATATTTAATCATATATATATGTATATATGACTTTGAAACTAACAAAACGAGCTTGTAATATGTGATATGATATAAAATAAATTTGATATGATTTTATATATTGAAAAAAAAGAAAGAAAGAAAGAAACGAGATGACTGAAGACAAGACATATGTCAGAAATAAATCCGGAAATAATTTCGGATTAGTGCATTTGTTCTCTTTCGAGTTTTTGTTTTTCAATGAAGTGGATCAAGATAAGATCACTCTATTCGATGTGCTCAGTTCTTTCTTCTGTTCAGCTCTTCAAAATCATAAATAACAAGCAAATAAATGAAATGAAGAATTACTGCACTTGTTAAGTTGACAACGTGTCGGAAAAGACTTGTTCTAGTCAACATTGATAGATCTTTCAACGGAGGCGTACACACCGGAAATCATTACTAATGTACGAACATTTTAACCATTAATGGACACAAGAAAGTAATATATACAACATCAACAAATGTTTGCGATTTTCTCTCGTACACAGTGGTTGGTATTTCGATCGATGTATAACATATTTAATGGAATAAATAAGCAAAAGAATCTCTTTAGATTGATATAAATACATAAATATGAAGAGAGAGAAAAAAAACGCGTTCTTGTGAGCTAATCATGTTGATTGTTATGTTTGTTGAAGAGCAATTATTTGTTGTTTTAGTCTAATGTATAGAAAATGCATTCGAACTAAACGTGTCTGTCACAAAAAAAGACAAAAATACAATCAGATAGGAATAACCTACGTACGACTCGAGTTTTGATCCTTGGGTCAATGAAATGTAAATAATGTAACAAAAGAAAGGTGTATCTAATTGGCCTCAGTAGCAGATGGTTCGTTGAGCCGCTCATTTTCGTTTGATTTTCTTCGGATAGAACAACAAATACAAATAGTTCTCTAGTTGCCCTTCTTAATGACGACATCATCATCATCATTCCGTGCTTCTTTTTTTTTATGTATATTCTCTTTCTTGTTTCACATACATACAAATAGATCAATATGATACGATAGTTAAAGTGGAATTTTAAGCCGTTCATAAAGTAGTCGTAGGTCTATTAGTCGGCGACAAAATATCGAGAAAGTAATTTGAGATTGGTCAAACTCTCTTCAGGCATTAACTTTGATAAATCACAAAGAATCAAACGACAACAATACGAACGAATTGAACAGCACAGAACACAACTACTCACAACAAGATTGGATATATTGATCTTTAATTCTTTTCTTTTTTGTGTACATGTCAGACAAATCACACCTACACAAATAGAATTATCAACAGATATATAAGAGAACTCATACGGCATGCAAACACTGCTGTGATCTTCTGTATATACTTGACGTTCTCTCTCTCTCTCTCTTTTGCTTCGCTTTTCTTTTCTGTCTCTTGATTCTAATCAATTATTTGATGTAATATACATTGAAAAACAAAACATACAAGTGGATAATGATGTAAGCACGCGGCATGATATGAATCGTACTTGACAAGAATAGTTATACATCGTTGTCTTTTTTTTCTAATGGAAATCAAATGACAATTCAAATAGAACAATTTCTGTCAGCAGTCGGAATGAATCTTTTTGACTTAACGTTGATGACTTTTGTCTCTCTCTCTCTCTCTTTCATTCAAATGTTGAAATTCTCTCACTTCTATTTATTTATTCAAATGAAATTACCTGTGTATATTGAGTACATCCTATTCTTTTCCCCTGATTTTTGTTTTCACATTTATTTACATAGGATTGAATGTTTGTATGCTGTAGTAAGGGGCACTGTTTCTTTACATTTATATGTACACACAAAAAAAACATACTAATTTTCTCGTTCAATCTATGAATTGATCAGTTTAGCAGTTTGTAAATCATTGACGGAGATTTATTTTCATCATATGAAGGAAAATCTTGTTGTGCACCTGCCAGTAATATATCAATAATATTTGATATATGAGTCGGGAGACTATTAACTAATTCTTAGTGTGTTTGCTAATAAGATAAATAAATATATACTGAATATGAATATCAGAAGTTCAATGAGAGAGATCGAATTGTTTTCTTTGAAAATCAAAACGGTAAAAGAGAGAATTTTTTTCGATGGTAATTGATAATCGTAAGATGGCGCTATGAAGCAATTACAACTATGATGCATCTGCAAGTATTTTTAGAGGTTGAAACTAAAGAAAACCACAGCAACCTACTAAATTATGTCTGTTTGCAATTTTTATCCATTAATACGTATTTCTCATTCATTTTCATTTTTTCTAAACTCATAAAATGACGAGTAGTTCATCATTAACTGATTATTATAATTCTCGTATAAATCTCGATAAACTCAATCCATTAATTCGTTCGGCATATAACACAACATTTGATTTCAATGACTACAAACAACAGTTACTAACTAAAGTCAATTATTCGACTGGAGAGAGTACATCAACACTAAAAGATTCACTCGATGACACTCGTCGTGAACAATCAGATCGATTAGCACAGCTCGAACGAGAATTTCAAAATCTCAAAAAACCATCACCTGTTTTCGATTTACCATTTTACGCCCAAGAAGAAGAAGTAGTAGTAGAACAACAACAACATTATCCTCAAACAAAACCGCCCGTGCCTACAGCATCACGACGATCACCATCGCCAGTGTTTATTGCTGAAGAACACCATGTTTGTCATCGACCTTATCATGTCGATTTTTCTCCGAATCATACGTTCGTCGATACAAATCGGAGTGATCATGTTGAAAATCATATTCATAGCATGTGGAATGAATATGAACTTGAAGATTATCTCGAAAAACCAAAGTAAACAATCAGTAGGACATGAAAAGTTCAGTTTTTTTTCGAATGCGAATTGTAGATCGCGTCGTCCTCCAAGCGCACCGATAAACAGCAGTTGGGCAGGTCGTGTTACCAAACCACAACCATTTTGTCTAACAAATAGCAGTAAAATGGACAAAATCCATCGAACAAAATGCGTTCATCAATTGCAAGAGGAGAAAATTCAAAAAGAAATCGAAGATGAAATGATGTTGAATCGATCATTTAAGGGTAAAATTCAAAAGAAATACTCAATTTGAAGATTTGTTTTTCTCCTTGTCATTTAGCAAATCCCGTGCCTGCACACGTTCGTTTGCCTTTGTACGAACAATTACGAGACGAACAACGTGCTCGTCGAGAACAAGTTCATCATATGACACGAGCGTACTTAAATTCCATTTCAAAACCATTTGCTTTCGAATCTCGTGAAAAAAACAAACAAGTCTCCCGTCGACATTCGATTTCAGGTGGTGATACAGCTCGTCGTGAGCCACAATTTCGAGCTAAACCTTTGCCAGATTTCTACTACCGAACAACCAAAGATATTGAACAGTAAAATTTCTTCTTCTTCTTCGAACAAAACACTTATTCAATTGAATATTTAGAATGAAAGAAAAATCTCTCTATCGTTCAATAAAAAAAGAAATACGTGCCAGAGAACTACTCCGTCAATCTCGTTTGCCAACGAACATGCACCATCGTGAACATCAAACCAAATACCGACGTTCAATGAGCGCCAGTGATCTCGTACGAGTCGGTCTCGACGAATGTACATTCAAGCCGAAAACCAACGGACACTACATTCCCGATTACGATAAACTTCAATCGGAGTTTGCCCGTCAAACTGAACAATTGAAACAAAATCGAGAGCCAACTAAATGCCAGCCGTTTCTCTTGCATACGAGTTTAATTCCATCGAAACGAGAAAAGATTCTTGAAGATATGAAAAACGATGAAGAAACTCGGTATTTACAATCGTTTCATATTAAAGGCAAACAAATACCGACGAAATCAACGTCAGGAACGAATCTATCGGCGAATTTGCAACGACCGGAAGCAATACCGACGAAAACAACGCAAGCACAACGAATGAGAGAGAAAATTGGAAAGAAAAAACGACGAGATGATGAAATTCGAAATAAATTCGAAGAGAAATTTCAACGTTCTCGATCGGTTCGATCGAAACGATTGAAGGAAAATATTCAAGATCGATCGAAATTAAACGATAAATCAGCAATTTACAAAGCCAAAAGAGAAGAAAGCGTAAATATCGATTTCGATTTCGATTTTTTGCCAATTTTTAGATCTTTTTCTTCTGTAGACACGCAAAGTTCAACAAGATTTACACCGAAAAGAAGATGATTATGCACGATCATTAGACGAAATGAATGCTCGAGTCTATCGTCGACCATTGCTACTCGAACAACGTGAAAAAGATAAAACTGTTCGTGATTTAGAACGACAAATTCGACATGCTATGCATGTTGCTAAACTTACAGAAAAAGACCTCATGCGACAACAGTTCAACCCGCCAAATGTCAAAATCACATCCATTCGTCATGATTCATCTTCTTAGAATATATTAAATAAATCGAATTGACGTTTTCTTTCTTTGTCTAAAAACAAACTACTGCAGAAATGAATTCTATTAGATTTAGAAGTGAAGATATTATTTATTTGCAATTTTTCATGAAGAAATAAAAGAAACGAGCATAAACTTCACAGTGTTTAGTTAATGGAAAAGAAAAAACGAGCAATTGTCAAGGCGACATACGTAAAAGCTAGTGCATATTCCCATTTGACGTGTCGTTTCTCTCGTTCTTATTGAAACTCGTGAAAATATTCCGTTCGTTAGTTTTCTTTTCTTTCTTAGTCAAAACACGTAGATCGTCGGTGAATCTTTATTTATTCTGTTCTGTTGTTTTGCAAGACACAGAAAAGGAAAACGTTCATTTTCCAATGAGATTTCAATTGAAACAGCACATTTTCTTTCGTTTGATCGTCTTTTTTCAAGTTCTCGTCGGTGGATCTTATTCGATTTTAGTACATCTATGCGAACAAAATGGTCGAATAAGATTTTCATCGATAACACTGAATTTTCTTATCGAATTTTTCAAATTAATTCTCTCGATTTGTTCGTTGATTTACTCGAAAGAATTTCAACATAAACAAATTCATTTATTTCCATTATTGAAACAATCAAGTTTCTATTCGATTCCAGCTCTACTCTACTTTGTAAATAACAATCTAGCTGTACACATACAAATACAAATGGATCCGACGTCATATCAAATCTTGTCGAATCTGAAAATTTTCACAACAACAATTCTCTATCGTTTGATTATTAAACAGAAATTAATCAAACAACAATACGTTGGATTAGTTCTACTTTTTCTCAGCGGACTTGTTTACAGTTACGGTTCGATAAACAATTCAAATACCGAACAACATGATACATATATACATCCATTGGGTATTCCAATGATACTTGTCTATTGTACAATAAGTGGCCTTGCTGGTGTGTATAATGAATGGATTTTGAAAAGATATTACAGTGAATCAATTCATTTACAAAATATTTTTTTGTATTTCTATGGAACGATATTTAATTTCCTACCGATTTTTTATTTATCTGTTCATGTGAACCTATTTGACGGTTTTTCGGTTTATACATGGTTAATTATTTTCACGCAAGTCTTCAATGGTTTATTCATGTCAATAGTTATGAAATATTCGTCGAATCTGATACGATTATTTATAATTTCATTTTCCCTGATTGTGACAACATTTCTTTCACATTTGGTATTTGAAATTAGTTTCAATATCTTTTTCTTTATTTCGTTTTTTATAATGCTTTGTGCACTTTCACTTTTTCATGTTAATTTTTCCAAATGAAAACATATTTCTTCGTTAGAAATCCATTGAAATTCGATGCAGCTGCATTTGTATACGCGCCTGCATCGGGAAACCAAAGTACATCGCCAATATTCAACAATGGCAAATCAATCGAATGCGCAATGCAATCAATCGAATCACAAGTTGGACCAAAAATAACTGATTTGTATTGTTCATTCGTATCATCGGTTTCGTCTAGTTTTAAATAATGAACAATAAAAACCTTATGATCGAATACGATTGCATTGAATGTTCCGTAGATTCCATCGTTAATATAATAAATATTATCTGCATTTTCGATGAGAGCTCGTTCGGAAGTTGGATTTTGCTCGATTTCTTGATCGGGCGAATTCGGTACATAGGAAATTCGTCGTGGTAAATTGATGATTTTGTTGTTGGATTTGTATTCACGATTGTGAATTCGCCGTGCAATGATTCGAGCGACTAATGTTAGGCCACCTGATGAAAAATAACGGCCGGGCTCGGACATCAATTTGATCCCTGAAGAAAAACAGAAGAAAAAAAGGAGTAATGAACTGAGACCGATTGGTTTTGACCTTCAGAATCAGGAAAGAGTTTGTCTAATGTTTTGTTAATTTCTTTAGCAACTTCAGGAAAACTTGGTTTATCCCAATTATGACCTGAAAAGCCACCGCCGATGTCTAAGATTGTAAATTGAAAACCGTATTCAGTTTGCTGTGCAATGTCGAAGATTCGTCGTGCTTGTTGAAGTGCTTGAGTATATAATCGAGCATCGAGACAACGACTACCGACATGAAACGAACATCCAACGAGATTGACATTTAATTCTCGAGCTAAACGAAGAAGAGTTAAACATTCAAGTTCATTAGCACCGAATTTCGTTGAAAATGGACTCAATGAATGACGATCATCAGGTTTAAGACGAAGGAGAACCTATTTTATTTCAACAACATTGATCTTGTTTTAGCAGGAAAAAGAATCACTATCGTTTAACATACTTTTGCTTCAGGCCAATGTTCTTTTAATTTTCTTAGTTCGTCTTCATTGTCGACAACTGTCATTTGAACACCTTGTTCACGGAAATATTTAATATGAGATATGGTTTTACACGGATGAGCAAAGATAATTCGTTTCGAATAATCAAAATCATCACCACAAGTCTTTCGAACAAGTTCAAGTTCTTCAGCTGATGCACAATCAAAACCACCGCCTAATTCAGCAATGACTCGTAGAATAAAACCATTTGGATTACTCTTCACAGCATAGAATGGATGAATACGATGGAGATAATGCTTCCATTGAAGATATTGACGTGCATAGTGAGACAGATTAACGATATAGAATGGTTCATCGTTATCAGATGGAAGTTGTTCACAACATTTTCTAGAAATGAGAAATGATTTGTCGATTTTATGAATTTTCTTCGTCTACCGAACGATTGATCCCATTGTTTGCTCGTAATCGAAATGTTGTGCTCCGAGTTTATCTTCGAAGAGTTCTTTGAGATGATGAACAAGAAATCTTCGTTTTCGTTTTCGAACTTTTTTGGCTTGTTCATCTTGATCATGACCTTGACCTTGATGATCATGTAGGATTTCACTCGCATCTCCAATACTTATTTGATGAAATAGATTCGTTCGTACTGGTTGTTCATCATCTTCATCATCAAGTTCGTTATCATCAGCTCGTCGAGAATCACTATTACTCGTTTCGGGCTTTGTTGTTTCTTTTGAATAATGATGAGTTTTTTGCGACATATTGTTTCGAATTATCTTCTCACAGTAGATTGAAAAAATGAAGATAAACGATTGTAAATACGTATATATACAGAAGAAGTATAATGACGCACTCAATGCATCTTTTGTTTGCCTAGAAGTGTATGATAAGAACGTATCTGAGCGATATAGACAGTTAGAGAGTGCTTTTTTTTAGTCTTATCTTAATTGAAATTTTGATATAAATGTAAATTTTTATTAATATATACGTATGCTAATAAAAATAATACGCAATGTCATGTATTTCAAGACTTTGTTTTCTAAGATAACAAATTGACATATCAAAATAACAGAAAAAAAGACGTTTGTGTCAAGTATTTAAAGTTGAGCATTGATCGGTAAAATAAAATACTCTGTCTAGTTATTTGAAATGGCTGCTAGCATATGTAAAAATTCTCGAGCAACTTGTTCGTGTGTTCTTTGCGTTTTACTTCTTTGCGGTGGGACTATTCTTTTCGTATCAGGTGGTATTCAACATTCTATCGAATATCCGAAAGTTTTATTCTATAAAGACGCGAATTGTACGATTCGCAATATCTTTTACATACATCTGTCATGTCCTATGAATTCAATAACTTCAACATGTAGAAAAACGCTATTAGAAGTCATGTTTTATGATGGTAAAAGTCTGGTAACTGCGAATATAGATGATGCCAAAGAACATTATGAGGTAGAGAAAAACTACAGAAAAATGATTTTTTATTTCGATGTAATTTTAGTCGGAGTCAGTATATCAATGTTGGTACGATACTCGTAATACATCGATAGTACAATTGAACGAACCAAGCATTCGCATTGCTATTATTTTACTGAATTGTGGTGGAGGTTTAATGCTACTTGGTCTTATATGTGCGTGTCTTCGCTGGCATTTTATCAAGAAAAAAAGAAATGCTCAGTCAGAAAATTATTTTACGGTTCTTTTTGCTTTAACTTAGATCTCAAATAAATACATATGAAACAGAAATAATAAGATAAAGTCAATTTTATTGACAACTCCGCCATACATATACAATAAGCATACGACGATAAATAAATAAATAAATAAATAGATAATATTCAATTGTTCTTTTTTTTAAAGTTCATCAGTACTTTCTTCATCATGTTCAGCCAAAGGAACCTGTCGAATTTCTTCGATTTCATCATGTTCGTCAGTCGACGTTTTTCGTCGATTGCTTCCGGCAAACTTTCGAAATGTTACTAACATAAAGTTCATCATTTCATTTTGATACTGTTTTTTCTCCAATTCTCGTTTAACATGCGCAAATGAATCATTTAAACTAAACAGACAAGACAATCACATGATCTCTTCAAATAACTATACTCACATTGTCAAGAATATACTTAATAAAGCAATAAAAACCAGAATGACAAACGAAAGAAAATAGAACGTACCTAAAACAATTCGAGAGTTCGGCGTTTTTCTTTTTTTTATTTTTCGAGAAAATTTTTACCATAGAGTCGACTGACAGAGAACATTTCCGGAGCATTGATTTCTCCCAAGAGCATTCGAAAGCAAGTTGTTAACGATGTGAAAAAGCTCTTATGTCCAGCTAAAGCTCGGCCAAAAACTGTAAAGCCCATATGTGAATATGCAATCATAAAAATCAAGAAAACAAATCCAAATGAATTGAGATCATTTCGTGCATAACGAAGCGATTGAGATAACATGCCAATACGTTTATTAAATCGAAGTAATTTCAAAAATTTTAACATCGTAAAAAATGTTATCAATGCAACAATATACGAATAAACTTCATCGAAACTTGCAATCGCATTGAAATTAACAAATTCGTCCATTTCACTCTTTCGTAACGAACGAATCGCTAATCGTGTTAATGTTTTCTTTGTTCCATACATTCCAATTGTTGTTACAGAAAAGACCATTGTAATAAACGAAATAACATTCCAAAATTTATCGAAATAAGCTCGTCGCTGTTTAACTAAGAGTAAACCTTCGTGTACAACTGAATAGATGGTAAAAATAATAAAAATCAACTCGAAAGCGTAGACTAACATTCCATAACCACCGATGTGATCGTACAAACGAAAGACTTTTATTTGATGATCTTGAATAACTGAGCCCATTGACGTCATTTCGAATGAAAGTGTAACGGCAACGAAGAGATTGACATTGGCATTGTAGAGAGAAAAATCGATGATGACAGCTCGAGTTAACTGATCGAGCCAATTCTGCGAACGAAGATCTTTGAGAAGTGCAACGGATTTGTCATAAGTTCGACCTAATGAAACAACATAACCACCTCCTTTATACGTTTTGTATATTGCTGAAAAGGGACCACTTTTCGTACGAGCACTATTCTAAACAAAAGAACACAACCACAAATTTTCTTAACAATATAAAGTAAAACACGAACTTGATAACACCACGGTGTTCGACAACGTTTTGTTTCATTTGCCGTTTGATCGTACATTTTCGATGCTGTTTTATTTAAAACTTCTTTCCATTCGGGCGTATAATCTTTTGTATCATCTTCGAACCAATTGTAATCATCTCGGCAATGTTTAATAATATGTTTCACTCGACGATGTACTCGACAGCTCTCTTCCTTAATACGTAATTGTCGAATTCGTGGTGGTCCAACACGCATCGACGTTCGACTTGAAACTGTCAATTTCTCTCTCCATGTTAAATTTTTATTATTATACCACGGTTGAGCATATAAACCTTTAAGTAAAACTTGATCACAATAGTCCCACCATGAATCAATCGAACTGACATCGTGAAAATCATCGGTGATAAATAAATTCTTCGTATCACGATATAAACCATAGGAATTTGTGTCACGTGATTGATACGAAAGAAAAAGAAGAACAATCGTGAAGAATATGTAAATCACTATTTCACGAATGATTTCGCCCATTTTTATCTCGCGTAAACGTTGTTCACGAGCGCGAGTCATTTGATTCGAATCGATCGGATGTAGATTAAATAAACGTATGCGACGTTGACGAGCGATTTCTGCCGACGAATTCAATTTGAAATCGAAAAATGAAATGAAATGAACAGATTTACCTTTGACATCGGGATTATTATACAAATCATCTTCTGTCATATGTGGTTGAGTATCATTTGCAATCAATGTACCTGTAAATGGATCATTGAAATCTAAAGTCTCATCGTCATATGGCCGACGAATCAGAAAACTAATGATTGCTGTTATGAAAAAGACTTTTATCGGATCGATAACGAGAATCGATTGACCAAATGAAAGCATCATTGTTATTAACCATTCATTTGCTCGTTTTGCACCCCATTCCAAAGAATATAGAATGATGAAAAATGAACAAGTTAAAATACTCAATGTAACCACTGAAAAAAAAACGAAAAACTAAACTTGAATATTTGCTTTTACAAACTTACAGCCCCACGCAATGTAAACAACCCAATGTGGAAATGTTCGTGTTGAATCTTCCATCGATGGTATTGCGGCAATACGTTGCAATTCTTCGTCATCTAATTCTACTTGTTTTTTTCGTTGAAAAAATCTGTGAAAACAAAATTCACTGAAATCAATCTCTTGAAATCAATTCGCAAACCTTTTTGTTTTCTCGGTTTGTTCCTTGTCTTTTTTCTTTTTATTTCGATATTCTTTCGCTTGTAAATGAGCGGAAATCAATGTTCGTTGACTATATTTCGCTTTTCGAAATAGAGTCACAATGATCAAATTCACTGGTAAAACGACCATTGTACTAATAAAACTAATCCATAATTGAGTTAGAGTAAATTCAATTGGACCAATTTTCATGAGAACTCCGGCTTTTTGTGCTGTTGCTTGTGTATCTTGTCGATAGAACATTGCATTCGATATCATCGTACAGAAAAGTAACGATATACAACATGAAATACGTTGAAGACGCGTGAAATTACTACGAACAGGTCGTGAAAATACTGAAAACCATAGATGACCGTCGCTGAATTTCTTCTTAACTGATTGAGTAAATAAATGTGCGAAACTTTTCAATTCCTTTGTCGAAGCTAATGGTATGACACGATCAACGAGTCCATCAGATTTTTCTACAGCTAACCAGTTATCACAAATGAAATAATTCCTTGAAAAGTCAAAACTAATAACGCATCGATTCGATTTGAGAACAAAACTACTTTTCTCCTGTTTGTAGATCCATTACATTGATCATATTTAGATACCAAGATGCTTTGTTTTTTTCGCCGGAATTATCATGCCAAACACGAAGATAAAGCAATGGGCCAAGAGGATTTTCAACACTCATGACAAAATTTCGAACGCTACCAGCAGCAAATTCCTTAATTTTACAAACGAACATTTTCTTTTTACTATTATTCTGTTAGAAAGTGTAAATATTGTGAACAAATATTTACAGGCATAACTGTCTTTTAAGCAAAATGAATAATAAGGTCAATAGGTAATGTCAATTTTTTTGTTTGAAAACAAGTTGCTAATTTTTCTTAAAAATATTTTGCTTCTCGTCAAAAACACACAATTCTTGTGACATTTAAACATGCGCTGCAATGAGGTTCTTATTTTCAAATATACTCTTTCGGCTATTGCATTTGGTGTTATGACTTATTTTATTACGGCTTGTTTGCGATTGTATTTCAGTAAGAATTCTCTCATCGATCAGTTGAACAAAAAAAACGAATCCAATTCATTTCTTTTGATTAAGATTATCCTACTCAAACTCGAGTTATTATTAGTCTTAATCGGTCGCAAACATTTCCTGCTGTTACAATCTGCAGTGGAAATCCTCTTCGATATGATAAATTCTTACAGCCTGTTCTTAATTATACTCGAATGAATAATCTAATGACAAATCCTCCGAATATTACACGAGATGATATCTATAAAAGTACATTTAATTTCATGATTGATCTACTTAATCAAAATAAAACAACAGAAATGCTTTCCTATGGTTTTCAATTGCAAGATGTTCTACTCGATTGTTCGTATAATGGTTATGATTGTCGAGACATGTGGATAGAATCGATATCACCTGTACTTGGAAATTGTTATACATTTAATCGGCAAAGTTTAGATAGGAAAACACCGCTATTCGATATAAATGATATTAACAAACGAAATATTGCGTTTCAGTACGGTTTAGTCGTTACGTTTTATCTCAATATTGAGCTTTATTTTCCTACACTTCAATATGGTTTAGGTCTAACAGGAATTCTACATAATGTTGATGAACAACCGTTGATTCGTTTTGCAGGAAAACGTTTTGCTCCTGGTTTCGAACATAATTTAGCCTATGAAAAATCACTTTCAACTTTCCTTGGATCTCCTTATACGGTTTGTACAGAAGAAATTCCTGAAGATATGCGTGCTCTTTATCATTTCTTTGATAATAATACCGATTATGTTTACTCTGAAATCGTTTGTTTGGAATTATGCTATCAAAAATATGTCTATGAGAAATGTTCATGTGTCTATCCGAATAATTTCTATTTTAATAAAGTAAAAATTCGTTTGAAATATTTTTTTTAAAATGATTTGTTTGTTTAGTTAGTAATCAATAATCGATTGCAATGGGTACGAACATGTACACCATGGACATCGGAATATCAATGTACAATTGCTAGTCGAGAAGAGATTTCTACTCGAGCAAATTTACAAAAATCATATTGCTCACATTGCAAATCTCAATGTATTATTAATAAATTTTCAAGTGGTTTATCGGCATTAAAAGGACCAAGTGATTCAGAAAAAACCTATTACACGAAAATTCTCCTTTCGAATTCAACAATACCAATTCTCCCGGATTTCGTTACGAATTCAAGTACATATTTAGACAAAAACTATCTTAAACTAAGTATTAATCCGCTGAATAATTATATAACAACTTATCAAGAAAAAGCTGCGTATACATGGTCATCATTAATCTCAGATCTTGGCGGACAAGTTGGCCTGTAAGTTACTCAAAGATACGAATTGTTTCTCATTTAACTTTCTTGTTTAGATGGATGGGTATTAGTGTGTTAAGTTTACATGATATTTTGGAATATTTATATAAGAAACGTACTTCATTTCGATCGAAATCGAAAGTCGAAACTTTTGAAAATAAATCAAATCCTTGACCTACTTGAATTTTTCCATCTGCTAATTTTCTCACGCCACTGTCTGCAATTTCACCCGAAATAACAAAATGCACATTCGATTTGGTTGCTGATTCTTTGCCAATTCCTGTATGAACTGTTATTAAATAATAATAAGTATCGATTGGAAGATTATCAACTAGTGGTGCAGCGGTCCACTGAACAGAAAAACATCGTTTATCCATTGTCTTTTGAAAAAAGAACGTTACTTTAATTAAATCTTTTTTATCTTTTCGTCGTGCCCAAATAGCAGCAAATAAATATAATATAAATATAACGATAACTGTACTAAATACAGCTGCATTTTCATGTAAAGTTTTGAATTTTGAGAAAACAGTTTTAAAATTAATCGTATTCGGTGGAACATAAAAATCACTTCCGAATGTTGTCAAATGTGTACAAAGACATTCAGTAGATTTTAATGTTGTTAACGGTCCAACCTAATAATTAATCAATCATAATAGAGAAAAACTCGAGATTTCAACAAATTAAACCCTTACTTGACATCCATCCGAACTCCAAACATATCGTTTTTCATCCCAATATTGACATTTTGATACGTACATGGTGATTGTATAACTTGAATTGTATTCAGTTAAATTCATGACTGTTGAGCTATCTAAATTATACATTCGATCGAATGTTCATTTCGTTGAAATAGAAATCAATATTTACTAATCAATCGAACACCGAAAATATACGTTCCATTGCCGCGATGAACGTCAGGTGATAAGAAAACTGTATGTAATAGTTCGTCCTGATCGTCAGGATTGACATCGGATGATGAATTTAAAACTGTTCGATTTGGCAAAAGAAAAAGTAAATCAAATTTCGATTCAGTCGGTGGTTCCAATAGACTTTCATTCGTTCCGAATGTAACATAAACTCCGTACATATCCATTGGCGATGAATTCGGAAGAATTGAAACAGATAGAGTCATGTTTTTCTCTGGTAGATTGACTTTATGATATTGAAATCTCGTTCCAAATAGATCGTAAGTTTCAGATTTTGGTTGTTTATCAGCAGGTCGATTTAAACGAATTGCTATCGGTTTACTTGTATTTTGAACCGACATTTCCGAGCCATCAGGTCGTGATAAAACGATAGTCACAACACTGCCTTGGACGGTTGAATGTCCGTGTGTACTTGAGTAAGGATTTTCTTTGGATTCCAAAACTTTAGTGAAAACATTTGATGAATCAGAATCGGTATTCAATTCGTCGAAACCGGGCAAACGAATACTTGTATCACCAGCTGATAAACTCGATTTACCATCGGGAGATGCTTTGGAAAATGTCATTGCCATGGTTTTACTTTCGATAGTTTTCGTTTCGTTTGTTGACGAACGATTTACTAAAGCATCACCAACCGTAAACAAACCACCGGAACTGCGTTTAGCGATAGTCGATGCCTAGAAAACAGTCGAGTAGAGAACAAAAAAAAACATTTTCAAAGTAGGAAAAAAGATCGATTTGTACTCGTTCACGTCCTTCGATAATTTTCTTCTTTTCCTCTTCTAATTTCGATCGAAATTCTTCCCATCGATCTTCGGGTAATGTGTCACAATCATCACATGAATCGTAGAATTGAGCTGGTGCATAGAGAACTTTTGTATCGGTTTCTTCGTTTTCACTTTCTTTCATATCGGTTTCAAGATTCTATTAAAATAAGTGTTCAACGAATTCAAACAATTGTCAATGACGAACTTCAATCACAGCAGCAGGATCATTATTTTGATCTTTCGAAACTGTTTTCGATGCAGCTTGCAGAACATTACCTCCAACATCCATCAATGCTAAAATCCAAAACAAATTCCATTCATCGAACACACGTAAATAAACACAAAAAAAAGCACAAACATGATGCAAGACCAGTAATTGTATTCTCATCGGCCGAGTCCATGTCTCGTACTTTCGATCCAACTTTTTCAATAATTCCTGCACCTTTTTCCTATATGAAAATAAAAAGCAATCCTATTCGTCAGAAGCAGATATTCAATGAATCGAACTTGATTATTCAATGGCATTTGATTACTATTAGCTGTAACAGTTGCACTTGCTTTAACTGCTTTATCAACCATATTGGGATCATTCGATGAATCGAGAACTGTCGTCATTGATGATAACATTTTTGATCGCATCTAAAAATCGAACGAATCAATTTCGTTTAGATAGTTAGTTCTTGTTTGATTTCAACATACAGCGGCCATTCGTTCGTTCATGGCTTGTGCTTCGGCTTCATTCGTTTCACTCGTCTATTTTCAATTGAAAATCAATTTGAAATCGATCGAAATCAATCAACTCACCGTATTACTACTCATTTCGTTCAATTTATCAGCGAGACCTGTTATCAATTCAACTGCTTTCTTTGGATTAGCTGCTGCTAAATCATCTAAATTCTCCATAACTCCTTCTAATGCTGACAGATCGTCAGTTTGAAGTACTAAATTAATCGGTTTATCGACTTCAAAACGTCCGACATACTGTCTTCCGTCGATTAAATGTCGAACAATCAATATAAAATGTAATGTTCCATTATTAAAATTCAAATCATGTTCATTAATCTTTAAGAATTTCGTTTCCGAATCGATCTGAATCATTTCTGGTTTTTTTTCTATCAACGAAAAACATTGATGTTCGAGAATTTGTAAATTGAGCTCATTTTGTCGAAAGATCGGATTGAATTTCGACCATTCAATCGTCGTTTGAATCTGATTGAGTGGATTGGTATCGGTTGGTCTCGATGAACCCAACGGAATCATATTCGGTTGAAACAGTTTCGATTGTGAACTTTCCGGATAGCAGAACAAAGTAAAATTTAATTTCCGTCGATCGAAATCCTTTCGATCGGGATCGGTTGCTGTCGAATAAAAATTCATGAGAATATCTTGATCGCTCTCATCGATGGTTTGATTGCCGTCGAATTCAGTGACAAGATCCGATCGAATGATTTCAATCGGTTGAATAAATTGCCGAAAATCAGCTGGATTCGAACTTAAACTAACTGTATAAACGGCCAGATAATATCCATGTGGAACTGTGCGTGCTGCTATTGTTAAATCGGATTCGGTTGTTAGTTCTGCGCAATATTGATTGACAAATGTTTCTGGAAGTGATGGATTTGAATAACGTTGTAATAAACGTGAGTATTTCCATAGTGATGAATCGAGAGATAGAAGGTAATATGAAAAGAGAAAGTCATCCTTTGAACAACGACTGACGATTTCTGGTTTGAGATTATGTTGGAGACTGTAGGGTAAGAGAAGTAGAGCGGTTGATTGAGAATGATTCGTAGAATTTGAAGATGTTAAATGAAAATCTTGTTCTTCGAAACATGTTTCTTCAGGTTTGATTGTTCCTTCAACGATTGTTACCGTTGAACATTTTAATTCTACGGGAAGATGTTTCGAAGATGCTTGAATAAATTTAGCACTTATTTTAAATGTTCCAGTTTTCGTAAATCTATAAATCAAAGACATAAATTCTTCATTTAAAAATATCAATTATTACCTATATCCAATCTGTAAACGTTGTCGAGTAATTCGTTTCCAATGAATTAAATGTACCCTATCGTTAACTTTAACTGTTCGATTAAACGAATTTCGAATAAAATCTCCGTAGTGAAGAACAAATTTTTTCTCCTGATCAAAATCAATTTGTACATCAAATCCAATTCCATTTGTCCATTGTACATCAACCCAAATGAAATCCTCATTCACTAAACCAAACGAATTAACAATAAAAACTTGTGGTTTGATCGTTATTTCTGTTCCAACGGTAAAAGCCACTTGTGCCTCGCGTATAGTCGGCGGATCTCCACCTTGTACATGTAAAATCTGTCGGCCGTATGTTGTTATATTCATATAGATTTGTTCGGTGAAATTATTCGATTGAAATAATTGAATACGTTCGGTTTTACTTTGATTTTTCTCATTGAAATTATTAATTACAGTTAAAGTAAATATTCCTTCGTAATTAATTCGTTCTAAAGCGTGAATTGTCACCAATGCAAATTGATTAGTATCGGGACGATCCTCAATTTCGACTTGAAATGGTGAAAGTGGTGGTTCGACATCGATACGAATCGTTTGATTCATCGAATTAATATGATTCAATGCACTTATCATTGGCTGATATTGACCAGCATTTGAATATGTACAATTACCAAGAATAAATGATTTATATTCGACAATTTCTTCAATATAGATAATTTCTAATGGAACATCAGGCGTTCCACAATCGAAAACAATCGTTAGATCAACTGTTGGCTCAAGACTTATGGATAATTGAATTGTTTGACCACTTTTAATGATTGTTTTCGATGCTTCGATATCTAAAGATCGAATAGATGGTTGAATATTAATTAGATACGGTTGTAACGGCATTGAATCGCACATTAATTGATAGAAATGTTTACCAATGGATAAAAGCTAAACAAAGATAACGAATAACGAAAAAAACATTCGAATTAAATCGATTTTTTACTTCATTAGGTATAACTTCGAGTTTTTTCTTTCTCCAAATTAATTTCATTGTTTGATTAGAAATCATATTTTTCAAATACAAACAATTCGCATGTCGAAATAGATAATCTTCATTCGATATCAGTTCAAATCTGCTGGCTATCGATGTTTCCATTTGATTTTTGATAATCATCATTTTTCTATTCATATTTTCTCGTCGAATACTTCGCGTTATTTGCGTCGTATTCGTACTCAATTCATTGTAGCATTTCATTGACACATTATATTCACCAAAACGAGTGTAATTGCTCGCAAAAAACGCTGTATAATACTGATGTCGATTTGTTCCGTTGGTTTGTCGGACTCCATCGCCGTAGTCCAACGTACAATTAATCGGAATACTTCCTTTGAAACAAAACAAAAAGAAGAAGTTAGAAATCAAACTTGAATCGAAGTGAATTTACCGAATGTTTGAACGGTGAAGTTTTGATAGGGATGACTGTCGCGATTGTCAGGTGAGAGATGAAGGAATTTTATTGGTAGATCAGTTTTAATGAAAACAACATCGACGTAAACAGTTCGATATTCGGCCATTTCATTGTTTACCATTCGACGATAATCGGCACGAAATTGAACTTTTTTTGCACCTTCGTTTTTCCACGAGAGATTCACCTGAAAGGAAAGCAAAGCGTCGATTATCGATTGAATAAACAAAATGCTTACGACGCCAGCTGTTATATAGATTTCATTGGAACTCGAATTCGAATTTGTTGGTTCGTGACCTTCGATATCACCGTAGACAGTCAATGATGCAAGATTTCGTTCGTTTTTAACAGTAACAATAATTTCAACACCTTCATTTCGTTGAACACGCGTTCGACCGTGTGTCAAAAACGTTGAATCAGCCATTTTAATATCCAAACCTACAACAGATCTCTTCGAATTTTCGTTCTCAATCAAAGCAAATCATTGCTCACCAACTTCAGCATCAATTAAATCGATTGTATTGCTAACAACCATCACAAACCATTCGTCACTATTCGAACAATCATTGTTCAATGAACATTGACATTTTTTCTCGTATTTAAAAGCGGTATCGAATTCGTATGATGTTTCTATACAACCGCATTGTTTTTTACTTGGAAAATACAAAGCAATCTGCAAATAAACGATTTTTCAACAATGACGTTTTTGTTTTCTTTGTCAATACTTTTGTTCCGCGAGAAAAACATTCTTCTCGGCAGATTTTCCAAGTATCGAATGTATTCGGTACGACATATTCGTGAAGGCGATCATTCGGTTTTGTACATCCTAAGAGAACATTTTCCGGTGAAACTAAACAAAAATCGTTTGTTTTTTTGTTCGGCATAGAAAATAAAACAAAAAAAAATCGAACCTTCAGAAATTTCTTCATCGGTTAATACGCGTTCATAATAAACAATTTTATCAAACAGAGCAATACCCGAACCATTGCCATAGATAACAGCTGATCTCGGATGAACTTGACTGTATTTAAATACGAACACTTCAGTATAATTCTCCACTTGTGTTTCCTTGTAGGGAAAACCATCGAAATACAGAGCCATTCGATGATGTTTGCCAGTTTTTGTGACATGTTCTTGAATTGTTGTAACGGCATCGATCCATCGATTGATTTCTAATTCGACTTCGATTTGCCAATAGTAAGCAAATTGATCATTTCGGAATTCTTTCAAACCAAATTCGAGGTACGACGTATTTTTTGATTGATGCAAATAGATTAACATTCCATCACCGAATGGTTCGTGTGCACCTGTACTAAATAATAAAAATCGACGTTCACGATCGACTGCAGTCAATTGATTCAAACGAAATCGAAATTTCAATGACCAACCGTTCGTCAAACAAATCGATAGTTGACGAAGACATTGAAAATCATAATTCGATAGACGATAGTAACCATCCGACGCTGATGATGCAATCGAGCGATTCAGAAGAACTTTCTCATCGAAATTTAGTTCAGAATTAATCGTATCGTATACTTGAATCAAAATGAAGACGATGTGAACCACAGAGACCTTCATTCTATTCAAACTGCAGACAAACTTAGACGGTATAGCGTGATGAAGAAAAAAAAGCGAACAAGGTGACTTGATATTGTCAAATGCAAAATCCGAATGAAAGTAATACGCAATGTTTTCTTTTCCCTTTGTCTTTTTAGCTGAAACTCAGGAGAATCGTTGCAGTTTTAATCATATATTCGAAGTTAATATAATACAAGTCTTCGGAGAAATATCATGACTAGCCGATGGCGTCATCATAAGAAAAAAGATTTTTTTTTTTCTTATTTTCAAAATGAAAAATGATCATAGTAAATTATTTATTCGTATAGATCTGATAAATAACATTCGCGTATTGGGAAATTGCTTTTCGAAAACACAATTAAACTGAAAATCTATTTTATTTTTTTTCACAGACTCTATCTAGAGAAAAGATTCTCATATAAAATTCCATTTATTGCCAATTGACGTCAACGATATCAATCACCAGAGTAGTTTTATAGAGTAAAAATGAATTAGTTATTTTGAATGTTCACATATCATCGTGCGCCATCTGGTTTCAATTTTTTTCTTTTAACATAATGTTTAGTTTCTTAGACAACAAATAAAATTATGAAAGGCATTTTAACAGAATTTATTAAACAGAAAAAACACACGTACTTGCATCACAATGTTTATTTTAGAGTAAAGAAAATGAGCGAAGATATATCATCACCATCATGGACTCAGCTTATTTGTAGTGAAAAATATAAGTCTCGACCTAAATTTAAGTCTCGGACATGCTGTATAGTTAATGATAAATCGACATTCGGCAAAGAAAATCAATTATGTCCTTGCCAACGATTAGTTCGTCGTCATAGTTTTACCGGTGATTCTTTAGAATCGAAAGCAGAAGACAATTCTACTTGGCAATTACCATCGGAATTTTTTGATGGTTCAAATCAATCTTGTAATGTCGATATCAATGTCTTTGGAGTATTAAACTCATTTCAATGTAAATTTCTTCGAATCGATACTCGAATAAATATGGAACATATTGTTCAACTACTGATTGATGATTGTAACGGAAAACCAAATTTGATTATGAGTATTTATGGTGGAGCGAAGTATTTTACTATGACTGAACGACTTGAAAAAGAATTCATACGTGGTATTGTCGATGCTGCAACAATGGCCGGTAAATAAACGAAAACATTTTTCAGTATAAAGATTTGTTTATTCAGATGCATGGATTCTAACTGCTGGAATTAGTAGTGGCGTATCGAAATTAGTTGGTGAAGGTATTGCTCATCATCATCTTTTACATCAATATTCCAATACAGTTAAATGTATTGGTTTGACTATGTGGGGAACTGTTAGTGAAGATACGCGTCGTAATTTGAAAAGTCATTCATTTGTAATAAGTTATTACAATTCTGTTTTTTTCTCAAAGAAATCAATTTTGACTTTTTTTTTCGTATTGAAGTCGAAACCTTTATATCAACGACAAATTCCTGACGATGTTCAAGAAGATAAAGAAACAATCGAAGAGAATCATACTCATTGTATTTTGTTCGATAGTGGACGATTAAATGAATATCTTAGTGATTCACATCGTAATAAATTTGTAACTGAAGTATGCAAAAATACCGAAAACACACACACTTGTATGTAGAAATGCAAAAAAGTTTCTTTGATTAAATTGAATATATTTTTGTTCGTTTTTCGTTATAAGGTTATGCTGTCACAATAATTGTCGAAGGCGGTACAGGCAGTTTAGAAGTCATAGAAAACGATATAAAAAATGGAAGACCGATTGTTTTAATTCAGGTTTTTTGCTATTCGATGAAAAGATGTGTAACAATTGGATATTCTAGGGTAGTGGACGGTTAGCTGATGTACTTGCGACATTAGTTGAACAGACTTCAAATACAGATCGAAATCAAAACTGGTTAGTTGATTTTAAATGTTTATTCTATTGGATTTTGATCTGTTGCTAGGTGTCCGTCGGAACAAGAAATCGATCAAGCTTTGGAACGATTTTATACCAATCTTTCGAATGAAGACATCACATCAGCTAATAGACGAATATCTGAAATTTTAAAAGAAGCCAATCGTCATTTACTTCACGTCTATTGTTTGGAACGGGATAAGAATGTTGTTGAAATTATTTTCAAAGCTATTTTTACTGGTATATTGTTGTTTATGTCTTCATTAATAATTCGACTTATTTTCTTTTTTTTGAAAATAGTAAAAAGTCATCAAAATAAACTTGCCAAAGATAAGAAAGACGACAATACATTGGAACAAGAAAAACGACATCGACAAGATGAAGACAAATTAGTTGATTTAGCTTTAGAATGGAATTATTTGGATGGAGTGTTGCCTATTCTTCAAGCAAGACACGGTGACATGGCACGAAAGAAGAAAAAAGAATTCATTGAAGTACAGCAATTGAAGTTGAATAAGGATATGAAATCGAATTTATCTTGAATTTAGGATGATATCAAACGACAAAAAGAAATTTTTATAAAATCTTTAGAAAAAAATCGTCCAACATTTATTGAATACTTTCTAAGTGCTGGCTTTGATCCATTAACATTAGCTGACAGAAAAGATCCGCTTTCTTATCGATCGTTTATGTGTCAACTTTATGCAAAAAGTCGAGAAGCAATGAGTGTCGTGCGTTATCCTCGAGAATTCGTTATTTCAAGGATGTATTTCTTCAATTTTAGAGTTATAGAAATCGTGTTTCAACTTTATTTGGTAACACACCTGATAATTCATTGAAAATTGTCGATGATCAATTGAATAGACTAATTGGAGCTTATTTCGATCGAATCTATTCTCTGAATGATGATCATTTATTTAATCGTGTTAAAATCGATTTAACAAATCACGTTTGTACATGTTGTAGCAAACGAAAATCAAATCAAAATGACACAAATCAAAATGAAAATGAGATTGAAAAGCTAAACAATCCAGATTATACCAAATATCAGATACTTCGTGATCTTTTTCTCTGGTCGATTTTTATGGATATGCCAGATATGGCCAAAGTTCTACTTCTTCATACACGATCGCGTATTTGTGCTTCTCTAATTGCATCGGCTTTATTTAAAGAATACGCTAGTTTATCTCCACTAGTTGATTTAAAAGATAAATTTGCAATGCAATCATTAGAATTTGAAACTTACGCTGCCATGTCATTGAATAAATGTTATGAATATAATGAAGAATATGCTTGTGAGTTACTTTTAAGACGAGTGCCTCTATTCGGTAATGTCAGTTGTATGCAAGTGAGTGCCATCGATTCGAAAAACGAATATCGACAACTAATTAATCAATCGATTTGTTTACAGATAGCAATAGCCAGTCAATGTGGAAAACTAGTTGAAACCGCTTGTTTTGATCAAACATTAAATCAAGTTTGGTATAATAAGCTGTCATTGGCTAATGAACAAACATTAGGAAGATTAGCACATATTCCTTCGATTTTTACTGGCGGATTGTTAGCACCCGTATTTATTACCTATAGAAATGCTGAGGAACGTTCATTGAATGTAAGATAAACGAAACATATTGACAGTTCTGTTTTTTGATTTTGGTCATATTCTTATTTTAGGATGACAACGGAAATCGGTAGGAAAATGAAATCAATTGAAAAGAATAATATTTGATTTCTAGATTATACTCAGGTGGTATTGATTATTATGTAACTGATGATGGAAAAAACGAATCGAAATTTCGAAAATATGGAAAACGTTTTCTCTATTTTCATACAAGTCCATTAGTAAAAATGGCTTATCATTTTGTAAGTCATTCAAAAGTTATTTCTTCTTCGACATACGTACATATCTATTTCACATGTTTATTTAGATCAGTTACATTTTGTTCCTATTGATATTCAGTTATATGATGTTGTATCATCTGGATGCTAGAGATACATTCGATATTCCACATTGGACTGAAATCTATGTGATCATTACTGTTTCAACAATGTTTATTGAAGAAATTCGAAAAGTAACAGAAAATTGAACATCTCTGCTCTTGAGTTTTTGAATCTACGATAGCTCTATCATGATTATACTAATCTTATGGTTGAACGTTGGGGTTCAACAGGCTCGACAATTGTCACTGTTCTATCAAATGCCTTTTATATCCTGCCTTATCTTTTATTTTACATTGGTCTTGGTTTTCGATACTCGAGTTATACGAGTGGTTTACTTTCGGCTGCTAGGTAAATTCAAATTTAAAAACATATCTTTCTACTTTATTTATTTAGAATTATATGGGCACTTGACCTTGAATTATGGTATTTACGTTCATTGAAATTTGTCATGGCTTTCAAATCGTTGGGTCCGAAACTATTTATGCTCAAAAATATGGTTTGTAAAAATTGAATATTTTCGTTGAATTCATTTGTAAATTTTAGCTTCGAGATTTGTTTGCTTTTGTCTACATGATATTTATTGCCATAGCTGCATATGGAGTTGTTTCGAGATCATTGATACTCTACAAAGAAATACCATTTACTGGTCAAGGCATTTTTAGCAATATATTTTATGAGCCTTATTGGTTTATTTATGGTGAAGTGTCAGATAAAGATCTACTTGATGGTAAAAACAACTAAATCGAAAAACAAAAATATATTTTTCATTCTGAAAATCTTTAGAAGAAATCAATAATAGTTCAAGTGGAAAATTTGCAGAAGCCACAGCAACTCATGTTTTACTATCATTTCACATGTTATTCATCAATATTCTTTTACTCAATCTATTAATTGCCGTTTTTACGTAAATACAAAAAAAACGAACATTCCCTATTATTCGAATTCTTTTGTTTTCAGTGATTCGATTGATAAAGTTCAAGAAAATACAGAATTCTACTGGCGTCATCAACGTTATTCACTTGTTCGTGAATATTTCGGATTATTACCACTTGGTTATCCACCTTTAGTGGTTATTTATCATGTCATTTTATTCATTCTTTTTCTACGAAAGAAATGTCGTCAAATATTTCGCAATAATCAAGTTCAAGGAGCGAATTATGTTCCAAAATCTGGAAGCATCATGCCCATTTTTAGTATGTGTCGAACTAGGCGAAGAATTACGATTTGATAATCGATGAAAATTCTTTTAGAAATGATTCCATTGAATGATGCACAGTATGATCAATGGGATTTATTTGAAAATGCTGCAACGTATAGTTATGCGCGATCAATTTTAGAAAAATATAAAAATAAAGAAAGTTTAATTGACAGTGAAGATAAACGAAAGAAATCTGCGATAACAAATGAGTAAAAACGACGTAGTTTGCAAAAGAATAATCGGAATAAATCTATTTGTTTCTTAGTTCATCAGCTGTGCAAACAACAGTCGATAAACAACAGCCAATGGAAGATTTCAAGAATGAACTACTTACAGCATTGAAAGCCTTTGTTGCTGAAAATCAAAAGGGTTTAGAACAAGTATGAAATTACTATTGATTTTAGTTTTTTTCTTCAACTTTTCTTTTTTGTTAGAATAATTCAAAATTAGAAAAACGTTTAGATGAGGTAATACAAACATATTTAAATCGATTTTAAAAGATGAATTTTTTTCTATATTTAAAGATGCAAAAATCATTGGAATCAATGACCGGTTCGAGTAGAATCTCTCAGAAAGCTACAACAGATTGAATACAACAAATTAATTACATATTTTATTCAAGATTATTTTCAATTGTGATTATTAATGTTTTTTAAATAAAAATTGTTGATTGAAAAATCTTTGTCAAATAGGAGACAACGATAAATACAGATGTGTCTCTTGCCAAATGTAGACACTATCTGAGAGTAATATTAACCGTTTTGTAGACAAAAAAACTGAAAAGAGAACTGGAAATACAGATGACAGATTACTAATACTAATGATATTAGAAGTTAGAGAAGAAAATTAAGAAAATATTGATTCATCAGAGATTTATATATTGTAGACAATCGTTATGTCTTTATCAGAATGTGGGATATAATTAGTTTCTCTTCTTATTTTGACTTTCTACTAATTGAATGTCGTATATCGTATGTACTTGACTGAAAAAGAAACCATGTATGTTATTACATTGACTTTTCATCGAATAACTAACAACGAAAGGCGCCGAAAAGCAAATTATAACTTCGAAATTTGCATTTATTCATTGTTATGAGTGAAGCAGTATGTGTTAATAGATTTCATCGACAAACTTCTATGATTTGATTTTAATTGAATAGATAGCATTACATCCGTACAGAAATCAAATTTATACAGATTTACTTCGACAACACAATGTAAATAATCTTTTTAAAGATTCGGAATTTCCACCAACGAAATCATCGCTTTACTATACACCTGGTTTCAATCGAACAATGGATAATGTCACATGGAAACGACCATATGCAAGTATTTTGATGAATTATCTTATTGAATAATAAAGTATTTTAATTGATTAGGAAATGTGTTCGAATCCGCAGTTTATTGTTCAAGAAGCGAATCGATTTGACCTTGATCAAGGTCAATTAGGTAATTGTTGGTTTATTTCGGCTGTTAGTATGATAACACAGAATGCAACGATATTCGAACGTGTTTGTCCACTTGATCAAACGTACGACAAACGATATTATGCTGGTAGAATTGGGAATTTGTTTTGTTTGGAACTGAATGAGAGATGAATTTCTATGAATAGGAATATTTCATTTTCGTTTTTGGCAATTCGGGAAATGGATTGATGTTGTTATTGATGATTATTTACCGACGATAAATAATCGTCTAGTTTTCTGTCAAAATGTAAAAGAACCAAATGAATTTTGGGCTGCTTTACTTGAAAAAGCGTATGCAAAGTAAACTAAAACTCGAGATCTCATCATAAATAATCAAACATTTCATTTTGTTTGATTATTGAAGACTTAGTTTTTCATACGAAGGAACTGATGCTGGACAAACAACTGACGCTCTTATTGATATGACGGGTGGAATCGAAGAATCATTTAATACAACAGATATTAAAGATAAAGAACATTTTTGGCAAACAATTGGTACTGCTTTGAAACACGACGCTATGCTTGGATGTTCGATATCAGTATGTTCATTTGATTGATTCGTTCGTTTGTTGTCGATCGTATCTTGTAGCCCGATCCAAGTGAACGTGAAGCACGCATGTCAAATGGTTTAGTCAAAGGTCATGCTTATGCTGTAACAGCTGCTGTTCGTGTTAAACTAACTAATAGTGAAATTGTTCAATTAGTTCGTTGTCGAAATCCTTGGGGAAATGAAGTCGAATGGAAAGGTGCTTGGAGTGATGGGTAAATGGATTTGATATTTTTCATGTATGAATCGATTATTTTTGAAAGTTTAGTGATACAAATAATTGGAATAAAGTCGATGCACGAACACGAGATCAATTACATTATCAAAATCAAGCTGATGGAGAATTTTGGTAATAAAATTCGAGCAATTTTAAATCTATAATCGACAGTTATCGTGCTATTAGGATGTTATATTCGGATTGGTTGAAAAATTTTGAACAAGTTCAAATTTGTAATCTTTCGCCGGACTCATTCGAAGGTCAATTAACTGCTCAACAGGTAAAGAAAAGGCCGATCCTAAACGATTCGAATATGTTTCGTAAAATTTACGATTGAAAAATCAGGGAAAACATATAACTTGGCATCAAACACAATTCGATGGCGCTTGGATCAAAGGCGAAACAGCCGGTGGTTGCGGGCAACCAAAAATCGGTAAGTACATTGTCGTAGATCATATTCGCTCTGACCTTTCTCGATCTATCTATAGAAAAGTTTTTCACGAATCCACAGTATCTAATCAATGTGTCAAAAGTTGATACCGAAGGTGGTGATGGATTATGTACTGTTATTTGTGCTTGTCTACAGAAGTATACTCGACAAAAACGACAACAATTACGAGTAGAACAAGCCGAAGAATATATTAATTTACGATTATTTCGAGTAAATTCGAATTAAATAATTCGACTTGTATTTTAAAAAAAAGAGAATTTTACTAAATAGATTGGAGATTCAGTTGATATTTCACAAGCCACGCAAAGTTTTAAATTCTATCCGAAAGATCTCGAACGACAAGGTGATACGGGTGGGTAATTCTAAAATAGAAAGCAAAAAACAACAATAATAATTTGTCTTCTTCTATTGCTGTTATTTAGGTGCTTATATTAATAAACGTGAAGTTACGGGACGATTTCGTGTGAGACCAGGAAATTATATTTTAATACCGTCAACCTATGAGCTAGAGAAAGAAGGTCAATTTCTTGTAAGAATATTTACGGAAGGTGGATCAACTGGAAGATCATTAAATATGGATCAACCAGATACAGTAACTTTTATCGATCCATAGAAATTGATGTAGATTCAAGGCTTATATGTGTTTTTAGGGTCCACCTTCGCCAACAGCAGCGAAAGAGAAATACGAATATCAAGATGGACAAGGAAAAGATACCGAATTTACTGTGATGGAATGGTACGACAAACTACCCGAAGGACAAAAAGCTTTAGTGAAGTAAGAAAGAAAACTCTTGAGGGTATATTTTTATTTTCGAAATATATTCTATTCTAGATACGGTGGTTATGCTACTATTGGTGTCAGTCTACTTTGTTGTCTTTGTTACTATGGTAGAAAAACTTGTTGTAAGAAAAAATCGAATTCGAAACGATCATAAATTCAGCATAATAACATTACTTTTATCATGTGATAGAATACTATTTGAACTCTTTTTGATTTTCCGTATGATCTATAATTTATTTGCACTGAAAGGAATGTTTGTTTTCTTCCTACATGATAAAAGAACAAAGATCACTATACTAATAACATCCGCATTATTCCTTTGAGGAGATTCGACTAAATAAACTTTGTTAAGATGTTATTTTAATATTTTTATTCGTTCAAAAAAAAACAAATTTACAATTTCTTAACTAAATTTCTAAATCAATTTTAAAACATATATTCACAACGACGATAGAAAATAACTTGTGGTTCTTGAGAATCACTTTTAAATCCACCAAAAAAACGCATAACATCGACAAATAAAAGTTTAATTCTGGGCGATATGTTTGACGTAATTGAATAATATCTTTCAAATGGTCCATCACAACTATCGTCATCATCGTCATTTTCGTATTGTGCTGGTGAAAGATACAAGAAAAATGATGCCGGAGCCCGTCTTTCAATGTCATATGTGTCATCATCATTTGGAACTCGATAAATTAATTCAAATCGTGGTGTCTTATTTCCACGTTGTTGTTGTCGTTGTTGTGTTTTGAAAAAATGTTGACTCAATTTCTCGATAGCATCTTCAATATTAGGACATAGGCAAGTATCTGAAGGATCTTCACAACTATCCATCGCACATTCTACACACATGTAGAATGGTTTGGGATAATTCAATCGAAATTCTAAACTTCGTAAATTAAAAATATCTTTTGTTACATATGTAAATAGATGTGTTGGTAAATAACCAGTAATAAACGATTTGATTTGTTCATTTTTCATTAAAGCTATATGCCGAGCACATCGTTCTTTGAGAGATAAGAAATTGTTGAATCGTTTTTCTGAACGTTCAAATCGTTTAATAGCACCACACAATGAATGGCGATCTCCTTTGATTCCAATAGCTATTGTCGATGACGAAACGGCATTTCTACAATTACGACCCATGTTATGATTTTAAAAAAAAGAATGAAAAGTAAAAGAATATAGTCATGTATGTATACATATACATATCGAGGTCCAATCCGTTTGATTAGAATAAAGGCTTTTCATTCGCCATGTCAAAAGAGATATGTATACATAAAAACATGATTTTAAGATTTAATAATGTTATTGTTTCCATAGTATTCCAATAAAACATGCTACTACAGAATTCAAACCTTAAAAATCCTTTAAAACTAATCAACACTAGTCAAACATTGTCCAAAGGACGTGATTATAAAATTTCTACTTTGAGTGCGTAAGACAAGAAATATTTATTCAATCAAAAAAAAACATCAGTTATCACCTGAAGAAAACGAATCGAAATAAATGCACTCATCTTAATTATTCTGCTCTAACCGTATGTCTGATAAAAACAAATGAAATGTGACGAAATTTCGATGAAATCAGTTCTGCTTCTGATTGCTGATGATAGAAATAACAATTGTTCTTTCAGTTCAGGATCGATGAGAAAAGTAAAAATAAAGTTGTGTAAGTACAAAATATGAGAGTAAATATAATGAAAAGAAAGAAAGAAGAAAAAAAAAGAAAGAAAAAGAAACCTGATTCATACATCAACTGTCATCATTGCCACTTTTCATTTGATCGACTTTAAATTCTCTCCGATTTCATATGCTCTAAACCGAAATATTTTTTATTCTACTTTCTTAGAGAAGATCAATTAAACATTCTAGATTCTCATTAAATCAACACAAGCAAATGAATGTTACTGAATAAATTTGAATATTCTATTGAAAGACGACGTGTAAAACTCTCATCAACGATTAAAAAGAATTTCGTATTATTATTTCAAGGTATTTCTGAATATTTCGTTATTTAAAATAAACGATATTATGCAGATTTTATGCCTACGAGTATATTAAAGGAGCAATATATTCGTAATAGCGAAGTGATATCGATGCATACAGATTTGAAATCTTGTCAATCGACACAAATGAATTTGTTAGGAGATTTCTATGTTTTTTTTTATAATCGAACAAACATTTTTCTTTTCGACTACCTTCAACATAGATTTTTCATCAATTTCAATTTGCGAATTTTCCTCATTTCTTTTTGCTTGCATCATGCTGTGAGCATATGTATATGAGTTTATTTCAAACAGAACAAACAATTCTCGATAGTTTCAGAAATAATATTGATAATAATCTTCATTTATTAATGATTATTTCATCAGCTGAATCAAGGCTAATTTAATATTTGAATTTACAATTTTGTATATTTTCTACTAGTAGAGAAAAAGTTTTTTTTTTCTTCTTTCTTTCCTTTTCTGCGTATATTATTTGTTATGAATCAAAAGAGGACACGCCTTGGATATTTCTTTTTTTTTTATGTAAATCTGTTACTGCAAGAGAGTTTAATAACTTTTCGTTGCTTATGCATTCATTGACAGAGGAACTGTAGGTAGACGATTCGATTGAATGAGAAATTATTTCGCTTTACATATATGCGCCTGGCTTCGACATATACGGATTCTCATGATCTAAGTAATATGACCTTTAGTATAAAATTCAATATGTATATTCAAATAAAAGGCGATTAATCCGTATCTGAAGAGTTGATGTAATGAAAAAGAACGAGCACGAATATCTTTATTTTCTTAGAGAATAAAAAGATTTAAAATAATTATATTTATCTACTTTTGCATAGGCTCATGTCACAGTTGTTTTTCAATGGTACGTCGCATCCGTCATTGTACATTACATGTTCGTCTAGCTTTCGCTTTGCTCTTGTCTGTATGCGTGTCATTGGCATTAATAGTAGTAACAAATGACCAACGAAATTTCTATTTTCATTTCGATGAAACATCGGATATATCCGATCGAATTGTGTTATTTGTTCGAACATCACAGAATTGTCAATCACGTTTAAAATATCTTCTACAAAGTTGGATTCCAACGGGTTATGACAAACAAAAGAATTTCTATTTAATCACGGATCATCTTCAAAATCGAACATTACTCAATTCATTTCGGCATATTATCGAAACCGAATGTCCACAAACACATAATCGTTACGATTTATGTTGTAAAACTGCACACGAATTTGAATTATATTATAATATCATCAAAAATCAATCGAATATCGAATGGATGTGTCGATTCGATGATGATCAATATGTTAACTTAAAAAATCTCTACAGTTTTCTCTCTCAATTAAATTCATCGAAAATGTACTATATCGGTCGAACGAGTATTAAATATCGTTTGAAAGTCAGTGAAACAACTCGTTCATTTACATTTGCAACGTACGGTGCCGGTGTTTGTTTTTCTCACACATTATTAGCACAACTTCGTCCGCATACAAACGTCGAAAGTCTTCCAAATGGTTGTGTTAAACGTGGCATATCGGATGATGCTTACATTGGTTATTTAGTTGAAATTCTTTTAAATATCAGTTTAACATCGATCAATGATCTATTTCATTCACATTTAGAAAAACTCGATGAATCATTTCGATATTTTGCTCTCAATGATCTTACACGTTTAATTACATTTGGTTTTGCGTGGGATCGATATAAATTAGAATGGTTACCTGTAATTCATCGTTTAATCGAGTTAGTTAATGAAAATCGAGCTGAAACAGCCAATTATTTTTGGTTATTCTTGAGAAATTACGAACGAGAACATCCGGAAGATCTGAGAAATAAATACGATGAGTCGTGTATATCCTATCAAATTCTTCGAAATCAAACAATTGAATCTCAACGAAAAAAACAATCTCAAAAAGCTGCATGACAAAAAACTGAAACGAGTCTTCTTTGTTTGTCGGTTTTTTGTTCAAATTGCATCTAAATGACACTATCGACACGATAGTCTAGTCGATGATTTCTAGGATTTCGTTATGTTTTGTGAAAAAATGAAAGACAAAAAAACAACTCGACAACAACATCAATGAATTGTTATTTTTATTTGATTGTATTTTGATAAATATAAAAAGAAATAATTGATTCAATCTGCGAATGACTTTAGATACAACGGAAATCGATCTCTCAGGCTATAATTGCTTTTAATCATTGAACTCTACAATTCTATTGTCTGCAGACAAAAACTATCCATCGGAAGTTTGCAGAGTTCATCGAATATTCTGCAAAAATTCATCACCAACCAAACAATTTATCATTGTCAATTTTCTTAATAATTTCTGACCTTTATATTTCAATTCATTTTCCGGATTGATTCATACGTCTAATAGTATCATTTTCTTTTCAACAGATCTATTTTATCATGAAAATTTAATCGATTTATGCTTTTTTTACATAGAATGTTTAGTAAAAAATGACGTTTGTCGTCTATTAATAGTTAAACATCACCAGATAAATAATTTATACTTTTCTCTGTCTTTTTTTTCTTCGAGTTTAATAAGATTTTGTCTTTTTTTTAAAATAAAGAATGAATGTAATCTTTGAATTGTAGCGAATTGATTAAATAACAAAAAAAAAAGAACACAAAAGCTTTTGCTTGATCTTCTTAGATTTGATACTCAAACAAAGAACTAATCTTCTCTACGTATGTTTTGTATCGAAAAGTCGAAATCAATTATAGTCTATTAGTCAATTGAGTTTCTATTTTCTGGACAAAATTTGTCAGTTGACATTAATCAATAGCAAAGAAAAAAAGAGAAAACAAGTACTCGATTAAATCGTTGATGCTATTAATCTGGTACAAGTCAATACCTAAAAATAAGAACTTTTCCCGTTAATTTCTAATCTCGTGTCACGAATTCATACACGGAGAAAACATAGAGTCGATCAATTTCCTTGAATCAACACAATTATCAACATGTTATGACCGCAGGTATATTTCTCTCGTTTCTTTTTTCTTTGTCAATTTTCCATCAAAATCGATCTGAAAATGTATCGATCTTATTTTTTTGTTGTGCATCAATATGCATGCACGCGACCTTTTGTTAATCGTAACATCGTTGCATTTCTTTCGCCTTAGGGAATGTCGACACTTCCGAAAAACATACTACATGCATACATATAATGTAAGAAAAGGTTTTCATCAAACTCACATCGTAATATTAGATCGTAACATTGATTAGAAATCTGTTTTTAATTAAGAATGCGTGTCATTATTGGTTAATTTCTTTTTTTTTTCTCTCTCTCTCTCTATTCGTATGTCGTTCTAATGATATCAGTTTATTTTCTTTCTCATGATAAACATTTAAATAATTTAGATATTTCTTACATGTTCGAATGCGATATTGATAAAAGCAAAAGAAAAGCAACTAATTGAGTATTAGATTGAGATAGTGAAATCGAAGAGAAATTAATCTGACATGTGTCTCAGTCAGTTACATAGGTTTTCTTTTTCTTAAAACATAATATCTTGTTATTTCTTTTTTGATAGAAACAGATTCTTATCGAGGTTTCTAACTGCTGTCGCTGCTTCCATCGGATTTTTTTTTGAAAAGGGCAAATAGGCTTTCATTTTTTAGGGCATGTTCGCGTCATATACAACGGGTATGTACTGTGTCACATAATTACTCGATTCGTTGTTATCGTAGTTTGATTAAACTTTGTCATGTTGTCAGTTTTCTCGAACATTAATATTGATCATTTATTTAGTATGTTTTTTTTTATATAATAGAAACAAAGAAAAATTCTTGAATATGATAAAATAATGCACTTATACACATTTGAGATGTTCAATTTGTCAGCAGGCGATATTTAAGTGTTAGTTTGGCACGAGCCATTCTCTTGGGATTGTCTTCTTTTTTCTTTTCTCTTTCTTTCTTTCTTTCGTCGTCCCACAAAAGCTACAACAATTGATAATTGTTTTATCGCGTTTTGTCTTCTTCTTTTTTGATTTTCTGATCTAACTTAAAATGCAGAATGCAAAGATAATCATTCGTAGTTTTTTTTCTCTTTTCATTATTATTATTATTGTTGTTGTTGTTGTTGTTCTGTATCCTCAAAATGGTATTTATTGATATTTCCTATGATTTATCTAATTGTAAAAGATTCCAACGGTGAGTATATGTTCGAGATAGAGAATGACTGTTTTGAAGAGTATGACAGCTGTTAAAATTGACAGCAAGGCCTTGCCGTTCTCGTCTTCTTCTTCTTCTTCTTCTTCTTTTTTTTGGGATTATCACTTGAACAATTTGTAATGAATGAAGGACGACATTGCCGAGGATTTGTGGCGTCGTTCATTGATGCACATACATCTCGAATATCACCCGACGACAATCAGTTGAATGAAGAAACGAGATAGAGACAGATGAGTACGATTGATTGTTCTCTTCTTCGCTTTTCTCTTCTTCTTGTGCCCTTGTCTTATCAGAGTCTCTATGCCGTGCAAAAGAAAGATATGAAGCGGAATTATGTGATTCTGCAAATGAAATTATAAGTTGGTTAAGAGCTTCTTCTTCTCCGTCTTCGTTTCTATCTCATTGATAGATTGACGAGAAAGGATACACGCTCTTTCAGTCTTATCAACAACAGTGTGAATGAGCAAATCGTGTGACAGTCACTAATCTATCTCGATCTATACTCCAGAGTAAGAATGAATAAGAAACAGATAAGAAAAGGAGTAAGTGTGCCGATCTGATGAAATGAAAGAACATGAATTTCATTATGCAAAAGTGTTCTGAAGAAAAACTCTTTACACATCTTAGAAATGAAATGGATTCAAAGTAAACGGAAAGATCTATTTACGGCCCATGTTCTGAATTTCTACTGAGTAAGGCAATATGAAAGAAAAGGAAGATGTATGCGTGACATGAGAAAACAACATTGATATAAGGTTAAAAGCAATATCTAAAGCTTTATTTCTACTTTTATGTTCGACTTAGGAACACATAGATGTAAATAATCCTATCAAATAACTGATTACTATCATCGACTATACAACAACAGATTTATGTCAAAGTCAAGTGCCACATAATCGAATGATAATATCTGTCGATTGTTCGATTTCATTGCATTGCTATTTTACAATCATAGGATACTGATCATTATCGATTGGTAGTACTCTAGTCTACTGTGAAACATTTACCCACGCATATAGAAAGAGAGAAACGAGAAAGAGAACGAAATAGAGAGAGAGAGAATGGAAAAGCAGATACATGTTCTCGAGCAATACTTGAGAGCGGTAACGGTGACGATAGCGATGGTAGATCTAATTCGATTTAGTAAATGCGCCGACGCATGTATGTCTGTCTGTATGTGTGCATGTGTGTGTGTGTGTGTGTGTCTTTCTAGTTCTCGCTCCTAATCCGTTAAGCTGAGAGGGTGAATCTCATCTTTTCGCTTAGAAAGCAAAGATGATTTCTAATCTTTTTCTCGAACGACAACGAATGAACGAGAAAGAGAAGTAACTCAGCGAGTGGAAGGAAAAGAGCTTGTGTAATTGTTTAAGTTCATAGACTGAATTAGATTTTTGGTAGGAAAAAAAAGGATACGAAGATGTAGGAAAAGAAGAAGAACAGCATCGTTACGCATACATAGCAAGGGGAAAGAGAGAAAAACATGCACATCACTTTTGAGCAGCCGGATGAGAGAAGAGGTCGACTCTTCACTCTCGTTCGTCGTTTTTGGTTCCTACTCGAGATTTAGCACATGCGTTCAACAACGAATTATTCTGTAGCAATGATCAAGTGAGCGTCCTTGTTGTCATCATCATCATAATCATCATCATTGTTCTATTCTTCATCATCTACTATATATATATATTTATATATATTTATATATACACGATAAATTTACACAATTGTCATCATTAAGTTAGTAAATATATATTCAACTACTATTATTCGACATATTCAAAGTGAGTTAAAGTGATCTAGAAAACTACCTCTTGATTTTTGTCTTGTGTGAAGATTGATGCACACTGTCGATTCCATTGAATCGATCAATCTATTATAGATTCCCTAGAGACGTGATCTTCAATAGTGATTCTTAAAATCTCTAAGCGCAATGTCACATGGCTATCGCACATATCTTATTTTATTTCTTCATCCATTCGTTTAATTCTCGATGTGATATTTAAAACGAGATAATCAATGATAAAGACTAGTCGTATCCGTCTCTCTTGAGAAGATTTTGTCATTTGAAAAGAGAAATAAAACAGGAATATGAGAAAAAAAGATACAAATAGGACATTTGCCGGAAAATCAATTAGTTATTCTGACAGGCTACATAGAGCATTAGCTAGAAATGGAGAATGGTTATCATGTCAGTTCGTCTTTAATATTTATTATTGCTAGTATTTGCCATTAAATTGAACAAGAATCGAGATTAGATTTTTTTTTCACATAAATGTAAAAAGAAACAACGACATAAATAAGATCAGAAGAAAAGAACTTGAAAAGAATATAGTTTTAGAGTAACCGACAGGAAATCATTACATATTGTATATAATGAAACGGAAAGAGAAGCATCTTAAACGATATATATATTTGTATTTAGTGACCTGTTTTTCAATTGAACAAGTGAATCGTTTTTCTTCATCTTAAAACTGGATATTCAAACGTTTTCCAATTGAAATCACTTGTGTATCTTTTGCTTTGACTAAGACGTATGAAAGAAAGCAATCTTTAATCGAAAATCGAATAAATTTAGTTTTTTGTCTGTTTCCGTTTTTTTCTCCACTTCTCTCTCTCTCTCTCTCTCTGTATCTATCTATCTGTCTCTTCTCTATCTTCTCTTTTTCCACGCAACATGTTAAATGTATATATATATATATATATATATCTATATCGGCTCTTTTTCCCGTCGTCGCGCTCGTTTGACTTTATCGACAAATTGATTGCGATCGCTGTTGAGTCTTCTTCGTTCTCTTCGTCTCGTCATTTCTGTTTAGTCTTTCTTTCACTCGTTTAGTGCTTCTTCCTTAAATCGTTCATTTCTCATGTTAAACCACATATTTTTGGATAAAATTATGTTTTACAACAGTTTTTCTTTCCTGATAATCTATCGGATGCATTGACTAATTCTGCTTGACACATACATTACTCATTGTCAATGAAGATTTTTAGTGATTTTACTTGAGTATATCACTAGTAATCATTATTTTTCCATGCATTTTTGTAGTTCAGCTTGTGCCCTTCTCATTTTTTTCTCCCTCTCTCTCTCTCTCTTAAGTCACTATATTAGTCGACATCTTATTTTCCCTTTTTTTTTCTTCTTCTTCTCACTCAATGTCTTTATAAAACATTCAATAAGACTTCGAAAAGAGAAAAAGATTGACTAGAAGAAATGATTAAGAGTTCTACTATTCATAAGTATACGAAGTATGTGAAAAGAAAGAAACAAAATGAAATAGAAAACAATCATTACAATTTCTCATTAATCTATAAGAAAAGATAAATACTATAGAGATACTGATATCAACATGATCCAGTCCAAGACAGATCGTCAAGACTCGTGGCTATCAGGGATTTTTCTCATTTTTTTTCTTCTTCTTCTTCTCTTTTGACTAATTTGATCTAAGATATGACGTACAGATACTTTTTGACAGATCACCAGAGAGCAAAATAGACAGAGAACATCACAATTAATTTTCCACTATTTGATACTTTTTTCTTTCACCTGTAACTCTCGCATTGAAAAAGAAATGAGGAGAGTGCAACAAAATTTTTCATCATGAACATTGCTTTTTTTTTTTAAATACTTCTACTATACTTTGTTTCTCTTTTTGTCAAAGACTTGAGAATAGGAAAGAAATGACAAAACAAGGTGTTGAAAAAGAAGAGGAAGGCACATGCATACAAGGCGTCTTGGCTTCACAGGCGATGCAACGGTGCGGGAGCAAATTAGCTGAGAAAGAGAGCGACAGAGAGAGAGAAAGAGAAGCAAAACTGAAGGAGGTAGGAGACGAGAGACAGAGAAAAAAATGCATAAAAGAGTAAGAAGAAATGTAATTTCTTTATTCAATATAAATATATATATATATATATTTCTTCTCCTCCCTTTTTTTATTCTTACGCCATAAAAGAACGATGTGAGATAGTAATTTTTTAATCAAAAATTCAATATAAGGCAAGTGTTAAGAAAAAAAAAGAGAAATCATTTACTAAATTAACTGTATAGATTGATAGATAAACGTTGTATCGTTCGAAATTTTACAGAACAAATCTTTTTATCTGTTTAGAAATCATTGAAAGAATTAGTCATGTGCAAACAAATATTAATATGAGAAAAAGAAATCTGATTGACTAGTGTAGCACATATATAACTAGAGAAAGATATTAAAACTCCTAATTTGCCTGAGTAAAAGGATTAATGTCGAGCGTGGAGATTTTCTCAGTCTCTTCTTTTCTCTCCTTCTGTCTTCTTTTTTATGTTTGTTTCTTATTCATCAGAATTTATTATTTGAATTATTTTGTTTTGTCAAATAGTTACAAACATGAATACATAGATTTATTTCTTTAGATTGAAAGAAAAGAATAAATATTAAATCCTTTTCTTTTTCTCTTTCTCTCTCTTTCTTTCTTAATAGTTATTTATTTCATTTATGCCAATATACATTATTTGAACCCTAAGCGTAAACATGAATGTCGTGAGTGAGAGAAATTATAATTAATACATTCATTAGATTGAAAGTTAGATATTAGAAAAAATAGAAAAGAAACCAGTCATATATCCGGAAGTACTATAGAGGTATGAAAAAAAAACATTAAAAATAAGCTGCAGAAAGATTATTAGCATTTTCTTGTTTCGACAACTTGATCTGTTGTACTTATTTGATGTTCTCTAATTTTTTTTTCTACTTCTTCTTCTGTGCTAAGAATGAAGATTAATATGAAGAGAAGAAGAAGCAAAAAAACTGAGAAGAATTCTAGCACATAGCCTCGGTTTTTTCTTCTTCTTCTCTCTTCGTCTGCTGTTCATTTTGTTGAAGTTATTTATTTAAAATTTGTCTATTTTCTTTTTTCTTCGTATTTGCTATTCTAGACGGCGATGACGTATCGCCATTGTCACCGTTTTACAGATGACGGTATGGTGACTTAAAATGGGTTATACATTCGGTTTCGTGTTGTTTTCAAATTCATCGAAATTTGCATGTTGTTCTCTGACGATCTAAATACAGTGACTAATAACAATCACAGCGCTCTATTTGCGCATGTGCTCTTGTCAAATTCAAGTCGATCGGGTCATTTTCGACCGATCTCATCATCATCCTATAGTACGAATTGGAGTATATCACATATACCCGGTCCGCCAACATCATATTTAGCTTCGACATTTTTTCCTACAACAACAACAACATCAGCAGCAGCATTAGCAATAACAACGGCAACAACGAGCGTACGAATCGAAGAAACGAGATATTATCCATATTGGATTTTAGTTCTTGTTGCCATATTCGGCAGTGTCACATCAGTATTGACCGTTCTCGGAAATATTCTTGTCATCCTTGCCTTTTTTCTCGATCGACAAATTCGTCAACCGACAAATTATTTTATACTTTCATTATCTGTTAGTGATTTTCTCATTGGACTTCTATCCATGCCTATACTAACAATATACATCTATGCGGAAAAATGGCCATTAAATGCTATTATTTGTGACATATGGCTATCGCTTGATTATACTGTTTGTTTAACATCGATTTATACGGTGCTGTTTATCACAATCGATCGATTTTGTTCAGTTAAAATGCCAGCTAAATATCGAAAATGGCGGACTGGTAAAAAAATTAATATTATGATCGGCATTACCTGGGCAGGTAAATCCGACAGATTTTCTTTCTTGTTCTAATAATCTACTTGATAAACATCTTGTTACGTTCTATTTCAGTTCCAGCTTTAATCTTTTTTTCATCGACAATGATTTATCCTCGATTAAACCATCTCGATAATTTGCAACATGGCGTTTGTATGTTTTCCGAAAGAATCTTTTGTTTTTTTTTGAATCATTTTTTTCGAACTCAATAGGCGATGTTCAATGGAATAAAAATCCTGTTTTTAATTTATGTTTAATTATCGGATATTTTTGGACAACATTACTTGTTATGATTGTTCTCTATATTTTTATCTATGGTAAAAACGAGACGAAGAAGAATTGAAAAATAATCTGTTTGTTTAGGTGTTGCAAGTAATCTTGAACGAAAATCTCGAGAAAATGCCCGAAAAATGTCGTCACTTGTCGGTATGGCTGGTAAGGCATGCGAAGAGAAAATGCGAAACGATCAATGATTTTTGCTAGGTAATGCAATGACGCAAATCGGCGTTGGAATAGGCGGAAATAAATCTCCGACGAAGAAAAACTCCCTTGAAAGACAAAATCATTCGACGAAAAAAGTCGATTCAACGACAGGCGACGATTACGACGATGAAGACGCGCAGAATGTTCTCGGACGAAATGCCATCAATACACAAAATAGTAGTAATTCATCTGAACAACGACGTTGTGGCGGTGGCGATGATGATAATTCCAATTCATTTGAATCACATTCTGACTTCGATTTGAGTCATACCAATGAAAAATCGACGCATTCATCGAAACATTCATCACGTGAGAAAACATCTCGACAGAAAAATCGTCGTGGCATGAGCGTTAATTGGGGTAGTTCAGGCAGTCATGGATCATCAACATTGACGAATGTCAATCGACCTAATCGCGGACATAATACTCAAAAACATGGTTCAAATGTGAAATTTTTTGCCACATCAATGGCTCACTCGCTCTATCGAAATCCAATTCGTTTAAGTGGCCTCTCACCGGCCGGCAAATCGAAAGGAAATCATACATCATCGAATAAAAACGCTCTTCAAACTTCAACAGTTCAATCTCAACCGAATTCAGCATTAGCAACGATTTCATCCGAGCCCGAACTACAAATAAACCGTGTCAATCCGCCACAACCACGGCCTGAATCTCTCGCTATTATGTCCGAAGAACTATTTCACGAAAGACTCAAAGCTCGTCAATCACCATTATTATCCAATGTGCCACCGAAAACTTCGACATCGTTATCTGTTAATACACAATTGACGAATAATTTTCCTTCGACATCATCGTTTCTTCTCGATAATCATTGCATCGAAGATGTAACTTATTCAACGTCGAATCAAACGACATCGGATAATTTCGAGAAGAAAACATCCAAGCAAATCACTCCGCCACCATCGCCCGTCGAAGTTCAACAACGAGACAAACTAAATTCGGATACAGAATCTAATCTCATTCAATTAGCAAAAGACGCAACTGAACAAGAACAGCAGCTGCTACTGCAGGAACATCAAAAATCAATTCTCTCTCCAATTAAAACAATGGTTAATTGTAGTGTTGATTCATCTGATGAGAGTTGGCGTTTATTAAATAGCAACAGTAGTCTTGATGAACATATACCTTATATTGATGAAACTGATTTCGAAGATTTAGGTAAGAATTTTGTGACAAATAATTTCCTTAATTGATATTGATTCGGAACACCCTCAAAAAAAAAATGAGAAAAAGGAACTTGAAAACGATGTTTTTTAATAAAATAGAGTACAAACTCGTCAAAGAAAAAAACAATCATTTCTAATTTCATTTTTCTTTTTTGTCTTTTCTTATTTAATTAAATAAGTTTATCTAAAATAGTAAATCCTCAAAGAGATTTCTCTCAATCCATCTTTTGTTTATGTTCAACAGAAACTAAATCTTTGATTTAATCGAATAAAACAACTATCTTCTCTCTTTGTTCATTAAGGATATATTTTACATCGTCGTCGTGTTCCTCCACTCAATTCCAACGAACCAATCCAAGAAGAAACAATCGTGTACCGATCACCATTCTATATCAAACATAAAAAACCATCGAATATTTCCCTTAAAACAACATCGAACGATAATGGTATCGATAGAAAAATCTATGAAATCTACGGCAATCATTCCGATGCGCATCGAGCTATTCTCGAATCGCCCATATTCGACAATGTCGAATTGATTACATATGCATGTACAAACAGGAATTCCACTCCAATACGTCATTGTAGTTTAAAAAATGTTCCACGTGAAGCTATTTTAAAGACAATCTCTCAACCAACATCCACTCTCTCATCTGCAAATAAGTCCAATGATTCACATACAACATCATCGATTATATTTGTATCGAAAGCTAAATCAACAACAGCATCACCATTATCATCAACAGTTCAATTACAACAACAACAAC
>ERZ778019.400-NODE-400-length-86860-cov-12.868959_pt1 | contig 86860 bp, 91 predicted proteins | sample MGYA00375749_ERZ778019 | MGnify/ENA primary metagenome ERZ778019 (study PRJEB29350, sample SAMN05389821) | bioreactor metagenome | isolation source: Ammonium sulfate bioreactor | place: South Africa: University of Cape Town | collected 2014-03-17 ... | reverse complement strand
AACGCTTACTAGAATTAGAAAAACGAAAAGAAGAACGTTTACTCGAGTTAGAAAAGCGTAAAGAAGAACGTTTACTAAAATTAGAAAAACGAAAAGAAGACTTTCATTTAGAAATCGAACAACGAAAGGCAGAACAACGTGAACTCTATCGACAACGACGAGAACTTCGTCGACAAGAAGATCGAATCCTGTACAAACGTGTCTTCGTACCTCGACAGACAAATGTTGGTCGACGAGCCGAAGAAAACTCTTTTTAAACGAACTTATTTTTATTTGTAGCGAAATTATGAAATAAATAATAATGAGATTTTGATTTGAGATTGACTTCTTTTTTTTTCTTTATTTCAATGACATCTTATGACGCCTTCCTGAGCACATGTAACAATCAATCGTCCATTTCGGGTCCAAATTCGACCTGTTGTCCATGCTCGATTGTGCATCTGAATTGGACATTCAATTTCATATAATAGCCAATCGTCAGCACGAACAAGTACCTTGGGCGGAACAATCGGTATATCTAAACTTCGTCGAACTAGTTTGGTTACTTCTTCTCGATCTGTTGGAGCATTTTCATCAATTAAATCAAAACAAAAATCATCATGAAACCACATCGAATGATCGAGTGATGCTTGCATTTTAATTCTCGGATGGAAACCATTTAATGCATACGGAAGCCAAGCACTATTTAAGAGAACACGATCGCTACAATAGGCCACAGCTGATCGATGGATATGTGGATCATTGGGAAGACTCTCTAGTGTTTTAATCCAAACGAATTCTTTGGCTGGCCAGATCGGTTCAGGTTGAAGAAAATCACGTTGATGACAGTAGCGTATATCCATACGCGTAGGCATTTGAAGAGCAAGTTCGACCAATGGTTTGAATTCGGGTTTAAGACGTTTATCATCGAGAAGTTTTTGAAAATGATCAGACAGTGATGGAAGTTTTTCCGGAGGTGGAAGATCTAAAATGATTATAAAGATAGAAGAAAAGACAGGAGAATTTTTTTCATCTACCGAAATGAGGCATTGGGACTTGATGTTCTAAATTTCCTTTTTCTCGTCTATGAAAATTCATTGAACATTCGAAAACAATTCGATCGTCTTGTCGAGCTGTTACGCTTCTCGTTTCAAATGATTTACCATCGCGTAAACGCGTGACTGTATAAACTATAGCTGATGAATTATCAGCTGCTGTTAGAAAATACGAATGTAAACTATGTAACGGATAGTTTTTCGTTAATGTTTGTTGAGCAGCATAAACAGATGAGCCAATTAATTGTCCACCGAAGACACTCTTTCGATTGGGAAATACGAATAATGTTTCAGCTGGTTGAATAAACACATTCGGTTCTTTTTCGATAACTCTTATTGTTTCGTAAAGTGTTGGTCGATTCGACGAAAATGAACGTCGAAAATTCCATATCGAACGATGTGCAAAACATTTCATCATCGTCGAATTAAGTTCGAATAGTTTGATACGTACCCCGCCAAGAGCAAAGGTTGCACACGCGAAGGTTTTTATTTTTTATTTTCTTTTTCGTTCTGGTTCTTCGCACGAAATAGATGAGTCATCTGCATTTATTCCTTCTTTTTTCTCATGATTGGACAAATGTTGATCTATTCTTCAATAATTACACACCATTATTTTCAATTCCAATATTTTCTAGTATCATTTACATTCGAGTATTTCTTCAACGACATAAAATGAAACAAGAGCGATTCAAATGGAATCGTAATAAGAAACTAATTACACAATTATGGGCTATTTCAAGTTTATATTTGGCCATGTGGATGCCAATACAATTGTCTAGTCTCATCAATAAGTACTGGTTACCTACGTTTTTAATTCAAACTCAAATTGATTACATGTATTTATTTCCAATCATGAAATAAAACAATCGCCACTGATGAACATGGAAACGGTTATTCCAGCTTCTCAAAGAAGAATAGTTGTTGATCAATAAATTTTCTCTTTTGATTAGAAACGATATATTTAAGAGCTATTCTTTGTTATCATTAATTTATCTAACGACATCAAGTGCCGTCATGTCAATTTTCCTTTCATTTGCTAGTGATTGACGTAGTTCTAAATTCATCAAACAAAAAATTCGACTTTTTCTTTCAAGTATACCGTCTGTCATGACCCATATTATAATATATTCATTAAAGAAAACTCGTACACATGTGACTAGATATGAAAATATTCCAGGAAATAGTCTTTTTTTTCTCAATTGGCCGGAAATAGCTAAATGGAATATAGTGTGCGAATTAATCAGAGCACACTCAAAGCATATTTAATCGCACATAAAACGTGATTTTTCTTTCGAAATCTAGGACATCATGTTTGACAGATCAGAGGAGCGAAAAAAATAACAACGATGACGCATACATATGCTCGATTGCATCGTTTTCTATCTCCTGTCTTTTTCAATCAACGTTTCTGCATTGACAGATTTCCATAGGTTAATTACGATTGACAGTTCTGACAGTAAATATTTTCTCATTTCCTATTAATCAAAATAATCTCTGTTAAACACAACACATTAGTACGAATTAATCTTTTATTCATTAAGCGAACAATTGAAAATCGAAATTATTCTTGAGATTTGTCGATGTCGTGTCTTTGATTTTCTTATTTCCAAAGAAAACCCACCTTTTGTTTTTACTATATTCACAATCAATCAACAATTCGACTACTAATTGCTTCCTTTTTCTTCGGCTCTTGTCTATCTGAACACATCTCAAGGCTATTTCTCTCTTTTCAAATCCGAAAATATCGAAATTTCATCGAACAGAATCAGTAAATCTGATTGATAATCAAATAAAAATTTATCTTTGCAATAGAGAAAGAGACAAAACAAAAAGAGTCTCGATGGAAATCTTTTGTGAAATTAAGAATACGGAATTATTCTGTTCAAATCAATCAATAGAACAATGTCGTCGTCATCATTCCGGAAAAGAAAAACGATGAATATATTCGAAACACGTCGTACGAATTCGAAAATAGTTAATTAATAATCTTATTTCTATTCACTTTTATCTTCTTTTTTTGTTGTTTTTGAAAAGAATAGATTTTTCTTTTCGCTCTCTCTCGCTGTGTTCTTTTTTTTTGTTTGTTTAATTATTAAAAGCAAGCAAAAAGAATAATAAATAAATAAATACTTTCGAATTCTATTTGAACAATCAATTGTTTGACTATTATCATTGAATAACTCGTGCGTAAATCATAACTTGTCTGTTCGATCATAATTAAATTAGTTCGACTTAAGAGAGAAACGGACATTAAATCGATTCTCGGAGAGAAAACAAAACGCAGAAGACTTATGAGATGTTTAGTCGTTCGACTATCTAGTATTGGATTTCTTCCTCTTCATCATTTTTCTTCTTTTTTTTTTTTCTTTTTGGACAAAACGAGTGTCAACATATTGTTTGGTGAATCCTGGCAGTTTGCTCTCGAGTACGAAGAGCTCAACATCGAGATGATAGATAAAGAAAAAAAAACCAAACAGAAGATGATGATGATGAAAGCCGAGAGTATTAAAATGATTTTCATTTCATGCACAATCCCCTTTTTTTTTCTTCGTCGTCTGCTGTCTTTTACAACATATAAAGATATTATTCTTTCTTCTTCTTTTTTCTTTCTTCTTTTGATGATTTATAGATAATCAATTATGATTAGACATAAAGAAAATCATTTCGAAAATTAAACAAATGCAAGCTATTTATCGTTCGAAATTTATTTTTAAAAACTATGCTCAACAATACATTGATTGATATTCAACGAAGTTTTCGTTCTCAATGCCATGTTCCTGCTATTATTGTTGTGTAAGTCGTCAAAGTGTTCAAATAAATAATTAATATCTCTCTTCTCTCTCTTTCTGTCTCTCTCTCGTTTTTATATTTCTCTCGCTTCATCTTCCTTTTTTTCCTTTACTATTTCTCTTGGTTGATTTTTTCCTTTCTTTTGCTAGTTTTCTTTTTTTTTTATATTTATTTTACTAGTTCTCTTAGTATTATTATTCTTATTATTACTATTGTTAGTGTGATACAAACATTGGTGAAACGGAGAACGGTGTCGAAACAACTGGTGGAAATAAGTCTGCCAATGGTCAATGGGATGTTTATCTTGACTCTCAATATGATACATTAACAGGTTCTCTTGTTCTTGCCTCCGAAGAAAGTGAATCATGTCACGAATATATTTTCCGAGCTATTCATATACTGATGATCAGTAGTAAGAAAGAAAGAATGAATGAATAATGTTTTAAAATCAATTTATTGCTCATTCTCTAGTTCCAATTATTCTCGTCGAAGCCACGTTGGTGCTAATTTTTGGCTTGATGTTTATCTTCGGTTTGTTGAAAATCGTTTTTTCTTTATTTTTATTTCGACAAAATGATTTTCTAGGATCTAAGTATTCCAATGATTGTCCAATTCAACCATTACTTATCATCTATCATCTCATCGGCGGTGGTGTAGGTTCACTTTTTTGGTTATGGTCAATGTTACGTGCGTTACGTCGTCGACGACAAGAATCCGGCATCGACGACGACGACGATACGGATATCGATGCGCATCTAGGCGATAGTTCCAATGGACAACGATTGAAAGACAATGGCATTTGGTTTATGGAATTATTGGCATTTGTTTTTCTGTTGATTTGTTTTTCATTTGGAAATTATTGGACATGGTCGATATTTTGGCCTGCTGAGGATATGACTGAAACTCAGCCAACGAATTGGTGTAATCATTCTTTGTATATCTTTACATTAGTTTCGATTGGAATTATCTATTTGCTTTTCATATTTGTTATTTTGTTTGTATTTTCATTTTTGATTTTTGCAAGAGTTTGTGTTCGTGTTTTGATCGATGAATAGAAATAAAATTCAATTAAAAAAGAAAAAGAAACGAAACTAACGTATGAATTAGCCTTTTTCCCCTCTATAGGTGAAACAATGAGAAACTAATTTGTCACATTTTTTTTCTGCGATGAGAAAAGAAATGTGTGTATATGTTGAATGTCTTCGGAGATTTGCAGATATTTTGAATTATTGATTAGATTTAATGTGCAAATGTTCTAGTCAACAGAGATGTTCGTGTCAATCACTAGATGGTGTTGGTTGTCAAGTATCGAATTTCGATGAAAAAAAATTCTTGAAAGTAAAAATTCGATTTTTTATTTCGTCGAAATATTTTCAATGAATGATTTGATTTAATTTAATTAAAAGAAATTTCGATGAGACCTTATTTTTGTCAGTCATAGTAATTGAGAATAGTCCAGATTTTACTACCAATAGAATTTATAAACAAGTCCATGAAGTTTTTCGTCTTACTCTCAGCAAACGAACGACTGCGTGTGTTTTCTTTTATCTTCTCTATTGATTTGCATTCTATTTTAGATCTCGTTGAAAGGGGAAAATTTCTATCGAGTCATCATGAAGTAATTCAATTCACTTCATTTCTGTTCAAATTATCAATTTACTTGTTCTTTCAGACTCGAAATTTGCAATTACAGTGGATACAAAATCTATCCCGGTCATGGCAAACGTGCTGTTAAAGTCGATGGCAAAGTATTTCCCTACACCGAAAATCTCAATTAAAATCTTGATTTTCTTTTCATTAAGGTTCATATCTATTTGAACTCGAAATGTCAACGATCGGCTGATATGCGTCGTAATCCACGTCGTGTGACATGGACAGTTCTCTATCGTCGTAAACACAAAAAAGGTGCAGCTGAACAAGAAATCAAAAAACGAACACGACGAACGGTCAAATTTCAACGAGCTATCACCGGCGTTACCTGGAACGAAATTTTAGCTAAACGAAACCAACAACCAGAATTTCGTAAAGCTCAACGACAAGACGCTATCAACGCAGCTAAACAAGCCAAAAAAGCTAAAGCTCAACAAAAGAAAGCTACTCAACCAGCTGGCGCTAAAGTATGTCGAATGATTTTGTAAAAAAAAGGAATAAAACGGTTGCTTTTCAATTTAGGCAAATAAACCAGTTAAAAAAGTGGAAAAGATTCAAAAAAATGTTCCCAAGTCTGCTCCAAAGAAAACCTCACAACGTTAAATCCAGTCCATCGTCGATTGACGTTGTCTTTACATTCGTTTTCTTGTTTGTTCAACTTTTTCAATCAAAGATCACTCCTCGTATCTTTGTGCCGAAAAGATTTGACCTATTTGTTTTTTTTGTCTTTTTGATCATTTAATCCGATAAAAAATAAACAGAAAACGAGACAATAAAAGAAGACAAGACAATTGAACAATTTCCGGGTTTGCTAAATCTGTTTTTTATTATTTACTTTTTCTTCTCTTCGGATGTTGTTTATATAAAAAAAAAGAAAACTGTCTAAGGTGTGAATCCATTGAAAAGAGAAAATGGGAATATAGAATGTTTGTGGTTTTGTTTTTTTTTTCTAAGTTAAATCGAAACGGATTTTAGCCAGGTAAGACGCCTGGTGATTTTTGGTCTTGTTTCTTTTGTTCTTTAGCATGTTCGGCTTCTTTTTTAGCTAAATATTCGGGCGACCACGAACCATACGGACCAGTGTATTTCTTAATATCTTCGGCTGAGACTTTCACTTCTTTCTTAATGATTTCTTTTGCTTGTTTTTCAAGAGAGATATCGATTTGAGGATCTAGAAAAATCGAGTCGATTGAAATAGAGATTCAAAGATTGGCTCCTATTTTACCTTTAAAATCGAGTTTAGGCACCGAAAGAAGATCTTCAGATTCTGCACCATAAGCATTTTTCAATTTAGCAAGTGTATCTTCAAGACTTTTTCGAACTTCAGGTGTTGCATCAACAAGTCCATCTTTTGTTTGTCTAAATTTGAATTGACAAAAGTCGAAATGAATTATTTTTCTGTTTTGACAAAACGAACTTTCGTTTTTCGTTATATTCTCGAATTTTTTGAATGAATAATTGTTGAATAGGATCGGTCGCTTGTTGTTGGGCTGGTGCATAGTGTGCTGCACTCAATGTTAATTGTCGAGTGGCAATCAAATGAATTGATTGTCGCAATGAAAATGGAACACATCGGTTCAACATGTTTCAATTTCTGAAAATGAGAAAATAAATAATTAAATTCGTGCGAATGTGTGTATTTTTCGAGATAAACTTTAACGAGAAAAAAAAGCAACACAGTTGTTTTGTTTATTATTGTCATCAATAAAGTCTCGCAAATTTGGTTTTCTATGGACAAACCAATGAGATAGTTAAGCAAGAAAGAGGTCACTAGAAAATTAGATTATATAGAGAGGTTTAATAATGAAAATAAAAAAAGACGAAGGAATCTCGTTTTTTTTCTCTTTTCTTATTTATCGAATAATCGGACTAGATAAAAGTGATTCTATGAATAAAATAGAAAAACATGATTAAACGTTCATCCGGATTTAATTAAAACATCGTTGAATTCTTCGCTTCAAAAAAAAGACTACAATCTTTTTTCATTATAGATTTCAAATTTAATAATGAATCTTTGTAGAATTATATCGACAAGGCTATTATTTAAAAAAATCTCGCTCGTTAAACACACCATCGAATATTACAATCTTCACTAAGATATCTTGTCTTCCTTGGAACGTTCGTACCTTTGTTTCGTTTTCATGACATTTTTTTCGTTGTAGTCTAAAGTGCGCCCTTGTAACTGATAAACAGTCCACTTTTTGTTACAAACAAGAATAGCGAACTATCGAAATGTTATCTTATTACCCTCACACGTACTGCCAGCAATTACTCATTTCTTTTGTCGTCTCTATATTGTTTTGTATGTGTTTCTTATCATATACTGAATATCTGTTCTTGTCTTGCTTAGAACTGCTTTCAGTTTGAAAATAGAATGACATTGAAGGAGAATGTTTTGAAAAATTTCATTAAATCAACGAAACAAGTGATATTTGTTTTGCTGTCTTGTTTTATTATTTGCAGTTAATGGGGCTTCATTTCATTCGGATCATTAATTGAAATATTATTGTCTAGTTCTTATTTGCCCTAATAACATCAATGCATTTTGAATACATTGTGTTCTAGACATTTTCCCTCCTCCTTCCTTTTTTTCTCTTTTATTCTGTGTGTGTGTGTGTCTCTCTCTCCCTCTCTTACTGAATAGGAAAAGACATCGATACACGTCGCGTCTGAGTACTTGACGGAATTTTTCAATCTGACTACATCTATTTCATCCGATGAGACACAAGCATATTTCTTCCCATGTTTATTCTCTCATTTTCTCTCTCGGAAAGAGGAGAACGGAAAATTCTGCGTCTCTTTCAGTGATAAAACCGTTCAAGAAGTTCATCGTCTCTTTGTTGAACGCAGCAAAGAAGAAAAAAGAAGAGAAAAAAACTCAGTCTATTTGCATCTCGCTTTTTTTTTCTTCTACTTCTTTCTTGTCCATCATTAATATAAATCAATATATGTTTATTTATTTCAGAGAGATCGGAATTCATTTTTTTTTCTATTTTCTATTCGACGAGACAGGAAAAAAACACATACAAATACAATGAAATATACAAGACGAGAAATAGCCGAACGCATCGTTAATCATGGAGATCTCTTGGTTATTTATGAAAATAAAATTTATAAATTAAACTCTTGGATAAATCGTCATCCAGGTGGTGACATGGTGATTTTACATATGGTTGGAAAGGTAGGCTGAAAATCACGATTATGAAAATAGTTCAAATAAATATTGATTTAGGATGCAACTGATGAGATCAATGCTTATCATTCCGACGAGGTTTTATTGAAGAAACTGCCATGTTTCTATTTCGGTGATGTCGATCCAAATGAATTCTATTCTCTTACTCCACCGATTCAATTAAATTCACCTAAAAATGATTTGAATAACAATCTTTGTCTGACACCGGATATGCTACTATCAGCAAATTATCCCTCGTCGAAAGAAAACTCCCCTGAACAGAAGGAGATTATTCATGCCTATCGACAATTACATTATAAATTGCGATTTCTCGGTAGATAGAATTTATCATCTTTCCTTCTAATCTTATTTCATTTCTAAAGGTTTATTCGATTGCAATTACTTCGATTATGCACGTGAATGTGTGAGATATTCTCTTCTCGGTTCACTTTTTTTATATTTTTTCCTTACTGCTACAACATCATTACATTATTACATTTCGGCTATATTTCTTGGTGCTTTCTGGCATCAATTGACATTTACAGCGCATGATGCCGGTCATTTAGCAATTACACATAAAACTCCGATTGACTCAGCCATTGGAATTTTTATAGGAAATCTTTTAGGCGGAATTTCGATTGGTTGGTGGAAATATCATCATAATATTCATCATATTGTCACGAATGCGCCTGAACACGATCCAGGTAGATTGAGATCATATTGAATCTGTCGTTTTTTTTTAATAATTATTTTGTTTGGTTCGATTCGATTCTAGATATTCAACATTTACCATTCTTTGCTATCACTCCAAAGTTTTTTCGTTCGATTTATTCAACATATCATAAGAAAGTTCTTTCGTATACTTGGATTTCATCATTTATCATTCAATTTCAACATTTAACCTATTATTTAATCATGTGTTTCGCAAGATTCAATCTTCAGATTCAATCCTACATATATTTATTCAAACATCGAAATGCTCGTTATCATTCAATTGAAATTTTCGGTATACTTATCTATTGGTTTTGGTTTATTTTACTTTTATCATACATTCCAACATACACACAAGCATTTATCTATCTATTTCTATCCTATATGGTAACCATGCCGTTACATGTTCAAATAACATTGTCACATTTCGGCATGTCAACCGATGATTATGGACCCGTGGAATCATTTCCATCGAAAATGCTTCGAACAACGATGGACATTGCTTGTCCAACATGGTTGGACTTTTTTCACGGAGGTTTACAATATCAAGCTGTTCATCATTTGTTTCCTCGTATGCCACGTCATCAATTACGCGAAGCGAGCTATTTCGTTCAACAATTTGCCGATGAAATTGGCTTGGAATATCATATCTACGGTTTCGTTCATGGAAATGCTAAAGTTTTAAACGTTTTAAAAGATGTTGCAATGCAAATCAAATTAATGAAAAACGTGGCTACATCCAATTCTCATTATCATTAGAATACACACTTGTTTGACTAACCTTTCGATGTTGTTATACCGAATAAATAATTTCAATTCGAATTTTGCTCTGATTTAAAGCGACATCTTGATGAAAAAAGGGATTTGATATTGGACTTTGCATCTATATATGCGTAATAGTAGACTGGAAAAATAAATAATAGAAAAAGCACGACGAAGAAGAAGAAATCAATGATGGATGAACAAGATATTCAACAAGAAATTTTAAACGTCAGAGCTCAGTTTGAAGTAGGATGAATTTCTACGAGAAAAACAAAACAAATAAATATTTAATTGTATTCAGTCGTCGGAAGTACATTCATCATCATTAACAAATCCATTATCTCGTTTTCGGTATCGTCTCGTTGCCGAATTGCAATGCAATGGTTTCGATAGATATTCCACGGAATCATCGAATATTCATCGTGAATGTGAAGAAATTCTTAAATATTCACTCGATGATCATGATTACGAAATGTTCGAACAAGTTCTTTGGCTGATTAAAGATGTAAAAGATCAATACACGCGCAAAGCATTAATTATGAAATATATTAGTTTATGTTAGCAATCGAGTTTCATTGATTTTCTTTTGATTGATTTTGTTTTCTACAAGGTTGTACACTAACTGACGAAAGAATCGAGACAGCTGTCGATCAATTACTGGAATATCTTCATGAAGATGTAGAAATAAATAAATAAACAAAAAACTAAGAGATTTTGTGTTTTTTCTTTTGCTTAGATTGATGCAACTTGGCATTATCATATTGGATTTCTCTTCGATCTTTTACATTTAACAGGTGCTAATACTGAAAATTTAGTTAGTTTAATTGAAACTGTTCAAATATCAAATGTTTTGAATGAGTAAAATCCTTTTCTATTATTATTATTATTTAAATTAAATACGATGTTTTTTGTTTTTTGCAGTGTCCAATTGAAATCAAAATTGACTTATGATGATCGAACGATTAGTACAGCGACCGTTGAACAAACAATCAATTGTATTAAACGAGTATTTCGAATTATTCTTTCATTGGGATATTTTCAAGTTGAAAAGTAAATCCGAATGATTTTCTGTTCGAAAAATGATTTCATCATTGAATTTCAGATTAAATTCAACATTATCATCGGATAATTATATTTTCTTATTTCTCCTAGCTTTCTATCTTCAACTTGATAGACGTTTTCAAGATTTGAATACAATTCATCTTGCTCGACGTTTAATGGTCAATAGTTTAACATTATTACCGAGCACCGATTGGAATGAAAAAGTTCGTTGAATCAAGAAAAAGAAAATTTTCGAATTTATTTTTGTAGAGAGATGCAATTGTCGAATGTTTGTACACATTTTCAGGAAAGAATACTTATATTATTGAGCTATTTTTGAAAACGAACGAACGTACTGTTCGAATACGTACTCAACTAGCTCTCTTACATTTAAAACGATTAGTAAATATGATTGAACATGTGAAAAAGAGCGAAGTAAGAGAACCTTTGTTTGTTTGATTGTTTGTTATTTGTTTGATGAAGGCAATGATTATTGAAGAGATCATTAAAACGAAACTCGATCCACGTTTATTCGAACGACAAGGTGATTTTCTTGATTGTGTTCGATTGTTAGCCGATATAATCGATAGTTATCCATATGATCAACAAATAGTAAACGAGAGATAACGATTGATTTCAAAATAGAAATTGCTTGTTTAGGAATATTTAAGTAAACTTCGTGAGAAAATCGAACCATTCGCAAAGAAAGATCATGAGAAATTATTACCCGATGAAGTAGAGAGAAGACAAAAAAAACAAATATTTATCTTTTTTTTTACAATTAATTTATATTTATTTTAGCAAATATTAGTTCTCTTTGATAATTGTCAACGATGGACAACGATGTTAGAACCTCATGTAGATAAATCGAAACGTTTAAAAAACCAATGATATTAAAAAATCAACAAATAATGATTAATCTTTTTTTTTCTGTTCTTGTTTTTTTCTTCAGATAGAGAAAAAGAAAGCTAAACTATGAAAGGTTTGGTGACATTAATCACCGGTGGTGCGTCGGGTCTTGGTCTTGCTTGTGCGAAACGTTTTGCAAAGCAAGGTGCACAAGTAGTCATTTGTGATTTACCGACATCGAAAGGTCAAGAAGTCGTCGATAAATGGCAAACGATTTCTCAAACATCAAGTCAACAATTAGACGAACAAGCACAACAGTTCGCTGCACCACAAAATGTAGAGAAAACAAAATCAAAATTGAAATTTATTGAGAATTTCTTCTATTTTTTCGATTTAGTTACGTGCAAATGAACAAACACCCGGCCCCATTATCGAACAAAAACCATCGAAAGCATCGAAAGAAGCGGCTTTCAACGCGCCATTATTCTGTCCAGCTGACGTTACAAATGAACAGCAAATTCAACAAATCTTTAATCAAATTAAAGAGCAATACGGTCGACTTGATGCTGTACTCAATTGTGCAGGAATTGGCGTTGCTTTTCGTACTTACAACATAAACAAAGTATTGATTGAAACAATAACAACAAAACAACGTATTTTATTTGATCGATTTTTAGCGTTCAATGCATGGTCTCGATGAATTCAAACGTGTTCTCAATGTCAATGTTGCAGGAACATTCAATGTTATCCGTTGGGCATGTCACACTATGGCTGATAATCAACCTGACTCTCAAGGTCAACGTGGTGTAATTATTAATACGGCATCGGTCGCAGCCTACGAAGGACAAATCGGACAAGTAGCTTATGCAGCATCCAAAGGTGCTATCGTTTCAATGACATTACCATTAGCACGTGATCTATCGAATATGGGCATACGAGTTTGTGCTATAGCACCCGGTGTCTTCCATACACCAATGCTTGGATCATTGCCAGCTAAAGTTCGAACTTTACTGGGTAATATGGTACCATTTCCTGCTCGACTGGGCAATTCCGATGATTATGCTCATTTAGCACAAGCTATTATCGAAAATCCATATCTTAACGGTGAAGTCATTCGATTAGATGGTGCACTTCGTATGCCACCCTAATAAACAATAATTAAATAAGAGACAGAGAGAGAGAAAAAAACGCAACAGAAACTTTTCGTTTCCTATCATTTAAGAGTAGAAGATGTGTTAATTTGTTTTTTTCTTTTTCTAAACGAATAAAACAGATTTTTGAAATACAAAACCGACACGGCTCTCTATAGTTGAAATTAGTCAATTATTCCCACAATACTTTCAAAGATGACAGACCAATCATGGTATGTAATTTAAAATACGTAGGTTGTAACCGAAGAAAATACGAGCAGATTTTATGTTTCACCTACTCGATGGAAGAATAGAAGAAAATTCGGAAATAGAAATATCAATAATAAATTATGAATCTCAACGAGAAAATGTCTTTTATCTTGAAATTAAATCAATACGCCAACTTTTCCTTGCGTTCTGGCTTTTATTGATATAAACGTATGAATATATAAAAAAGCGACTAAGTTATCGCCAGATGTTAATCAATGATTTTACCCTATAAATACTCTTAGTTTTTCAATTTATTTCTCTCAAGTGTTCATCCACAACAACGAACAACTATGAACGGCCTTAATTTATTCTATCTCGTGTTCATTGTTACACTTTCATTGACTCATGGTAAGTCATTTATTTGTTCGATTTTCGATTGTTATCATTAAATTTTCTGCTTTCAATTAGCTTTCTCGTTGAATAGTCAAACAGCACGTTTGTACAATGTCTTTCGACGACCTCTGGGACTAAAAACTGATACCATTGGTATGCTATCTGAAAGTGACAAACAACATATCGGCAATCAACGACCCGTATCCGATGAATACGAAGAACAAATTCAATCACGAAGTGCGTGGGATTCAGGTGAAGATTATTATTATCAATGGGCGAATCAAAATCGTCGACCATTCGAATATTTGGCTGGACGTAAACGTGATGCTGATAAAGTCTTTTCGTCAACACGTGATCGACGTATTAACGGTGGCCTATGGCGTAGTGGTTTAGTTGGTTAACGCTTTAATTAGAAAAATAAATAAACAAGAAACAACAACAGAAATATACTTCGATCTGCAATCTTTCTTTCTGTCTGTCTTTGCAAGGAAACAATCTATAAAACATGTTCTTGTTTAGAATTTTTCTTCAAAACAAACGAATTTCTTTTTCCTTGGAACATTTAATCTTAATTATAAATAAGAATGAGATATCTCTCTCATTTGTTAATAAAAAAAAACCATTTAATCTTTTTCGTTAATTCGTTTTTGTTGTATTGTAATGAGTAGTTTCATTCATGTTCTTGAATAATATAACCTAACAGTACATGCTTAGTCATTCTTTGTTAGAACGTATGCATTAGAATTGTAATTACATCGATTCGATATAATCGCATTATCCTGAGGAGAAAGACATTATACGTCGAAAGAGTTCAAGTTAACACAGTTGGTTCACGTACTCCCCTATTTCATATAGAAATGAAAAAACAGAAAAAAAAATCAGAATATCATCTTTTATCTATACTCAATTTGCTTTGCTTCTTCATTTACAACAAAATGAATACTACTACTACTGCTGCTATTATTATTACCCCGGATGACAGTTCATTCGTTGTACTTAGTTCAACAATTCATAAAATTGTTTTAAGTTTCTATATTATTTTTGGTTTAATTGGTAATATTTTCAACATACTTCTATTCCAAAGTGCTGCCTTACGTCAAACATCAACATCATTCTATTTATTATCAGAATCAATTTCGAATTTAATTGTTGTTTGTTTGACTTTACCTATTCGTTTACTATCGGATGGTTTTGGACTGAATGTTACTGATTATTCATTATTATCTTGTCAATTGATATCCTATATATATTTTACTTGTCTAGCATTACCACCAATTTTTACTACTCTCGCTTGTGTTGATCGATGGGCTGCAAGTTGTGTTGAAGTCAATCGACGACGATTTGCCAATAAATCAATGGCAAAACGAATGATTCCTTTAGCAATTATTTTTTGTGGTTTAATTTATGCACCTATATTCGTAACATTCGATATGTCAACAAATCCACCACCACCATTTTGTTCAATTTCACTAAAATATGCATTTTTTGGACTTATCTATTATTTATTAACATATTCAATTATTCCTCCAGGATTTATGATCGGTTTTACTATTGGAGTTATATTGCATATACGAAGAAAACGAACTGGTATCGTACATGTTGCACCTCCTGTAGGACAATCAATAAGCAATGATAGTCATTCCACTCGAGGAAATCGTCGTCGACTTAGTCCTATGCAATTCATGCTTATCTGTCAAGCATTTAGTGAATGTTTATTGACACTTCCATTTAGTCTTACGAATATCCTATCATTATTTGTGGATTATGATCAGCATTTTTTAATGATCTATTCGTATACTCGTCTGTTGTTATTTATTAGTTATGTTTCATCGTTCTATATTTTCACTTTGAGTTCAAAATTGTACAGAGAAGAATTTAAGAAATTCATTCGACGACTATGGCACAGACAATAAATGTATGTCAAAATGTTAATAAAAAAATAAAGCATTAGCACATATCCGTTTATAACGGAATATTACTTGGGGAAAATATCTTCTTGAAATAATCGATGCACTTTCGTTGATGGAACGGATGAAATCTCCTGCTATGACGGATATATAATAATCTATTTCCTTGTGACCTAAATACTCCATTAGAATACATTGTAATCAACGAAAATACTACAGTTGAATGAGTTGTGATAACTTTTTAACTATATCAGCTTATTCAATCGTGCATTCTTTTTTTTTTAGAAAGAAAGATCCTGATTCGAAGGCAAAACATAATTTATTGCCAGTGCAACTCTTCCCAATGACTTTAGCCGTAAATGCTAATTGAAAGTTCCTACAATATTAAATATGAAGAACAAGTAATAAAAAGTCATGAAAATTATGCTGTGACCACACGTTGAACTAATCCTACTGAACCTGGAGAATGAGCACCTAGATCGTCAAAAACCGTTAAAAGATTATTTTTTGGTAACAACCAATCCGATGGAATATGATAGTATCGTTGAGTTGGTTCCATACAATTGATTTGTGCTTGTTGACAACAACATGGTGTTGTATCATGACAGACGCCTTGAATGAGCCAAAATACACCAAGATCATTTCCATTGATATAAGCATGACCACGATTTAAACCTGTCGCATCGAGTAAAACTGGATTAGCATTGATATCTTGTTGAGCAAGATGATCAAGATCGAATCGTGTCTGAAACCAAGTGATTGGCTTGTTTACACCTTTTGTCCATTGAGTATCCCAGGGAACTTTCGACGAACCTTGTTCAGTAAAGATTTGATAGTATTCTCCAACTAAACCTTTTTGATGTTCCCATGAATAACCTGTACCATTGGTTATTAATTCATCTTCAATCCAAACATTACCGACGATACCTTTATGTTCGAAACTACCAGCCTGTATGCCATTGTCAAGACCTAATGTAATAGATAAAATTTCAAGTGAATATTGTTGATTTGGTTTGAATGTTGAAAGATCTAATGAAACAATTGCAGTGACACCACCTTGAGAATGTTCATGATTGTCGTATTCGCCAAGATATTTACCGTCCAAGAAGAACAATAAAGCATTTGCTTTTCGTGTTTCAACTGTGAATTTTGTATGAGATTGTGGCTCAGCAATAGTAACATTTCGACGATACCATAGATAAGCAGTTTCATCATTTGTAATTATGAGTTGCTCAATGGGTGTTGGTGACGAAACAACAGGTAAATTGGAAACAGCTGGTTCAGACCATGTTCGCCATTCAAGTGGACCAGTAACAACTGGAAGTATTTCTGTATTATCACTATTTACATCGCTATAGTTGGCACTATCCCATATGATATTTAAATTATTGTCATAGACACGTACAGACTGAGCCGGGAATGAAATATTTTGATTCTTATAAAGTGTTTGTATGGGAATATTAGCTTGATTTCCAACGAAATTAAGAGATGAACCATACGAATAAACATATTGTTGAGTGCCTGTAGCCCATTTTTGTCCATCCCACCATGGTAATGCAGTACGCACAGGATCTTGACCTAACATAACTTCTGCATACTTGGCAACTAAATGTTGAAGGCGACTCAAATGCGTAAATTTCGGTTCATTCGGTGTACCATCAGCATGTAAACAAACATCATCGGCATACATTGTTGTAATACCTGAACCAGCTGTTCGACCATAATTATTTCCACCATGCCACATATAATATGCATGATAAGCACCTCCATAAGCGAACCATTCAGCAACTGAACGTCCAAGATCGTCAGGTGTTCGAATAGCAACGGCATCACCCCATGGTTGAAACCAACCTTCGTTTTCAGTAAACAACATTGGAGTGGAAGGTGAACTTTGACGATGACGATCCATCCAGCCATCTTCTTGACAATTACATGAATTACAAGTTTCAATCGTCGAATTAGCTGAATGACCATTGCACATTATCCATGGAATTTGTGTTGGTGCAAGTTCATTCGTTACTAAACTACCACACCAATCAACATAAGCCATGTCGTTTCCATTATATTCATTTTCGATTTGTGCGAGAATAATTGGACCACCATTCTTAGCTAAATATGGAGTCGCATAATTAACTATTTCTAAAATAAATTTTTTCATTGCAGCTTCCCATGCTGCATTACTTGAACGAAATGAAATATTTGGAACTTGATTAAGCCAAACAGGTAAACCACCATAATTCCATTCTGCACAAACATATGGACCAATTCGAAGATTAACAAATAGACCAGCATCAGCTGCATCTTGAAGAAATTTACTCAAGTTAGCTCGACCACTGAAATCGAGAACACCCTGTCTTTGTTCGTGAATATTCCAGAAAACATATGTTTGAATAGTGTTGAGACCTTGTTTTTTTGCCATTTGAAAGAGATAGGGCCACATGCCTGGTGTCGATCGAGGATAATGAATGACACCACCAATGAGCATTGTTCGTTGACCATTGATAGTAATAGCTCGATGATCATAAGAAACAGTGTAAGGTGTTCCTCGAACATCTTCATAAGTAAGTGGATAAGAAGTTACAATAGTAAAGAGAAGAGCGAATACGAGAGGTAGTTGATACATGTTGGTAACTGAAGAGAGAGATGAGAGATAGGTGTGAATATAAATAATGGCTGATAATATGGTTTATCTTTCTGTGTTTTTTTTTTGATTGTTTACTAATAAAACGAGAAGATAAAGTGTCAGTCAACATTAGGGTGCATATCAATGTGGGCTTGCTTTCTTTATCTTAATTTATTCGTACTTTTATTGAATCAATTTTACAAGAACAAATTCGTATCACGGACATTGAGTTCATTTGATAAACTTCGATTAAATGCACAAAAAACGAATGAAAAAAAAAAGAGTTTATTTTATTCATGAAGATATCACACGTTGAACTAAACGAACTGAAGCTGGTGAAGGAGCACCTAATTCATCAAAAATTGTCAAAAGATTGTTCTTGGGTAGTAACCAATCTGAAGGAATATGATAGTATCGTTGAGTTGGTTCCATACAATTGATTTGTGCTTGTTGACAACAACATGGTGTTGTATCATGACAGACGCCTTGAATGAGCCAAAATACACCAAGATCATTTCCATTGATATAAGCATGACCACGATTTAAACCTGTCGCATCGAGTAAAACTGGATTAGCATTGATATCTTGTTGAGCAAGATGATCAAGATCGAATCGTGTCTGAAACCAAGTGATTGGCTTGTTTACACCTTTTGTCCATTGAGTATCCCAGGGAACTTTCGACGAACCTTGTTCAGTAAAGATTTGATAGTATTCTCCAACTAAACCTTTTTGATGTTCCCATGAATAACCTGTACCATTGGTTATTAATTCATCTTCAATCCAAACATTACCGACGATACCTTTATGTTCGAAACTACCAGCCTGTATGCCATTGTCAAGACCTAATGTAATAGATAAAATTTCAAGTGAATATTGTTGATTTGGTTTGAATGTTGAAAGATCTAATGAAACAATTGCAGTGACACCACCTTGAGAATGTTCATGATTGTCGTATTCGCCAAGATATTTACCGTCCAAGAAGAACAATAAAGCATTTGCTTTTCGTGTTTCAACTGTGAATTTTGTATGAGATTGTGGCTCAGCAATAGTAACATTTCGACGATACCATAGATAAGCAGTTTCATCATTTGTAATTATGAGTTGCTCAATGGGTGTTGGTGACGAAACAACAGGTAAATTGGAAACAGCTGGTTCAGACCATGTTCGCCATTCAAGTGGACCAGTAACAACTGGAAGTATTTCTGTATTATCACTATTTACATCGCTATAGTTGGCACTATCCCATATGATATTTAAATTATTGTCATAGACACGTACAGACTGAGCCGGGAATGAAATATTTTGATTCTTATAAAGTGTTTGTATGGGAATATTAGCTTGATTTCCAACGAAATTAAGAGATGAACCATACGAATAAACATATTGTTGAGTGCCTGTAGCCCATTTTTGTCCATCCCACCATGGTAATGCAGTACGCACAGGATCTTGACCTAACATAACTTCTGCATACTTGGCAACTAAATGTTGAAGGCGACTCAAATGCGTAAATTTCGGTTCATTCGGTGTACCATCAGCATGTAAACAAACATCATCGGCATACATTGTTGTAATACCTGAACCAGCTGTTCGACCATAATTATTTCCACCATGCCACATATAATATGCATGATAAGCACCTCCATAAGCGAACCATTCAGCAACTGAACGTCCAAGATCGTCAGGTGTTCGAATAGCAACGGCATCACCCCATGGTTGAAACCAACCTTCGTTTTCAGTAAACAACATTGGAGTGGAAGGTGAACTTTGACGATGACGATCCATCCAGCCATCTTCTTGACAATTACATGAATTACAAGTTTCAATCGTCGAATTAGCTGAATGACCATTGCACATTATCCATGGAATTTGTGTTGGTGCAAGTTCATTCGTTACTAAACTACCACACCAATCAACATAAGCCATGTCGTTTCCATTATATTCATTTTCGATTTGTGCGAGAATAATTGGACCACCATTCTTAGCTAAATATGGAGTCGCATAATTAACTATTTCTAAAATAAATTTTTTCATTGCAGCTTCCCATGCTGCATTACTTGAACGAAATGAAATATTTGGAACTTGATTAAGCCAAACAGGTAAACCACCATAATTCCATTCTGCACAAACATATGGACCAATTCGAAGATTAACAAATAGACCAGCATCAGCTGCATCTTGAAGAAATTTACTCAAGTTAGCTCGACCACTGAAATCGAGAACACCCTGTCTTTGTTCGTGAATATTCCAGAAAACATATGTTTGAATAGTGTTGAGACCTTGTTTTTTTGCCATTTGAAAGAGATAGGGCCACATGCCTGGTGTCGATCGAGGATAATGAATGACACCACCAATGAGCATTGTTCGTTGACCATTGATAGTAATAGCTCGATGATCATAAGAAACAGTGTAAGGTGTTCCTCGAACATCTTCATAAGTAAGTGGATAAGAAGTTACAATAGTAAAGAGAAGAGCGAATACGAGAGGTAGTTGATACATGTTGGTAACTGAAGAGAGAGATGAGAGATAGATGTGAATATAAATAGTTGATAATGCGGTAGTTTATCGTGTTCTGTGGCCTTTCTCGTTTTATTTACTGAGAAGAAAAGTTGATGAATAAAAATCTGAGTCACACCTCATACTCTACAGGTCATTCGTCAATCAATAGACAAATGATATTTTTTCTGTTGATAATTGTTGTTACCTTGAAAATCAAAGGTACGTCTATGATAAGATAAGAGAAAATAACTACAACAAAGAACATACAATCGAAGTATTAAACAATAACTATTTATTTATATGATCATTTTTTTGTTTTGCATTCATGCACACTTCTAGTTGTGTTTTCAATAACAAATATAATTATCTGACAGTAAATTCATCATATTTTACAAAGATAAAGAAAATATAGATATTTAACATAGAAGAAAGAGAAAAGAGAATGAATAGTCCGTGCATTGATTTCATGAGTCTTTTTTTATCGGTGAACAATCGGCATCGAAAGGAAATGCTACTGTTAGTATAGGCGAAATCGACACTTGTTGTTTTAACAAATGTGATGGACTTGATATTCGATGATCATCTTCTGTGTCACTATCACATCGCGGTGGTGATTTAGGTCGTTGTGTACTTGTGATAGCATTCGTGATTTGTTCATTATTATCTTCGTCTTCAGGTAATAGATTAACATCGTCGTCTTCATCTTCGAATAGACGTCGTTTAAGAAATGAAACATTTCCATTCGACAAACGAGATGATTGTGATGATTGATTTGTTATATTAAAACTCGTATCGAGTGATGTATTTTGTATTTCATTGCATTGTTCCATAACACATGTTTCGAAATCAACCGGCGGCCGACATGAAACTAAAAGAATAATAATAAGTTTTTTGTTGTCCAAATAGTAATTATATGATGAGTATCGAATGAACATCGTCATACACGAGTAAATGGATAGATTTTAATTTCTGCGAAAGTTGATCCGATATGTTTCATGAAATATGTCGAATACACACGGAGATTTTATTCGCACTGTCTGTAACTTACAATCTCGTTGAAATATTGATGCTGTTGTTTTAATATCGAAATGTGGAAATGGTGATGTCATAGGATGAATTGTTGATGTTGTACAATAATATCCTTGAATTAAGAATCGAACATGTGAACTTACATTTTCGAATGCATTAAACAACTCAACTAACCATAATTATCTGTTGAGAAGAGTTTTTCTTGTTGATTTGTTGGTGCAGCTGGTGTAGGCAGATGAAGTTTACTTGAACAGAATTCATTTGCAGCGCGTTGATATCGTTGCATGAGATTTTCATCACTAAATTGAAAACTAGAATACGATAGGAAGCGAAATCGTCGAGTTTTACAAGAGAGCAGCATCGATTTGAATAAGATTTTCATCAGAAAATTTCTGCGGATGAATTTCAGCTAATTGTTCAATGGACCAATCGAAAACGGATGTCAATGTACTCGTCTAAAATCTCTGTTCTGTTTAATCGAAATAGAAGAACACACAAAAGCTATGTTCTCATTCTCGCATTGATTTACTTGAGAATTATCATCGGTTTGTGATAGGACACGAAATATACTTGGACTTGCAAGACGTTGTTTAAGATGTGCTGATGTTGGAGGATCGAATGGATTGTGAACAATACGAAAGAGAGTTGGTGTTTGATGGAATTGATAATCTTGAGAAATGAACGTTTTTGTTAATGGAGTATGATGATCGGTCACATACGCTGTTGTTGTTGATGAATAATAGTCAACGTTTTCATCGAGATCCATGGAATGAATGGGACTAGACATGATATCAAGATCGAAATTGTTTCGATTTTAAAAAGATTTTCTACTTTTTAAAACGAAACAATTGAGAGAGTCGACCAATCAGATTCGTTTACGCGACCTCTCTCGTGAAATTGTCTAATTAATAAAACGAAAACAATCGTTTCGCATTTTGATTTTCAATCGATTTTGAAAAAAAATTAATTTCTCCGAAAATAATTCCTCAGAATTTTCTCGTGTAAATAAATTTCAATAGAGTCAATCGACGAATTGATAATGGACGACTATTGCTGTTGTTATTGTTGTTTTTATTTTTATACTCTGTCATATGTATATCATGTAAATCGACTTTTCTTATCATTTATTTACTTGATTAGAAATTCGACAAACGAAAGAGCTCGTCTGTCGTTTTTCAATTGCATCATGTTTGCCACAAGCTTTTATTTCGTTACGCCTAAATAACCTACAGCAAGAGGAAAAAAAAAGAAATTTGTTTCGTAATGAATAGTTGCCGATGTTTATCTTTCGACGACACACCTTGCAGATAGATATGCACTTCACTTTTTTCGATTTATCAATACATATCGTATATTTTCGTTGTTGTTGTTTTTTTCTATTGAAGATCTGTGCACTTAGTTCCAAGTTTCTCAATTTCTTTCTCTCGATCTTCGAACAAATACTCTCAGTAAATCAACATGACTGTCACGGAAAAATGCCCAGCTTATTCAGCTTTTTTCGGCGCTATGGGTGCAACTGCTGCCGTTGTATTTAGTGGTAAGCAAATTTCTCGAAATATCAATTGCTGATTTTTGTTTTTTTTTCTTCGTGTCAAGCATTGGGTGCCGCGTATGGTACAGCTAAATCAGGTTGTGGCATCTCAGCTATGGCTGTTATGAGACCAGAATTTATCATGAAAAGTGTTATTCCAGTTGTCATGGCTGGTATCATTGCAATCTATGGTCTAGTCGTTGCCGTACTCATCGCAAATAACATTTCAACAGACAATTATGGTCTTTATAAAGCTTTTCTTCAATTGGGCGCTGGATTATCAGTTGGTTTGAGTGGTCTAGCTGCTGGTTTCGCCGTCGGTATTGTTGGCGATGCCGGTGTACGAGGCACTGCTCAACAACCAAGGTAAAATCTTGTTGATTTGCTTCAAAAACAAAACGAACTCATGATTTCATTCGATTTAGATTATATGTTGGCATGATTTTAATTTTAATTTTCGCTGAAGTACTTGGTCTTTACGGTTTAATCGTCGCTCTCATTATGACAACGAAAAATCAACCTGGTTGCGATTAAACATCGGTCAATATTCTGATACGTGCATAAGCCTTGCTGTTCGTCGTTACATTCTCATTTTTTTGTTCGTCTAACTCTCTCTCTCTCTCAACTTTTTATTTTTTCTTGTTGTGCGTCTTGTCTTGAACATTGTTTCCCTCATTCTATCATGCAATTCTTCTGTTTACATGCGCGTATTCGTATTATGATTCCATTATTATTATTAAAAAAAAAACACAAAATCGAAACATACACGTATTTATTCCTTCTATATATTTTTCTGATACTTATACAAAAATATATATTTATTTATTTCTTTGAACACAAACCAACGTGCAATTCATTCGCGCTGGTGTGTTGTGTCATTTGCATTTAGTTGATTTTCTTCTCTTTTCTCTTTTTCTGTTGAAGTCAGTATGGTGATTTGTTCTCTCCTAACATTCCCTCAATGGTTGTTCGGTGTTTCTATTCTCACTATTGATGCACGCACATCTACGTGTAAAACCCAGTCGTGTTTTCTCTTTTTCTCGTTATTTATTTAATTCTACGAACATATATACACACATACATACATATTAAAGTTTTATTTGATCATTATCTTCTCTCATTTTTGTCTGAATAAATGTGTCCTGTAAAAGCAAAAAAAAAGAACTACTTTCCATTGACCTGCTGAGTTCATAACAATAAAAGAACGCGAAATTATTTTTGACCAATGAAGACTGGAGAACAAATAAAAAAACCTATACGAATAGGTTTATTTTGAATTTCAATTTAATAAATGTCGACACACAAAAAAAATTCTCTTCGACAAGAATGTTTTTGCTTGTTGAAACTATGGAATTAAAGTTAACAAAAGAAAAGGAGAGTGAGAGAAGAAAAAAAAACTTTCTTTTTCTTTTCAAAATTCCATTTTCAATCGAGATATGTTCCCCGAACATTTGTCAGTCGGTTCAGTTCAATCAAAATCATTAAAACCGGTCAATTCCATTCCAGATTCATTGATCAATCAATTGCTTACATTTCGTGTTGATGGCCGAACGATCAACGCTCGAAATGTCGATGAATTATATCCCGGACTGGATCGATTGCTTCTTCGTTGTTTACAAACAGGGGACTTTCGACAATTGGACAATCGTTTGAGACGAAATTTAAAACCTGAATATTTATTAATCACTGGTAAACACATACAAATCAGTGTCGCATCACAAACACAAGATATCTTAGAGAAACTGATTGATATGGGAGCTACACTCGGTAAATCGATGGAATTTCTTCGTTGTTTTTTTTGTGAATTTGTTGTTTTCTTTTGTCAGATCTTCATTTCTACGAGCCAATTCATTTAAAAGAACTTCAACTTATGTGTAAATACGGTTTTAATGTAAATGAACGTCTACAAAAATACAACAATCAAACACCATTATCAATATTCATTCAAAAGAAATATTCGATTCCAATGTTAAATGTTCTCATTGAACACAATGCTCGCTACGATCTACAAGACAATCAAGGTCAAACATCTCTGCATATTGCATGTCAATCGACAATAACCGACTCGGTTTTTGAATATCTCATTACTAATTCACCAAATTCATGTTTTAACATACGAAATCAATTGGGTGCTACACCATTAGATATTCTCTATTTGTCAACATATGAACAAGCCAGTGTATCTCGAATGCGTCGTTTACATTTGTTATTATCACGACAAGAAAGTAAACTGACACGTTATGGCATGCGTGAACCGAATTTATTAGCCAAAAAACAATATAAACTCTTTGATATTTTATCGTGTAAAGAATTTCTATTTAAATATCGTCTTTGCGATCTATTCGATCCATCTGTACGATCATTATCATGGTGTCTATTTTTATTCTACGATGTTCTACGTGCATGTGAACAACAAAAATCAACGAACTATTCACAACAATCCATTCAGCAACGTCTCGAACGATATCTCATCTCAATGATTGAAAATGGAGAAATTTCCTTAGATAAACTAATCTTTCGATCGAATGCACGATATTCACCATCGATATCAGCATCGCCTATCAACGAATTCGATCAACAAATGTTAACTGATACACAAAATTCACTTTTATATATGGCACAAATCAAACATAAACTCAGTGAATTACGCATGCAAACGTTAACGTTAAAAGCATTGTGTCGAATTCGAATTAAGAAATCGGTTCGAACCTTTCCAAATGATATTGTTCAATTGAGATCAATATCGAAAATTCAACAAGCATATCTGACATATTTCAATCCGTTTATTAAAGCCGATCTAATCGATTGATTTTCGATTCTTCTCTCTTGAGACACTTAGTGTCAGCTAAAGATTTCCAATAAAGAAGATGAAATTTTTTTTTCAATTTGCGGGAAAAGAAAAGAATTTTTCTCATATGATCATATTTCAATTGTTTATCTATTTATTTTACTGTTTTTCTCAAAACGTGCGTACGTCATATGTTGATGCACCTCAATCGTGTACGATACCGTTTAGTGACAACCTTTGTCGACATTCGCGATCAATGCGTACAATTTATTGTGATTTTTTCCCGCTGAAAAAACATCGACAATCATTGTGTCAGTTTCATCCCGCAGGAAAATATGAATTTGACTTAAAAGATCTTCTTATATTTTATAAACCGTACAGTGATATAATGTCTCCGTACTTGACAAATTATGTGACGACATATACAATGGAATTCGATCTCAATACAGATCATATTATCATGTTAGATTTACGTTCGATTTATGAAGGAACAATAGGAAATACTACGAGTATTTATTTCTGGGTTTTGAGGGGAAAATCAGATGTCAATTTATATATTCGTGAATATAAAAATCTATCTTTACTAACTGCGTTCACGGCACGAAATAAAAGCATACAACTCGATATAACTCACAAAAATAAAATGTTTCAAGAGATCATGGTTACAAATCAATCTCTATGTAAACATTTCAACCTGAAATTCGCCAATAATACACTGAATTATACATACAACATTGTTTCATGTCCATTTTCAAACTGTTTACTTGACAAAACGATCAATGAAACTTGTATTGGATCAATTGTCTGTGAGCCAACCAGTTTCTATTCAATTACTTGTCAAATTGATCGTTTATTAGAAAACGATCAATTCTACACAAATATTCAAATACAATATGATTATGTTGTCATTATAACAACAAATACAAATATAAATACTTCGCATATATTTAGTAAGCAACTTATCGAATCTTGTATAACGCATCGTTTAATTATTATTGTTCTCAATGGACAATTGGACATACCATTCTTCGATTCGACATCAATCGATTGTACGAATGGTTTAGTAGGATCAATGAATAGGTTTTTTTTAGGTTACAGATTGTAAATATTCTTTCATCTAGCAAATGCAAGTCGAATTTCAACATGGAAATTGTTCGACATTCCGAATATTGTATAACGAAAATCTTCGACAAATGTATGAATCGAATAAAATAACATTGAGCAATTTCTATACTGGACAAATCGATAAATTTCAAATATCCTGTTCGGTCAATTCTAGCAAATATTCTGTCGAACCAACGAGATCATCTATTTCCTATGGACTTATTCTGAGTATTATCATTAGCATAGCATTCGGGACTGTGATCATGATTTTATGCTATTACAAGAAATTGTTTCGTCAAAAATGGCAGCGATTTTTGAGAAATTCAAAAACGAATCCTGTTAAAGATAAACCTGAAACTTTTCTATTCGTAACTGATGCATCAAGCAAATTATCGCCCTTGTCAATTTCATCGATGTTAACTAATAATAAAAATAGCGCTTAATTTTTGTCTTTCTAAATAATACGATATTTTTATTCCATGAAAGTTAGTTTAAACATATATTATTTACTAATATTTTCCTTTTATTTGACATATTATTCGATTGTTGGTCGACATAATATCTTACCAGTGTGTAAAGCTCCATTCTCAGATGATAAGTGTTTTGAGACTGCTTTTCATACTAATTATTTATGTTTCATTGCAATCGAAAATCGAAATCGATACTTCAACTGTTACAATAATTCAATAAATGACATCATGTTTGTTGGAACAAGTTTTCTATTTCAATATTATCCGTTTACTGAATTTTTCTTTTCAAAATTTTCTACAAAAAATCATTTAAAAATGACTGTTAATCTTGAAGCACTTGATGACTTATATCGACTTGATTTACGGTCATTGACTCAACTCAAATATTCATGGAATATCGAATTGAATATAGTTCTAGTTGATTCATCAATATATGCTTTAATTCAAATACCTGAATCAATCAAAAGACAATATCAATTTAGACCTGAATATAAGCCTCAATATATATCGTATAATTTATCTTATAATATCGAAAACTCGGCAAAAAATCATAAAACACTCTGTTATTATCTTGAATATCAAGATAAAAACCGTATTCCTGTTGAAAATAAATTTTTATGTCCACGCGACGAATGTTCAATCGATTCGGATGCAACTAGAGTATGTCTCAGTTCAACGACTTGCTATCTTAGTGGAGCAAATACCCTCATATGTCCGCTCGATCGATTAAAATCAACTGATCGATTTTCATTATTATCTTCGTTTGTCTACGATACTCTGGTGATTACAACTAACAATACAAATATCAATACTTTACATAAATTTAGTCTTGATCTGCTTAAACGATGCGTTTCATATTCTTTGATAATTATTGTCATTCATGGACAGCTGGATATCCCATTTTTTGATTCAACATTGTTATCTTGTCCATTCGGTGTAGAAAACACGATTTCATAAATCATTTTTATTTACGAAATCGTTTTTTTCTTTCGTTACAGCAAACACAAGTCGAATTTTGGCATGGAAATTGCTCGACATTTGCGTTCATTTCGAAGGAAACTGTTCGACAAATGTATGCAGCAAATACGATATCAATAGGAAATTTTTATACAGGTCAAGTCGATCGACTTGACGTATCTTGTACTGATCGAACTTTTTCGATGAGAAAAAAATCTCGAATAGGAGATATTATTACTCTCTGTCTGCTCGGTATTGTTGTGTGTGTTATGTGTATCGTTGGATTTTACTATGGAAAAAAAGAAAACAATTGTTAATGATTTTTCAACTATCAAAAAATGCATTGCGGAAATATTTATTTATAAATGTTGCTTTCGTATAATTATATACAGTGAATTTACTTGTAAAATGATTTAGGAAAAAAAAAGAAAAAGCCGATAAGTTCGATTGCGATTTTGATTTGTACGTGTTTAGTCTTCGGTTGAGTTAATTGGCGGTCGTTTGGTTTGTACAAGTGTTGGTCGAACTAATTTCTGTCGAAGATTATTATCGATCTCAACTGAATTATTCGAATCATCACATGTATGAATAATAATCGATGGCGCATTCGTCGCATGATCTCTTGATAATAATTCATGAGATTCATCTAAAAAACCAAACGTTACAAAATGCAAATCGTTAATAAATTTCGAATCTTTACTCGGTTGTAATTGTGCAATAGCTGCAAGGAGATTCAAATCGACAACAGGTGGATCTTCGACTTTTTGTTCCCAACCAACGGGCGGACTGCATGGTGGTGAGATAAGAAACAGTTTTTCAGGCTCGGGTGGACGTAAATATGCTTCAGGATTTGCGCCACGAAAAACGATTGGCTACAAATTCGTAAAAAGAAAATCTTGTTATCTAGTTTTTGTTGCTTTTTTATTGACATACGCAAGCGAAATATGTTTTTATCGTTGTACCATGAAACTCATATTCATGAAGATGTAATCGAGCTTGTAATGCATTATAAGGTGAAGTGAATGTAATACGTACACGTTGAAAAAATTTCAAATACAGCACAGTTATATCCGAATCATAAGCGCGAAATAATCGCTCGAACTCGTCCTATAGAAAGAGAAAATAAGCGAATTTTCGAATCAATGACTAAACTTACTTTTAATCCTTGATTTGTAAATAAATCTTGAGGTACAGGAGTGATGATTAAACTATTGGGCAATGATGATACATCGAAATCATGATTATCATTATGTTCTTGTTCGTGATGATTTGTTTCATCATCAACAACACCTTCAGACTCATCACTGATGTAATTAATAAAATATTTCGATGCATTTTCATCATCTAATTGAACAGATTTGAGACCATGAGTAACTTGTTCGAGCTAAAAAACAAATCCATTCGAGAGCTATCTTTCTCAATTAGAAGTCCACCTACATTTTCATCCGTCATGTTTATAAATATCGATGTCTTTTTTCGACTAACAGAAGAAGAACAAGATATGATGGCGGCGGATCGGATAGGTTGATCATGGTAAAGTGAAGTTAACCAATTACTATCGATTCCAAAGCGACATCTCAGTCGAAGAAATAGAAAATCTTTCGGATGAATTCGAGACTTTTTTTCTTCCTACGTAAACGAAAGACAATTAGATGTTTGTTAATGAGAAGAGTCGGATTACGTTATTCTTTTGTCGTTTTTAATTAATTTTCTTTTTTTCGTCTTGTTGACTAAGGACTTTTTTGGTTAAAAACTATCAAAAAGGTTTCTTCGACATGATTTTATTGATTTATTGCATGTAAATAAGATTTTTGTTTGCTTATTTAACATAATATGAGAACAGTGAGAAAAAAAGAATAAATAAAGAATAGGTGACAATTGTTTTTTCGTAGCAAGCAGATTTGATTTTGGCACTGTTATCATCGTAATGTTTCGCACAATAATTACAGAATGAAAAAGAATAGCAGAAAGAAAAAAAGATCATTAGTAAATGAGTATGAAGTCTAGAGAAAAAAGTGAATAAGAGAATAAATAAAGTATTGAGTTCGGATTTTGTAAAATGATTCTAATTTAACGAATTTCTGATTCGGAACGAACATTAGGCGAACCGAAGTCCGAGAAATTCGGTTGCGTTTGTTGTTGTTGTTGTTGTTGTTGTTGAGCAGAATTATTCTTGAAAAATTTCGTTTCTTTGTAAATAAACCAAGCTGCACCAAGCCAAAGAATAAAATTCAAAAAGCCGAATATAACAGAAACAATGATATTACCATAGCCAGGTGCTACAAAACAATAAATTTAACGAAAGAAAAAACAATCGAAAAAAGAATTTTACCATCGACTAGTTCACAGGCGATAGCAGACTGACAAATACTGAAACGTGTACGAAGAGAGTCATAATCAGTCAACGAACGAATATTCGAAACACCTTTAGCCCAAGCTGCACTTCCAGCTAACCAAAAAATCATCCAGATGATCGTTGAAACGAAATCAGCTAATGGTAAACGATCATTATTTCGATATTGACGATCGAGAAAGACATAGACAACAAGAAAGGCAAGGGACAATAACATTGATGTTACACCTGTAAAAACGAAAAATTCAGCTGATGGTTTGATATCATTAGCAGTTGAAATCGATGTTGAAGATCCATTGTGAAACGTTAGTTTAGCATTTTGTAAATTGTAGGGATACGCCCATGAGCCATATGTTGTTTCCTTTGTATCTGTAGCTTGTATTTTAATTGATGAACCACCATTGCATGCAGTAGCAAAAGCACATATTGCAAAAATAAATTGAAGAAAACGAATTAAGCCACGCGGCTCTACAAAATAAATCCCGTTTATCATTATCAAAATTACAATTGAGCTTACCTTTTAATATTCCGAAATATGCTGTCATTGCACTTACTGATAATTTCGATTGAATTGATTCCATTGAAATAATAAATGTAAACAATCGCTAATCTAAACAAAAAAAAAACAAATATCGATCGTAATTCGTTAATTGATTTTCTGTATTGTATGGTTTCGTTTTCTTTCTTCGTACTTTCATTTTGCTGGATTTCGGTATCTTTATTTGCTGACGAATGAATGAATGAATGACTGATTCAAACGTCATTAAACTCGATTAATTTTTTTTCTTTTTCTTCTCAATTCAATATTTATTTAGTAGAAAGAAAGCAAAAAAAAGAGGAACCTTGCTTAGTTTTTGATCGCAAATGGAGACAAGTGCAACAAAAAAAGAGAGAAAACGGTCTTCGCGTATGTGTGTGTATGTGTTTTTTTCTTCAGTTACATCTATGCATATGTAATAGCCATAAGATCAATTAATTTGGTCAATATTACCTGTTCTTTGTTCGATAGGAGTAGAGAAAAAAGAAAACTTTAGATCGAAAGGTTAACTTTTGATTGGCCAATAGAGAAATCAGTTCGTACGTTCGATGGTTTAAATAAACACACACACGCACAAATCCAGATGGCATTGTTTATCATCGAAGATCAATTCGTATTAATTTTTTTATTTCGATTAAAGCTGCTTATGTAAATAATCAGAACTCTTTTTTTTCTCGATTTATTAGTCCACTAAATAAAAAAAAAGATTTACGAAGGTTGACAGTTCATTTTTTTTCTGTGACATACCCAAAATTGTTTTCTTTTCATCAAAAAATAAGTCACATTTTTTTTCTTTCTCTGAAATCTGTTCGCAATAGAAAGCATATTTCTTTCTTTCTTGTTTTTGTTCGTCGAACGCCACAAGAGAAAAACAGCTTAGTTTTGCTTAGTCATTTTAGATGAGCGACGAAGACGAAGATTTTGAGGATTTATTCGATCCAAATTCGAATATATTCGAAATGATCGAACAAGTAAACAAACGAAATTCGAAAATATATTCGAGATTTAAAAATTTATTCGATTTAGTACGATATTTGTCGAGCGAAAAAGTCAATCGATAAAAAGAACTTGAAATGCGTTGTTTGTAGTGCCAAAGCGACCGGTTTCAATTTCGATCAGATTACATGCGAAAGTTGCAAAGGTGTGAAAATTAATATTTCAAATTGGAAAACTAAATGATTTTTTTATTCTAGCATTTTTTCGACGAAATGCACTGAGAAATCCAGTAAAATAAATAAATATGAGAACAATATTTCATTTCGAATTCATGTTTAGTTTGAACTCCGTTGTCGATTTAGTGGTCATTGTAATATAACAATTCAAACTCGTCGATATTGTGCATTTTGTCGAGTACAAAAATGTTTTCAAGTCGGTATGAGAAAAGAATGGATTCAAACTGAAGACCAAAAACTTACACGGCGACGTACCAAACAGTTGAAACAAGTTTGAATCTCATAATCGAAAAAAATCATCGCACACGTGTATCTTTAGTGTTCGATTATTCCTCAACCAAAACAGTATAATCTCCTATCGATTCTCTCTTCAAAAGATCGAATTTATTTGAACAATATCACACATTGCTACAATCAATATGCCAGTGAGCCCTGTGTTTCGCAGTTCAATCCATCGAATGAAACTCTCTATTTACGTTTATGTGAATTTTATAATCGAAAAAAACCGATCATCGTGCATTTCATCGATTATTACAAACATATACCTGACTTTCAACAGTTAAATATCGATGATCAAGTCGGTTTAGTTAAAGAAAATATCCGATATCTATTACCGATTAATTATGCGCTCTTAAAAACGCCGGAACAATCGAAATTTCGCTATGCCAAAATTCAAACGATCGATTGCTATGAAAATACGAATTTGCATTATCTCTATGCGTATTTATCGAATCAATTCGTGCCACTCGTAGCTTACGATTCACTGATGATTAAATTAGTTTTGATTATTCTGTTTTTTTCGACAAATTCCAATGAGCTCAAACAGTGGAATGTTGTTCAGATGATTCAAACGAATTATTTGAATTTATTATGGACTTACATGTTGGATAAATACGGTGAAAATCAAGCGAGATGTTTATTTATGAATATAATTATGAAATATCTTCATTTACAACAAGTTATTGAACAAATCGATTTTGTTATTCGTTCGAATGAATGTATTGATCAGCTCGATGAACTTCTCAAGAGTGTTCTTCAGTTGACATAAATACACGCGTACGAACACAAGTTTTTAAACTGTTGAATAAATAAATGTTCAATTTTATCTTGAAAACAGAAGAATATTCCTATAAAACGCTTCGAATTTCGTATTCTACTCGAGAAGAATGATACGAGCTAGAAGCACGGGGATGTAGCTCACTCGGTAGAGCGCTCGCTTTGCATGCGAGAGGCACCGGGATCGATGCCCGGCATCTCCAATCGTTATTTTTTTTTCTTATTCTTCGCATAGATGTCTCGTATGCACGCGGTATTCGCGTTGAATATCGAATATTTATTTTTTATGAACCGAATTTATTATTTAACAGGCGTGTCTTGAATTTGAAAAGGTATCAGCAACAAAATGTGTCAAATATTTCGAAGCCTATTCAAGGGCGTACCGAGAATATATATCATGTAGGGCTTTGTATTTCGATAATTTTTATTTTCCAATAACAATCTTTGCATGGAGTGTTTTTAATTATTTCATAGAAAAATCTAGTTTTTTTTTGTTGTTGTTGCACCATCGATGAAACGGTTGTCAAAACAGAGTGCTTCGATAATTAAAATGCTTCCCGAGAGATTTAGACATAAGTTATGTGATATGATTATTTTAATCAGAAAAAAAGCAAAACGTCAGCTCAACATGAGCGCGTGTTTTATCTTTAAAGAGAAAAAGAATGAAACTCATTTGTTTTCATGAATATTTGATGTTAAACTATTGTATCTTCATTGAGAAAGACCTTCATCTATTTGTATTTGATCTCAGCGGATTAATTAAATGAAGTTTGTTTTTTTCTCCCTATGAATATAAATGCGTAAAAAGATCAAAATAAAATTGATTTTCCATAGTTATCAGCTGGTATACTCGAGAACATTTGTAAAAGCAAAATCTATTGAAAAAAAAACAGACAGAAATGTGACATTTTGAATTCTTTGTGCAAATAGAGTAAAGTGAGCAATTGTTTTGTTAAAAGTTATTTATAGTCAATCGTTTACTCAAGATATATTTGAGACAATATGTCTGTCGAACTGCAATGCACATGCATTGCTTGTGTGATCAAATATTATTCATTGATATATATATCAGATTTTTTTTGTATTCTGAGAATCGTTTGCTTTTGTGGTTTCTCATCCTTGTCATTTTAATAAGATAAGAAAATGCATGTTCGATCGACGGAGAAAACAATTTCCGAGTAGAAAACTTCCCTCTTCTTCTTCTTCTTCTTCTTCGTTTTTTTCTTTCTTAATGAGATGATTATTTGATAGAGGAAAAATTAGATGAATAGAATAATATAGCAATCTAGAAGGGAAGGGCGTTTATTTATGTTATTGTTAATCACAACGAATTGCCATGCAGTCGCATGCTAACATCGAACGCACTATGAAGGAGCAGGGGAGAGAGAGGGACAGAGAGAAAAAAAATGCGAAGAAGAAAAAAAGAAAGTGGCTGTTGGAAAGGAGAACATCAGAAGAGGCAGAATAAGCTCACCATTTGCCATCGGAATACAAAAAGAATCGTGAAAAGTTAAAGAAAAGAAGAGAAAAGCTCCTGTGACTGTGTTTCTGTTTCTTTTTTTAAAAAAAAGAAGAAACAAGTAGGGTAGAAGAAAACGGTCTCTTCTTGTGTTGCTTTACTTATATTGTCAACAGCAAGAAAAAAATGTGTTCAATTTATTGAAGTAGGTGACATTTCGTTTATTCTTTTTCTCTCAGCTTTTTTGTTTTCATAGTTGACAGGTAGTAGATGGAATAAGATACGTTTTTCATTCGGCATTTGAGTGAAAAAGAGAGACGAAAAAAAAAGAAGAAAGAAACTGCACATCTATATACTATTAATTTAATCATAAGTACATCATCGTATATGTACGTTAATTTAGTGGAAAATTTTCTTTTTCTTTTCTTTTCACTTTTTTTTTCTTGCAATGTCGTTTTATTGAAAAAAAAACGAAGAATAAGAAGAAAAAAAAACTTTGGAGTATGTTTGTTCTCTCGGACTGCTTTCTGTCCTTTCTCGCTCTGTTTCTCTCTCACTTTTCTTTTCTGGTTTTCATTTATAATTCATTCGAACGTTATTCTTGACTATTTATTCATCATGTGACTGGCTTACAACATGACGAAGCAAACTGAAATCAAATAGGATTAAATATAGATCCAACGTGTATATGCATGCGTATAACTTGCGAATTCGATCGTTCGTTACATGCACAAATTTGGCTTATGACAACATCAATATGTAATCGATTAAATGGCAAAAAAAAGAGAAGAAAGAGCGAAGGAAAAAGAACGAGAAGAGTAAGACCTCGTTGTGACGAAAAAAGATAGATTATTGCTCGACTAGGGATAATATATTAATGGTGATGTGCCATCTTATCTCATGCTTTTTCGATGGATCGCTAGATGACAGAACAAAACAAGATAGTCAGGAAGAGAGAGAGAGAGAGAGAGAGAGAGAGAGAGAGAGAGAGAGAGAGAATGAATGCGCGACAGTTAAAATAACAACCAAGTTTATTATCAATGCAAGTAGACGACAAAGACAAGATATAAACTCGATCATATCAATGTGACAATTAGACCAAAGGATTTTTTTTTCTTTTGTTTTAGTTTTTCTTTCTTCTTTTTTTGTATGTGTGTGTGTGTGTCGATGTCTTATAGATGAATTGAATGTCAACATGTCAATTTTGATTTTTCTAGAGAATATAGTAGATAAATCCTAAGAAGAAAAGTCAATCATGGGAAATAACTCGTCGTCATCATCATCATCATCAAGTGGTGCAACGTCCAATCCGAGTCAAACCCAAATTGATGCACAAATTACCGCTTATTTGGACAATGCAAAACAAGAATTCGACAATAAATACGCTCATCCAACGAAAAATAACGCCCGATTAGATGATTTCAATTTGCAACGTACAGTTGGCACAGGTTCATTCGGCCGTGTTATGATTGTTCAACATGGCAGTCAAACATTAGCTTTAAAAATAATGGAAAAACAAACAATTGTGAAATTAAAACAGATTGAACATACTTTATCCGAGAAACGGATTTTGCAAGCTATTAGATTTCCATTTCTCGTCAATTTAGTTTATTCATTCAAAGATAATTCACATCTTTATCTCGCATTAGAATTTGCCAGTGGTGGAGAAATGTTCACACATCTTCGGTAAATACTAAGAAAAAATAAACAAGAAAACAGAAATATTAATAGTAGTAATACTTGACGTTTCTTTTTTTATCTTTAATTAAAGACATGTAGGAAAATATCCCGAAGATCAAACACGTTTCTATGCTGCTCAAGTCACATTAGCGTTCGAATATTTACATTATTTGAGTATGATAAATATCAATTGAAATTCAAGAATGTTTTCTTTCTTTTTTTTGTTATTTTTGTCCTTTTCAAGGTATTATTTATCGAGATTTGAAACCTGAAAATATTCTTTTCGCTGCTGATGGCTATTTGAAAATAACTGATTTTGGTTTTGCTAAAGTCGTTCGTGATCGTACATATACATTATGTGGTACTCCAGAAGTAGATTAACATCAACAAAATAAATCTCGAATATTGTTCTATCTTTCTTTGTTAGTATATCGCACCGGAGATAATTCTTTCGCGTGGTTATAACAAAAGCGTAGATTATTGGGCTTTAGGTATATTAATTTATGAAATGGCTGCTGTAAGATACTTAAATTCAATGAAAAGAAAAAGAAAAGCTCATTGTTATTTTGATTTCGTTCAAAAAGGGCTTTCCACCATTTTATGCAGATCAACCGATTCAAATCTATGAGAAAATAGTACAAGGCAAATTTAAATTTCCATCGCATTTTTCATCTGATCTCAAAGATTTAATTCGAAATCTATTGCAAGCTGATTTAACAAAACGCTATGGAAATTTAAAAAACGGTACCAAAGATATCAAATATCACAAATGGTTTACAGCTATTAATTGGATTGCCTTATTTGAAAAACGTGTCAAAGCTCCACATATACCAAAAGCAGATAAAGATCATTATGAAAAATATGACGAAAAACCAATGACACATTCAGCATCTGAACTTTATCCAGCTGAATTTGACAGTTTTTAATTACGTAGAAGTTTGTTTGTTTGTTTGTTTGTTTGTTTGTTTTTCTTCTTCTTTTTTTCTTTTTCTAATGTATATTTATCAGTGTTGGCTTGAAAAAATCTTATATTTTTTGATTGAAATTTTTTCTGATCCATTCAGATCGTCGATAATCAAGTTAACTCGGGATTAATTTAGGCGTACAAATCTCAAGAGATCTTTCAACTCAATTAATCTATTCTTCTACAAAACAAAACAAAATGAAAAGATGTTTTTTGCCTCGAGAATTCTTCTATCTCTCTTTCTCTTTCTCTCTCATTGAATGTATCTCGTACTGTTAAAAATTAATAAAACCAAAAAAAAATGCGCAAATAAGATTATCTACAAGCTTAACGGAAATTATAATTAGAAATCAACAAATATGTAATTACATTATGTCTGTTTTTGAGATGTACTTATCGAAAATTGTTTCTTCTTATCTATTCATTCGAAGTGAACGCAGACAATGATGTGATGATTTTACTGATACGAGGCACGATTGTTTTTTGTTAAACATGTCAAGCACGTATCTAGCTATATACTGTTTTATTTATTGCGAACAGAACACTAAGACACACACAAGAACTGATCAATGTTAAAAGAAAAAGTAAAACAAAAGAATTTAAATATCTGCAATTTGTCAATAAATAAATAAAAATACAATAATAGCGCAAATACGTAATAAGAAAATATTATTATTTGATTAAATACGAGAGTAATTCATTTTGTTAGTGCACATTTGAATAATTTCTTATTTGTTTGAATAAATTTCCAATATCTATCGAATAGAATTCGATATTGATAGGGTATAGATTCTTTTTCGACGTCACTTTTGCTTGTCGTCATTTTGTGCATCATTGAACAAAAACGGCCTAATTCTTTTTTCTCTTGAGATTGAATATCATCGATTAAACCATCTTTAATCGAACGTTTCAAATGTCCTAATAGATTAATTGGTTGTTTGAAAAAGTTACTTGCACTTGTAAAATGTCCTTGTTTACCATTGAAATGTGCACCGCCGAAATCAATTAATTGCACACGATTCTTATTTTTACGATCGATTAGAATATTTCTTTCGTGCATGTCGTCATGCGAGAGACCAATTTGATCTAAATTGCAAACAATAGCTGCTGTTTGACATGAAATTAGTAGTAATTCTTTTGACGAGAATTTATCGATGATTTTCGATAGTTCTTCGTAACCATCGAGAAATTCCATGGCAAGAATTCGATAAGTTGATGTTTCGAAATAGGCAACATATTTCGGCACCGATGGAATTTCGTATTCGGTGAGAAGACGTAATGCAACGGCTTCACGAAGACTTTTTTCTGCGCCTTTATTTTCGGAAAGTGAACTGAGATCGATACGACTGTACCGACCGGCAACATTGAATGAAACAACATCGAGTTTCGATGGTAATTTGATGAATTTAATGGCAACAGGAAAATTGGCAGTTTTTGATCGAGCTCGAACAACAAGTCCGAATGTACCTGCACCGATTAACGATTGACGATCGAGACTTAAACATGTGAGTGATGGATTGTTGGGACAAGATTGAGTAGAAATTGTAAGACCATTCTTTTTCAATGCCTCGAGATCATTGTCAGACATTGGATACTCAAGATTTTTATCCGAACATGCTGAATTCAGATCTTTCTTTGTTGATTTTGTACAATATTTTATTTCTTTAGCTAAAGAAAATAATTTAACAAGAAAAAAATCAAATCAAATCAAATCAAATCATACATTGTACTATACTGATATCAGTCAAGATCTGTCCAATACATAATTGTATTAGAATAACAATAACATAGATGAAAGAAGAAAACATTGTGTCGGACTGTCGTGTTCCTTTCGAAGACTTTATAGCAATATACAAGATGCAGTTATCTCAAGAGGAGAAGAAGAATAATAATCCAAAAATAACGATCGATGCGATAGTTATGGATACAGAGAACCTATCAACGCGCATATATCCAGATACATAGTCGGTCGGATAGACCTCTTTTCTGATTGGAGAATATGACTCATCGCGACATATGGTCGATTAGCTTGATCTATTTGAGATATTACCAAAATGTTTTCTTTGCCAAAAGCAATATGTCGTTAATTGAGTTAAAACTGATCGTTTTTTTTGTATACATCTCTTTATCTTTATTTTTTCTTCTATCTATCCATATTCGGTATGGTTACCATGGTGTTCGTCCTCTTTATCAACGACCAATCAAATTTATTCGTTACTTATGCATTTATTTTGTGAATCTTTCATCTCAATGGTTGAAACATTTACAGTGTCCAATTGTTGTATTCGGAATCATCATCACTAGTGAAATATTGCTGCTTCTTGTTTCAGAATTCTTCTCATAAATAATGCAATCAAACCCAGCTTTTCAAGATGCTATTGCACGTGCTCGAGAAATTGCACAAAAAATAACAGCATCAGCACCGAATTCACATTCATTAAAACGGCCAAACAGTGAAGATGATTCAGCAAATAAACGTCCTGCATTCACATCTCCAACTCAAACAAGCGACATAACTGATCCCGTCCTACGTGCACAACAAATAGCACAGAAAATCAATTCTCAATTGGGAGTTAAACCAACGATCGATCCCGTTACCAATCAGCTATCATTCCAAGAAGATTATCAAATTCCGGATAAATTCGTCGGTTTAATTATTGGCAAAGGTGGTGAACAAATCATTCGCTTACAAGCAGAAAGTGGTTGTAAAGTTATTATTTGTCAAACGCGAGCTGAAGCTGTACCTGGCGGACCGAATCCACCGGATCGTATTGCAAGTCTATCGGGACCGCGAGAGGCTATCGATCGAGCCAAACGTATCATGGACGATATAGTGATGAAAGGCAAAATGGCACAAGGTGATCCAATCACTCTTCATCCGTATTCATTAAGTGGAAATAGTGTGTCTATTGATGTTCTTCTACCATCGGCAAAATGCGGTTTAGTCATTGGTAAAGGTGGTGAAAATATAAAACGAGTATCTGTAAGCAAGAGAAGATAATATACATTGAATTCTTTGTGAGTTTGATTTGTAGGAAGAATTCGGTGTGAAATTGTATGTTGCACAAGAAACATCTGATATCGATGGAATCGAACATAAACCATTGAGAATTATGGGCGAATCTGATCGTGTCGAGGTACTGAAATGACAATCATATCGAAAGAGAAACTCTCAAGTTTTGTTTTTTCAGCGCGCCAAACAACATGTACTCGAGTCTCTATCAAAATCAAGCGGTATGCCACCACCATCTAGTCGTGCGAGCTCAAATCCTATGAATTCCTCAATAAGCGATTATGGTTCCAGAGTAAATATTGAAATTGATCTCTCTAGTTTTTTGTAATTCTATGGAAAAAACAATTGTTTAGATAACCGGCAGCGCGCCAATAACTGGCCCGTGCAATGAAGCAACGTATCATGTTGCCTACGAAAAAGCTGGTTTAATTATTGGCAAAGGTTTGTTCTCAAAGATGAAATGTTCTTGTCGATAAAATTATTTCAGGAGGCGAAAGTATCAAAGAAATCAATCGTAAATCGGGTGCTTTTGTCGAAGTTGACAAAAGTTATGCCGCAACCAATCCTAGTGTCAACGAAAAAGTCTTTAAACTACGCGGTACACCCGAACAAATCATTCTCGCACAACAATTAATGTACGAAAAAGTCGCCAATGGACCAGGTGGTCCCGGCGATACTCTACCTCCGTTACAATTTCAACAGCAATTCAATTTACCATTAGTGGGCACAAATTCAGTCGATTCATGGAATGCATCAGCATCAGACCCATACAGCAACGGTGCAAACAGCGCTGATCCATATAGTAGTTGGGCAAATTACAGTCAGCAATGGTCACAATGTAGAACTAAAAAACTCGGATTTTATTTGCTTGTTTTCTAATTGATTTGCAAAACGATTTGTTTAGTCAATTCCTATACGGATGGCGCATCGAAAACCGATGCCAATGCCGATCCATCAGCGATGGGACAAATGGATCCAGCGTGGATTGCTTATTATCAATCGATGAGTTATTATAATATGATGCAATCAGCAATGACAACTTCATCGACAACATCGACAACAACTACGAAAACAACTGATTCAACCGCGAATACGACCGATTCGAATTCCACAACAGCAGGTTTGTTTTTTCAAACACTAAAAAGTTAATTTTTTTTTTGTTTAATTAATTAGTCAACTCAGCGACTGGACAAGCAGATTACAGCAAACAATGGATTGAATATTATCGATCCGTTGGACAGAATGATCTAGCCGATCAAATCGTTCAACAGATGAAAGATGTAAATTTTTGTTTTTTGCGTATTCGAATTAATCACTTTCGTTCTGTTTATAGCCAAGTTCAAGTTCTGCAACTGGAACAAATCCTTGGGCGGCTTATGCTCAACAATGGGCAAATGCATCTGCATCTACTTCTACTTCATCGAATCCCACAAACGGCGCCAATTCTTCTACAACAACAACAGCCGCAACAACATCATCATCCTAAGGTAAGCAGAATCAAGTAAATTTCATTTCGAACAACAAAAAAAAACTTTACTTTGCCTCTCTTTTCAATTCTTCCAAGACGAAAAAAAAAATCTTTCTTTTGTTGTTTGTTTCTAATTATTTTCTAGGCTAGATCGATTGCTTAATCTTCTCTTCGTCTTTATCTTATTCAACAGAAAAAAAAATATTGATTTACATGTTTATGTGTTTTTCTTAGAAGACAATGAATGTTTATTTCTTCGTTTTTTTTGTTTTCGACGATCTCCATCAAATCTCGTCTGTCTCATTGATCATCAAAAAAAAATTATGTTCTTTGTGTTTGTTTGTTTTTTGTTTCTTTCTTTCTTGAACACATTATTTGTATAAGATTTCATTGGAATTTTTTTTCCTCGAAAATTCTTTCTAGACGAGGATTATGAGCCGGACTCATAATTGAAATTTGTTTTAGTTCTAAAGGCACACGCACACACACAGAGAATAAAGGCAAAAAAAGGAAACCCCGAAGGTAAGTATTGAATAACTTTGATCGACGATGATCTTTGAATAAATCTACAAGAATTGCCTCAAGTTTTTAGGTTGTATTTTAGTTGAAAAGAATGAAGCAAATACTTTTCATGAAATGAACAATATTTTTATTTTGCAATGAAATAAATAAACAAAAAAATACAGATTATTCTATTCGGATCAACGTAGAATATGTTTAATTGTTCGTTTGAGTGATGTCAATTGTACCTTTGCTATTGATAGCTTCATCTAATGAAATGCCACGTTCGATTTCTTGAATCTGTTGATATGTCGGAAGATTTGTTCCGGATAAATTCGAACCTAAACGATGACGAGATTGAGTGGTTGAGATTGCTGGTCGAATCGTTGGACGTGGAACGGGAAATTTCACTAATGGACGATTATTGAATTTTGTACCTGGATGAGCAATATTCGTCGGTTGAGTTGGCTGTTGATAGGCGGAAATTGCTTGAGCAGCTAATAATGTCGGTAGAGCAGCTTGAATTTGTTGAGCTTGAGCTTGTAAAGTTGCTTCTTTCAAACGTTGTTGAATCACTAAATGAATAGTTTCGTTCAATAAAAAAATATATTCACATTTGACACGTACTTGTTGCTAGAAGAGCGTTGGTTAATTGATATTGTAGTTGAATGGTCGATTGAGATTGTGTCGGTTGTTGTTGTTGTAAGATTAGTGAATTCATCAGATTTTGAACGAGATTAAGATTCGTTTGAGGCGATGCATTCTGTTGTCGAGCAGCCATTACTACAGCTGCAAGATTTTTCGTATGTAAATCAGGTCGATTGGTCGATGCATCTGAATTCGTACTGCTCAATGAATTCGATGGCAAAGGTTTCGATTCATTGATTGTATTTGCTTGCGGTTTATGACTCGGTTTGGTTTGTTGTTGAGGCCGATGACGAGGCGGTAGATGTTCGTAATAGGATTGATATCGTTGTCCTTTTTTATTTGAATAGAAATTTCGATTTGAATAAGAATAATTATCATTCCAATATTGTCGATCAAAATAAGCATTGGTATTTCGAGATTGTTGATTAGTTTGATAAAGTCGCCGGCGTTGTTGTTGTTGTTGTTGTTGTTGTTGAGATGATGACATATTTTGACGAAACAATTGAAGAAGTAATGACAAGTTTGACACTTATACTTGTTGAAAAATCGATACAAGTGGATAGCGCGCCCTTTTCTTTCTCTCGTAACTAATTATTTTGGACAAAACAAATGCATGTGATTTTTTTATACACATATTTGAGAAGATACTAAATGATAGTCTTAGGTTTTTGAGTAAGTTCTAGAATAAAGTCGGAGAAAAGAAAATTCGAATGAAGAAGATGGAACGTAAAATCTTTGGTGACTCATGTTGTTGCTATCGAACATTTATTTGTTTGATTTTGTGCATTTTAATCATGGCACTTACGGTCTTTCCGTATTTTGTTTGTATGCTAATATTAATTCGAATCAATCGCAAATGAATAAACGTGTTTTTTTTTGTTAAGATCATCTCGTACATTCACTGACAAAACAACCAATTTCATCAATACATCGATTATCGAAAGTTGTCGTACCTTCACATTATCAATTGTATATCGATGCTAGTCAACTTGAAGATTATCTATTTCATGGAAATGTTACAATTGATATTCGAGTAAGAGAATAAATGAAAAAAAACTTCAAAAGATAAATCGATTCTCAATATTCTAGATTAATAATGATATAGATGAAATTGTTTTGAATAGCCTCGGTTTAAATATTTCAAATATTCAACTTCAACATGAAGCATTCGATTTTATTCTTCAAGGAATCGCTGAATTCAACCATGAATATGAGCAAGTCACAATCAAATTCTATCATTCGTTACGTGTAAACATTTTCTCGTTCGATTTCTTAAATATTGCGCTTTGCAATTCTTCTAGTCGGGATACGCTCGTTTATATTTATCCTTTCATGGTCAAATCAATGATCAATTGCATGGATTCTATCGAACGACAACGTATAATCAAATCGGTGCTTGTACGCAATTCGAAGTAGAAATGAACTTTACAATCGTTGTTTTTTGTTTTTGAAAAGATATGTTTTAGCCAGCCTATGCTCGTCGAGCATTTCCTTGTTTCGACGAACCTTCATTGAAATCAAATTTTACTTTAACTATTCGATCGCCTCGGAATTTGACCACGTTGAGTAACATGGTAATTTGGATTTGTTTTATCCAATCGATCTTTTCTCGATTCATTTTCTAGCAAATCCATCGAACATCTGATGATACGGATCAAACAACGATTCACTATTTCGAAACATCACCAATTATGTCGACATATTTAGTCGCTTATGTTATCGGAGGTTATGATTATCTTGAAACTCGTGATACGAACAATGTGTTAATTCGAGTTTATACACCGATTGGAAAAAAAGAACAAGGACTATTTGGTTTAGAAGTAAAATTTATTTTTGAGAATAATTCAAACATAGATTTTCTTTTCGATACAGACAGCTGCGAAGATGCTACCGTTTTATGCTGACTATTTTGGTATTAAATACCCATTGAGTAAACTCGATTTGATTGCAATCGCAGATTTCGGTTCTGGTAAAAATCAAATTTTTCGAATTGTGAATAGAATAATAGGAAAAACAAATCGTTTAGGTGCTATGGAAAATTGGGGGTTTGTTCGAAATAATTAAATGATTTGTTTTTGTGAAAATCAAATTAGATTAACAACATATCGTGAAACGTATCTACTCGTTGATGAACATTCATCAACACAAAAAACTAAACAAGAAGTAGCGCTCGTTATTGCACATGAATTAGCTCATCAATGGTTCGGAAATTTAGTCGTATGAATTCAATTGTAGTCCATCGATGAAACTGCTACTTTCGCTTTTCTAGACAATGGAATGGTGGAACGATCTCTGGCTAAATGAAGATACTCATTTGATTTTTGAAAGAATTTTCTTTTGATCTCGATTTTTTTTTAAGATTTGCATCGTGGATTGAATTTCTTGCGGTTGATTATGTTTATCCTGAGTTTGATATTTGGACACAATTTGTCTCGGATATTCTAGCAACATGTATGATACCTGATGCATTGCATAATAGTCATCCAATTGAAACAGCAATTCGAAAACCAATGGAAATCGATGAGATATTCGACGATATCACCTATGAAAAAGGTTCAAGTGTCATTCGATTGCTCTATGCGTTTATTGGTGATCAATCGTTTCGTACTGGTCTTTCGAATTATCTCACAGAATATTCGTATAGAAATACAATAACGGAAAATCTTTGGACACATCTGTCGAAAGCTTCAAATCGATCGGATTTAAGCGAGATTCTCTCGACTTGGACACGACAAATGGGCTATCCACTTCTAATCGTATGAGAGTCCAACGAAAAAAAAACATGATTTTGATTTTTTAAATTAAGGTAAATGAAGAGAAACGAGGCAATAGCCGATTGTTAACTATCGAACAGACAAGATTTCTTGCTGACGGATCAAAAGATGATACTTACCGATGGAAAATCCCGATTAATATCTGTACACAATCATCTCCCAATCGAAGTGTCTATCAACTATTTTTAAATGGCGAGAAGAAACAAGAATTTCTCCTGGAAAATCTTGCCGAAACCGATTGGATTAAATTGAATTTATTCAGGTTTGAATTCTCTCCTCGTTTCTCTGCTCGAAGCTTTTTTCTAGTGTGGGCATCTATCGTGTTCACTATTCATCGTCAATGCTCGAATCATTGACATCCGCCATTCATGATCATAGTCTATCGCCTCAAGATCGTTTTAATATTCAATCGGATGTCTATGCACTTGCACGTGCTAGTTATCTCGGCTATGTTGACTATTTAAAACTACTTCGTTATGCGTATAAACACGAAGAAAATCTCACTGTTTGGAAATCAATTCTTCGACAATTAACGGAATTAAGCTCGATATTTGATTATGCTTTTCTTGATACAACGAAAAGTCTTTATCAATCGTATATATGCGATTTGTTAAATCCTATATCGAATCAATTGAAATGGAATTCGAATCGAAATGAAAATTCACAAAAAACAATACTTCGAAGTTTGGTTTTAACACATTTAGGTCTTCATGGTGATAAGAAAACAGCCGAAGAAGCGATGAAACGTTTTCGAAAATATTTCATCGAAAAAAATCGTCAGAATCTCATCGATCCAAATATTCGGACGGTGATTTATCTGACCGTTGCCAAGACAGGTGATCAACGAACATTCAATCAATTAAGATCCGTAATTGACTTCGAAATGAATATATTTTCAATGAATCGATTTGTTTTTTTTTCTAGCTTTATTTGAACGCTGATGGACAAGAAGAACGTGTTCGATTGTTAACTGCACTCACTCGATTCGATGATCCAGTTATTCAAGATCAAGGATTGGATTTCATTTGGAATACTGTAGATATTATGCTGGTGTTTTTTTTCAAATTGAAGAGTTTTGTGCTTTAGTCGATTGTCCGTCGACAAGATCATTTGACTGGTTTTGCTTCATTAGCTTCGCATAATCGTCGAGGCTGTGAGCTCGCTTGGGAATATATGAAGAAAAATTGGAAGAAAATCGAAAGTATCTATGGTGAACATGATTCTCATTTGATTCATTTTATTGAAGTATAAAATTGGACACGCGAGAATTCATTCGAATCATCGTTGTTGTTTTTTTTCTTCTATTTAGAATATTCCGGGTTTGTTTGCTAGTAGAGAACGAAGTGAAGAAGTTCGAGTACGGAAATAGAAAAAAAAACATTGAAAATTAATTAAATCGATTTTGCTTTAGAAATTCTATCTCGATTATCCTAATCCGTTTCTTGATCGATCTATAAAAAAGGTCATGGAACAAATTAATATTCGTCGTCTTGTTCTCGAACGACATGAACACAGTATCAATGAATTTCTTCGTCAATAATCATCATCATCGAACGTTTTCTTTTTCTCTTTTGTCATTTTCCCCATTTTTTTTCAATGAAAACTCTTACAAATAGTTCATTAAAAACAAAAGTGCTATTTATACTGAAAAAAAGTTCTTCATCCGAATTGACCTTTAATTTTCATGTGAATGTAAAATGTGAACTGAAAAACTGGAACACTGATAAAAGCGATGAAGTTCTTCATTGTTAATAATCATGAAATGTCTTTTTTTTTTGTTGTCTGCTGATAGTTCATTAGAACAAAAGTGCCACTCAGACATGACAATAACTGAAGAAGTCGTAATTGAAAAGAAAAACGGAGCACAAAACGACATTCATATATGCCGTTCCGAAAAGTTATTAATCAAAATTCCATCGGAAATGTAATGTCAGTTGAATAGAATTGATCTTTTATTTTTTATATGAGCCGTCAAACAGCAATGTGTGATATTAAAAACAAAAAAGAAAAGAAAAATAAAGATAAATTTATATACATGTCTCGTGATTAGTTCATCGTGTTGAGATTTTCAACATCGGATGATAAATGTGACGGTTTTTTTCGAAAAACATTGAAAAATTTTGAGAAAACACCAAATGTATGTCGAGTATAGATCGTTGAGCTCTTTCTTGAACCATTAGTAAGTATAGGAGCTTCTGAATCATTCGTATCGAAACTTCCATTCGCAATTGTTAGACGACGTTTTTGTTCGGTACGAATTTGTTCGTTAATACGAATTTGTTTCAATGTTCCAGCTAAGAGATCATCGACTTTATCGTTAATTGCCGCTGATGTTTCAACGAATTTACAACCATGTTTGATTGCTGCATGTCGAGCAGCTAAAGAAAAACAAAAGATTTTGCCAAAAAAGAATCAATCAATCAATAAACTAACTTTCTTTCGTTACTGAACGTTTTCTCACAAGATCAGATTTATTTCCTACTAAAATAATCGGCGTATGACGTTTAATCGGCGATGGATTCGAAATCAATTCATTATCACGAATATTTTTTATTAATTGTACAGCTGTTTGAAATGATTGACGATCAGTTATCGAATAAATAACAATATACGCATCACCAGTTACACTTATTTTCGTCTATTTAAAACAAAAACAAATTCAAATTCAATTTTACTTTCCCAAAACCTACGTAATCCGTGTCGATGTTCATAATATGCAAACGAGATTCAACACCATCTAACATGATTGAAACCGTATTATCTGGATCATCATCTTGAAAATAAAAGAAAAACCGAATAAATTAATCCGTCAGTGTAATTATCGCTGTCAATCACACACACACACCCCTATTAGTATGTCGAACATGCTGTAATGTTTGTCTAATCACTATTCTCAAAGAACAAAAGATTTTCTTCAGACGAACATCTGCATGATAATGTCATCGCCTTACAGCTATCGTCGATCGATTAGCTATTCTCTCGTTCTTTTTTTTGCATACATACCGATCGAACTTGAATAATCATAAATTCCTCGATATTCCGTCGTTTTAAATTGTCTCATCAGAGAACATTTGCCTGTTCCACTCATTCCGAGAAAATAAACTTGATAAATACGAATTTCATGCAGACGACCATCGGCTGTTTGAATATGTTCAACGATCGGAGAATCATCGTCATCATCATCGTCGTCACCGTGACTGTTTTCGTTTTCATTCGGCATTGATGTTGGCGATGAATTGTTTGTTTCGAGAAAATGATTATCAATTATACCGTTGAGATTTCCACCCGATGAATTGTTGAGAGAGCTTTTACTTGTACGAATATCTTTGTTTGATGTTGGCGTTGTATTATGATCGGTTTCGGGTGATGATGTTCGTTCAGCTGGTACAGCTGGATTCGTTCGAAAAGAACTACGACGACTATTGGAACCACTTCGTTTTATCGAACGTTTGAATGAATCTCTGATAACAAAAAATAAAAAAATTGATTTTTATGAAAAAAAAACACAGAGAACAGTGTTACCCTCGATTGACGAAACCTTTGGATGTTGTATTGAATTGTCTTACAAGATAGACTTCTTCGTCTCCATCAACAGGTAATTGTAGTTGATCGAGTGGTAATGAACCTGTCGAAAATAATCTTAGATTAGTTCTCATGTCTCCTGTCAACATCGACATCGATCGAATTAGATTTTCTGTTTCTCTGAGTGCAAACTGGCTAACATATGTAAAGTAACTTTTCTTTTTCTCTTTCGTTGCTTAATTAAATCAACAGCTGGTGCCATTGATTATCTGTGAGTGCACAACAACAGAAAAAAAACGAGAAAGTACATCAACGTGTTTCATACCAAGTCGTTCGGTTCGAGTTTGTTTCGAACCGGACCATTGATCTTGAGGATCATCGGTTGCCATTAGTTCTGTTGCTGAAATTCTTGCTGTTGTATTTGCGAGTGATTTTCTTGATGAATCGGATGCGACTGTGCACAGAGGATGATTCGTTTGCGATGTAGCGAGCGTACTCGAGTTACGTTGAGAGAAATATGATTGTTGTTGCTGTTGTTCTTTTTCTTTTTCTTTCTTTTGTCGATATTTTTTTATCGATTGTGGACGTTTGTAGGAACAAGATCGCGCTAATGGTTCTAGTTGTTCATGTGGAGAGGCGGTTGCTTGAAGAAATGTTTGTCCTGAATGTGTTAATGAGAAATTTTTTCGTTTTGCTTTCGCTGACATTTGTTTCGAAGATGAATTCGATTCTGCAAGCATTTCCTGTGAATTTTTCGTCTTCGATGAACTCAATAACGGTTGAGATTTAGCAGTTAATCCTGGCGATGTATCAGTTGTGATCAATGTTGGAACTGTCAACGGTGAACACGTACTATAACAACGTGGATGAGATAGACTTGCATTAGAACGAGCAAATAACGCATCGAAATGATCAGTATTCGTATTGATTTCTTCTTTGACTGTTGAATCGGTTTCGAGAACTGGACCCCAATGAATTGTTGGACGAGAATTAACTCGTGGTAAATTTTCATCACCTAGACCCATTTCATTTTCTTTTCCGTCTGATAAATCATTTAAATTTGCTTCATACATTCTATTAATAAATAAAATATTTTTAAATGCATCGCAAGTATAATGACCTCAAATGTTCCTAATAGATTATCGAATTAAAATTAAACGTTTTCCCCCCTTTCTGTTTTCTTTTATTCTGTTCCTAAAAAAATAAAACTATTCTACGCTTCTATATTTAAAAAAAAACCAGACGTAATTCTCTTTCTTATTCAATGCATTAGCTAAGCGTAGTCGGAACATAGAGAGTCAATTAAAAAAAACACCCGAAGAAGGAGAAAAAAAATAGATATTTCGATGGTGCTTGCAATCGATACTTTTATTCTTCGGAGAAGAAATAATAGTTTACACACGCATACACATATAGTTGGTTGATTTGATTGAATATCATATCGGTAATGGTAAACAGATTAGTTACCTGTGAAATTTAACACGTTTTCGTTGTATCGACTGTCGAGATGTCGAGAAATCCTTCGTTGACAACTGTTCCATGAGCATTTTCTTCTGATACGATAATGTTAAAAAAATAAAAGAGGAAACTCATATGAAGATGTGCGTCTCTATCGAACTTTTCCGTCTTTTAAAATGAAGACGAGAGAGTGAGAGGGGAAAGAAACAGAAAAATAGAAAAAAAGATGAAGAGTGCTTTTCTCGAATAATTGAGAGAGGGAGACAGAAAAAAAAAGCTAGACGATAAAAACTACGCTTGTCTAATCTTGAAGATTAAACAATTAATCGGTTTTCTGGAGTAGATTGAAAGTATCTCGTTATTCTCATTTGACATCGAAAGAAAAAAAAGAAAATCTCGGAAATTCTCTTATCAATATGCTCCCCGAATAATCAATTATTTATTTTGTCGACCAAATAACGACAATAACAAGATATAGAGCTGAGAACAATTGTTGACTTGTCATCAACTAATTAGATCGATTGATATGTATAACAAAATTCAATTATGAAACGATAAATTTACTTTAAAATCAAAGAGAAACTTTTATCGACATTCTTCTGCAGCAAACGAACTATTCATCTGTTTAGTTCTTAAGAATCTTAGTCGATTATTCAATTGTGTTTCATAATACGTGATCAAATTATAAAGAAATATGTGTGTGTGTTTATTATATTGAATAAATAGTTGTCTTAAATAACAAATGTGCGTTTCATAGATGATAATAAGAATAATAAAACGAAGAAGTTTTCTTTTTCTTGTCTTGCAACTAAACTTAACGGAAGTAATAAACAAAGTATTGTATCAAAGGAAGGAAATAGTGAGACAGATAGAAAATAAAAGCGAAAGAAAAAGAAACTAGATTTGAGAATAAATAAATTAATTTTACATCGAAATAATTGCTAATCTGAACGAGTATATTTGATCGTGTCGAGTGAATAATTAACTAAGCAGTGAAAATCAAATATTTGTCAATGAAGTTTGTTCTTGAGACACAGAAAAAACAATGTGAAAACAAACTGACACGGGTTAATCAAGAAAGTTCTTCAAAAAAATCATTTCCCCAGAAAATCCGGCATAATCAACGTAGAAATTCAAGAGCTAATTTTCGTATTCAATAGTTAATTGAATTACCATCGAAATGAGATCAAATGTAATGTTAACAGAGAAGAAGAAGAAGAAGATAAAATTTTCAGATTTCATTACTCTATTCCAGTCGTTAAGACAAAATAAATCGATGTCTTTTGTCGATATGTTGTTCTTATCATTTGACGAATGTCTTTTGGATATGTTTAGCTTCATTCATTAATAATTCGCGTCTTTACGACTACTATCCATCAAAATTTCTTTGTCATAAACGAAAAGGAAAAAGCATCGATATGAATAGTCAAAAGACAGCTATCTATGCAATTAATAAAATTCATATTGAACAAAAGAAAGTTTCATTTCTTTTTCGTAAGATAAAATCTCGAGAGAGAGAGATATTAAACTCTCTAAAGACGTACGACAATAAAACACACATATATATGCGTATGAACTAATAGTTTGCTTTAATCAAAATGCACATGCAATCGAATTGTGTGATCTTCTTAAATAGATCTGTCGGAAATTAAGTTTAAAAGAAAAACGTCTTTTTACGATTAATTGAAAGTGACACGGAGTTCTTTGTTTTTTTCTTAGCGAAAATATTTTGGTTATTTGTTACCATGCCGAGAAAAAGATCTACTGTATGGATTATCTATTCTATCCTTTTATTTATGCGAACTAGAGATCAATGGTAAGATATCTAAACAAACGAGCTAGGCTGTGTATTTGTGTGCGTGTGTGCCTAGGAGAAAGATAAATGGCTAAAGTCAATCAACACATATGACCCGGTTTGAGTTTTTTTTTCTGCTGACGAAGAACTATTTCTGTTTTGAAAGATATGTTTCATTTTCTATAGTCAACTTACGAGAGTAAATAACAAGGAGGTTGAAATACAAAATGAATAGTTGACTAAATGATAAATGAAGATGTTTAATTTGCGTATTTCCTTTCGATAATATGAGTCGATATGTCAGCAAGACGCTTTCATCAAACTGTGTTTTTATCTTCTTCAACTAACCGTATGAGTTCGTTGGAGTTGACATGTCTTTCGACGAATATCATCGATCGTAAAACAAAAACTGCAAGGATAATCGTTGACGTTAGTAGAATTATGATTATGATTATTATTATTATTATTATTATTTCTTACTAGAAAAAAAATCTAACGATAGACAGATGCTCGCATATGTACTTAGACACTTCGAGAGATGTATATAAGGAACCGATCGGTTTCTATCTGTCAGATATAGATTACTTACTGTTGCTGTTGAATTGTCGACATTTGATTTGTTTTCTCATGAATCAATGATTATTCATGTTGAGTTCGTAGTGAATATTCGAAACTAATTTGAAGTAATTTACCGTTGATGATGATTATTTATATTTCTATAATGCTGATAGAACGTGTATTTAGTACTGCTAAGTTCTAACCTTTTGTCTTGTGGACGAGCATACAACAAGAACGTTTAGCATCGAGGCGAGAAGAAAAAGGAAAAAAGAAGAAGAAGAAGAAGAGGAGGAAAATGCGAGAGAAATAGACATGAATAAGCATGAGAAAGAAGAAACAGAAGGAAGAAACGCTGAAAAACGCGATTTGTTAGTCGACCATCGATTTTCCATGCTCGCTCGCTCGCTCGCCTCTCTGTCTGTCTTTCTGTGTTGCATCTCTTCTGCTCGTGTTCTTTCTTTTTGTCACTGTTCCATGTAACATCAATCTACTGCATTTACTGTTGATAGAATTGTTCATCATCCACATCGACCGAACGCATTCAAGACTAACAAATTGGTAAAAAAGGATCGAGCTATCAGTTTCTCGGGAAAAAAACCATTTACTTAACGAATTTAAGCAAATAACAGTTAGTTTACATGTGAGAGAATTCAATTTCGATGGTACTAACACAAAAAACAAACGAAACAAATTGTTATCATTGATTTCTCTTTTATAGTTTATATCGAATGAAGACGAAGGATGTTTGATTAATCTGTATTCAAATGATCAATCATCATCGTCGTTTGTTTAGTATTGAAACTGAATCAGTCGTGTGCGAGGAAGAATATTATATATATATATATATATATAGATAGATATTTATTATCCTTTTACGAATCATTGCCTTCAATAGGAGTAACAGCTGCTTGACATAAGATCAAATGGTAACAAAAAAAAGAAAGAAAAGGATGTATACATCTGCGAAGGACAAAGGTTCTCTTTTTGTTTCAAAGAAATTCTTAATTGTCTGTATATAGAAAAAAGAAAAAAAAAAGCGGATGAATAATCGTTAGATCGTCGTATGACTTCTAACAAGGTCTATATTCGTTGGTAATTCTCCTGGTAGCATCGATGTTGTTGTTGCTGTTGTCGTCGATGCTGTTTTAGCTCTTGCTGCTAGAATCGCTTCTTTAGCCCATGGATCGTAATGAACGACAATCACTGGTTTAGCACGTTCTTCATAAATATTTCTAACACGTTGTCGTAAACGTGAATACGGTAGAGCTGTATCAGGTGCGATTAAGAATGTTTGCCGAAGTAGATGTTGATCACGTAGATTGGCTTGTTCACGACGCCAACTTTGAAGAATATAGGATGGTGGTTGATGTTCGGTCTGTTGTCGAATAATTGGTGGTGAAACAACGGCTGCTACAGCCATGTGAAAATGAATAAACGAGAATGTTTGATGTGAAAAGTAAAAAGAGAAACTCAGTGTAGTTTTTCAACTGACTTCACGAATGAAACAAGATTGTTTGTCCTCAACAAAAAAAAGCAAAAGAAAAATATGGAGAGAAGGAAAAAAAATCGATTTTTTTTCTTTCAAAACGATGAAGAGTTCAAGTGAAACTTGACGTAATTTTTTATTTCTTTAAAAAAATAACGTTACGTTTTTTCTTTCCTCTTCGTTTTTCTTTCTTTCTCACGGCTAGCTAGTAGGTAGATATTAATTTATTCAAGAGTTTCATTTCTTCTTGTTTAATAAAATAAGACTCACGGCGAGTAAAGATATAATTACAAATGATTAGAACTATCAAAGATCAAAAAAACATAACGTCCTTCCGACAAATGAAATTATATGTAAATTCTTTTTTCAAAAATTATCAATATCGTTGTCATTGACATGGGATATAAATATATGCTAAATTGGACTCAATGGTATACTGACGAAAGTAGAATTGCGTCGATAATAAATGTGATCTAGTTATTTTTCTTTTCTGGTTGTTGTATTCAAATATCAGTAGTGTCAGATGCATAAAAGTTGTTTATTCGAAAATGAAAGAATGTGTCAGCAGTTTTAGAGAAAGGAAATCTTGATTTTGTATAAGATTGACGTATGTTTAACAAGAGAAAAATTTGCATTTGCATTTTCATTCTACTTGATTTAATCAAAAAGAGAAGATTCAAATTTTTAGTTTATGACGTATTTCATGACCTACAAAAACTACAATGAATTCGAATTAATTTCGTAGCATAACTATCTTTTATGGTCTCTTGATGATTATTCAATATGTGTGCAATCCTATGACTGATAGAAGCCATTTTAATGCATCTGATGATTAGTTTTTTTTTTCATAATAACTCCCATGTATCTGAACAACAATACGATTGAAACTTGTAAGTCATGTCTAGGTGCATCATCACTAATTTCAGCTTAATTATTTTCTACTTTTTTTTATTTACGATTTAGACAAAAAAGAAAATAATCAACACAAGTCATTTTCTTATTTAAAAAAATATTTTGTCATGCGGAGAACATTTACGTTTATGTACAGAAAAAAAAAGGAAAGAAAAATGTTAGTGTTAAATCTATCGAATAAATGATGAAAGATGACGAACAATATTATGCAATAAATGTTTCATTGGGATGCGAATAGTTAAATGTTGAAAAAAGATTTCATCGAAATTTAGACGGAGAATCTTCTCTTGAATATTCGATAATAACATTAATAATTCAGCTAGACGACGATATTTCGAGTTTCTTGTATATTCAGTTAGCATAAACAAAGCATCCTTACGATATCGATCAATCGATACGCGATCATGTAATTCAACATTCGTTGCTGAAAAAGAAAATTCCGGTTAAGCAAAAAAAAACACTTTCGTTCTAATCGAACTTACGATTATTAAAAACCAAAATCAATTTCAAAAGTGTATATTCAGTTGAATCCATCGAATAGAGAATTAATTCTTTGACTAATAATTCAAATGCAACATATTGCTCATCATCATTCAAAGAATCCATATTATCTATTTAAATTTCAATAAATAAATATACAGTGATGTTTATTTGAATTTACTTGGATCAATAAATTTCTTCATTTCAGCTGATGTTAAAAGAAATAATGAACTCCACGATTGTTCGATTAATATTAATTGATCATGTTCATCTAATTGTTTAAATGATGGAACTGAATAAAGCCAACGTATTGATTCAAGTAAAACACATGATGCTGTTTCACATAAAACGTTCATTGATTGATCATCATTTGTCACATCTAAATGAATAGTTAATAAGATATTCTTTGATTTATTGCAAAAAAAATCAAATTTTACCGAGTGATGTTTGTGTTTCATCGTGATTCGATGAATCCGATGATGTGCTACATTTCGAAATATTAAACGATTGTTGCGGAAGAAACATTCGAGATGCTGACCAGATCGGTGATGATGTACTAAAAACGAAAAAAGTTTGAAATGTTAAAACAATGCAAAAGGAAATAAATTTGAAAGTGAACTTCGTTTACCGGATACGATATAGAGAAGAAGAAAAAGCAAAAGATTGAAATGTTTACTTACTTATTCATTGTTAAATTTCGAAAGCCAAATGGCATGGTCACTTGTGGTGACTCAGCTACATACCCGACAGTTGGTGGTGTCCAACATTGTGCTCGAGCAAGTGAAGGATTATTACTTGTCGTTATGATTCGTTTAGCAGCGAGACGTGGTGCTCGTTCATTTTGTACAGCTAAAAAACAAGAAGACAGATAAGCACGTCTTTCATTACTATTAAAGACACTTGAATAAATGTGTAGTCAAGTCGTTTTTTTCCTTCTGCTAAGTATAATGATGAGCAAATAGTTTCTAGTTAATCGAGAGATTCAGATGGAAATCATTCTCACCACTTGGTTTCATTTTAACTGCTAAACAACGTTGAAAACGACAAGCTTGACATTGATTACGTCGATTGACATCGACTTGACATTTCGAATCACCTTTACATTTATATTCGATTTTACGTCTTTTGAAAAAAAACAGATTTTATTTTTTGAAATAAAAAGAACTCGATTTGAAATTTACCGAACACTTCGTTTGAAAAATCCACGGCAACCATCGCAACTCATCACTCCATAGTGTTTACCACTGGCTTTATCACCACATACCGTGCACAAGGATATGTGACGTCGATTATTAGGTGAAACCATTCGAACAGGCGATGATGCTGTTGCTGATGATGACATCAATGAAGTTACGTTATCTAAATTCATAAAATAAAGAAATGAAAAAAATATGCCAATATGTTTATATTATTGATCTCTCTCTCTCTCTCTCTTTTTCTGCAATGCAGCAGGACATCGTTAATTGACCTAATTGAAGTGGCACAAACCTTATTGTCATCATTCGATTCTCTTCTCACAAGGTGACAAATACTTTCAATTAGCTTAATAACACCTGCTGATCGATACTAATTCACTTTAATGTTCTTTTCCTGTTTTCAAAATACAGAAAAGAAGAAGATACCGCTTTTCTTTCGCAGCTTTTTTTCTCCTCTTATGTCGTTGAGTTACATCATCATGTTAAATCTCAACTAAACATGTCTATTAGCAGCTCAAGATTTATCGAGCAAGCTGAGAAATGAACAACAATTTGTTTGATCCTTATGAAGTCAAGTGAAGATGATCCGTTCGCTTAAGGAAAAAAAACACTAAAAACAATATTCACTGTCTTAATACACTCTTTCAACAACAATTATGTCACTTATTCGAAACAAAATTATGGAATGCAATAATAACAAGTCTACACACGCGCGCGCGCATCTTTTCGTTCAAAATGTATAGACAATGTTTTTCTAAGAGCTAAATTGTGTCATCGTGTGATAAGACATTAGTTGGCCGGTTATTTTTTCCTATCGGTGCGAAATTTACCACCATGCAGAAAAACGAACTCAAATTCTTCTAATGATACGCATCGGTTATTTCGAGGGAAAAAAACGATCCTATGCCATTTCTCTCAGAAGATCGTGGGCATAGATTTGACACTTGAAGCAAGGGAAAAATTGAAATATACTTACACATTCTTTCGAAGAAGAAGAAGAAGAAATGATCGGCAGAGCAAAGTCGATTAGCGAATATATATGTTTGTCAATAAAACGATATGAACGCGTAATTGACTATGTGCTTTCTGAACAGTCAATAAAAAGAGGAGGAGAGAGGAGAAGAGAAGAGAGAGAAAGAGAGAGAAAAGCTGATCAAATATTCAATTGAAAATAAATATTTGAACCAATCGAGGATAAGAGAGAGAGATGACATGGGATGAGTTAACCAATAAAATTAAGAATTCATGAGAATTTTTCCGAATGTTTTCATAGGGAGTTTGGTTTTTTGAACTGTACGATGTATCGATTAAAAAGACCTCGAAAGTAGCGCTCGAATTCGAGCCAACGAAATCAAAGAAACGAAACGAAATAGTTTCAGAATACGTATGTTGTTCGACGATGAATCGATTCCAATATCTCGACGATATATTAGCACGTCGAATTCGCTGTTTAACCATTCCGATCATGAAGATTCTCCTAAAATTCATCGACACGATCAGTCCGAGATAAGTTTCAATGAGAAATTCGACACACCCGTCGAATTAATTGCACTCTACGAAAAGACAATTGAATTCACATCGAAAAATAAGATCAATGCAAAGAATGCATTTCATTTTCCGTTAGTCGAACGATTGCCCGAGATCATTGATCTGATTGCGTTCGATGAAGACGATCAACAACATATCGAACCGAATTTCGTCAAAGCTGGTTCAGTTATTGACACAAGGTGGTAGCACAACGAATGAGAAACATTCTACTGACACATTTTTTTCATCTAGTGCGAAAATTTACGCGTATCGTGTCGATGCATTACACAGTGAAACTCAGAAATTAAATGGAACAATTCAACAAAATGAAAATGAAATCGAAAATGAAAGTGAAGTTCTAATAAGAACAAATCAACGTGCCAAAATGAAAGCAAGTTCTTATCTAGCTATGGATTTGTCGAGTATTTCTCTTTCGTCTGAATTTCAATTTCATCCATGTCAACCGACGAATTTCTGTCGATGGACAGGCGGCATCGGCTGTGATTCGCTATTTGCCGATATGATTTCGTATACGATGTATTCGTCGAGTGATTTTCCATTGCTAAATGGTTATATCGATTTCGATACGCAAATGACTGATAAATTCGATGGAAATGAACAAATTCTCGATATCAGTTTATTGAGAAATGTGATTCAAGATAACGAAGGATACGATCATGTTCTCGGTAGAAAAAAAAACAAACAACTCGAATAAAATTGTTTTGATTCGATTGAATTCGAATAGGTTGTCGAGATTTACGTGAATTTTCGTTCAATGAATCGTCGAGCGAATCGTACATTGACACAATCGATGAATGTTCATTCATGGATGTCGATGAAGTACGAGATTATCCGACAAGTTTATTTTTTCATGAAATACAATCTGCACATGTAAATTGAATTTATCAACAAAAGAAAACTATTGAGTTGAGTTTTTCTTCTCAAAGACTTTTCCTCCAACTACGATGGTTTCAATGGATATGGCATTAGCTCCTGATCCTTGTTCGTTTGTTGATCATATTCCTCAATTACTTAATGAGAAAGTAATAAATCAATTTAGCAAAAGAGAAACCATTTTGTTTTTGTACAGATCGATTCATCTGAGTACAGTTATTTCGATTCAAATAAATTAAAACTCTTTGCTGGACCGTATCTATGGAAATACACGAATCTTCTATCGAATTCCGTTCAATCATCGAACATAATCACATATAAATCATCTCGTATTCGATTGAAATTGAATTTTTTCGGTGAAGATCTATCTAAATCATTAAACGATCTCACGAGTATCGAATCATGGATTCGGAAATCATCGAAAAAGCATAAACGAAAACTTCTACCGACAATTCTTCGCAAGTCTCACACCAATAATCATCAACTTCGTCTCGCTCGAAAAGCACGTCCGTCGAACGAGCTTTCCTCTCTATACTATTTCCCGGAATTCGATTCGAACATTCCTCTGGATTATTCATTCGATTGTTTGCCATGCGAACCAGATATATCGTTGCATTATGATTTTCAACCGCCAATTCATTACGATCGAATTGAATTCGATGAGAATTTCTCGAAAGTCAATCCCAAACAAATACAAATTCATTTACACGAACAATTCAATCACGAATTCATATCGAATCCGATTTGTCTTTCGAATCTATGCGTTAAACTCATCGATCAAGGTCTGATATCGACAGAAAAAAATCAACTAGTCTCTGCTTTTTATTGTATGTTGAATAATTGTAATAAAAATCATTTATATATGAGAACGAACATCGAACAAGATGATTTAATCATTCAAAAACAACCGTTTAATTAATTTATTCTTCTTTTTTTAGTCAAAATAAAACAAATATTTTTTCTCTCTGCCCAAATTCTTATTTTTTTATTATTGTTTTTGGAAAAAAAGAAAGATGTTTTTGTTTTTCTTTACTTAAATGCAAGTAGAAGTTGCAAATCATCGGTTGTTTGAACTTTTTCAACCGATCGAAAGCCGATTTGTTTGAGAAATTTTTTCGAACAAACATCTTTAGCATGTTCATTGTTTGTATTCTTATTCAAGCAAATATTCATTGCTAAACTAATTTCATCATTATCATTCGTTGGAAGAACAAGAATGAAAAGACCTTTGCCATTCGATGGTAAAACATCGAAAGCTTGTTGAAATTTTTCTTTAAAAAAATTTTCTTCATTCCAAAAAATAATTGCATCACTTGTTGTTTCACATGCATCGATTGTTACATTCGAGTATGTTGACAGATTGACATATTGCTTAATTCGAACGAGAATCAATTGTTGAAGAGATGATGATGATAATGAAGGATTCGGTGGGGATTTTATTTGATAGAATTGTGAAACAGGAGAATAGAATTCGTTTTCGATATTAGTTAATAAAGATCGATTTGGAAGAAGATAATTTCGTGCTAATTTTGTTAGTTGATAGACGCGTTTGTCTCGATTGAATTCGAGAAGATTCATAGCTGTTAAACAATCGAGACAATCTTCGAGACAACGCGATTGATTTTCGATAAAATGAAGATTTAAATGTTTGCTGATGTCCGAACAAGATAAACCATCGGATTTCAATAATAATAAATCGAATATTTGTAAATCAATCGATGTAAAAATAATTCTCGAACGAATAAAACTCTGCGCGATTTCGAACAGATATTGTTCACTTTCGTAGATTGATTTCGATTTCGATGATGTCATCTGAAAGAAAATTATTCGCAACATTGTTTCGTGTTTTTTTTATTATTATTATTTTAGAAAAGTCTCGATTTTCAACGGGCAAAATTTCGCGTCCATAAACGAGCCATTCGTTCGTAATCACTGCGTTCGTGTTTGTACTGTAAGCCCAATTCTTTCATCGCACAATAATCTAAATACGAAGCATTTATATAGGCATGAGTATATGCGTCGATGGGATTGTTGTTTATTCCCCGTTTGTTTTTTTTTTAAGAATGAAAAATATGTTTCGAATGATAAGAAACTAACCGGGCTCGCACTGGACTAGTAGATCAGCCACTTTCTGAATGATTTGTCGAATCGTGACTGTTGGCGACCAATTTTTACCGAATATATCGTGTTTAACAACGCCACTGGTTTGATGAATATTACAATGATAGATTCGAGTTTTGAATTCCAACTAAAATTCAACGAAGAATCGAATTTCGAAACAAGCAAATTTTGATTTACTGTTGGAGGATTAAACGGATAATCATCATCGAACGTTAGCAAGGCAAAGAATGTTCCACCTTCGTATAAACATCCGGGCTCGCCTTCGAAAACGACGAGCCATTGTTTCAGACTATCAGCAGTCGGGCCAGCACTGCACAAAAAAAGAAGAAGAATGTTCGAATTTTGTCGATCAAAATATTTTCTCTACCAAGTAAATGGAACTGGGTTTTGCTGAAGATCGAGACATTCTCTTCGCAATCTATTCAACACAGAAAATCAATTTCCTATAATTAATCACAGAAAATCGAAATACCGATTTGTAAATGTCGAATTCGACGATGCACTTGAAGACATCCTACTTTCTTCTAACTGTCAGAAATAAAACAAACGAATCCAGCTGATTGCTTTGTTCTTATTGGTTAACGATCGTCCTCTGAAAGAAATAGTCAATAGAGGCTAGATTATTGTCTATTCATACCTTCTGTTTTTTGCGCATCTGATCAATGAATAATCAAAATATCGTAAGTTTGTTTTTGTTTGACGAAATTTAGATTTGATTGAAGTATTTCTTTTTTTCTCCATAGTACGAAAATGTCGAAAGCAAACGACGAAAAAACCTCGAAGACAACCGCCGTTTTCTTGCGGCATTGAAAATCAATGATGTAGGTTTTTATACTCTTTTTTTCATACGAGTGAAACAGATGTTCGAGTAGAAATACTTGGGAAATATTTGTATTTTATTAGATTCGAAATGAAATTAAAGAAATAACTAATAATGAAAAAGAAACGGTGAGTGCAAATGTACGACGAAATGCGAAGAAGTAGGATAAAATAATCGAAGTTGATTTGATTTATAGAAACGACTGATTCTTTTGTAGAGAATTATCAGCAGATGTTATTCGACGAAGCTCGAGAATTCAAAAACAGTACGGGCAAAAACCAAATCAAATGTTGAATGAAGAAAAAACAAAAAAGAAACGAAACAAAGAAAATCAAATACATGTTGCACCAAAAGTTAAATTAGTGAGCATAGTGAAATGAATTTATTGGCGAAAATTTGTAAGATTCGATTGATTTTAGCAATTGCCTGAACATATGTTACTTCGATATCAATCGACAGGTAAAAAGGTCGCGTTACACAATTCGAAAGTAGGCATATCCATTTTCGATATTGACGTATTTATTTATTGAATTTCTTAGGCAAAATTTGGGGAAGACGAGAATGAAATGTTCTGATTAAATATTTTTCTGTTTTGTTAATATCGTATATCAAAATATCTTTACATAAACTTTATTCTTTGTACTGAAAACAATAAGTTCTAGATTAAAACTTCCGTAAAAATAAAAATGTCCTCGAACGACGAAAATCAAAAGTCCGAAAACGATTCAAACGAATCCAATGATAACAATGAAAATAATGATGAAGATAAAAGTTCATCGAAAGCATCTGCATCAAGTGGTGGTCATACAGTAACTGGTCCTGAGAAGTTCGCTGAAATCGGCGGCTCAGGTGGTGTACCTGTTCAAAATAAAACTGGTGTTGAAGCACTTGCTAATCATTAACTTTGTATTTATTTTTAATCCAGCAGATACGATTTTATTCCAGCTCAGTCATTTTTTTTTCAATAATTTATCCTTGATATGTATGTGTAAATGAATGCTTCGAAATAAAAGCAAGGTTAGACTTAATATTTATATGATCTATTGATTTTGAAATGATATCTTGATGAATATCAACTGCTTACAACCTTGGCCGATGTATCCTTTGATCTTGTACCCATACATTCTCCAAATGGGACATACGAATAATTCATAACTGGGAATTCTTTCCTTTTTCTTTGTATATTAAAAATAGAAAATTGATATCTTTTTTTTTCTGCAGTTTTGTCAGTGACATAACATGTCCATAGCCTTTCTATAGATAAAAAAAAACTAGGCAGACACATAATTGATGAGAAAAAATAAGGACGTTATGAAAAACCTTGTTTCGAAGAACGAAAGAAGAGAAAATGCACAGAGCAAAAAAAGAAGAAGAAGAAAGACAAAAATTGAATTTTTTTATTTCACGAAAAGTACATTTACAAGACAATTGATTTTTCTTCAAAAGTTTGGTAAGTGGAAGAGCAGCACTTCACCTTCGATTCAACAGCTCTTAAGCTATTCGTACAATTTCGTTCGATAGAGAAAAGAAGACGAACAAACTAAACAACCTTGAATCCTCATTGATTTCGAACGTTCTGAAAAGAATAGATTTAATATAATTTTGTTGTTTTTTGTTTTTTTTTATCTTTGATATGTATATTTTCTTTATGTACAGGTGAAATTACGTCTCTTATTGATCAAACCGAGACAAATATTGACAATAATTAGGTAGCCGTGTGCTTGTGTAAAAAATATAAAAAAAAACGAGACTTGATTTTCATCGGCTCAAATTCTCACAAGGTAATCTTTAATAATATGATGATTTTGTAATTAAAAACTCGAAAGAATTCGATAGAAAGAAAAAGAAAACGTACAGCTGAAATCGATTCGAGTCATTTCGTTCCGTTTTGAGGACATCGAGACTTGTGTTATTATTCTTTTGACAGCCATTGGATATAAAATTCTTTAACTCGAAATTTTATCTCGTCGTTCATTTTGTTTTATTTATCTAATTGAGGTTTATGCTATTTTTTTCTCTCGCCCGAATTACTTTTCGATTTAATCAACCGAAACGGTCTTATTTTAATAATATTCAATCAGAAGAAAAACATCGTAATAATTAAAACCTTTCTCATGACTGTAAGTCATCGATGTGTCTTTTTCTTTGTTGTTTTATCTTGTGACACTTTCTGTATATGACGCTTATCGACGACATTTCAGCTCTAACGAGTTTCGATTACACGTAATCATCATATTTCGCGATAGAGCTTTTATTAAACCATGTGTCGAGACTTGCTCGGCATGAGTTGATTTTTTAATTCTCGAGGCTTTCTTTTATTTCGATTGTCGTCATTGATGATTCTCCTGTTGAGAGATGATGAAGTACAGTTGTTACTGTTGTTGTTTTTACAAGCAAGCATTAGACACCCATGTTTACGCATAGTTTTCTTTTCTTTCGAACAACAACAATAACGTGAAGATGATCGAGATAATGAATATAAAAATTCTTCGTCATATGCGTTCGTTTTTTTTTCTCTCATTCGAAATAGAACAAGTTTTATTGCAACATACCATAAATTCTTGTTGTATTTTTTCTTGTCATAGATAAATATGCTTAGTTGAGAGAAAAAGCAGAGCTTTCGAATGAATAATCATTTATGACTTGTATTCTTCATAACAAATATCACATAAATAATATCTCTCTTTATATATATTTTTTTATCTTATGACGTAAAGAAATAATATTTTTTCTTGTCATCGAAAGAATTTTCTGTTTTGTTTATTTGAGAATATGTCAGGCGAACTTTTTCTTTTTCATCGATTGATGTCTTGTGAACTTTATTTATCCGATTATTTCAATAGTCTAAGATGAAAAAAACGGCTTCATGTGCATACATTTAGTATCAACATCGAAAAAGTAAAAGAAAAACACGAGAGAAAGAAGTCTTAGAAATCAACTCGAATAATTATATTGATTGTCAAATGCTCATATATATGATAGAAATAGAAATAACATGTCAAAAAAAAACCCGATTATGTCAGGTGATTTTAGGTATTTTTTTTCTTTTGATCGACGAGAAGACCTGGATGGAAATTCAAGTAGAATATTAAGTAGGTTTTTTTTTCGTTTTCGTTTAAAGAAAAAGAAAGAAAAACTTTGCGTTCAATTTTTTATTGTATACGCCTTTTTTTTCTTCTTCTTCGATTTAAAAGAATTTTCTTCATTTAATCACATTCAATTCTCAAAGAATCTATCTAAAATCATTGACATAACCTTCATTTATTAAACAATCTTTTGATCTTGAAGGTAATGAGCGATTTCGTCAAAACCTCTTCTTCTTCTTCTTTTCCTTTCCTTCTCTTTGTTTGTTCTATATTCTACACACATATATGTTTTTTTCTCTTCTCTCTCTCTCTCTTTCTGTCTCTCTGTGTTTCAGGCCGACCTTAACTCGAGCGGCTCGATGGTGTCGACGAACGAATCCACAATATCAATGATGTTCTTCATCACTATCATTTCATCGAGTCGCAATTTCCATTATCAAGATTGTTTTTTCTCATTATTAATTCGTAAATAAACACGATTATGTACATAGAATCCGAGCAGTGATGCTCATCGGGCGTTTTCTGCTCTTTATTATTATGCTTTCGACATTCCTAATAGCTGCTGCATTAACAACAAATCTTACGACAACAAATCCTCTTATCACAGCTAATCATACTGAATGTCAAGAAAATTGTTCGATTGATTTTTGTTCAAAATATCTTTCATTAACACGAAATTGTTCGAAATTAATCCGTGATCAATGCGATTGCTGTACAGTATGTCTTCGAACAGAAAATGAAATCTGCGGTGGACATTTGAATATCTATGGCCTATGTGAACAAGATCTTATCTGTTACAAATCGAATCTTTCCGAGTCAATTGGCCGATGTGTCAAAGGTAGAGTAGAGAAAAAAAGTCTCTCAAATTCTTGTAAAATTTCTTTTTTTTTATTTTCAAAAGCTTGTTTCAAATTTCAATGTCTTCGTATTGACACAAATAATAAAACAATATGTCAATGTGCTAATCGACGTTTACCTTGCCATGTAAATCTCACCGAGAATACCTGCGACGATGATTTATTCAACCAACAGGAACGTCAATTAAGTTATTTCAAAGCAAATCACGGTAAGCGTTTGGGGTATTCCTATCATCAATATCATTAATCGAATTATAATGATACATGTTATCGATTGGTTGATAGTAATTGTAGTAAATATGACGTGTTTAACCTTGAATAGATTTTGGTGAAAATAATCTATTTGATTGACAAACAGAAAAGGCCAACATCTGTTTCGAACAGTATTAGATTCGGTTCGAACACCTGACGTCGAGAGATGTTTAATCGACTGAGAAATATTGACAAAGTTGATGAGATTGCTTGCGGAAGTCAAAGGAAAGAAGAAGAGATAAATAAATGGCTACAAATGTCGAACTAATTCAGTTGTAACCAATGATTGAATGACTAGACAAAAATGACATATGGCAATAATCAAAAGTTAACCTTTCGATATAGTTATACACACATATATGTCAAAAATCTCAAAATAAAACAGAAATTGAACAGAGATATTTGAATAAAAACAGAACTATTCTTCTTCTTCTTCTTCTTCATTATCAATTCTCGATGCACGTCGCAAACTAAATCATCTGAGAACTGTATCACATTGCTTTTCGTTTGACTTCAAGCGTAATATGAGATAAGCTGTGAAAATAAACAGACGCATAATAACTGTATAGTTGTCTTGAATTTTGTCCTTTGTGGATTATATAAAAAAAGTGAACTCATTCGTTACTTCAGGGATTTGATATCGACAATACTGAATGATGTAATCAGTGTACACCAATGAGATTTTTATCGTGTTTTTTTCTTTTTAGACGAACAGCAGATAATTAATTGTTCGAATATTGTTTGTAAAACAAAACAATCGAATCAATTGACATGTCCATCCGACAGTCATTTTATCGAAGATCATACATCTCTCATACGAACATCATTATCCTCATCAACGAATCTTTCATCAATTTGTTGTGAATCACGTGGTCAATGTCGTTGTTCAACATGTCCGAAAACGATTTGTGAAGAAAATTCGATCATACAAATCTTTCGTACAGGTAATCCGAACTTGCCTGGACAATGTTGTGATCAATTTAATTGCATTACAAGTAAGTGTGATCTACGAATGGTAGACAGACACTTATCTTTCTTGATTTTTATTCTACTAGATTCCAAACAATGTCATCATGATAAAAAAATCTACAATGACAATGAAACATGGTCAATCGATCTTTGTACAACATGTACATGTCGAGCTGGTCTTGTCGATTGTTCAATGGTGCAATGTCCGACCTATACACATTGTGGATACATGTACAAACCAGAAAACGAATGTTGTCCCAAATGTGGAGGTTGTTTAAACGATCAACGTCATGTTCAACATATGAATTCAACATGGTTCGAATCGAATGGTTGCATGCGATGTTGGTGTGAAAATGGTCGATCACGTTGTCTAGCCGAAGGATGTATTGCACCGCCATGTGAAAATCCACGTCAAATACCTGATGTTTGCTGTCCTGTTTGCGAGAATTCATTTGATGATGAATCTCATTCACAAGAAATCGATTCAATTATAGCTCCGAAAATCTCTTCAACAACAGTTAAATGTCCAATCTTAGAACAATGTTCATTAGTTTGTGAGCATGGCCTTGCTAAAGATGAACAAGGTTGTTTACAATGTACTTGTTCGGCTATGTCATGTCCATTGCCATTATGTACATTAAAATTCGATCGTCTATCGAAACAATATTGTTCATGTTCGTCACCATCTCATCTTAGTTGTGGACAATTAAATTGTGATAAACATTGCCCGTATAATTATTCAATGGATTCACAAACAGGTTGTCCAACATGCGAATGTAATCCATGTCCGCAATTGATCTGTACGAAGAATTGTACGTATGGTTTGAAACGAAATGAAGTTGGCTGTCCTATATGTGTTTGTAAAAGTAATATTAATTCATCGAATCAATCGAAAGCAATCGATGTTTTAACACAATCGTGGCCAAAACGTTGTCATTCAGGTTTATTTTCCTATTCGAATGGCGAAATTTGGTTCGATGGTTGTCGACAATGTTTTTGCCATAAAGGTGAACAATTATGTGCGTTAATTTCATGTCCAATACCGAAATGTTCACAACCAATTCTTCTTCCTAATCGTTGTTGTCCATCATGTCCCGAAATAGTCATGTTACCCGAACCAATTCCATCATCTCAAGTCTGCTACGCCAGTCAATACGTGACTGGTGAAGAACTTGAATTTGACAAATGTACGAAATGTCTTTGCCTGCATAATATTGCGTTTTGTAGTGTTGCTCTATGTCCTCCGCTGGCTTGTTCATCGCCGATTTATGATGATTCTCTTTGTTGTCCAATATGTCCTCCGAAACAATCGGATAAACTCATTTCCATCGATGCAATTACGAATCTACATGATGATATTTGTATTCTTGATGATGGACATATGAAACATGCTGGTGAATTATGGAAACATGACGATTGTCGATCTTGTCATTGTCCACGTGGTGGTAACGGACAGATCGAATGTTTTTCTCAAGCATGCGAACAAAATCTACCCTGTTCAAATCCAATACTTAAAAAAGGACAATGCTGTCCTGTTTGTCTTCCGCCAACAGCTGCTGTTGCTGTTTGCATTTTCAATCATGTTCAATATCGGTCAGGTGAACATTGGAATGTTAGTGAATGTCACAGTTGTGAATGTTCATATGGTACGATTGTTTGTCATCAACATCAATGTCCATCATTAACTTGTGTACATACTCTTACTCTTACGGGTCATTGTTGTCCGATTTGTCGGGATCAACTTGGTCAAAATCGATGTACGTAACTAAATCGAAACAATTTTTGTTTGTTTCGAAATTTTTGTCTTCTGGATTTTAGTTTCTTCAATGAAATCCCATCTTGGTCTAACAATTTTAGTTATATTTTCTATTTTAATATTTGTTCTTATTTTTATTATTATTCTTCTTCTTTGCATTCTATTACGTGGAGGACGTCAACAATCTCTTCGTTCATCGAATCAACTACCAACTGTTCATAATCGTTCCCCAATCATTTCCTTTCATTCATCAGGAAATAATTCCAAAGCAACAAATCGTTTTTCCGATGTCAAATATGATCTCATATCTCGAACAAATAATAATAATAATCATCATCCGAAATCCGATAATTTATCATCAAGTCATATTCCATTGACGTCACTCGAACAAACATCAACTCATTCGATGATTGGTACAACGACAACGACGATGACAACAACGGCAACAACAACATCATCATCGAATCATGAACTCGAACCTGGTACATGGACGGAAGATGATCCGATGTTACAATCTAGTGTTAGTACAAGTAATGAGGATGATGATGATGACGATGTTGAACATGAAATACTTGCTAATGATCATGATGAATCTCGTCAACAGCAAACATCTCATCATCAAATACAAATGACGAATAGACCTCCGACGATTATGTACGTTTGAACAGTTCTGCTCTCTCCCTCCCTCTCTCTTCTAATAGACTTCTACAATTAGAAACGCGTTATTTTTTTTGTACATAGAATCTCCTCGTTTTCTTCTTCAGATAGATTTGACCATGATGACGGTATTTTTTTTTGTATTATAGCAGTTGATGAATAATGTATGATGCGTGTGTGTGTGTGTGTGTTTTGTAAGCATTCTGTGGCAGCTTTTTTAAAGACATTTATAAAAATCATACATGAAAAATAAAATTTGACATCGAAAATGAAAATATCAGAATTTCGCTTATTATATTAGGTATTTCTGTTCCTTGTTCAAGAAATTTTTTGCTATTCATTGCATCATTGATCCTTTCAATGGTTAGACCACAAGGATAGTCGCTCGGCAAAGTCTCTCCTAATCCTGTGAAATAATCATAACGATTGGCTGTTTTTGCAAGCAATGAAATCGAACAGAAGAAGAAATCTCGAACGAGTGCAACGAGTGCACGCATTGATGAAAACCTCAATCATTATCATTTATTCGGACTTGATATAATGACAGAAGTAACAACTGCTGTACCATTACCATCGGTACCTCTAATAACAGTTGATCATCTATTTTACGTTTCACATCTATTTTTTGATCAATATCGTACAACGATATTTGCTCTTACAGGAACAGGTATAAAGATATTATTGTGACATATCATTACTATTGAAAAATATGTTTTGATAGTCATGACTGCATGGTTATATAATCGATATTGGATAAATCGAAAATTCTATCCAAGTACACAATTAATGACAGGCAAAACGATTCTTATAACTGATGGTCATGTTGGTATTGGTTATGAAACAGCAAAAGATCTTCTTCGTCGAGGTGAGACTTTTGTCTTCATACGTTACTTTATGATTTCTTGATTTATTTAGGTGCTCGAGTCGTTATAACATGTTCAGATATGTATATTGGTCGTCAAAGTGTTCGACAACTTCGTGTTGATGCCGAATGTCATGAGAATAACATTCGTGTGATGGAATGTGACCTATGTTCATTTGATTCTGTTCGTGAATTTGCTAAAATATACAATTCTGAAGAAGCACGACTTGATGTTTTGATTTGTAATGCTAATCATATGTGGTCAAAGCATGTTGTAACAAAAGATGGGTGGAATACGCTTGTTCAAGTTAATTATCTCAGTCATTTTCTGTTAACAAATCTACTTTTAAATAAATTAAAACAATGTCAACCAAGTCGAATCATAAATGTTTCATCCGATGCACATCAGAGTAAATAAGTTCGATTGATTTCCATTGAATCCTATTCATTTTATTTTAGTTATTCGAACGATAGATTGGTCAGATGTATTTACACAATTTAATAATTATCGTTTTTGGGGAGCTTATTCGACATCGAAATTATTTCAAATTCTCTTTGCTTATAAATTAAAACGTGATCTATTTCCTTGTAAATCTATTTTCTCAAATTATGAAACCAAAAAAAATAATAATAATAATTTGATAAATTTAGCTGAAGGTATCAATGTATTTGCCGTAAGCCCAGGTTGGGTATGGAGTTCGAATCGTTTATCATTGATCGAAGCATTTGGTTTCTATCCATTTTTATTGATCTACCCAATTCTACGTTTATTGAAACTAGCATTTGCTAGAACGCCAAAGACAGGTTCACGTACAACGGTCTTCTGTGCTGTCGAACCTTCATTAGAACAATCACCGACTCTCTATTACAAGTAAATCAACTGATGAAATCGAAATCAACTTGTTTTGTTTTTCTTTCTAGTCATTGTAAATTAGATCTTCCATCGTGGTTATGTACCGACGATGAATTTGCCGATCAATTGTGGAAATTAAGCACCGAAGTAGTCAAACCGTAAAAATGATTTATACTAGTCCAGCTGTTTTTTTTATTCAAGCAAATGTCAAATAGTTTTTTTGTTTTAAACACGATAAAAATATTTTTATCGTGGTTGATTGGTTAGAGTTGTTGGATGTCCAACGACTGTAACCATCGGCGGTGATCCTAGAGAAATAAATGAATTCATTGAAATGATTTCACAAAATTCTGTTTTTACCTCGACTCTTTCGTTCTCGTGCTTCTTGACAAACACCACAACATGAACAACACCATGTTGCACAAAAATCGTTCGCACATCCACTGCCTTCTTGTAAACCATACGCTTCACGAAAACGAATTCGTGCAGGTTTATGAACAATACAACAGCAACCCAAACATAATAATAAATAGCCACAACAACCAGTACAACAGCCAGTCTCCGCTTCGGTTTTACCATGTGTTTCACCGAATAAACACGATGTACAAACACAACCATAACAACATGTTGATAAATCTGAACAGCAACCGAAGATACTTTCTACAAAAAAACGAATAATTCAGAATTTCTTTTTTGTTGTTGTTATCAAACCATTCCATGGTTGTGTGCCAACAATACGTCTTTCACTCATTTCTAAAATCAACTTCCAATGGAACAATACTTGACTACACGATGTGTTTATATAGCAAGAATTTGTTTTCTCATTTTATTTTACTCTTTCAACTGCGAACAATAGAATTCAGAAAGAGAATCATACAGTGCATAAACTTTACTGTTTCGTACCTTGCAGCTATGAACTCAATCATGAAAGAATTCTTTTATTCATTCATCAAATAATTAAAAAAATAACAAGTAGATATAATAAAACGTATTATTAAACCCAAATTCCACTTGGACATAATTTCCAGAGAGTACTATTCACAAATTGAAGTCGACCAGGTACGAGACCATCGGTTGATGTGCCTGTCGATGCTGAAAAAAACGAATTTGTCGATGGTAAAGAATTGTAATGTTGAGGAATTGATGAGTTCGATTGAAAATTATAATTTGGATAACTTAAATCTAAACGCCAACGAAAAAAAAGAAACAATTTTCTATGTGAAAGCAAATGAAAATGTACTTTGCATTAAGATTTGATCTAATTTGATTAATTCATTTTCTAAATCAGTTATCTGTTGTCGACGTTGTTGAAGATTACATTCGAAATCTTCATTACGTTCGATTAATTTTCTTACGAGATCTTCTTGTTGATTTAATGATACATTCGCACAATCTAATTCATGTTGATATTGATTGATATCCTAAATCGATGATTTCGTCGAAAAGAAAGCAAAAAATGATATTTTTTTACTTGTTTTTCATTGATAACAGTTGTTTTCGTCTGTTCGATTTCGCGTTGTAATTGTTCGATATTTAATTGAATTTGATTTTGTAATTGTTGTTTCTGTTCTAATGTTGTCGAACAACGATTGAGTCGCTGTTGAAAATGTTCATGATTGATGTTAAGTTTTTTTTTATAATCAAATTCATTTTCAAGTTCATTTGTAAGATAATCTTCGGAATACATTTGACAGTCCGAACTCAAACGACGATCGTGCATCGTGAGAAAATGAATTTCATTTTCGAGATCATGATGATGAAGAGTTTTCTCTCGAAATTCAATTTCTAACGCAAAGATAAATCAATAGATTTCAATTTCCAAATCGAACTTTTTTTATTTACCTTGTTGTTTTTCATCTAATTCTTTTTGCTGTTGTTCAACTTGAATTTCTTGTGATTTAAGAAGTTTTAAAAGAACTGTATATTGATGATTTTGATTGTGTACAAGATGAAATGCACTGTGATCATTATTTAATAATGGTAGAGCAGATTTTGGTCTCGGACGACGATGATTGTCTAACGTACCAAAATCTTGTTCGATGATTTGTATCGGCGTACGTGATGAACGTTTTTGTTCGAGAAAAAATTCATCTTGTAGATGATTATTATTATTATTATTATTTGTATTTATTGATGGAAAGATTTGTTGAACATGAAGATGTTTATTTTTGAGAGAAGATTTCGTTGATGATGATGACGATGAAGATAATGTAGCAAAACCATTTGTATGATTATTATGTACGGGTTGAAATTGAGCAGATGTTGTTGATGATGATGATAACGAAGATGTAACAGCTGAAGGTAAGAAGAAACGGATGATTAACATCGTAGAATTGAAATCAAGCTAACGACAGATTTGTTTACTCTTGCTATTCGATGTCATTAACCTTATTCAATTTCTGTGCGCAATGTTGAACTTTACTATACATGTTAGAATGAGTGTCAAGGTAATTGGTATGCATAGTTTGCGAATGAGGAAATTTTTGTTGTTGTTTTGCATTTGAAATTCGAACTGTTGAATGAAGCGTCATTGAAAATACTCGAATAAAAGTTCGTTCTGTCACAAATGTTACGTCATGTTTGTTGTCAAAGATTGGCAGATAGACAACAGGCACTCATCAAATAAATCTTCTATTTAATGCTAATCTCTTTCTCTTTTTCTCTATTGGATATGCCGATTAGATCTGAGGTGTAGAATATTAACTTCATTCTCTTGTTCTTCTTTACTCCAAGCAATCTGTATTTACTTATGTTATTCAAACGATGAAAGGATACTCTATATGTATATGTTGTTCGATGCTAAGTGATCGGCATATGTTTATGTACACGTATGATTACATGTTGTGTTAGTACCACCTCGCAAGCAGAAGAAGAAAAAAAAGAAAGCGAATATGATGAAATACTAATAGATCCTAATCATCAGTTTGCTTTGAACTTTTTTTTTGTACGTGAAAAATAATACATTAGACTGAAAGGAATAAAGAAATCGACGCAATAGTTGATCGAATTCAAGCAAGTTTTACAACCCTTTTTTTTTGTCTTTTGACAAACAAAAGAAAATGAAGAATTTATACAATCGATAAACGTCAAAGATTAGGAACAAGTGCAGTGATATGCTATTGTAAGACAAAGAAAAATCTGGTGCCTCATTGAATTGTATTATCTCTACAAGGTTACTTATATTCCTCTCTGACCCAAAAAAACAGAACGAACAAAGAGTCATAAAAATCTCTTCAACATACTTTCAACAATTGGCTGAGATATTTTACGTTCATCTAAACTTTTCGAACGTTTCTGAGCCGTTGAAGAATGATTCGAATTTTGTCTTAGGATATAAGACCAATCGGGATGATGAATGAGTTCATTCGTTAATTCACTTGGTGATAATGTTCGTTGTGCACCACTAGGTGCTCGTTCGATTAATGAATATCGACCAGCTTTGCCTTTGTATTGTGCTAATGCAATAATAATATCATGTACAGTGGTGTTCGGAGTCAGATCACAGATAATTCGTGCAATACCATCAACATATACACGAAGGTCCATACTGGCGCATCGCGTGTTGTTTTAGTTAGAATATAAAACGAAGAGAAGAAAGAAGAAAGAAGAAGAAGAAGAGAGAGGAGGAGAGGAGAGCAGAGAAGAGAGTAATAAGAACAGAACACATCGAACAAATTTTACAATCAATCACTGGTAGTGGTCGCCGTCACTACTGTCGAACGAACATAAAAAAAAAAGAAAAAAGGAAGAGACTCGCGTCTGAGCAAATAAAAAGAAAAGAAGAAGAAACAAAATCAGATAGAAGAGTAGACGAACACACGTACGTACATACATGCATATATACATATAATTCGATGTGTGTGTATTAAAGCTCGACAACAAGCATTCAATCATTGCGAAACGAGAAATATACATTTGAACCATCATCTTAAGATCTATGCATACATACAAGGAAAAGAAATACTACCTCTACGTGAACTAACAATGAATACATCAGCTTAGATTGAACATATATTTGACGAGGCAAAAAAAAATCGAAATATTTTTTTTTTATTAGTGACAAATCTCATCATTTGATCGTATCGTTTTACGATAGAGATAAGTAAACATCTTTATTATGATGATTATTCATTATTTGAATATGACAATTATTTCGATTCGATTCGATTCGATATATATTGACACAGGAGAAATCTATTATTCTTTTCATAATGAACAATTGACACTTTTCGTTCTCTTTTTGAAATTAAATCAAAGGAGATCTTTAACATAACTTTATTTAAAATCGAATTGAACGAAAACTTAGAAAAGTTTATTGTCTTTCTTTTAACTCTTCATTTTCAATAACCAACCAGACATGTTCATTTTTTCTTTTCGTTTCTTCTCTTATCTAACCGTGCCGGACGTGCATTGTTTCTTGAATATATATAAATATCTATCTATATACATTCGGTCACAATCGAAAACATGACTGTTGTAATCAATGCAAAGAAAATCGATCGTTTTTTATCCATTTTCGCTGGGTCACTTTCACTACTTGCTTTAGTTTTTACGATCATTGCAATACGTACATCTTCATGGACAATCAATGAATATTCACCAGATGGCGAAGTCGAATGGTCAGGTTTATTCTATCAATGTACGCGATTAAGATGTATGCTCTATTACAATACGAATTTCGTTTCGATTATAACGATCATTTTCGGTGGATTATTTCTACTTGTTTCGACAGTTTCAATATTTCTTTTGATAACACATAGTTTTCCTCGAAGACATTTCTATCTTACGCCAATATTTGTTTTTATTGGTCTGTTATGTCTTTTATTTTCTCTATGTTTCTATGCACATCGATCGTTAGTCAATGGCATTAGTGCACGTTTAGTTATAACTGCAATTGTTTTAACATTGATTTCATTTACAATTGCGACGTATCTCGCTGGAAATCATGCTGTTTTATATCGACAAAATGTTCAAAATTATAAATATACGAAAACTGAAACGGATGAACCACCAATTCAAGTTGTCAACGAAGGCAATCAAACATCAACAGAAAACAATTGAATTCATTGAGAAAGAAAAAAAAACGTATCTTTTTGTGTGTTAAACAAAAGATGTATGAGTATGAAGTCAAATGTGTTAATTCATTATTTTTTGTTAAGTAATATAATAAAAACAATCGCTTTCCGTCGAACGGAAATGAAGGATAAAAGTATCATGACTTTTTTGGCTTTATTGAAAATTTTTGTAAACAACAGATGTATGCGTACTAAACATCAGATTCATCGAATGAATGTGTTTTTGTACTACTAGTTGTACTTAATGATTGATCCAATGAATCATCGAGATCTTCGACACATAAAATCATTCGAGCTTTCAAACACGATTTATATTCTTCTAACGTTTGATCTAATTCATCGGGAAGAATAAATTGTGTTCGTAAACCGTCTTCACTCAATACACGTAATTGTATTGAACGATTATTTTCGATGCCTGTTAAACGTCGAAGTTGACTCTATGAGATAAAATAGAATGAACATTTAATGTTGAGAAAAAAAAGGACTTAAACACGTACGAGTAATTCTTTGATAGTTATTGTTTGATGAATGTCACATAATTCATTGAAAAAGCCATTATATTGAACAAATAAAGGGATAGTCGAGTTTTCGGAGCTTTGCATCTGAAGCAAAATGAAAATGATTAAGAAAAACACAAGAAAAAAAGAGTGATTCGATTGTTTACAGCACGAAGTTGTTCTTTCACTTGACGTAATTCACGTTGAGTTTTAATCAATTCTTGAACTAAAGATACCATTTTGTGTTCCTAAATTCAAATGACAATATTTCGAATCCTATTGAATAAATTCATTTACATGTTGTTTTCGATGTTCAGTGATTAAGATCTTGAGCATTCCTTTAAAAGTCATTTCTAATTGTCTGCTGAAAGGCTATACTAGTTGAGACAATATTTGACTTAACTATAGGCTTGCAAAGGAGAAAATGAGTTCAAATGATTTCTTCTTTTTTTTCTCTCGTTCGATTTTATTTTCTTTGTTGTCTTTTAATCATCGACAAGAACGGGAAAAAAATAGAAGGAACAAAAACAATGGCTATTGATTTTTCAATGCACGAGTCTGTTTGATTATGTTCGACATAAACTGATAGTAATTCCATTTGATATCATATTCCATGTCATACCAGAAATTACACGCAATTGTCATTGGCGAGTCTTGTTCGACACGATGAAACCATAGTGATGGTAAATAGAGTAGTTCAGCAGGTTCGAGAGTGATTTTCAATGGATTTAAATACGGATTTTGTTCAGAATGAATGGTATTATGGTCGAACCAAGGCACTTCATCGCCTTCTTCGGGTACGATAACAAAATTGTCGTCAATTTTCAGAGAAAGACCATCTTCATCAACGGTCGACTGTGTGGAATCATAACGTTCATAATGTGATTTTTTATAGAATTTTTGATTGAGCCAATAGAGATCTGTGGGTGGATAGAGAGTGAAATGTTTTCGCCCACGTATGACACCGTAAAGATTTTCATAGGGATCATGATGAAGAGTAGAGATCGATTTCGATGTACCAATCCAAAGATTAACAGCATCAGGTGCTTGTCCTACTCATTGACATGAATATTGAGTTAAAAAAAAAAAGAATATCAAAGAACGTACCGAATGCTTCTCGGACCCATTGGAGCTCATGTATGTCATTATTTAATTGTTGAAATTCAGTGGTAAATGAACTGTTTTGATGTTGACAATAGACAATGCCATGAAAAGCTTTTTTGCCGTCGATAATGTTCATAAATGCATTGAATGACATTTTTTCTTCGACAGGTGTGACAAAATATTTATGTAATTTAACACAATCTCCATAACCATCGGGAGTTACATCGATTGTGACAGGTGTGTCACCTAACTGTTGACGTAAATATTCAGGATTATTCCATTTTGTTAGAGCAGGCCATTGGTCTAATGCACCTTGAATAATAACCGGTTTATTTCGACTGACATAATCACGATAGAAAACAAGAGGTGATGGCACATTTATACGTGATATATGACTTGGTAAATAAAGTTCACGAGCTTCTTGAGACAGACATTGAAATGGATAGTCATCATCTCGAGAATCCGACATTGTTAGTGATGTGAGTCATATGTGTTATGGATGTATACCTCTATCCTTCTATTTCGATACAGAGGACGCTTTTTTTCGGCGAGAAATAGATTTTATTCGAAAGAGAAAAGAAAATCATGTTGTTTAGTAGTAGGTGCTTTATAAGATCGAGCAGTAAATTGATGGATTTCAGTTGATGGATACAACCATGTTTTTAAATCTTGATGTCGGCCAAGATATTCGAGAACATACGCTGCAGCTTGAATCATCTTTTTGTAACCGAACACATTGATATTTTGAATTGAATCACAAGCTTTATGATAACATGGGTCATAGATAACATCGGGAATGCCACCGAAACCTTGGCCAAGCATATGATCATATCGATTACGTTGTTCTTCTGTTTTCTTGTCATCAGCACCTGAAAATAATCCACCAGCAACGATACCTTCAGCTAGAAACGGACCATAATCACTTCGACCACTGAAATCAGTATAATCCCATGGTAGATTTTGTTTAATAAACCAATCTTTATAAAGATCAGTAAGTCGGTTACTTCCAGTAAGAGCTTGTTCTGGTGTATCGTTTCTAGCTGTACGACCATCATAAATACCAAAAATATAGTTCGGTGAACCAAGCATATCATAATTAAGATTTACTAAATAATCAGAAAGACGTTCACCGGTAACAGTCGAATTCTTTGCTTGTGCAACATGATATTTCGATCCGAGAAGACCAACCTCTTCTGCACCCCACCAACAAAATCGAACACGATATTTATATTTCGGATAAGTCGGTGTTCGAAATAATCGAGCAAGCGCAACGGCCAGTGCAAGATTTGCAGCACTACCACTTCCATTATCATTGATACCAGGTCCAGCTGGTACACTATCACTATGACTACCGACAACAATCGTTTGAGTTGCATCTCCAGTTGGAGTATCTGCACAAACATTTGCTACTGGAATTGTCGTTTCAAAAAGTCGTACAATACTGATGAGCACACTGACACTGCCTGGTGCACGTTCGGCTGCCTCAGCAAGTTTTTGACCAAGTTCAAATGTAAGAAATAATGCTGGTACCGTATTATTTTCAGCGAGAGTACCTGATATAACTGCAGTTCGATTGGGTGTTGTACCATCATTATATATAAGAATGGCTAATGCTTTATATTTAGCTGCGAGCGCACTTTTTTCGACAAAACTACAATCTCCTCGTTTGACTAGCGCAACTCGATTTTGTGGAGATAAGTTTGTTGTTTGCCAATCACTATCTTTGCAACCAACATTTGGAATAACAACAATTTCGACATAGTTATTAAAATTCGTCGATGTTGTATATTCCATCTGATAGAATTCGGCTGTTAATTCACTTTGTGAATATGTATGATTTGTTTGAACGCCATTGATCGACGAAATGAAAATTGGTGCTTGTGCTAAACGTGTTGGTAGAACGGGGAATAGAGTTTTTGTGATCTTGAAATTTGTATTTGCAGTTAAATAATCGTTTATATAATCTATCGTCGAATTGAAACCTGTTGAACCAATCGCACGAGTATCATTATTCGCAGAAGCAATTCGTTGAAATTCATTAAGATAGCTCATGACTTCATCCATATGAATCGATGCAGCCAAATTAATATCAACAGGTGGTTGAAAGAAAAGTTTAGGATTATACAGTGACCTAACATCGTTGTCTGTTTGACTGCGAGATTGTTTATCGATTTCAACCAAGATTGTTATCGAAAGCGAAAGTACAGTAATCAATCCGATGAGTATGACACCACCTAAAATTGGTGCTACAAGATTTTTTAATTGAATCGTTTTCATTTGATTCTTGCAAGTTTGATAGAGATGATGTGCCGTTAGTGACATATTTTTCGTGAATGTAAAATGAAAAACAAATGTAAGCTTATTAATTTGACCTTTCTCTCTTTTTTTCTCTCTATCTCGAAAGACTTAACAAGATAAATATATTGCCTTGTTGAAGAGACGATTTTTATTATTTTAATGAGTAATATCAAGCTGAAGAGATGGACGACAAAAAAAGGTTACACTATCGAAAATTTGGATTAGAAACAATCAATAGAAAAGTTATTAATACGATCGAACTTTTAATCGATGTGATCTTGAATTCGGATAGAGCCATCCTTCGAGATTTTCTTGTTTACCAAGAAATTCTAATGCATAAGCAGCAGCTTGAATCATCTTCTCGTAACCTTGTACATTGATGTTTTGAATTGAATCACAAGCTTTATGATAACATGGATCATGAATAATTTCAGGAATACCTCCTAAACCTTGACCAAGTATTTGATCATATCGATCACGTTGTTCCTTTGTTTTAGTATCATCAGCACCTGAAAACAATCCACCAGCAACGATACCTTCAGCTAGAAACGGACCATAATCACTTCGGCCACTGAAATCAGTATAATCCCATGGTAGATTCTGTTGAATGAACCATTCTTTGTAGAGATCAGTAATTTTATTACTACCAGGTAGAGCTTGAGCTGGAGTATCATTCTTGGCTGTACGACCATCATAAATGCCAAAGAAATAATTCGGTGAGCCAAGCATATCATAATTAAGGTTAATTAAATAGTCAGAGAGCCGTTCACCAACAACAGTAGAAATTTTCGCTTGTGCAACATGATAATCTGATCCGAGAAGACCAACTTCTTCAGCACCCCACCAACAAAATCGAACTCGATATTTATATTTCGGATAAGTCGGCGTTCGAAATAATCGAGCAAGTGCAACAGCCAGTGCAAGATTTGCAGCACTGCCACTTCCATTATCATTGATGCCAGGTCCAGCTGGTACACTATCACTATGACTTCCAATAACAATTGTTTGAGTGACATTACCTGTCGGTGTATCGGCACAGATGTTTCCTACTGGAAAATCTGGCAAGTTTTTAGTATTAATAACTAGTTGTACTCGAGCATTTTTCGATGAATCTTGTGCAGCTGTTGCCAATGCTTGTCCAACAGTAAACGAAAGGAACAAAGCAGGTATGGAATTGTTTTGAGCAAGACTAATTTCAATTGGAGCTACACGATCTGGTGATGCACCATCATTGTATAAAAGAACTGCAGCAGCTTTATATTTTTCTGCAAGAATTGATTTATCACGGAAGAGACATATACCACGTTTGACAAGTACTATTCGACCATGTGGAGATGGTTTTGCATTTTGCCAATCAGCATCTGTACAACCAACATTTGGAATGACCGAGAGTTCAGCATTGGTTCGTTGATTAATTGATGTTGAATATTTTACATGATAGAAATCTGCAACGGAATGATCTGTTGAATAGTTGTAAGTCTTAGTAACACCATCGATTGTTGAACTGAAAATTGGATCACTAACTAGAGCGAAATCACGAACAAAAAAATATTGTCGATTGACTTTATAATTTGTATTTGCAGTTAGATAATTGAAAATAAAATCCAATGTTTTATTGAAGCCAACTGTATTAATTGCACGAGTATTATTCGATGCATTTGCAATACGTTGTAATTCATTGAGATAACTCATGACTTCATCAATACGAATCGATTCAGCTAAAACAGAGCCAAGTGATCGTGACAATGTTTTCGTATTGATGGTCGGTTTAGTTTCAATTGAATCAACCGAATGTATTCTTGTATCGACTTTCACTAGTGTAGCGATGGAAAGACCCAAAATAACAATTCCAACAACACTGACAAGTCCGATAATCGGTACGATAATTTTACTGAATCGTACTATTTTCGATAGATCTCTACTTTGTGGCAACGGATCAAGGACCATTACATTATTCATTTGTAGTTTACTAGTAAAAATGATTTTTACGAATGTGGAAGAGTAGGACCGGCAAAAAAAATAATAGTGTCGATGTTTAACATTTACTCGAATCAAAAGATTAATAAGAAAGTACAAAGTTTGATAATGTCACGTCTTTTCTTTATATTATTACGAAAATAACAACTGCTGTTTTTTTTAATAGTACCAAAAAAAAATGAAAAAAACCTCGAAAAAGAAAAAGTTTTAATCTTCCTTCTCGTCAATTAAATCTGTTCCGTTTTGTGGATAAAGCCAAGCTTTTAAATCTTCTTGTCCAGCTAAATATTCAAGAGCATATGCAGCTGCTTTGACCATCTTTTCATAGCCTTGTACATTGATGTTTTGAATAGTATCACATGGTTGATGATAACATGGATCATGAATTATATCAGGAATACCGCCGAGACCGGGACCAAGTGCTCGATCATATCGATCACGTTCTTCTTGTGTTTTCTTTTCATCAGCTCCTGAAAACAATCCACCAGCAACGATACCTGCAGCTAGAAATGGGCCATAATCACTTCGACCACTGAAATCAGTATAATCCCATGGTAGATTCTGTTGAATGAACCATTCTTTGTAGAGATCAGTAATTTTATTACTACCAGGTAGAGCTTGAGCTGGAGTATCATTCTTGGCTGTACGACCATCATAAATGCCAAAGAAATAATTCGGTGAACCAAGCATATCGTAATTAAGATTTACTAAATAATCAACAAGACGTTCACCTTCTTGAGTTGCTTTCGATGCTTCTTTAACGTGATATTCTGAGCCGAGAAGACCAACTTCTTCTGCACCCCACCAACAAAATCGAACACGATATTTATATTTCGGATAAGTCGGTGTTCGAAATAATCGAGCAAGCGCAACGGCCAGTGCAAGATTTGCAGCACTACCACTTCCATTATCATTGATACCAGGTCCAGCTGGTACACTATCACTATGACTTCCAATAACAATTGTTTGAGTAATATCACCGGTCGGTGTATCGGCACAGATGTTTCCTACAGGTATATCTGATAAGCCTTGTTTAGGTTCGATGGTTAATTGTGCTTGAGCATTTTTCGCTGGATCTTGAACTGCATCAACTAATGCTTGACCAACAGAATATGAAAGAAATAGAGCTGGTACGGTGTTCTCCTCCGAAAGACTAATTGCAATAGGAGAATTACGATCAGTTGCTGTACCATCGTTATAGAATAGAGCTGCAGTAACATTGTATTTGGCAGCAAGTGCACCTTTTTCACGAAAAGTACATACGCCTCGTTTAATAAGAACTATTCGATCTTCTGCAGGCGGATCTGCTGCTAACCAATCTTCATCTGAACAACCGAGATTTGGAATTACTGTAAGTTCGACAAAACTTTGCAGATTAATTTCTGTTGAATATTTAACATAGTAGAATTGAGCAATGGAAAGATTATTTGAGTACGTATAGTTCGTGTGTTCACCTCCAACCGATGAAAGAAGTATCGGATCACTTTCAAGAGCAAAATCATGAACAGGAAAAAATTGATGCATTATTTTATAATTTGTATTTGCAGTAAGATAATTCGTGATATAGTCCAATGTTTGATTGAATCCTGGTGTATTAATTGCACGAGTATTCTTGGCATTCGTAGCAATACGTTGCAGTTCATTCAAATGGCTCATTGCATCTTCAATTCGAGTGGCTTCGATCAGAGATGGATTAGTCGGTTGAGTAGTGGGAATATTAGTTGTTCCCGTATGATCACCGGGTTGTGGGATAGATAGATTGTTCAATTTAGCGACAGTGGCTATATTTAAAGAAAATATGATGATCATAAAAACGATGGCAACAACTAATGAAATGATCAATCGTTGACGAAAATTGAGACTATCGAAGAGTCCAGCATGATCACTAATTGGAACAGATTTTGAATTGCGCATCGTGAGTTCTTTGTACTATTTCTCAACGTAGGTGAGTGTTATAAGTGAATACGTTATGAGATGTGATAGTGCAAAATTCTTGCTAAATATAAAAAATATGATAAGAGGAAAAAAAAGATAGATAAGCCATGATGATCATGTTGTTGGACTATGAGCTCTTTATTTGCTTTTAAAAAAAGTCATAATTTTTCTTTATCAAAAGTTAAAAGTTAGTTCGTTTTTTTTTCTTAATTTCCATCTGGATATAACCATTTTTTCAAATCAGATTTTTGACCTAAATGTTCAAGCAAATATGCTGCTGCTTGCACCATCTTTTCATAAGCAAATTGATTAATATTAGCGACATTATCACATGATTTATGATAGCACGGATCGAGAATAGTACCTGCTAGACCACCATAACCTTTTCCTAATTTGTTTTCATATTCCTGACGTAGTTCATCAGTTTTGGTTTCATCAGCACCAGAAAATAATCCACCAGCAGCAATTCCTTTGGCTAAAAATGGACCATAATCACTTCGACCACTAAAGTCAGTGTAAGTCCACGGTAGATTTTGTTTATCGAACCAACTACGAAATGCTTCCGAAATTAAAATACTGCCATTGATTGCGTTTGGCGGAGTACTGCTTCTTGCTGTACGACCATCGTAAATACCGAAGAAATAATTCGGTGAACCAAGCATATCATAATTAAGATTCACCAGGTAATCAGAAAGAGTTGCGTTTGCAACATGGTAAATCGATCCTGCAAGACCTATTTCTTCGGCACCCCACCAACAAAATCGAACACGATATTTATATGTTTCATAAGTCGTTGTTTGATAGAGACGAGCCAAGTTTGTTGCTAGAACTAATGTAGCTGCTGTTCCACTGCCTATAAAATAATGACAAGATGTTCATATTTATTAATTTTAGTTTCAAAGTAATGCTTACCGTTGTCATTGATTCCTGGACCAGCTGGAACGCTATCACTATGACTTCCAATAACAATCGTTTGAGTTGCATCTCCAGTTGGAGTATCTGCACAAACATTTGTGACATTGAAATGTCCAAAATTCTCGCGTTGAATCTCGACTATCACAGAAGCATTCGAGGTATTAATTGCATTCTTTATTTTTTCTCCAGCAGCATATGACAAATACAGAGCAGGAATTTTGTTGGCTTGACGAAGACGTGTACTGATCGGCGCGAGATTCGATGTTGATTCACCGTTATTGTAGAATAATAGCAGTGATACGTTGTATTCATTAGCAAATTCACCTTTTTCAGAATTGGTACATCCACCTCCCGCTTTGACTAATACTGCTCGTCCTGCTACATTTGCCCAATCGGAACCGTTGCATCCATAATTAGAAACAACAATTAAACTTAATTGCGTACTATTAACTTCTGTCGAATAGATTACATGAGTAAAATCGGCCGTGGCTAGATTTGAACCGTTATTATAAACCAATGGCTCATTAGAAGTACCGTTTACATTCAAAGTCAATGTTGGTTCTCCTTTGATGCTAAAATTTTGTATTGGAACCGATTCTTTAACTAAACTCAGATTAAGATTATTATCATTCAAATAACCATAAATATAGTCAACTGTTTTGTCAAATCCAGTACAGTAAAACCTCTCTATAGTGAACACTAATGGGACCGTCAAAAAAGCGTTC
>ERZ778019.394-NODE-394-length-87877-cov-12.682153_pt1 | contig 87877 bp, 101 predicted proteins | sample MGYA00375749_ERZ778019 | MGnify/ENA primary metagenome ERZ778019 (study PRJEB29350, sample SAMN05389821) | bioreactor metagenome | isolation source: Ammonium sulfate bioreactor | place: South Africa: University of Cape Town | collected 2014-03-17 ... | reverse complement strand
ATTTAAATCGAAAGTAAGACTCATCAATCGAAGTTTTTCCCTTTTTTTTTGTTAATTGAAAGAACTGAATAGATATTTGATCTGTTTGTAATAAAAACAAACGAACAGCAAATCGAAAAAGATCATTTTACCGGACCTAATTTGCTGAATTTCACACTGTACATTCATCTGTTTTGTATTTCTTGTCAACAAATTGTATATCGACTTGATGACTTGCGTGTGCGTGTATTTCGTTCGTTCTTATATGAATAATTTTTGTACGTACGAAAAAAGTATCGTTCGAAATCGAAGGTTCTTTTTTTTTTCATTGATCACTTGACAGAACCTCTATCATACTTGAAGTATAGTTTGTAATAAAATAAACGAGACGTTTCGTTCTTTCGTTCTTAATGATGACATATGCAGATTGCAAACAGGCATTAGTTTATCGAATAGAATTTCATACAGATCGATCTATTCGATTGTGAGTCAATGACGTATTTATATTGTTGATTAATCGATTGATTTTCTAGGTATTCGACGTTTGTTGTCAAATATTCTTGGTGTTTTTTATTGCTCGGATTAGTTATTTGTATTGCACTTGGTTTATCGGCTGTACTCTCAAGAGATTTACCAGATTTCAATGATCCTACCAAAGTAAAAAAGATTTTGATAGTAGTAAAAAAGAAAAGAACTTTTTTATTTCAAGGGATTTGTTCCGCGTGGTAAAAACACGTTGACATCTCGTTTATTTGTTCTTGAACGTGTCAAAAAAGAACTTGATCGTCAATTAACATTAGCAAAATCATCGAATCTCTTGACAACAACGATTTCACCAGCTTATGATGATGAAAACGAAGAAAATGTCGATGATGATGAGGAGGAGGATACCGATGATTTTGATGTCAATTTTCTCGAAGATTTAAAAGCCGATCCAGATAAATGTGCATTTCAATCAGTAAATCAACAGAAATGTTTAACAAATATCGATGTTTATCGATTGTTATACAATCAAAGTGATCTATTAAAACTTTCGAAAGCAATCGAAAATCAAATTCATCCATCAAATGAAGCGATTTGTACATCGATTGATTTAAGTTCGTTTAGTTTTTAAACAAACAAATAAATTTCATTTTTGCCTTCTTTTCTAAAGATCGTCATTATGAAGTCTATTTCGAATCGAGTAATAAATCATCTCGAAATCTGTTAACAATCGAAAATCTTCATTCACTTTGTAAGAAACAAAATAAATTAATTGAACTATTCGAATTGAATTCGACATGTCATTATACATTACCACAAATGATTTCCTACTTTTCGAATAAATCTCATTGTGAAGATTTAAATTCGAATGATATTCAACGATTTATCGAACGTATTCAACGTTGTCATCAAATCTACGAAACGGGTCTCGTACGTTTAGCGGGATTGAAACGTTATCGTGACAAACCATTGGAATTATTCGAATATGATTCGTGTTTTCGATATAATCTAACATTTTTAACATTAGAATATTTATTAGATAAGAATTTTCTATTGACAAATGAAACATTTTACACAGCTATGTGGTTTTTAAAACCAAAACAACCGAAAAAATTGTTAAATGGGAAAGAACTTCATACGGCTAATTCGGCGTATGATTTATTCATTCAACATTTCTATCAAAATCCGAAATTTGACGATGGTTGGACACGTATAACTGCTCTCAATTTTCTCGATATTCGAATATCAACAGCTATGAAACAGATTCGTGCCGATATGTTTTTCGTTATACTCGCTATTTCATTAATTGTCGGCGTAAGAGTTAAACAAATAAAAAACAAACGAAATATTTCTTTCTTTTTGTTTTCGTAGGTAACAATGATCTATCTGCGTTCTATAAGTGTCGCATTAATTACCAATGTTTGCGTCATACTCTCATTTGCATGTGCGTATTTTTCGTATAAAATTGCGTTCGGTATTGATCTGTTTCCGTATATAAATCTCATGGCCACATTTATTCTAATTGGCATATCTTGTGACAATGTTTTCGTTATATTTGATGCGTGGTATTCAGAAAAATTAGATATTTATAATCAAGCACGTTTACAAAAGCATCCCATTGAATTCTATAGTAAATTAACCAAAGAACAAGAACAACAATATCGTCGTGATTGTGATTATACGATGTCAGTTGTTCGAAAGAAATTAACATCAACTGATGAGAATACGGAAACGAAGCCGATGAATCCTAATGAAAATATTGTTGTTGATGATGATAATGAAGAATATTTTGATCGTATTAAAAATCCGGATTTAATTCGTTTGATGAAAGTTAATGATGAACAAATGATTCAAATGATGGGCGGCTTGCTGAGACATGCAGCAGCGAGTGTTTTCGTCACAAGTTTTACGACATCAGCAGCATTCTTTACTAATATGATAACACGAATTGCTTATGTACAATTATTTGGTTTATTTATGGTAATTCGACGTTGTTTTGACGAATTTATCTTAAGAATTTTCGTTTTGTTTTTTCAGGGACTTTGTATTCTATTTAATTTCTTAATGAATATAACCATGATTGTTTCATTTGTAATTGTTTATGAGAAAATCTGCGAACCATTATCAGCACGTTTGGGTATTTTCAATCATTTGCCGTCAATATTCGATAAAATTCTTTCGACATTAACCGGACTTAGTCATGCTATATTCGCTGTTTATATTCCACGTTTAATTATTAAATTACGTTGTATTTTAATTATGATTTTCTTCATATTTGGTATTATTGGTTTGATTATTGTTTTCTATCATCCGAAATTATCACCACCGAAATCTCGTCGATATCAATTCTTTCAACTGACACATCCATTCGAACGATTCGAATATGAAATGCGTGATCAATTTTTATCGTATATCAATGAAGATAAAGATAATGTAACCAATCCATTGTTAATATTTATATTTGGTGTTGAAAATACAGATTTAGTTCATCCATTTTATCCTGAAGACGCAAAAATTAATCAAAATAAACAAAATCTTATTTATAATACGAAAATTGATTTCTATGATCCGAAAATCTTACGTTGGTTTAATTCATTTCTCAAAGATTTAAAACAAAATTCGTTGTTCGTGAATGTCGATCAAACATACGAACAATGGTTAACAATTGGCAAACTGATACGTGGTTTTACAAGGAAAACAGCGAAATTTTCATCGAAAGAAAATGATAATGAATTTTACGTGCCACGAACACGAAATGAAACAATCATTGGCATGGAAGGTCTTTTCAATTTGTTCAAAGGTTCAAATCGACTCTCATCAGCTAATGATAATTCGCGGAATAGTCAAAATTTTCGCATTGGTTTCTTGCCCGATGCTAAAACACAACGAATTCATGCATTTCTATTTACTGTTAATATGAATGTTACATTTAATTCCTATTCTGTACAAGATGAATATTATCATAAACTGCAAACATATTTCGAAAAACGTTTAGAACATTTGAAATTAACCGAAGGACCTAACGGACATGTTTATCAACAAGTTAAACATGGGTAAAACTTCTTTTTCTCGTTTTGTTTCTTTTTTGCAAAATTTTGTTATATTTAGTTGGTTTGTTTCACCACAATTTTTATTCTATGATCTGATGCGTGAAGTCATTCGTGGAACGTATACATCACTGATATTCTCAATGTTATTTGCACTTGTCGTTCTTCTTCTCACATCGGGCAATGTTTTAATAACAATCTATGCTATGCTAACAATCACATTTATTATTGCTGACACAGTTGCAATATTTGTTCTTTGCGGATGGGAATTGAATATTTTAGAAACAATTATTATTATAATGAGTGTTGGATTGAGCGTGGATTTTAGTAAGAACGAAGATTTGAGAGAAAAGAAAAGATTTTTCTATTGATTGAATGAATTTTAGCGGTACATTATGGTGTTGCGTACATAAAAGCTGATTGGAAAAAAAATGAAAATGATATTCAAAATCATTCGAATGCATTGAAATTAGTTGATAATAATGGTAAAACAGCTCATGCAAAACAAACGTTTTTACAACGTTGGAAAAAACGACATCAACAAGGAAGTATTCAACGTTGTCGTCGAATAAAAACGAGTCTGATGCGTGTTGGTTCGGCGGTATTCATAGCTGGTTTTACTTCGTTTCTTGCTGGTCTATCGATGGCACCGAGTAAACTAACATCATTCTCACAAATGGGCTTCTTCTTAATGTTAATTATGTTTATCAGTTGGCTATTTGCCACATGGTTTTTCTTGCCTTTACTTTCGTTTATTGGACCGATTGATAAATTCGGTGATATACCGTAAGAAAACGACAAGAGAAAAAGATTAAGATCGATTCGATTGTTTAGATTTGGTAAATTATGTCGATGTGGTAAATCTGTTGTTACTCAAACGATTCCAATTAATGAGAACGAAGAAAATCTTCATCATGAACAAGCTGTTTAAAAGAAAACGCAAAATCCTTCGTATCCTGTTGCTATTGTTGTAGAAAATGCCATTTGTCTTTCGATTTGAAAAACAAAACAAAAAGAAGAACATGTAATAATTCCTTGCATCTGAATATCAAAACTTCCTCTAAACAAACCCAATTTAATCAGGTGCTGGAATTCAATTGAATTCTCTCTCTAGATAAATCAGATATTCGTCGCATGTATGTTTTCTTGAACCACTCAATTTTTTTTCATGAGAATAATCATCTTTCTGCCTGTCTCTCTCTCTCTCTTTCGTTTTATCTGTATTGTATAAATCTATTTATTTGAGCAACAATCTTTTCTAATTTCAGTTGTGTTTTAGTCTTCCGTTTTGTTTTTAAAATTCAAAAAACAAAATAAATCTACACTGAATTTTTGTTCTTGTCATCATCATCATCATTATCATCATCTAGTTAAGATAAAATAATAAAATTTTTCAATAACTAGCGTCATCTAGTTTCAATCAATGGAAGTAAATAAAATCCGTAGTAATCATTTACAGAAAAGAAAGAAATCTGTGTTAACTCTATTAGCAGAAGTCATTTTTTTTCTAGTTAAAATCGAAATAAATGCGAATTAATCGATAGTAGCGCATAATTTAAACTCGAAGGTTAAAGAAAAGAGAAATTCAATTGTCATTGGTCGACATCTTTCTATATAACCAATAAAATTCACAAATCAGCTAACTATTTCTCCTGTTAAATTCATCATGAATGTACGTTGTTGTTTGTTAATTTCAATGTCTATTCGATCTATTTTCATTTTTCATAGACTGTTCTATCATTAGATTATTTTCCTGCGAACAATTCATAGAAAACGAAACAAATTTAATGAGAATTTACATTTAAAAATTCAATGAATGTCATCGTCAAGAACAAATACAAATGAGAAATCTCATTCATCTCGTCGTCAACAATCATTAATCGAATCGATTTCATCGGATTCATCTCGATCATCACCAGAAACAAACGGCAATCATTCGAGTAAATCCCATCGATCATCAACGAAAAAAAAACACAAACACGATCGAAAACATTCACCCGAACGAAAATCACGCAAACATCGATCACCATCAAATGACAACAATCATCATTACAAGTAAACTCAATCATTTTATATCGATTTTTCTTTGTAAATTAAGTTCATTCTCAGTCGAGCATCGCAACGATCAAAAGGTGAAACATCACGAAGTTCTCGTTATCTAACACACGAAACATCAAATAATGACAAGTCTCACAAACGTAAAAGTTATCATCATTCCGATGGTAATGATTACTCGCCGAAACGTTATCGTCGTTCAAGTCCTCCTCAATCATCTGCATATTCGTCGAAATCCTATCATCGACGATCATCGAAATATCATCGACGATCTTCGTCAGGCTCGAGTCGTTCGAGTGAACATACGATTCACACTGAACTCGAACAGAAACCAACCAAAGGAACTACTCTCGGATCAGAATTAGATAAAATTCGACCGAAAATTACCAAAACAAAAACAGTTACAACTAACGAACAAATAACTAATGACGTAGGAAAATTGAGATTGACTTTTCGTACATCGTCCTTTGTTTTATTTCAGACGAATGCAAAACTCAACGAAGCTCGTCGTTCGAATGTAAATCTTCCATCGACTGGTCAAACGCATTTGACTCGTTCGTTGCCGATGCCGCCTGATTATAAATCGAATTCTCTTTCTCCATCAAGTCCAACATCTCCTGACAAACCCATACGAAGACCCATGTAAAAAACAATAACAAACAAAATGATTTCATTTTCTTGTTTTTCTTTTTTTTTTGTTAAAAAAGTATTCTTCAACATCGTGAAGATAATCTTAAGAGTCAATGGGGCGAACGAACTGTTGAAGTCTATGAAATTCTCACGAAAATCGGCGAAGGAACTTACGGCGAAGTTTTCAAAGCACGAGAAAAAGACACCGGTTTGTTGTTTGTCAACGAATTTCGATTGTGTTTTCATTGTTTTTTCTTTTCTCAGGTGATTTATGTGCATTGAAAAAAGTTCGATTAGAAAACGAACGCGAAGGCTTTCCAATAACCGCCATTCGCGAAATCCAAATTCTGCGTCAATTAAAACATTTGAATATCGTCAATTTGAAAGAAATCATCATGGATGCACGAGAAATCAATGAAATTAAAAACGACACCGCATTTTATCTTGTTTTCGAGTATTGTGATCACGATCTATTCGGTTTACTCGATTCCGGTTTAATTCAATTGAATATCGAACATATTCAATCGTTTATCTATCAACTAATGTCAGGCTTAGCATTTTGTCACGAGAAAAACTTTCTTCATCGAGATATTAAATGTTCAAATATTCTGTTGAATAACAGTGGCAAAATCAAATTAGCTGATTTCGGTCTCGCACGATTGTACAATGCTGAAGATAAAGAACGACCGTACACGAATAAAGTGATTACATTGTGGTATCGACCACCGGAATTGTTGCTCGGTGAAGAACGATACGGACCGTCGATTGACATTTGGAGCTGCGGGTAAGATGACATATATTGTTTGAATGAAATGGAATTGAATTGTTTTGAATTAGATGTATTTTCGGAGAATTATTTACACGTCGACCGTTATTTCAAGGCCAACGTGAAGATGAACAATTGGAAGTTATCTCACGTTTATGTGGCTCACCGACGCCGGCTGTTTGGCCTGATGTTATTCATCTACCACTGTTTGCAACTTTGAAACAAAAGAAAACTCATCGACGACGTTTGAGAGAAGAATACAATTAGTAAACATTCAAATTCTCGTTGTTTTCTTAAATACGTTTTTTTTTAAATTTTCGTTTTAGTATTACTGAACCAGCTTTAGATCTCTTCGATCGTATGTTAGAATTAGATCCTTCGAAACGAATCAGTGCTCACGAAGCACTGCAATCAAATTGGCTCAAAGATATTACCAATGAAACCATCAAACCAATACAGTAGAAACCAAACGAATTTCTATTCGATTTTAATAGAAAAATCAAATGTTTAGACTATCGATTGCTCAAGATTGCCATGAAATGTGGAGTAAAGAACACAAACGACTATCACGTCGTGGTTGGACTGAAGATCAAATTCAGGCACATTTTAAAGACCGCGAAATCATCGAATATCAACGTTATAATCAATGCAATGGTTCGCAGAATTAGTTTTCAATAACCAAAGGATTTAGTTTTGCATATTTTAGATATGCAAATGGATGAAAGTCCAGATGAACTATTGTTTAATACACAAAAGTAAACTTATGTTTGTAGAATTTTCTTAGAAAACATCAACTATCAATCGAACAATTCAATACATTGGATCGATTTCCAAAACTTGATTGTCTATTTATTAAAATAATCCAGTTGTTTCTTGCATTTGTTAATAAGAAAAATCATCGATCGTTATTATCTCGACAAGATCCATGGCCGTTTATTTGTCAATTTCAATAAAAAAAGAACGAAACAAGAGAAAAATATATTGATGAGAAATTGTGTATGTTTGTGTTCTTATGTTTCTCTGTCTTTGTTTTCTTTTTCTTTTGGTTGTTTTTTCTGTGTTTTTCCTTTCGATTTGTTTTTTTTTCAAATAGCTTCCAATATTGAACGAATCAGATCATCACACAAATGACAATCCATTTCTTCTATCAAAACCAAATCGAGTTTTTGAAAAAATGATTAAGAAAGAAAAGATTTTGAGGCTTGTAAATGAAACGATTATAGTGAAAATTTTCCACAGACAACGATCTAAAGACTTTTTTTTGAATAAATGTAGCCATAGGTGTGATGATCTGTTTCAGTCCGATATTGTATACCGATAGGTTTGCATTTTCAGGTTGAAAACTTGTGATAATTCTATTCGTTTACAATCGGAAGAGGAAAGGCATTTTCAAACAAAAAATTCTTTGACAAACATATTTCTCTCGATCAAAATCCGTTCGTTTCCGAGACAGATCTGTCTTTTTCTCAAATACTTCTAGTGACATCTATCAACTATCTTTTCTCTCTCTTTCTATCTTTAGAATGATGATCATCAGCACGACCGATCTACATTCATCATTTCTGGCATATGAATCGAAAAACTCGTTCAAAACAAAAAACATTCTGTAATAATTTTGTTTTCTCTCTTTTTTGTTTTGTAAAGAATTAAGATAGAAAAGTAAACACAAATGAAAAATAATCGTTCAGATATTCAACAAAATTCGTTTTCTGTCAAATCGTTTTTGTTTGTCTATATTCTTGAATGAATTTCGTGCGAAATAATCGCAAACAAAACAAAAAAAGAAGAAGTACACACACACGCACACGCACACGCACACGCAGACAGATATGACCCAAAACCGGCACACAAGATGAAATATACAACAACATCAAGAAATAGGAATAATATGAACAACAAGAACAACAACAGCAAAGTAAACAGAGTTCTCAAGACTTTTGTTTTGTTTGTCTGATTCGATGAACGAAAAGAAAGAAAGAGAGAGAGAGCAAAAAAAACACGAAGAGAAAAAGTGTGCTCGATTTTCAGTTTTGAAAATGACGGAAATATCTAAGAAAAATTATTCTTGTTCCTCTTCTTCGTCTTCATCGCCACTTTCATCGGCGCCACTATCAGCCGATGCACCAGCAGCCGCTTTTCGAGAATTCGATTTGCCAGCTGAAGCTTTCGAATCGCCTAAAAATATTCAATACTCCCATTGAATTCGATCTTTTTTTTACTCAAATACCTTCATCTTCTTCTCCATTTTCACCATCGTCATCGTCGTCATAATCCTCATCTGAACCATCATCTTCATCATAATCGCCACCTTCGCCTCCAGCTTCCTACAGAACAAGAACAGACAAAAAAAAGATAGTATTATGGTTTTTTCCTCCTATGAGTTCATTTTGAACATACATCATCGTCTTCATCTTCTTCGTCATGATAATCTCCGTTTTTATGATTTGATGAATCATCATCAACAACTGCTGCTGCTGGAGCTTCACCATTTGTGCCATTTGTTGCTTTTAAAGCTTTCAATTTAGTTGGACTAACATCATCGAGTTCAGCTTCACGTTTTGTGCCTAAAATCGAGAGTTTGATTGTTGTTCGTAAAACTAAGATTTCGTTTCGTACCCTTGGTGGCAGTAGCTGTCGGCGAAGATAATACATCGGTTGAATCGGCCATTGATCGAGTTTAGTTGGTTGATAGAAACACAGTTAGAATGAATGCGAGAGAAAAATAGATGGAAGAAAAGGAGGAATCAAATCAACAGAGGTCTAAAACACAGAAAGAGAGAAAATATGACAAGCAGCTATTTCTTTCTACTTCTTCTTCTTATTCTTTCTCTCGGTTGTTTCTCTTCTTCGTTGCTTTGGTTTGTCTAGTTTGCAGCGATTGCCGAGCAATATGTGTGCGTACGTCGTCGTCCTGTTCACTGCTTTTATATAGCGCTATGTGTATGTGTCCTTTCACTGCTGCCGCTCTTTGGCATATATATAGACATAGCTATATAGAACATAATGAGAAAGAAAAAAGGAGAAAGAGCGAGCGAGCAACGAAGAAGTTTGCTCTCTCTCTTTCGCTTCATCATCATCATCATCATATTTTTTTCCTACCAATTCATCTTTCTTTTGCATTGGTCGACAACGACGACGGCGCCGCGCACCATACCGCCGTAAGAAGAGGACATCGCATATGCGTGTACACACAACGCGCCATTCTCTATAAACCGAAACAATGAATTCTTTCTGTGTGCATTAGAAAAAGAAGAGAAGAAGAGAAAACGACTTTATCGACGAGGGCACGACTACTACACTATGCTGACAATTCAATAGCGACTAGGCAAGCGAATAAACTTGATGTTGTTTTCCTCAGCTCATATCTCGTTAGAGAAAGAAGAAAGGAAAAAGAAATGAAAAAAGATAAAGTTGCCTGCCAACGTTCTCTCTCATCAGTAAAACAGAGGAGACAGAGAAAAGAATCTTATTTTACTTATTACATTATCTATCTTAACTAAAGAAAGACACTTGCAAGAACAAACTACTGCTGTAGATCATGGACATAAAAATAGCACATCATTAATTTTAATGAAGTATTTCAATCTAAATGTTCACAAGAAATTTTTGTGTGCATAGAGATATTCGTTTGTTCTCTTGCTTTTAATTTAATAAATGCAATGTCATATTATACAACGAGAAGGATTTTTTTTTAAAATATAATATTTGACTTTTCTTTCCTGTTGATATATGTGTCTGTTGAACGAGTATTGTACAATGTCAAACACGATTCAATATTGATAATATATGCTTGTCTCTTTAAAATATTTACTTTTCAGTCGTTTTTGATAACAATCACACACACACGCACAATATAGAACTAATTAGTTTATGAGATCATTCGTACGAATCAATTTCAAGCATAAACAAGTTGAGGATAAATTGATCCTATCCAAAAAATGAACAAAAGAACATAACAATCGATTAGTAATACTAGATTCACTCTGACACATGTCAAATATTAACCAATAGGATATATTAGAGAGACTTATTCATTGATCGTTTTTTCTCTCGTATTGTCATGTTGTTCTTTTCTCTACATGTCGGGAAGAATAATCGTGATTCACGTAGACATATGCCATTCTAAGTTTATTTGTGGATAAAAAAGCTAGATAAACGCAATAGTAATCCTCTAATATCGTATATATGCATATTTAGCTGTTGAATAGAGTGCAAATAACAGATTTCTCGTGTTTTTTCTTCTTCTTCTTCTTTTGAAGTGAATGGAACATCTAGGTATTGAATAGAAAAGAAATAATAAATAATAGACTGATGGTGCACTTACAAAGGAGTTTAAAATAACTTGACGATAAAAATAATGTTGTCTTACAACAAGGCAATATGCATTAAAGATTTACACAGATTTTTAACGAATTTATTATGATGAATGATTTGAGATTGTCTTATATATATTCACACAAAAGAACTTGAGTTATGAATATCTATTTGAATTTCTTGAGTCGCGCAAATAATTCGAGAATAATGACGACGATGAAGTTGTATTATTTAGTTGTCTATTGACTGAAAATCTCGTTTGATTAGCTGTTGTTCTTGGAGGAACATGTAAAGTGGTGTAAAGATTGGTGAATAGTGATGTTAATAATGATGGACCTTGATTTTGAATAACATTAACTATCTTTTTTCCAACATTTGGATCGAGCATTTCTTTGAGACCTGTCGACATGATTTGACCAAGAATGGCACCAATACGATCTAGTGGAAGAATTGAAAGGACTATCTGTGTTGCTGTTAGATCATCATTGGACTGTTGTTGCTTCGATGGTAATTGACGACGAAAACGTCCTGGCCAATAACGACCATAGTAAACAAATGGTTTGACCATAGCTGTTTGAGTTGAATTCTCTAGTGTATCTATTAGACAATTGATTTGGAAAATAAAACAGACTCAAACAATCTCCTAACCTGTTTCATTTAATACTTGACAGTGAACATATGCAACGGAAAAAAGTATTATTCCAATGATCAATTGAGTAGATTTTACCATTGTGTTGATGCTGTCGTTTAACAAAAAAGAAGAAGAAGAAGAAGAAGACTGAAAATGAAATTGTCTTCGATTCGTTGATATTTATAGGTCGATTGACAATCAGTTTCTTTCATAAGTAAATATGTACGAAGAAATCAGATAATTATATCAATGTATTGACTCAATAGATGTAATTTGTACAGTTCTTTTATCATCGAAAATCAGTATTTACAACCGTTAAAAGATGAATTGTATTTTTTTCTATCGTTCTTAGATATTACATAGTAAAACAAAAACTGTTGCTGTTGTTATTGTTCGTGAATTTTTCTTTTTCTTTCTTCTCGTAAAATGGTTGCTATTGGGGAGAACATAAGGTAAAGTAAGAGAAGAAAAAGAAGCAATAACATATCGAGAGAAATTTAACCAGTAAAAACTTCTTTATTTTTCTGATTGAACGATTGCAATGGCAAGTAAACGTCGAAGTAAAAATCGATTCAATAAATAAAAATTTCAATTGCAAAATGTTCTTTTTACTCCTTCTAGTTCCAACAACTACTAATATAAATTACAGTTCAGCTTTAATGAGTAGTGCCATACAAGATCATCGTGCGCGTACTCTTGACTTGAGTATGCCCGGTCGTGTTTTTACGCATAATATGATTCAATCACGGCCAATAGTAAAACGTCAAATTCAACCAGTGATCGATACAGGTTTGAAAAAGAAAACCGAAGCAAAATCTATGCCAAATCCACCTGTTGAAAAACCTGTCGAAAATGTTGAACAAGAATATGTTCTCGAAGAATCTCGAACCGGTGTTCCATCTCATCGACCACGTGTCACATTAGCTGAACGTATTGGACTAATTCAAATGACAAACAATGATAATAATAGCGGACATTTAACTGAAGAAGCATGGAATGCAATCAAACAACGTTCAAACGAACGTGAAGATTCCAATTGTCCATGTGCGATTTGTCAAGAAGATTTCGGTCTTGGTCAACAAGTTCTTCTCTCATGTTCGCATGTTTTTCATCGAGCTTGTTTAACAACATTCGAAAAATATGTTTCACACAATCACAACGGTTCAGATCATCGTACATGTCCGATCTGTCGTCGAACACAATATGAAAAACGTATTATCTACGAAGGCGCAAAAATTCATCGCGCCAAATGTGCAGCTCGTATTCAAGCGGCATGGCGTGGTTATATTGTTCGACAATGGTATAAATCCTTTCGTCTTGATATGTCAAATATTCCTCACGATACGAAATTACGTCGAAAATTCTATCAAGAAAAATTATCACAAATCACCGATCGAATTATTGCCTCGTGTGATTTCGATTTCAATGATTTGTTCAATGAAATCGATCGAACTGTTCAACAAGCTCGTGCAATTCGACAGGCATTCGATGCTCGAATACGTACGATTGACGATGACGAATGGTTAGAAATCAAACAACGTGCTAAACAACGAAATGAACTCGAATGTTCAATCTGTAAATGTTCATTACAACCGATAATTATAACTCAATCGAATCCTATTAAACCGCCGATTCAAATAAAGAAAAATAAACTCGAAAAATTATTTCCACAATTGAAATCTATCGAACAGAACAAGTCAACTGTTAAACAGCAAGAACAAATTGTGAGACGACCATTGATATTACTCAGTTGTACGCATGTTTTTCATGCAACTTGTTTGCAAATGTTTGAAGAATATTGTTGTGAGCCAACGCCGACATGTCCATTTTGTCGAACTGTTTATCAGAAAAATGCATTCGAATTTTGAATATTTTATGCAACACAACCAATACTAAACTTGTGCTATGAAAAACTTCTTTTTTCTTTTTCTTTTTTGTTAATTGATATCGTATGGTTTCAGTTGCGAACTAAATAAAAATCGAGAACATATAACTTGATATTCATGTGCTGGTAGGAGTTAATAGACAAACATTATTAATTCAATTTACACATTTAGTGAGTTTTTTTGTGTTTTGTGTTTTTCATTGAAGTTAAAGATGATCTTTTCCTATCTCAAATTAATTATTGTCTTCGGTCATCTATTAAATGATGCACAAACACAATCAGAACCTATGCGATCACCAGCTGCTACATCAATCGATATAATTGTTACACGTAGTAGTAGTACGCCATGTGGCGATCAAATGATGTTGAATATTCAAGATCCAAATACAGGAATTGTTAATCAATATCCAGCAACACAAGTTGGTTCATGTTTAAGTCCACATTGGCATGTATCAATACCGAATGGATTGAATACCAATACGGCATATAAATGTTGGCCATCGAGAGATACAGATAATTCGCAAGCCGTAGCTACGCTTCCCAATGGTCAAGCAGCTTATAATAAATGCGGTGCTCAAGTATATATAGACAGAGAGAAATTTTAATATATATATATATACGTTTTTTTCTCTTGTCTTTTGAAAGGATTTTCAACGGCCTCAATCGTTGACGGTTGTTTCTTGGGGAGATTTACAAGGCAATGGTTTGCCATCATCGTCTTCAAGTAATATGTACATGCTATATTCATCGTATCCAGTTACAAATTGTGACGGTGTTATATTTCCTGTTTGGATACGTCTTCCATTGAATTATAACAATCAAAAACGTTGTTCAACCATTCTTATGTATGAAGCTAATTGTTATTTTGATAAATCACGTTGTAATAAAGGTTATGAATATAATGTCGACGAACAATTAAATCGAATAGATTCAACAACATCAAATAACTGTTACATAGCGATCTTATTCGGTTCATTGGAAGGAGAAAATATCGATTCATGTTCGATTGATAATTATTTACAAGCCACAAACGAAGTAGTCAATAGTCAAGCAAGTTCATTGCCAGTCAATGCTGATCCAAGTCAAAATATTCTCTTTGGCATTGGTCATGGCGCAACAATTGTCTTTCAAGCTCTACCTGTCATGTATCATTGGGCATGGCAATGTGTTATCATAAATCCAATTTATAATGATAACAATGGACAACAAACACTCGATCGAATGCAGAACTTTCTTCGACAACCTCATGCACATGCAAAAAATACGAATTGTGTCATTACAGCACCAACAATGGACCCATCGACGCAACAATATACTCGACCGTTAGCTGATATGCTGACGAATCTATCGCCCTATGTTGATGTTCGTTTTATAAAACCAACGAATACATATTATGCAATGCGACCTATCATGGCTGCATATGATATGAATATGAGTTTTCAAAAATTAGCGTACGAAATTCACTTTCTACTTTTTTTTTCTAATCTTTTTCTTTGGTTTTTCTTTAGTGAAAATAATAAGAAAAATCAAATGTGTTCAGTACAGGACAGTGGAAATATTCAACGACAAATATGAAGTACATACATATTGAAATACGAAATATCATGGACAAACTTTCTTTTTGTTTTGTCAGTTAATTTTATTTTGAAATAAACGAAAACGGAAAGTGTTCTATTTGTCTTTGCTTTGTTTTTATTAAAAATAAATTCGAAATTGATTGAAACATTTCGATGTCGATATGTTTTTCATTGAGTTATAAATGAAAACCATCTGTTGTTCTGATATATTGAAAGAGATAACAAGAATCATTTCAATCCGATTTTCGAAGACAAATATATCGAACATATGCGTAAGTCATTTTAATTAATAATAAAACTAATTAATTAATTATGAATATTTTAGATAATAATAATTATTATCATTGTTTTATTCTTCTGCTGTTCATAGTTGTAACTCATTCGCAAGATTCACCAACAAATGATATCAACGATGAAAAACGTGAAGAAAATTTCGATCAAACCACAGTTAATATCGAACAAGATGTTGCTGGCGTGTCCAATATACATTTACATTTAACTGTTCCTCGATATTATTCTCCGTATGAAGAAGTTCCATTTTTATATTTTATTAATTCAACAATAACAACTTATGTCGACCAAGAAAAATATTATTTTAATTTACATATGGGTAGTACACCGTTTACACCAACGTATGGTTTACTTCTATCGAATTTATCGAGTGGTTCATATACATTTCAAATCGGTCGTGCTTTTAATCGAACTTGGTTTGCTTTTGCGTTGAATTCTATTGATATTTCGATGTGATTATTTTAGGGTAGCCGATGCTGTTCGTTTAGCGGATAATTCAACAGTTAATCAAACTATTGATGTACGATATTTATTTGGTTTTCAATATAAAATATTTGATTCTATATTTTGAAATAGGTATCTAGTACTTATACGACGACATCGTACGAAATTAATGTTGAAGTTTGGAGCGATTTCTATGGTGAAATATTTTCTCAATCATCGAATCGTATATTTCTTCTTCGTGCTCATTATCGAACCATTGATTGCGATCAAAAACGTCGTGTATGGATGTATCTTCCACCGGATTATGAAACAGCGATTAACAAACGTTATCCCGTTGTTTACACATATTGGGGTCAATTAATGTTCAATATTCATGATGATTCAAGCGAATGGAATTTAGATCGATTATTAACTGATGCATTCTATAATAGTTCTTCATGTGATGTATTTAAATGGGGTTTAATTGTTGTTGCTATTGAAGCTCTATCAACGAAATTAGCATCGAATATGGAATATATTGTTAGTCCTGAAGTTGAAGGTTGTCGTTCGGCAAATCTAATTCGAACGATATCAGGCTCGTTTAAACGACATATACATGAACATTTTCGAACGATAAATCAATGGAATTATACGACTTTAATTGGTTTTAGCACAGCTGGTGGTTTAGTATTCGATCAACTGACAAAATATTATTCTTTATTCGGTCGAATTGTGATTCTCAGTTGGATTTTAGATGAAGATTGTTGCGAATCAGAAGTTGAAATCAGTGATGCTCTGGCAACAACACGTTTATTTCGTCATCGAAATGTTCTCAAACCAACTTATTTCTATCCGAAAATCTTCTTCACATGGACAGCCTACGAAGAACCAGCTGAAATCACACGTGCAAGAGATACAGCTAAAGGTTTACGACATCGTGGCTTACCGATCTCATTTATTTATGTCGATCCCATTAATACAACGAATACAACAGCTCAATTCTATGGCGCACAAGTTATGAAAGCGATTTGTTGGGCGTTTAATAATCAAACTGCAGAATCATATTCAGATATCGCACCCTGGTGGGACGAACAAGATTTAACAGAAAATCAAACAATATTATCGCCCATGCAGACAAACAAAAAATGAAAAGGATAGGAAACTAGAAAATCTATTCGTTTTTTGTTTCTTTTTCTTGCTGATCACTTGCGTAATAAACACATTCTATTTCGATTTAAGTTTTCGAATAATTTCAATCGCTTTATCCAATGTTTCATCTTTCTACAACACAAAGAAATATAATAAAAATCAATTCTCTGAATTCCAACAACGAAAAATTACTTTAGCAAAACACAATCGAATATAATTCTCAGCTAAATAACGATGATCAGCTGTGTAAAAACCAGTTACAGGAATAGTTGCCAATTGCTATTAATTTACGAAGAGAGAAATTTTTGTTTTTTCTTATTTTTATTCAAATGAAAATACTCAATTACTTTTTCTTTGGTTAAATATCGAACAAATTTAAAATCTTTCATATCTTCAGCATCGGATTGAAATCGATCTCCAGCAAGTTGGCTGTAATTCGCAAGAATAAAATATCCACCATCGGGTACAACTGGTTTCATTCCGCATTCTTTCAAAACTTGAACAATCTTTTCTCGTTTCTCGATGAATTCATTTGAAATCGAATTAAAATAACATTCCGGCGTATTCAAACGTTGAAATTCATATTCAAAACAACGCGCAACAACTTCTTGTGATAATGTTGGACATGTATAGACACAATTCTATTCGACCAAGAAATTAGTCTATCTCGCTAAAAGGAAATTTTACTTGATGAGAAATTTGACACGGAATCATCAGATGTTGCGGACCAATTGTCCAACCTAATTTCAAACCTGTTGAAGAAAATGTTTTGCCAGCACTGCCAATTGTTAATGTTCGTTCCCACATGTTCGGTAACGTTGCCATTCGAATATGTTTCTTATTTTGATCGTATACAATCCATTCGTAGACTTCATCGGATATACAAATAACATTATGTTTGATACATAAACTTGCGATATGTTCGAGTTCTTCACGTGTGAAAACCTATTCAAAGAATTGATTTTTCTTTTTCAAAAAAGATTTTTCTACTTTGCCAATGGGATTATTCGGTGTATTAACAATGATGAGACGTGTACGAGAATTGAACAACGATTCGAGTTCGTTCTTATCAAGAACCCAATCTGCACTCGATGATATTTCAGCTTGTTCGGATTCAGCCGACTAATATTTAGAAAAAAAATTATTTGAACACAAAAAAGAAAACAATTCATCATACTGGTTTAAGTGCTATGCATCTTGGAATACCACCAGCTGAACGAACCATTGGTTCATAACAATCAAAGAATGGTTCTATTAGAATGACCTAGGTAAGATTGTTTGAGATAGTGAATAAGATAACGATAGAAGAAATAAAATTACTTCGTCACCATGATTAACAAAACCGTGAATGGAGTTGAAAAGCGATGGGTAAGCTCCACCGGTAATTAAAATTTCATTTAATGCATCAATTTTTCGATTGAAAAATGGCGAATAAACAGCGGCTATAGCCTCAACTAATTTTCGATGTCCCTATTTATACATAAATAAAAATCACAAATATATATTCCATTGAGAGAGAGCAAAAACACTTACAAATCCACGTGTATATTGATGCAAAAGAATATTGTGATCATTTAATGTTTCTTTATAAAAGTCAATAAGATACTGTGGTGGCTCATAATCAATGAAACCTTGACCAACATTAACGGCTTTATGTGCTACAGCTAGGGCACTGAATTCAATCCTATTGAAAACGACAAAACGATTTCCTTTGAACTTATTCTTCAGTAATTTGAAATGAATTTTTTACCAAATATTTTTCTCTGCGCCAATAAAACGTTTGGCTAGAAGATTATTGGATTTTTTGTCTTCATCAGACGTTTGAGTTTGGTTTACAGACGACGACATGTTCGTTGCAACTAATCGTTTTGTAACGTATAGCTGACGATGTAAAAATCGAGATAATGAAAGAAGTGAAGAACATCGTATTTTCATCGTCATACAAACATACGAAGAAAAAAAAACTCGTTATTTTTTTTTGTGTAAATGTTCTCTATATTTCAGTTTCGAGCGCCTCTATCGAAAACAACACAATGTACTATGATTGGTTAGCATTTTGTTTTACATATCGAGAGATCGATTTAGTCAATAACTACTACTAGTTTAAGCAGAGGGAACGTAGTTTTTTTTCGTTTACGTGTTCCTTTATTGATGCCTGACGAGAAAAAATCGAAGAAAAAGGATAAGTCGCCTGTTCCGACTGGCCCACAAGAACATGAGACCATTGGCAGCAGTGAATTTACTGAAACAACAGGTTCTTATCCAGTTCGTTTAGCAAAAAATCCTCATCGTTCAGTAGGCACATTCATTACTGATTACTTCAAAGATTTGTACGTTTCATTTTGATTTCGAAAATAAAATACAAAAAAAAAAATATCCTGTTTAGTTATGATTATTATTGGAATTATTATCATGGAGCACCGACACGTGTTGCTACACGATTCTTTTGGAGTGAAAATGGATGGGAAAGTCTAAAGGAATTCACTTCAACGGGCATGTTTTCACTCGATCCTGATGCGCCAATACCGACGCGATTGGCTGCAGGTCTTGGCTTAGGTTTAAAAGCATCAATTTTGATTTATGCTCGTAAGAACCCAAACTATAAACACAAAAAAACAACAATTTCTCATTTAGTAAACTATCGTAATCTTCGTACACGTTTTCAAATTCCTCGAAATGCAGCTATATTCCGTGCACTTCGTCCGTGTGCGTTTTTTACAGCTTCATGTCTTATTTACAGCGGTTCATGGCCGATTGTTCGTGCTTTACGCGGCTATAAAAATAGTGAAAACGATCGAGATATTGATGCCGCACTTGTTGGTGCTTTGTCCGGTGTTGTTATCTCGGCAATGTGGATTCGTAATTCACGTTTCGTTGGAATATCAATTCCCGTTGCATATATGTTTGCTGGTGTTTCGGTTGGTCTTTACAATGCGACACACGCGGGTTATATAACACAAGCTAGTGTGCCTGGTGGTTGGTCGGATATTCATCATTGGAAACGTGGTTTAACATTCTTCGGACCTTCGTATGAAGAACGTTTGAGCCAATTTCAAGCCCAACTTAAAAATGCCAAATATAAGGAATATCTTGAAACATCAGTTAAAACACGTTGGTGATTTCGGCAAAGAATTTTTCTAGAGACTAGTTTTTCTCTCTCTCTCTCTCTCTCTCTCTCTTTCTTTCTTCGTCCTTTTCGATTGATGTATATGTAGACAAACTAAAAGAAAACACTAATGTCCTATCTTTTTGTCCTTTTTTCCTATTAAAAAGAATCCATTGATTATTCACCATGGTTTGTTTTTTAGATAGAAAAAAACAACAACAGAAACATGCCTAAAGAACGAGTAGCGAAGAAAAGTCGAGTACATAAAGAAATCCAAAAAGAAGGAATTAATTTTAATAAAGAATTCGGTCAACATATTCTCAAAAATCCGCTGATTATCACCAGTATGGTTGAAAAAGTATTTCGATTTGCTTTTTTTTCTCTTCTTCTTCATGAATTTATTTCTGAATTAGGCTGCCGTACGACCCACAGATGTTGTCGTCGAAATCGGTCCTGGTACCGGTAATTTAACTGTACGACTTTTGGAAAAAGCTAAGAAAGTCATTGCCTTCGAAATCGATCCACGTCTTGTTGCTGAATTACAAAAACGAGTGCAGGGAACGTAAGTATTCATGAGATTCTTTAATCATGTTCGTTCATTTTTTTTTGTTGTTGATTAGACCATTTAAATCGAAATTAGAAATCGTCATTGGTGATGTACTCAAAAGTGAATTTCCATTTTTTGATCTTTGTGTAGCCAATTTACCGTATCAAGTAAAATATTGAAAATCGAATTTCCTTCTCTTGAAACTTTCGATAGATTTCGAGTCCATTTGTGTTTAAATTACTTCTTCATCGGCCAATATTTCGTTGTGCAATCGTTATGTTTCAACTTGAATTTGCTCAACGACTTGTTGCTAAACCGGGCGAGAAACTCTACTGTCGTTTATCTGTGAACACTCAACTATTGGCACGTGTTGATCATTTAATGAAAGTTCGTATTCATTCTATTGAAATTTACCGCATAAAAACTCGATGAATTGTAGATCGGTAAGAATAACTTTCGACCGCCACCAAAAGTCGAATCAAGTGTCGTGCGAATCGAACCAAAAAATCCGCCACCAGCTGTGAATTATCAAGTAGAAAACCGTCGAAAAAACAAACAAACATTCGCTGAGTTTTGTGATTTAGGAATGGGATGGATTGACACGAATTTGTTTTACAAGAAAAAATAAAACTCTCTCATCAGAATTCAAGTAAAATTCGTTTCGATTTTTTTTTCGTCAAAGAAAAAAGTCAAAATTTTTTCCATTTAGACAGAAGAAAGTGATCGATTTATTAGAGAAAAACTATCGAATACATTGTTCAGTTCATAATCAAGTATAATCTCTTTCGATTCTTCAGTTGATTTCCTTCTGATCAACTGATTTCAGACTGTACCAACTGATTTCAATATCAAAACAAAGATCGAACAAATTCTAACCAACAGTCAATTTGCTGAAAAACGAGCACGACATATGGATATCGATGATTTTCTCGGGTAAACGCTTTTTCTCCCAAGAAAAATCTATTTTTCATTTGCTTTGTCTTAGGTTACTACATGCGTTCAATGTTGAGGGCATTCATTTTTGCTAATAGAAACTTGTTTCTATTTGTTTGTTTGTTTGTTTTTTGTTATCAAATAAAAAAAAGTCCGATCGAATAACTGATGTCTTCTTATTTATTTTTTTTTCTTTTTTTGTCCAATGCAAAAAACAACAAAACGTGTTCGGATGGTAGGTTCTTTGAACAAGATTTACTCTCGTGGTACATCGATTTGACCATTATTGATTTGATTGATGATGTCATGTGGATGTGAACCTTCGACTTTACAGCCAACAGATTGAGCTGTGCCTAAAAATCATCGATAATTTCACGATTAAAAACAATCAAAAACGAAAACACTGACCGAGGATTTCTTTGACAGTTCCGTCGAATGTTTTAGCTAATGATCGTACACGCATAATTCGAGCAACTTTGTAGATTTCATCGAGAGAAACATTACCATCGTGTTTAACTAAAAATCAATTTCAAAACGCAATCGGATTTCTACGATTCGATTTACTGTTCTTTTGTTTCTTTCGATCACGTGGTGGTTCTTTAAGAGCTTTGATAACAAGCGATGATGCTGATGGGATGACATCGATTTTAGCATTACGATTTTGTACAGTTAATTTGACTGTGACACGCATGCCTTTCCATTCACCTGTTGCTTTAGCTATATCATCACCGACCTTTTTTGGAGACTAGAGTTTTAGGTAAAGAAAAAAGCATAAAAATATCGAAATAAATGTTCATTTAAACGATGAATGTGAAACGTACAAGACCAAGAGGACCGATTTTGGGAGCCAATGATGAACCACCTGGAGCTTCACCACCAGTGACACGAACCATAACTAAACGAAAACGAAGATTAGTCAACAAATCTTGGTTTTTTAGTTTAAGTACTTTCATAAACAGCTGTGGGATCGAATTTTGGACCCATGATATTGGCTACGAATGTTCAAAAAAAGAAGAAAACTATAAAATCTAGAAATATATTGACTAGGAATTTAAATTCATTATAAAAAAAAACAAAACATAGTTTTCGAAAGTTTATTTGAGTATGTATTTCGTAAGGAGGGACTATTTACGTTTTTTCTCGTCTCGATTTGTATAAACTGGAATATGAAAACACGAATCATACGAAATACATCTATCAATGATTGATTTTCGAGAATATTTGTAAATTTATTTCAAAATGAATTTTATTTCAATATTTTCTTTGACTTTGGTTTATCTATTTCGATTTCTTGATTAACAAACTTTGTCTCTCAGTGAATAGATGTCACTTTCACACACGCTCATATTGAATTGAGTTTAGCTTGTTTATTATTAAACAAATATAATAATGTGATTAAAATATATAGAAGTATATTTTATATTTATTGATCAATAAATATTCGTATTTTTGATATTTGTAAAAATACAAATTTCTACGATACTTTTTTTTCGCTCTCGAATTATTCTTAAAATGATTTTTATTTTGTATTTCTAAAGCATTTAAAGATAAATTGAATTGACAATTTCGTTCATAACTTCCATGGGTGGTTTGTTTAATTGTTTACGTTTTTTGACCGTTGAAAAAGCAGCATATTGATTTCCATTTGTTGATCGTTTACGTGAATAGATTGTCGATGGCATATAATCATCGGTATCGTCATCAACATTGATTTGATCATGATGAGAAACTTTGCTGTACCATGTCGGTAGGCGATTTTCATTTTCATTGACATCCGATAATAAAAATTGATTGGCATGTAAACGTGGTTGAATATACCAAAATGGTGATGCTGTTTGCTGTTGGACGGGTGCTGTTGATGCTGATGAATCATCATTTGATGCCACTACATATCCACTTGATTCGTAATTATGTTCATTTGTTGACACTGGCGTAGGTGAAGAAGTAACAGATGGACAAAATCCAACGAGTAGAATAACTAACGTCATGAGAAGAAGAAATTGTGATTGAAATGTATGATGACGAGTCGAGAATGATGATGATGATGAACAAATTTTCAATACGGATAGATTTGTCATTGTTGAAATGGATGATGTTTATGTTCGAGTTAATTCAATTGTTATTTGATTTTATTTGAAGAATAAGAAGTAAAACTGCTTATTGTTGGATATAGAAAATGAAAGAGGACACTCGATTAATTATCTAAAATATTATTTAACATATGTATCGACCTACAAACAAGTTTATACGGCAATGAATTGTCGAGATATTGTGTTCTTATCTGTTATTTATTGAGTGTCAAAGTGTTGGAACATTATGACGAACAGAAAATCAGAAAGAAGAAATTCTCTTTTTTATTGTCTTTTTTCACTTGATTAAATCGATACGAAACGTTTCAAGCTAATCACTGATGCTGAATTAAAACATTCTTTTCTCATCGATGACATATCGTAAATGTCATGAGAGAATATAATACCGATACTATTAAGCTTAATTACTAAAACTTCATTATGAAAAAATATATCGATTTTTTTTCAATTGACTTCATTCAGAAAAATAAAAATAGAACGAAAGAAATAAATAACTATACTATCATTGTCATTGAAGAATTTATATTCACTAGACTCGATGACATCTTGAAAAATAAAAGAACCTTATGGGAAAATACATGGTTAAATGAAAATCAATACAATAAAGCAACAATCAACAACAATAATCATGATAGCATGCTGGTAATAATAATTATAATTATCATAGAGCTAAAAAAAAGAATCTCTCTCTCTCTCTCTCTCTCTGTGTCTCTGGTGGACATGTTTGACGTCAGATAAACACAAGTAGGTTGTTCATCACGTACTTTATGCATACCTTACTCATTCTATTTTGTTTCAAGTATTTGTAGCAAAAAGAAAAAGAAATGAGAATCGTGATTGACACGCATCATATAGCGTCTTAGTTTCTGGTAAATGAAGATTGACGAACTACTTTTATAATATAGAAAAAGTTATTAGATTCTAAGATGTAAACATATTCGTCTTTAAAAAAATAGATTAGTTCGATTCATCATAATTAGAATATGATAAAATCAGCCTACCATTTGACGAAACAACATGCAAGAGAACTTTTTTTGAGAACATCAAGTCAAGAAACGAGACAAAAAAACAGTGTACATTGATTTACTTCCGAGTTAATTAAAAGAAATCAGAGAATTAGAATTTATGAAGTAGAAAGACAAACGAGAAAATAAAAGAGCATCTATCTTAAAAAAATAATCTCACGTCTATAATCATTTGGGAGTCGAACATTAGCTATATAACTAAATAGTTTTTCTCTTTTTTTTCTCTGTTTTCCTCTCTTTCAACGTCTCTCTTTCCTCGCTTAAATAAGTACTTTTTTGTTCTATGAAGCAAAGCAACGCACAACTAAACAAAATATAAAAGAAATGTATTCAAATTGAAAGCACAAACGGGGAAAAAAACGCAAATTATCATTCATCTATTGTCGTTTCTCTCTTGAAGTTCGTATAAATGCATATCTATATATATATATATATGTCATCGGAAACCAACATCGCATGTAATACCGTTATTTAGCGTTTCTGTGCCATCAAAAGGTTGAAACAAAATTGTAATACGAACCGATGAACTATTAAATGAGCCGAAAAAACTTCGTTTATTCTTTCTCTATGCTTGATGAAAACCAAAAACAAATTTTGACAGACAAAATAATATCAAATTTTCTTATTTACGTCAAAGGAAAATTCTTCTTGAATGAAATTTAAAAAAAAACACTCAAACAATTTTGTTTATTAGACATTGATCTGTTTTTTCATGAGATCTCATATCTGTCCAACGTATTTTCGGCGTACATTTTTGTCCTACATGCGATAATGTTCGAATAAGACTTAAATCATGTCGATCATCATCATCAATAAATTGAAAAAAACAATCACGATTTTTGCCTTGTATGGCCGTACAAAATAATTTGGCATTCGATAAATAACAATCATGTGTTAGTTTTTGTGCAGCTTTACGTAATTGTTCGCAATCAATCGAACGATAGGTATAAAAATGCTGTTGAAGTAATTTTTTAATTAAACATGATGCTACTTGTTTCATTAACTGTTGACCATTAGCATCGAAACTACTCACGGTTTGTTCCATTCGATGACAATATTTATAACCCCAATTTAATACCCAGTTATTTGAATTACAAGGAAAACGTTCGTTAAAACATTGATAAAACCGACAATCATGTGCTAGTCCGTAGTTTAAACATGTTTGATTGATTGGTTTTTGGCTTTGAATGACATTCGATTGGCTTGATTCTACGAGGACAAACAGAATTAGCAGGAGGTAATACAACTTCATTGTTTAACGAATGAAATGTGGTTCTTTTTTTCTTTTTTTGATGTTCGAATGAAGAAATCAAACCGTATTTATATCGATATGATTTGTTTTCTTATCAGGAAAAACTATACGCAAGTATCGATTGAATTTAAGTTTCTGTTATTGTTTTTTTTGATAATATTAATGAGAAAAGTATATTCTTCGAGTACAAACAGCGATTTTTACTCGATGATCGTTTTGCCTTTTCATTTTTGGAACAATCAATAAGTTCGATTTGTCTGTCTAGGGAAAGATTTACTCTCGAATTAATTGTTTTTGACAACAATTCTCTACTGATTTTATCAATTGAATACTAAAAAAAAGTCATTATTAATTAAATAGATTATCTTCGATATTGAAAACGAATATGTCACAGCAAAAGTGTTTTTTTCCTAACACTCTGATTAAATTTCTAATATTTCTATTGTTAAATACAAAATTTCATATCTTTCTCTTAATTGCAAACACTAAAAACAAAGGCTTTTCACAGGAGTTGTAAATTAGAGTTTCTTGATTTTGAAATGTATTATTAACACTGAAAATTTGTTAATTATAAAAACTGAAGTGCAATTTGATGTTTGACAAAATGATTCTAACACAAGAAAATTGAAAATATGAACTCATATTAAGCAAACATGATGATTATTTGTTGAAAATGGACACTTTATATTTAAGCAATTGACTAAAGTGGTTTCTCATTCGTATGATTAAATTTCAATTTCCAATTAGAAATTCTTTAGTCATATGATTTCATACCCTATCGTTTGTTGTCTTGATTACTTTTTATTGGGAACAAATCTCCAAGGATTCGACAGATAATTACAAAATTATTCTTTTTAATTCCGTAATTTCCATTCTTTAATAGCATTATTCTCATTGAATTCTTATGTTGATTGACACATATTTTATATAAATTTGTTAATTAGTTAAGTATTTCGTATTATTTATTGAACGATCGTGTTCAATAATGTATTAGTTTAATTTCAAAAAATACATGTGAAAAGTATTTGCTCAAGAAATCTTTCTTATTATGTGTTAATTAGGTAGAAAAAAAAATTGATCGACATATTTTTTAATTGAGTTTAAGTCAATTAACATAAAAAACAATTCACTCTAGCATGATGTTTTTTTTTCTCAATATTATTTAAAACCAAAGGCGAAGTACTCATAAATAACAGCCACTGAGGTCATGTCAAATCTTTTATTGAATATTTTCGAATAACTTAGTTATTATACAATACAAAAAACCGTCACACAATTATAAAACAAAAAAGAAAATTAACTAAACAAAGCTCAGATCTATGCGTGCGTGTGTTTATTGATTTTTGATATCGTCATCGGTTTGTAAAATATATTCATCGCCGAAATATTCCAATTGATTAACAAGAAAATTGTACAATGAATCGAGATCTCTGCCGCCGTTATATTCAACTTTGGACTCACCATATCGAAATAGAATCAACGTCGGAAAGGCTCGTATGCCGTAATCTCGGCAAAGATTCTCACTAGCCGTACAATCAACACGAGATATACGAATATCGTCAATATCAGTCAATTTCTCAGCTAAACGATCCCAAATAGGTGATAATTTTTGACAATGTGAACACCAGGGTGCGCCAAAATTAATAAAAGCATATCCTTCGAAACTCACACCTTGTGTGAATGTCTTCGAATTAAGAACATTAGCAACCTGAGACAGACATCAAACATTATTTGAATTATTTATTATTGCATGTTTACTTTAGTAGGTTGTTCAGTATCTTCCGGTTGTGTTTCTTGTTCTTCTTCTTCATTGGTCTCTTGGTTTATCTGTTCTTGAACAGATATTGATTTTGCTTCGGTCATTTTTTGTTCAATATAACTTCTCATTCGATTGATTTCTCGATTTTCTACATAACGATCTTTCTAATAAATAAATAAACAACAACAATCATCAATGAATACAAAAGTTTGTCATTTGATTTTACTTCAACGGCATTTTCAAACCAAATTAAAGTCGGATAACCTTGGATGCCATATTTTGAACAAAGATTATTTTCAACTGTACAGTCCACCTAAATTCAAAAAAAAGACGATTAAAAAACAATGAAATCAACCAAATCTTCGAATCTACAGTTGCGAATACGAGTTGTTCAGTAGCAGCCATTTGTTTAGCTAGTTCTTGAAAGATTGGCAAGAGTAATTTGCAATATTTACACCAAGGAGCAAAGAAAACAACAAAAGCAAAGTTGTTTGATGTCGTATCAGCAAAATTATGAGCTGTTAATTCGACAATTGTCTTTTTCGTCGCAATATTATCTTCAAACTGAAAATACAAATCAAATTCGACAACTCGAAAACGTCGAATTAAATATTTACATTTGCATCTTCGGCTAATTTCTCACGATAAAATGCATCGAGAGACTCAATTTGTCGCGGTCCTTCATATCGTGCACCACTTCCGCGTACAAACAATTTCATACTTAAACAAGGTCGTGATAATTCTCAATCATTAAATTTTCGCACTTAAAACTTACGTTGGATACCCAAATATGTCGTGATCCGAACATAACAAGGCACTTGACGAACAATCGACCTAATAATTTACCAAAAAAGTCATGATTTTCAAGTTGTTTAATTATGTTCGTGATTTACTTCTGCAACATGCAAGTCACTATTTTGTTTCACCTCAGCAAAACGCTTCCAGATCGGTTCGATTTTTTTACTATGAGGACACCTACAAAAAACAAACAAACTTCATGTCGACAAATCTCTTTAAAAATCACTCACCAAGTCGCATAGAATCGTATGAAAGTAACATGATTTTGTAGATATTGTGAGATGTTATTCGATGCTAATTGTACGACTTCACATTGCACATTTGTTAGATAAATAATAAACAAGAAGCACAGAAATTTATCAACAAACATTATCTAAATTTTTAAAAAAGAAAACAAAAACAAATTGATTCGAAAATTCGATGGAATGGAATTGAGATGAGCAAAACTCAGTAACAAAAACAATGAATAACAACCCTGTGCAAAGGATTTATCAAAAGTTAACGTGCACGAATAGATAAACAATAATAAAAACGAGATTATTTAAAGATAAAATTGGAAGAGAATAGATCACAGAAAGAAGAACAAATGCGTCTTATTATTGATTGAAAACACGAATAGAAGATAATTTTGAGATTATTCACTTGAATTTGATTCGAGAGAGAGTTTATTTAATTGCTCGCGTTGTTTGAGAAGATTGTTTTTTGTTTGAAGTTCATTGAATTCTTCTTCAAGTTGACTCAGATCAGATGTTTGATTTTGAATTTTGAATTGTTCATATTTCGTTTGCAATTGATCACGTTCATCGATGAGATTATTTAATTTTTCCGTTAGATTTTTCTCAAGTTCACTATGTTTCGTTTGTAGATTATTTAGATCTCGATCGATTTTCTTGTATTTATTCAAATCGTTCATCATCTCTTCGATACGTTCTTGTTTTTTCGTATCAGCTAAACGAAAAGACGAGTGAATGATTTCGTAGAAAAATATTCGTTTGATTTCTTTTTAAAATTACATTTCTTATAGATTTCAGCTGCTTGTTTAGCTGCTCGTTCACCATCGGCGATTTCTTGTTCTAAAGTATGATTTCGCGCTGTTAGTTGTTTGATTTGTTCGTTGAAAACGATTTGTTGTTGTTTGCATTCATTGATTGTCATTGGCATCATTGAATAGATATGCAGTTGATGCACAAGCTGAGCGTTTTCGTCGGTTAACCGATGAATTTCCATTTGATACTGTGAAATTGTCTGTTGATATTGTGTGAGATGAGGATTTGGTTGTTGGATTTGTCTGAGGGTATTTTCGAGATCGGTATTTATTTTTGATAGTTCGGCAAGGCGACTTTTTTCGGTTTGTAATTCAATGGCAAGAATTTTTGCTTGACTACGATAGGTTTCATCGAGAATTCGTTCGAGAGTTGTATCAGTTTTATTTGTATGTTGCCAATCTTGTTTCGTAGTGAGATATTTCGTTGTTAGTTTGTTCAAAAGAAAATTTAATTCATCAGTTGAAAATGAATTTCGTTCGAATATCGATAAGAAATCATTGACAGGTGAACTGTTGTTGGTTGATAACGAAAGTTGAGATTCAGCTGAAAGCGGTGGTACTGTTGATGATGATTCTACAAAAAAACTGAAAACGATAAATTTTTATTAAAGAATGTTTTCTAACCGGTGAGAGACTCGGATTCTGATGAATAATCATTTGGTTCTATTGATTGAAGATTTTTATTCATTTGTTCGAACTTCTTCGTTCGAGATTTTTGTCGATTATTGAAATCTTTTTGTTGTCGTTGTCGAAATCTCGGTGGTAATGAATAATGTGGGAATGTTTCATTTGCTATTGGTGCAACACTTGCATGAGGTTTAACTGAATTAATATTATTATTATTATTGTTGTTTGATTGATTTATTGATTCACTATTTGCACGATTATTTTTGGTTTTAGTTTTTTGCTTAGCTGGTATTAAAAATTGTTGTTTTTCGTCTTTTACTTCTTGAATCGATGATCCTGAATTTTCGAAAGCAGACGGTTCTTCAAATTCATCGTCATTTTCGTTGGTTAGTTGAATAGCAGAATCTTCATCATCATCTTCTTCGATATGTTTTTCAGATGAAATGGATTTTGTTTCTTGATCATCTTCGTTATTATTTGTATTCTCATTGGCTTTCGCAGCAGCAACAGCAGCAGCAGCCGCTGCCGCAGCTTGCCGTTGTCGTCTTGCTTTCTTTTTATGATTAGGACATCGACTTGATTGTTTTTGGGATTCTGCTATTTGAATATCTGAATGTGATCGTCCAATAAAATAATTCAAAGTTCCGAGAAATAAAACAATCACAGAAAATGCCACTAATCCATAAATCCCAGTTACCAAATCCATGGATAGATCCAATTGTCTATCTCTAAAAATAAAACAGATTTCAGTTCAATATATTTAACTGTGACGACCGACGAAATAGAAAATATTTCATATACGCAACTCAAAAGGGAACGAACAAATTTTTACGTTAAAATCGATATATGCACTCATCGAAACTAGATAAACAAATGTATCATGGTGACACGTACACTCCTCTACCTTTTTTTCTTATGAGACAGTCAAACAAAAATGAAAGAAAAGAAAAAAAAACGCCTATGACGAGTGTCGAAGTTTATACGATCGAAACCTTGAACCGTCAAATTTGCATTTTATATCTGAATTCTAGTGTAGAAACTGTCTTGCGTATTCGACTGATAATTTGATCTAAAAAAAAGAAAAGAAAAAAAAAAGTATGCGTACAATGTCGAAGTTTTTTTTTGTAAATGAAAAAAAAAACGAACACAAACTGATCTGACATAAAAATCAAACATATTCTAATTCGTTATTATTATTAATATGAATAGTATTTTCTACATTAAAATATGAAAAACTTAATCTGAAAATAAAAAATCACGAAAAAAAAACAAAAAGTAAATCGTTATGCTTTGCTTTGGATATAGTTTTAAGACGACGTTTATTCTATGTTTAAGACGATATAAACTTGTCAAAACGAAAAAAAAGAAGAAGGAGAGAGAAAAAAAGAACAAAACGCTGTTTTTTTTTGTGGTTGAATATCGTCTTGTCGTCGAACAGAAAGGAGAAAAAAAAACGAAAAAAAGAAAGAAGAAAGAGAAAGTTAAATCAAACACCATAGTGAATTTGAAGACGTTGTTTAAGTGGCACAGGAAATCGATCTGTTAATTGTTTCCATTGTTCATTGCCGAATTCTTGTTTAAATGTATGTAAAATATCTCGAAATTTGGCATGTAATTCCGCAGGTGGCTTTTCCCAAGATGCAATTGCGTCACAAACATAAATGAATTCATTTGTTACACCCAATGGATTCAATATAATCATATTACAAATACCACGAAAAGCCGAATCTTTCTCATCATTATCACGAATATTTCGTAATGCAACACACCATGGACGTATAAAACGCGCTAATTGAGCTGAAACATCCGTTGAACAAACAAGACCCAATCGTCCGATTGTAATAGCCGTATTTTCTAATAAAGTTTTCGGCGTATTTTGTCGATTGATAATAACAATTAACGATTCAAGAATAATCGAAACAAATGGTTGAATTTCTCCGCCTATTTGTATGGCGATTTCTCCGATAGCCCATATGGCATTATTACAAACACTGACATGATGTGGTTGAAGATTTTGTGTTAATAATGGTAGAAAGAAATTTAAATGTTTATGAACATGACGAAAACAGGCTTTGGTTAGATCACCTAAGAGAGCAAATGAACTTTGACGAACTTCAGCAACAGGATCTTGTGCGCAACGTTCGAGTAATACTAAGAGATTTGATCGTTCAACGAGAGCATCAATATTTGAACCTAAACCTTCAGTTAAACCTGAAAGTAAATCGAGTGCAACAATCATAAAATCTTTATCTAACGGTGCATCAGGCCCATTCGATTCTAATGTTTGTTGTACAAGTACAATGCATCGACCGAAAACGGGCTCACAATAAGGCAGAAATCCTGTTTGTAAAGCCGTGGCAATCGATGAAAGACATTCAAGTAGAGGAAATAAATCTTTATCATCATTTTTCAATAGATTCCATCGTTCGATTAATGGTGGCATTAATAATTGAATATATTCCGGACGATTTAAATGTGAACCAACACTATCAGCCAATGTGCCAATAGCATCGTAGAGAATTAAGAGATTTTTAGCTTGATATTTTCGAAAAGCATGAACTAATGTTTCAATAATTTGTTTTAAATAAGGAACCATTTGAAAGCAAGCTTCTTCTTCTAATGTTGCAAATGCACTACATGCTGCTTCTTGAACTTTTTTATTTGCATCAAGAATACGTTTCAATAATTCGGACATCAATGGAAGAAAAAACCGATTATGTTGAATTTCATTATGAACAATCCATGACGAATATCTTGACAATGTCCAACATGTTATTGAACGAACTAAAGGTTTCTTATCATTTAAACATTTAATTAAATAATCAACGAGATCAGGTAGATGAGGTACTAAACCATACGTACAACCTTCGGCTATAGCGCCGAGTACGAGTATGCCACTTTCTTTTATTTGCCAATTAGCATGAAATAACATTTCACGAAGAATAGGCAATAAGATCGGAAGAATTGTCTCACGAAATACATTCGAAAGAACATCAAGAGCTGCTGCTGAACATTTACGTAGATTCCATTCAGTAGCTTGTTCAACTGTACCACCGCCATCGTCATCATCATCATCTTCTTCATCATCATCGGGTATCTGTTGATCGGATTGACTATTATGTGGTGTTGGTGCTGTCGAATTATTATTCGTATCAATACTATTGCCTTGTCCATTCGGATCGGAACCATCGACTAAATTTTGATTATGACGCGTTCGTGCTCGATGAAATCTCGGACGAATGTCTTCGATTCGATCGGGTATATGTTCATCTTCATCGACATCACCTTGTAAAATAATCACATCAATATCCGAATATTTCATATTTTTACAAAGTACAGGCAATAATTTTTCTAAATATGGTTGTAAAACATCTCGACAAATCGGTTGATCAGCGATCATTAACCAAAATTCACATGCTTCTAATGCAACTGTATCATCGGCATCTTGAGATGTTAATAACATGTATTCGATAATTTGTTGCATATGAGGAATTAAACGTTCGATACGAACTTCAATTAACATGACTAATGCTCGACAAACATGTTTACGAACATCAGAATCCGTATCATTGGCTAATTTAAATAGATTTTCAAGAAATAAATCAATATTTGACATTAATGCTGTTGCACGTGGTGTTATAAATTCATTTACACAACTATAAACAATCGAATCGATTCATTCAGAAATAAAAACTAGTCAATCGACTTACGCAATAGCATGTGAACGAATTTTTGAATGTGAATGAAGAAAAAATTGAATAAATTTCGGTATAAGAACATTCAATGGTTGTGATGATGCATTTTCAAGTTGATCAGCACTATCTTCACAAATTTTTTGCAGTGCTCCGAACGCACCTTCAGCTAAATTTAAATCAGCTGAATCCAAACATGCATAGAGTTGTTCTAATAATGATGGCCACTGTTCTAATGAACCTTTCGAAACAATTGTTGTGATTAAAATACCAGCTGTTGCACGTATTAATGGTGAACGATCGCCTAATGCTGATAAACATTCTTGTTTTATATAGGATCGAACATCATCAGGAAATTTTTCATAATGAGATTTGGCGTTATTTTTAAGAATTAAACCTGCTAATGAACGTGTTGCTTCTTGTTCATCGAGTAATTTTGTTAGAATATAAACGAGATATTTATTAAAATCTGGATACTGATTTAATGATTCTAAATGTGCTTGAACTTGTCGTTGAATTTGTGTATCAGGCGATTGTGATTGACGTAATAATGTCAAGATTTGTTCAAGACCATCGGGTTGTACAGGTTGCCAACTCATTATAGAACTATGTTCGATAAAGGTTTGCTTTTATTTTCTGTTGCTATTTATTTATTTATTTATTTATTTACAAAATCAAACAAGAAAGACACAATCCAATTTCTTTTGACTAGATGAGATCAAAATAAGCAAAAGAACAAACAGAAAGATTTGTTGTTGTTGTTGTTGTTTTTTATCTAGAATAGTCGAATAATTTCGAATCGAATTTCGAGAAGAAGAAAAAAATAAACATTCACATATACATAACAGATGATGATGATTCTTTCCAAATATAATCATCAGCTTTGATTTCCATTGATTAGAGATGTCGCTCGATTTTATGGCGAGAAAAAAATCAAGAATTTTATTAATTCGAAAAATTTTTGCAATCGAAAATTATTTTCGATGTTTATTTATTTACTCACGGGATTTATCGATCAGTTTTCATGACCATCATGAAATGAGCGCTACAAGCGGAGAATTTCACATGCATCATCTCTCAACATTGAAATTACGCGTATGAAGAATTCATAAATCACTTTATAAGATCTTTTTTGTTCAATAATAGCAACTAGAGAAATAGAAAACTACTTGCAAAAATTGAGTTTAAAGGTGGTAAATCGTTTGCTCCTGCTGCTACTTCGGTTTGAGATGGGAGAGATGAACGTGAAATAATAATGATTAATAGCTAACGAACAACTGAATGATCATTCCAGTATAATCAAAATTCAAAATAAAACGAAAAATCTGAACGGTAGTATTCACACATCTTTTTTCCGCTCGGTTGATGATCTTTCGTGATATGATAGATGTCACTTGTTTGTATTTTAACTCGAAAAAAAACGAATTAATTGATTTTCGAAGAAATTAAAACTTTATTCATTTGGAAAATTTCCCATTCTAAAAATATTTCGATTCATCATTGGATTAACCATAATATCACTTCGGCCATCTTGATTGAAAGTTAACTGGTTCTTTCTTTCGTTTTTCTTTTTCTATATGTATAAAACGATGTAATGAGACAATAAAATGATCGAATTATGACTTTGAATAATAATAATACTAATAATAATAATCGAATAATGATTCCATCGTCTCAATTACAAATCGCCAATTCAAGTTTTATTAAATCAGAAATCGAACGTTTCGAAGGTGTTCATCCGTCGATCTATTCGGTCTATGAACTTATCGAAGATCTCAAAGATCAACCAAATATTCAAGCACAAATACGTGATCATGTTATGACCATCGAAGATTCATTTGTTAATAGTCAAGAATGGACATTAAGTCGAAGTGTATTAGATATTCGTATCGGTCTATTAGGCAGTTTATCCAGTGGCAAATCAGCATTAGTTCATCGTTTTCTAACGGGAACTTATATGCAAGAAGAATCACCTGAAGGAGGACGATTTAAAAAAGAAATTAATCTGGATAATCAAAGTTATTTATTATTAATTCGAGATGAAGCCAATACGCCAGATACACAAGTAGACATTTCGAAAATCAATTAAACTTTCTCTTTATTTGCAATTGAATTTAGTTTACTCATTGGATTGATGCGGTGATTCTTGTATTCAGCTTAGAAAATGAGGAAAGTTTCAAAACTGTCTATCAGTATTATACAAAAATGAATCAATATCGAAATCTTGCCGATATGCCTCTGATTTTAATCGGCACTCAAGGTTTGCTAGTTCGTTCTTCTCTTGAATTTCAATTCGAAATACTTTTTCAGACGCAATCAGCGAAAGTAATCCACGTGTTATACACGAAGATCGTGCGAGAAAACTAGCAAATGAATTAAAACGTTGTACTTATTTTGAAACATGTGCTACATATGGTCTCAATGTTGAACGTGTCTTTCACGATAGTAAGCAGAGAACAACAGACAGATGGTTCTAATGAAATTGTTTTATGTTTGTCTTCGATTTTAAGTTTGTCAAAAAGTTGCTCAACAACGATATCATTTCTCGAGTTTAACACTTTCATCAACGCGTTCTCTCACTCCTCAACAACAGTCGCCTGTTTCGAATCAAGTTCGATTAATATCCAATTCACATACTGCTCCATCATCGGTCTATGTCGCCGGAAATATTCACCTAGCTCAAACAGCTCCAGCATCCGTCTTTTCATCTTATCACGATTCACAACAACAACAACAACAACCGATACTTACACCGCCGAGTAACGGCGTTCTCAAAGATCGAAATAATCAACAAACAAATCAACGTGCACGTTCATTTAAAGAATCATCAGGAAATAAATTATCGACGTTAAATGAAATGCAAACGCTACCTGCTCAAGAAGGACAAGTATAAAAGAAGGAGAAAAACTGACATAGATTGTTTTCTTTTTTTTGTTCGTGTTCTTCTAGACAAATGAACAATTAACACCATCATCAACGCCAACACAAAAAAGAAAAGAAACAAAAAGAAAATCCAATATTTTTACAGTAAATTAATTTCTCTTTTCTTCTTCTTTGCCGTTCTTCGGTTTTTGTAATGTTTCTGAATGTGTAAGAAATAAATATAATTTGAGAGCAACTACTTCGTTTGCGTACATCGGACTAAACGTTTTAAAGCTTTCTGATGTTCATAAGAATTCAGTCGAATAGATTTTTCCCTCGAAAGGTACTTCGGATTCCCATTTCGAACAAATAATCTTCGTTTTTTGTTGTTTTTCTTTTAGCCCGGACGAAAAGATGAAGACAAAACGAAATCCGATCGACTGGGTCACGGACGAGCCATACCAATAAAACAAGGCTTTCTGTACAAAAAAGCAACGAACAGTATTAATCGAGAGTGGAAAAAGAAATATGTCGTCTTGTTAGACGACGGAAGATTGATCTATCATTCATCGTTACATGTAAATCGAACGGTTTTGATTGTTTGTCTCGTCAAAATGAAATTGTAATTTAGGATTATGAAAATGATTCGCATGGTAAAGAGATTGTTCTACAGCGAACGACAATTAAAATCCCAGGTTCGAATAAACCGAGAATTGCTCTACGAAGTACGAGTAATGATAATAAATTGAATGACATTGCTACGACAACAGATGGAGCAATTATTATTTCGAATTCATCGGTGACGCCAAGTAAAACAAAACTTTTTTTTTTGTTTTTGTTGGTCAAACAAATTCGAATTGAATCTGTTTTAGATATAATCGATCAATTAGTTCTTTCATCTCCATTGAGTAAAATCGAAACACCGAATTCGAAAAAACGTCATCGTCGCGCCCAACCATCGAATGTTTTGAATTCCTTGAATAACAATCTAACGCCGAAATCTCTTTCGAATCCATCGGGTGGCGATGATGATGGCGATGAAAATGTTTTCATCATCGTTTCTCTGGATAAACAATGGTTCTTCGAAGCACAAACCAACGAAGAACGTGACGAATGGGTGCAAGCTATTGAACAACAAATTCTGTATAGTTTACAAAATATCGAATCAGCAAAAGCTGCTCGAGCTGCGAAAATCGGCGGACCAACAATGGCCGATTCAGCGTCGATACAAGCGATCAAACATATACAAGGCAATGGTCTTTGTGCTGATTGTGAACAACTGAATCCGACATGGGCATCGTTGAATCTCGGAGCGTTGATTTGTATGGATTGTGCGTCTTTACATCGAAATCTTGGGACGCATTTGTCAAGAGTTAGATCCTTGGAATTAGACGAATGGCCGTAAGAGAATTTGTGGAGAAAAAAATTAAAAAATTTCGGCTTTGTTTTTTGAAGGCCGGAACTTGTGCAAATTATGAGATCAATTGGAAATAAACTAGCGAATTCAATTTGGGAAGCAAATGTTAAAAATCGAGTTAAACCTCAACCAAATGCTTCATCGTAGATTTTCATAAAAAAAAACAAACAAACGAATTATCTGATTGATTTAGATCTGAACGTGAACGATGGATTCGTGATAAATACGAACAAAAACTCTTTCTTCCACCATTAACCATTCCAATCAATCTCCTCAAACAAACCCTAATCGATGCTATACAAAAACTCGATCTCCACAATGTTATTCTAATCTTAGCACATCGAAAACTCTCGAATGAAGATATCAATTCTTCACTATTGCATTTAGCTGCATCACAAGGCAATGTTACAATTCTACAACTTTTACTTTGGGTAAATCGATTTCGATAGAAATGTTCTCGAATTGAAATCGTGTTCTGTTTTAGTACGGTGGTGATGCATTCACCGTTGATACAAACGGTCGAACACCACTTCAATGTGCTCAAGGCGATTGCATTCAAATTCTTCAAACATTAACCAATAATAATAATCCAGATCTGTCAACAAATCCTCAACAACAATTCAAATTAACTTCAATTTCTCCACCACAAAACAATACAATACCTCGTCAACGTGCACCACCATCAGCATCGTCACCAGCACCTCCCTATGATAAACTCCCATCGACTGTCATATAGATCTATTCTGTGTATTTTCTTTTTTTTTGTTCAGATATGAATCTGTTAGTGACGCGATTATATATCTGTTGTGCAATTTATCTTTTTTGACATGATCTGCTTCTCCCCTTTTAGATCTCTCTCTCTCTCTCTCTCTCTCTTATTCATTTATTTGCATGTTTATTTCTTCGCTGGAATTATTCTAATCTCTTTTGTAAATAAAAAGAAAAAGCAAGAAGATACATATAGAATCCAAATGACCATAGTTTTATTTAAATAAAAAAGAAAGAGCAAACGATGAAAGATATGTTATCTATTCTATTGAATTCTTGTTCTTGTTGAGATCTTACAGTCAAAAGTAAATTTGCCTCGATTGTAGAAAGAAAGAAAAAAGAAGAAACATCATGGACTCGAATGAAATTGTTCAACATCGACAAATCTTTGATAAATTTCGACGTCCAATGGGTTTTAATTATGTTCATTTTCTTTTAATACATCTTTATAATTTAACATCAACAAACGAAATAAAATCCTATCCATTGTATTCGATTTATGTTCGTTGTCAACAAAAACTTAATCTCAATGTCAGTGAAGATAATCAATCGACTCTTATCAATGCAATTGAACAACTTGTCAATGAAAATAATATCTATCTAACTGAAACAGTCGAACAAACACATTTAAATTATACAACATATCCGATATTATGTTTATTTCGTTTGTATTCACCGATGCATTTGATTCTTTTAATGGAACCAATGATTCTTTTGAAAATTGAACATTTCAAAAATTTAATTCAAATTTTATTTGCTAATGAATATTCAAAAGATAAATGTGATTACATTCATTTTTGTATTGCTCATCGAAAAACAGATTTACTTCGAAATTTATTATCCCATCATGAAAATCAAGATAATTGGTTGACTAATAAAATCAATAGTCCAAGTGATCGATCTTGGCTACCAATTCATTATGTAAATCTTTTATAGGCAGACAACAGTCTGTTTTTGTTTTGTTTCATATTACATATTGATTTTCTAGGCTGCATATATTGCTGATGAAGAATTAATAAGGAAATTATGCGAACAATATAGTCATCTAATGAGTCCTTTGAATTTTATTCTACCTCAATCACATCAACAAGATTTCTCTGAAAATCCATTTGATTATTTGCTACGTGCAAGTGGAATGAAATTGAATACCGACAATCCAACTACTCATGTACATGATGACAATAATGATAATGATGATTCGATTTTGCCGATAATGATCGATGATGAGGATGATGATGGTGATCAATTATTTCCTTCGGTGAACTCTCCTCCAACCGATTCAACTAACGAACAACAAGCAATGCAAACAGCTTTAAGTGATATTCCCGATGCAGATCAACTCGGTATTTAGACAATCATTTCACCATTCGAGTCTTCTTTTATTTTTTTCAATAGAATCATCGGTTCAATATTCTCGTGATTCCCTACTTCGATATTTAACAGGTCAAACGAAAGGTCTCGTTTATTTTCTTCCATCTCCATTATTACTCGCATCTATTTGCCCATTAAACGACAACAAACTCGACGAATCCTATTCACAAATCGTTCGAATTCTTCTCGATTCGAAATTAGTCGATATCGATGGTTTAAATCATAATTCTTTAACTCGAAATACTCTCGAGTATTTCTCTCGTCATAAATACGCGAATTTAACTTGTACAAAAACTTATCCGTACATTTTCTATCAATGTGACGCACTTTTTACGTCAACTCAACGAATGAATGCAAGTCGAATCAGTAACATCAGCGATGATAGACCTATGATTTCGAAGCTAATCTATTTTCTAACTGTTCTCAATCAACGAACGTTATTCTCTCAAATGAAATATTTCGATCAATATCTTCTTCATGATTTACTCGAGTTACATGAAAATGAAATCGAAAAAATCTTCGATACAAAACTAAACTTCACACATTTTCTAACAAGTTCAATTCTTCGACACGAACAAATCAATGAACTTACAGTTCGCATACTCATTCGTTATTTTCTACAAAATGAAAATCAACAATTCGAAATCGATGTACATTACTTTTTTATTGATTCATATATCGATCAATTTGTTGATGCATACGTTTCGTTATTTCATACACCAATACTTGTCGCCGTACAAAATCGTTGTTTACCAATTGTTGAAACTCTATTTTCGAATATATCATCAACGAAAACTACACATTGGGGAATATTAAATAATTACGAAATTGAAACATGTTTAGATCAATTATTTTCTCGGCGAGAAAAAATTTCTTTCGATGATTTTAAAAAATTCTTGTCGATTATTTCGAATATTTCAATAGATGATCATATTATTCAACAACGAATTTTTGTTCATACACTCGTTACTTGTATTCGAATGGATGCAAAAACTGAATACGAATATTTAATTGAAAATTATGCTAAAATTTTCTATGATAGTTGTTTTAATTATTCAACAGACATTCGACATAATATTCTCGCCTATTGTGTTGTACGTTGTTTTGTCTTCACTTTACAAAAAAGAATTTGATTTGATTTAGGTTCGTAATCATTCACAAATTCTCGAAATTCTAATGTCAACATTTTCCTTATTGAATTATAATAGTTCTGAACTTTCTATTTTACCATTGTCGAATCTTAATTCATCGACAACACATAATCAACTTCGTGAAATCTTCAATCAACATAAAATCATGACGACATTACCATCGATAAGTTCGATCTATTCATTTGCCGATGATTACTATCGACAATGTCGTCGAATTCGAAATACAGCAATAGCTAAACAAGAACGACGCCGACGACGACGATCAACACTCTCGACAAGTGCCAACTCAATGAATCTGACAAGTCCTCGGCCGAGTCGGTTTTGGAATGCAGTTCGTTCGATGCAAATGAATTTTCAGCATCGAAATCAATATGCTCGACAGATAAACAGCTCCGATGATGATCATCATCAACAACAACAACAACAACGTGCAACAACATTACAAACAGTTAATGAAGAACAAATCGATAAGGATTTTCAACGAATTCAACTGGAAATAGCTGAACCAATTTATAATGAATTACCAATGACAACACCTGTCGTACCTAAACCGATTTTTATTTCATTAGTAAATGCAGATCAAGATGATGAACAAGAAGTTACACCTGTTAACGGACAAACTTTATGTAGATCGGCAAATTTTCATTGATTTATTTCCTTTTTTTGTTTTTTTTTAGTACATCTTGCAGCGAAAATTCCTGATCATGAAGATGTTGTTCGAGTTCTGATGGGCGAACATGCGAATATGACAGTAATCACGAATTCCGATGGACAAATTCCGCTTCTCTGTGCAATTCAAGGTGGAAGTACTCTATCAGCTCAATTGCTATTAGAAGCCGATCCACATTCGATAACAACAATCGATAAGAATAAATCAAGTGTTTTCCATTATTGTTGTCAACAGAAGGATAATGTTCTTCTAGCAAATCTTCTCAATCGTCTCAAACGATTGAGTTCGAATCAATCCGTTCGAATTCAAGTAGAAACGAAACAAAAACATATTTTTCTTCTCTAAAAATCGTTGCTTTCAATAAAAACAGGCATTACAAAATCTTATCGAGCCAAATTCTGACGGTCAAACACCATTTTCTATTGCTTGTCAAAAAGGAAGTATTCGATGTGTAAAACAAATATTCGATTCGAAATGGTTATTACATTATATCCATTTAGCAAATTTAATAACATCCGATGGAATCAAACGATGTATTGATGACGATCAATTCGATATAATTATTTATTTAGTTAGTGATCTTGATCGTTTTCGTGTGATAATTAAAATTTTAATTGATGTTATCTTTACCGAACCGTATCATCCGTCGACTGATGTTGTTGTCGGTCGACAGCAATACAATGTTCTTGAATATGCAATTCTTTTGAAGAAACCTGAATTTGTTAAAATATTCGTCAGTGTACCTGTGCCACCAACAATCGAGAAAAAGCCCGATGTAGACGATCGTTTAGCTGTTGTTCGAAGTAGTAATGTTCATCTCGAAGAAACTGTTCTCTATGATGAATATAAATGTTTTCTCACTCGTTATTCATTGCCATTTAAATATGAACAATTCAATCGAACACCTGTAAGATATTCTTCAATATAAAAGAAAAACGAAAATTTATTTATTTTTATTTTTATTTTTAAATAAGATTCAACGGATGTTAGCCAATCCAATATTCCTTTCATATATTCCGAATTTACTCGATCAATTTACCGATAACGATGGAATGGATTTGTCGGTAATCGATGATTGTCTCTGTTCGAAACCTCGAACATCACGTTGCATATTCGGTCGAATAAATCCGATCGATTCTGAAGAAAATTCATCAACAACTAAAAACACTCCATTCAGTCCAACACAATGGATCAAAGAACATCCATTGAATTTAATAACTCAATGTGATTATGCACCGATCTACGAACATCCACTTGTTCTCGCTACTGTCGACAGTAAAGCCGATCTATTCGGCAATCTTCTCTATTTATTTATACTGATTTTTCAAGCAATTTATGTTGCACTTTATACCGGTGTTGCACTTCAAACACGAACGCCGAAATTCTACGGAAGTCAGTATATTGAATTTGACAATGTGACTTGTTTGGATATGTGTCATGAGCTGACGAATTCAACCGAACATTTCGATTATGAACATCAAAGTGCAAATGTTTTGAATGTCTTTCGATTGCTTTTGTTGATCTTTTCATGTATCGAGTTATTCAAAGAACTAATACAAATATTTATTCAACGTGGAAAATATTTTCGAGCATTTTTTATTAATATTCTTGAAATTATAACTTATACATGTGGCATTTTATTTTCGATCGGTAAAAATTCGAATATTGATGAAAAAAAACGATGAAATTTTCTTGTTTCGGTTAGATTTAAATAGTTGTTCGAAATATTCGAGTATTCGTTGTAAATTTCAATACGATCTCGGTGCATTAGGAATTGCATCGGTTTGGACTGTTCTTCTACTCGTCGTTGTTAATTCTCTTAAACTCGGCAAATATGGCCTTTTGTTCATCACAATCTGTTTGACATTTGCTAAATTTTGTTTTATTTATGTTTTCATTTGGATTGGATATTTATTTGCTTTTCATATGTTATTAACAGAAAATCCTGCGTTCGATACAATTCTAACAGCAATTCCGCGAATGATTTCCATGTTAACTGGCGAATTTAATTTCGAGAACTTATTTTATACAGATGGAGTCCGTGTTCAAGGTACAACAATGGCGAAAATTATTTTTACAGCTTTCGTTTTTATTGTACACATTTGTGTGATGAATATCTTAGTAAGAGATCTTAGTTCGAATCTAACAAAAAACAACGAAAGAAGATTTTCGTTTTTAGATCGGTTTAGCTGTAGAAAATGTTCATGAATTTCAAAGTCACGCTCGAACTGAAAATCTACGATCGAGAATTCGCACAGTTCTCAGTTTTCAATCGAAATTCGGTCAAATATGTCGAACCGCTTCGAAATTTATGTTTGCACTCGGTCGTTACTTTCCAAATTTACTATCGGCTCTTAAAATCGATGTTTCCAAAGTCACACTTCATTTGAAACCAATTAGTTTTCCAAATCGTTCGACACATACAGTACAATGTCGTATTGGTTATGTAGCAACAGGTGAATCGACTCAATCGACAACACATTCGACTCATCAAAAAGACACAGCTCAAGAAATGTTCAACGACAAAATCATGTCGAAAGTCAATGAACTTCAAGAAGATATTCACAAAACACAATTAAGATTTACACAAGAACTTCATCAACTCACAATTGATCTTTCAAAAATGATTGAAAAATAGATAAAACAGCGCAAAAATCTTTCGTCTTTCTTATATTCTCGCACTTGTTTTTTTTACTTGTTTTAACAATAAAATTCCTGCAGATGTCAGAATTTCTTCTCAGTTCAAGTAACTAAGTGACAGAGAGGCATGAGAAAGAAAGAAGTCAGCATTTAATTCGTAATAAGCAAGCTTTCACAATTGTTGAAGAACAAAAATGTCCTCATCAACATCAATTAAAATGCAGAAAATCGGCGTTCGATTCAATTCACCGACAATATTTCTATTCTACACAGATCTAACAACGGGCAAACTTCGTCGTCGAACAGTTAGTTTAGATGATTTCAATAAAACAACGGACATAACAGATTACGCCAATGAACTTCACAGTGACAAAAAACAGAAAAAACGAAATCTTTTTCGTTATGTACCGTTAAGACGATTAGAACGTGTTTTATTCGTATTGAAAGAAGGTTTAACAACGAATCTATCGAAAAATGAGATCGAAAAAAAACTTCGACAATTCGATCAATTGGATACGAATGAAGATTTAAATAAACTTGATGATGATGCATTAAAACATAAAAAATTAATTATGAGTGAAACATTCGACAAGAATCGTATTGATCCAGCGTCCGCAGACTTCGTCTATGATGTGGAAGTCGATTTCGAGCCAGAACAAGAAGATAAACAAACATCAGAATGGGATTCAAATGATGAAATCGAAGAAGATATTAAACCAAACAAAGACAACGACGATGATGAGGAGGAGGAGGAGGAGGAGGATGATGATTTTAAATAGACTCTTTTTTATATCTATTATCTTGTTTAAGAAATGTATATATTGGCAATGAAATCTTGAGGGAAGTATAATACTTCATCAATAAAAAGTTATTTGACAATCTTGAACTTACACTCAGATAAAGAAAGCTCCGAAAAGACTATATGAACTCTGTTTTTGTTTCTTGTTAAATGTGAATCTGTAATTCATTTGATTAGTTTTTTTCTTAGGTTCACTTTTAAGAGCTCTTTTTATTCGTTTTATTTATTTTCAAATAATAGACGCAATTTCTATTATTCTCCAAAAATATCCGGTGATTTTTCACAATGAAATAGAATAGCTAGTCTTAAAAACAAAGGAGATCGAAATTCGTTAAACAAGTGACATAAAAATGTCAACATTTCATTTTATTCATAATACTCACGTACTAACACGCCCTCAAGAATTTTTCCAATGACAAACGTATCAATACGTACATAATCACGCATACTTCCTCATATTTACGAGTCTATGCACTGAACATCCTTTCAATTTAAAAAAGAGAAAACAAAGCAATCAGATTTTTGCACTAAAATCATTCTTCAGCAGCGTTGATGCAATTGAATATGTTATTTAACTGCTTGTCATTTCAATCCGTACAGGTGCTGACATCTGACTTTCTTTTCAACGGTGACATGTGTTCGCGCTTCCCTATAGCAAGAACATGGTCACGTTGCTTAGCAACCACGGCTTGAATAACATATATGCAAGCTTTGCATATTCTCTGGCATAGTGTTTGTTGTTCGAAAGGTTGCCTCGCCTATTCTTCTCTCTCTCTCTTTCTCTCTCTCTCTACGAGTATGTACGATTGCACGAAAAGATATTAAGTTTCTCTATTCTCTCTCTCTCTTTCTCTCACCGCTTCTTATATAAATAGCGCGACCATTCATTTGTGTTTCATTCTTCGTCGTCTTCGTAATTTAAAGTGAGTTATTATGAATACGTGTTCATTGACAATCATCATCGTATAATTTTTTCATCAATCTAGTAACTCAACGTTCGCACATTCTCAACCATGACTGACCGAAAAGCCGTCATCAAAAATGCCGATATGTCCGAAGACATGCAACAAGATGCTGGTAAATTTATTCATTTTATTCGAATCGATCGATGAAAAATCTGTTTTTTTTTTGCATTTGATTAGTTGACATTGCAACTCAAGCTCTCGAAAAATACAATATTGAAAAAGATATTGCTGCTTATATTAAAAAAGAATTCGATAAAAAATACAATCCAACATGGCATTGGTAAGTGTTTTTTTTCTCTAGTCAAAGTTCATTGAACACTGAATGAATATTGTTTTTGTAGCATTGTCGGACGAAATTTCGGTTCATATGTTACACATGAAACCAAACATTTCATTTACTTTTATTTGGGTCAAGTTGCCATTTTACTCTTCAAATCAGGTTAAGATCTGAGCCAACAAATTTTCACCGAACTTTATTCATAGGCAGATTCTTATTGTAAAAAAAAATAAACGAAAAAAATAACCAAAAACACTCATTTCTTTGTTGATCTATTGACTATTATCTTGATGAACAAGGAGACGTTTGCGCGAGAGTGGGGGGCGGATGTATGCATCTCTAATGAGAAAATGAATGCGTCGATTAGATCAATTTCAAACGATGAAAAATAAGATTTAATTGTCGTCTAGGTTTGATGATCGAGACATTTGAAATTTGAGGTTTGAAATTTCGGTCGTTTTTCGTTTTGTGTACGAAAGATATTTAGCCTTGATAGTGATTTAACATACAACATGTTGCTCATCCGTACCGAGGAAAAGAAAAGTCAAGGTTTTCGAATGAATGAATGAATGAATGAATGAATGTTCGAAATCATCTAGTGACAGGTGTAAATTTTTGTTTCTTTCGCAAAAGGACCTTTACATGTCCCCTGTTAATCAAAGTTAACTGCAGTCTATTATGTTGATTAGAGCAATGTTGACCTCAATGGCTAATCAACAATGATCTTCTGGTTATAATTAAGAAATCTTACAGACATGTCTGATATTTATTTTACATGTACACACACACAAAGCACAAATATTAAAAGAAAGAAGAAGAAAAAAAAGAGAACATTTTCCCGTTATGTAGGCACGGGCATTTGTGCTGCACAAAGTTCGAGAATATCTCCTGTTTTTAATTTCCAATTTTTAACATCTTTTGCAATTTTACACCAGAGTTCACCGCCATTGGGTTCGGATTTGATACATTTCTGTTTGACATCGGCTTGTTGCTCTTCGGTTCCATGAGCCAATTCAAATTTATAGAATGCTGCCCAACAATCGCCAATATTCGTTTGGAGTTTGAAGATTTTATTGAACCAATCGCGAGCTTTATCATTTTGCCGTTCGCACCAGAACAATTTCGCCACAGCCATGAGTACATACGGGTTGTGTTCGCATTTTTTCAATGCATCGACACTCTTCGATCGACGTTGCGGTCGAGCTTCCATGAAGACAGCTTCGGCCCAAAGAATACCAGATGTTGGACACTCTTGCATACCTATTTGAAATAAAAAAAAAAGTAGATTTTCAATTTGTCTTTGCCGAAAAAGAAGATAAACAGACCTCTGGCAATCATGACTTTTGCTTGTTGAACATTGCCAGCTTTGACTTCGAGTCGAACACTGGCCAACCATAGTTCAGGCGTGGCTGGATTACGTAAACGAGCTTTTTCGAGATTAGCTCGAGCTTTAATTAATTGATCACTGTTGATTTCTAATTCAACGAGAAGTAACCATAAGGGAATACTTGTTGGACAATGTTTAATTCCTTCTAAATAGGCTTCACGTGCTGATTCGAAACCTGATGGACCTTGTTGAGCTAAGATTTGTCCTTTCATCATCCATAATTTCGCGAAATCTCCGTATCGTTTCAGTGCTTCGTCGAGTAGTTCTTTAGCTGTCGAAAGTTCATCTAAACACCAATGTAAACGAACGGATTTCATGAAAACACGAGCAGTTGGTGCCTTTAATCGAGCATTTTTCAAAAGATTAATTGCTTTTTTGTATTCGCTATTTGTTGATTCGAGTTTAACGGCTGCAAGCCAAATATCTTCCGAATTCGGATTTGCTTTAAAACCGTCGGCTAAAGTTTCTCGAGCGAGTGCAACATTGCCTGCTTCCCATTTGCTTTTAGCCAACATTAACCAAAGATCAGTCTCTTTCGGACAACTAACAACAGCTTTCGATAGGATATCTTCTAATTGTTCACGTGTGCCATGTTTTCGTTCGAAAGCAGCTGATTGCAACCAAAGTTGATCGCTTGTCGGATGTAATTTATGTGCATGAGCGTAGATAGCACGTGCACATTCGAATACTCCTTCGGTTTGACATGCTTGTGCATCGTCAATCCAAGTTTGAATTTGATCTTGCTCGTCGATACCATCGCCGATGATATTTTGAATCAATGCTTGACAAGTACGAATCGAACCGGCTCGTTCACATTCGACGGCATCTTTTATCCAATGATCACGATTGATTTCAACATGATTGACACGTAGTGAACCCAACGCTCTTTCAATAAGACGATCGACCATTGCATTGTTTCCATTGGCTTCTTCGAGTTTAGCAGCCATGATCCAAATTTGTCGATCTGTGGGAATGTGTTCACGAGCTTTATTTAAAACTCGTCGAGCATTTTCATATGTTTCAAGACGTGCTAACGCTAACCATAAATCAACCGATGTTGGACAACATTCAACAGCTCGACTGAGCATAATTCTAGCGTCCTCTTCATCTTCTAATTCAACAGCTGCTTTCCACAAACGAACTGAATTCGGTACGTTTTCTAAAGCTCGTCGTAGGACTTGTTTTTTCGCTTTGGGATCTTGTTCTAAATCAGCAGCTTTGACCCAGATTTTAACCGACTGTGGCAAATGTCGAACGGCATGTGTAACAATACCACGAGCTAAATCCAACGGCATTAAACGAGCCGCTTCGAGCCAAATATCTTCACTCTTCGGGCAATGTTCAGTGCCGCGCATAATTAAATTTCTTGCAGCTTGAAGTTTACCAACGACTTCTTCTAAACGTGCCGACGCAATCCAACCTGGCGGATGACTTGGATTCGTTTCTCGAACACTTTTTAACAGTAAACGAGCTTTTTTCACGTCGTTTATATCGCCACCATACGATGGCAACATCGATTGCATATCAGTGAGATAACCTTTCGGATCGATCACAGTTTGTCCATCGACACCATCTGACGCTTGAGTTAATCGCATGTTCATTAAAGTATTACGAGCTTGACCGATTTTTTCCATTTCAATATCGACCGATGGTGTCGACATGCCGGCAGGCGTTTCGAAACCGCCGTATCGTTGTTCACGTGAATCGATTACGTGCGAACTTTCCATTGAAGAAGCTGCTCGAGCAAGAAGAACGTCAGGCACGGGTGTGTATTTTTCTTGTCGAGCATTTCGTTGATGTTTGTTTCGTGCATCACCAACTTCAGGCATGTTCAGCCATTCTTCAGCGGTGACGTCGGCTAACTTACGTTTGAGATCACTGAATTGTTGTTGAATTTTCGGTCGTTCTTGACGATATTTATCGACTTCTTCTTGAAATCGACGTTCTCGTCGTTCTTTTCGTTTTTCATCCATACGTTTATCGATTGATGAATAGATTTCATCGGCTTCTTCATCGTCTTTTTCATAGGGATCATTTTTAAATAAACTTCCACCGTAACCAAATTCTTCATCGAAATTTGAGTCATTTAAATCCATTTCATCATCGTCATTTTCTTCGTCTTTTCGTTTCGTTGGTGGTGCGTGTCGTTCATCACTAATATCGCCTGATTCTCGAGCTGGACCAATATCTGAACGTGTTGTAAAGCCGGTTGCACCACGGCCAAGACCAGGAACATAACCCAACGGTGCTGGCATTCCCATAAAAGCTTTGCTTCGTTTTTTCGTTGTCATTTTTTCTTAATTTATCTAAAATGAAAAGTTTGCTTTTATTAGCTTTTTCCTACAAAGTACGAACAACAACATTCAAAGCAAAAGAAGAAGAAAAAGATGAAAACATCCTATGATTATATCGTAGGTAAACTAGCTTGTGGTGCATGAAATGCGGAATATAAAACGATCCATGAAACCTAAAAATACATTGAGAAATTTCGTAATTACTTGTTTTGTTTATCTTACAAGAAACGTTGCAAATGCCGTCATAAAACCTTCTTTTATAATTTCAACCATGCCTCCATATTCTTCAGGATCAACATTTTGAACACTGGTTGCATAGACAAAAACAATCAGTGAACTAATAGCAGCAAATCTGAAATGACGATGTTGCGAAACAAACAAAAGTTCTGTCGAAATTCGAGTCGACTTACAATGCAATACCAAAAATACCTTTGACAGCTAACAGTCCGAGTAAAATTCCAATGATAACACTTAAAACTTGTCGAAGCCAATAGACAGCATCGAGAAATTCTTCCTGAAAACGAGTATCATGAAACAAAAAAACGTCATTTCGAAATTTGATATTATTCGTACTTTATGCGTCCAGATTGCTTTTGGTGTTAATGCGCGTTTAACAAATGCAAATGTAAGATGTTCGGATGAAGTTGCAGTTAATTTCGATGTATTTCGATTCGATGATGACGAATAATTTGTACTTGAAGCTGTTGAACTCATTGGTTGAAGTAAAAAAAAAACGACGAGAAATTAAAAGTTCGATTATCTAAAAAATAAACTCAAACTAACTAAATCTTTTCTATTCTTGAACTTTGTTTAAAAAGAAAACTGTAAATCTCAATCTATTTCTTTCCAATTAATTGAACAACTTTTTCAATCATCAATCCAATTCCATCGTAAACTTCATGAAACGACGCATTTTTCATAAAAGCTGGCGTTGTAACAATTCGTTGTTTTTCATCAACACAAACTTGATTGACATCACATTCCTGTGTCTCAGCGCCCATTTGTCGTGCGCTTAGCACCGCGCCCGAATAGGGAAAAACATTTTTCGCTTCGTCATCAGTTAAATTCTTCAGTTTGCCTAAAGTAATCTTCGCTCCAGGAAACAATCGCGCAGCAATCACAGGCGAAATGCAACACAAGCCGATCGGCTTTCGACTATTGTGAAATTCTTTGAGAATTTTTTCTAAACGTTCGTCGACAGTCATTTGTTCGCCGTCGAATGCGAATGTCGAGAGATTTTTCGCAGCACCAAAACCACCGGGCAGAACAATGGCTTGAAATTGATTGACTTGAAGTTTATCGAGCGAGGATATATTCTGACCGCCACGAGCTATTCGAGCACTTTCGACAAGAACATTACGAGTTTCCGGCATGGCTTCGCCAGTTAAATGATTGATAACATGTTTTTGAGCGACATCAGGTGCAAATAAACGAACGGATGCTGAATGTCGACTTAGATGAACAAGACAAGCCGATGCTTCGTGAATTTCACTTCCATCATAAACACCGCTGCCACTTAAAACAACAGCTACGTTTCGTAATGAACCGGATTGTGTTGAAAGATGTCGAACAGCTGTTCGGAGTAGCATTTTTCGTTTAAAATTTGCTCTTTTCTTCTCTGTTCTATCTGCGTTCGAGCGAACTATTTATTTGAATGTCTCTTACAAAATTACTGCATAGAAATATAACCAATCTGAAATAAGAAACAATGAACTCATCCGATTGGCGAACAATAAACCAGTCAATTTATTTAATCAATCTGACACGGTAAATAGTTGAATCATTGAAAGAACCTTGCCAACACACCGAAGAATTTGAAGGAACACGGCTCTTTTTTTTAATCAAATTCATTTGATTAGAAATTAAGAAAAGAAACAATGTTGACAAATATTGATGCGTTAGAAAAAGAATTAGACACATTGAATACACGTGAAGTATGTTCGAATAATAAATCGTTGTCATTCTTTTTTATTGATTTGATTTTCTTTTTGAAGAAAGTTTTAAACGATGAATTAGCGGTTCTATTAGCCAATGAAGAATCATTTGAAAGACAAATGATGACAATTAAAAATCTCGTGTTTGTATTCGTAAAAATCAAAAATTGAATCGAAGATTCGTTTGCTTTTTCTAGACCAGCATTACAAATAATAACACAAGATGCACATAGTCTATCGAATACAATCTCATTTACTGCCGCATTAGCTGATAATATCAGTGGCAAAGTTCGAGAATTAGATGTGACTAAAGTGAGTTGAGTTGATTCGATTTCGAAGTCAATGACTGTATATATATATAACATAGAGTCGTGTTGTTGCTTGTTTACAACGAGCAAACGATATAATCGATTTAAAAAAATGTACAGACGGTGTTAAAAAAGCTCTCGAAGATGAAGAATACGAACAAGTAAAAACATTCGTCATTTACCTAAGAGAAAATTTCGTTTTATCTAGGCTGCTGCACATATTCATCGATATTTAAATATCGATCCTGCGTCACTTCAATTGAGTAGTGATCCTGTCGAAGGTGAGCTCAATTTAATCTCAAAGATTGGTTTTTCCTAATGAAATTCTATCGTAGGAAGTAGTCTTCATCATGCGTTACTTTCTCTTGACGATGCCGAAAAAACTCTCAAGAAAATTGTCAATGAAAAATTCGATCAAGCTGTTGAAACGGGCAATTTGCCTGAAGCTATGCGTTTCTTTAAAATCTTTCCTCTTCTCAATCTTCATCAAATTGGTCTCGAGAAATTCTGCAAACATCTTTGTCTACAAATCAACGATCATGGCGAGAAAACATTGAAGAAAACTTTAGAAATTCCATTCAATCACAAACGTTATCCAGTTGTTTATTCCGATTATTTAACAAATCTATTCGAATATATTGCAGATATTGTTGAAACCTATCAACCACTCGTTGAAACATACTACGGTTTGATTCGATCGATCAAAATAAAAAAAAACCCGCATTTTCTCTTATTAGGTCACGGAAAATTGTTTAATTTCGTTTCAATGCTTCAATCAGCTTGTGATACACGTGTTGAACACGCGATGAATTCATTTAAATCTCAACGAAAATTCGATAATATCTTCCGTCGAATTCAACAATCATCCATTCTAACACAAAGGACTCTTGCAACAACGGGAAACAATCTGATGACAACGGATCTTGCGTCAGCCGATAAAATCGATCCACGTGAACTCGATGATTTCCTTGCTGAAATCACATTGATCAATGCTAGTTGTGAATTATATTTGCGTTTCGTACGTCGACGTTTGAATGCCGATTGTGAAGCTGCTTTTCCGTTGGTTAACGAAACTAAAGCAGACGAATGTGTTAAACAATTAAAGGAAATCGAACGATTTCTTAATCATTCAGGTTTATGTCGAATTCTACATGAATTTATCAATCAATATATCACAATCGAAGATTATTTCATGCGTGAAAGTATCTACAAAGCGATTCTTCTCGATTCGCCGGAAATGGTCGACGATGTTTTCTTTATTCTTCGAAAATGTCTTAAGTACGAAATTCTTCGATTGTCAAAATCAAAATAAATTTCATTGAATATTTGCTTTTCTTTAGACGTTCGATTTCGAGTTCGAATATTGAAGGTATTTGTGCGATGTTAAATCATGCTGTTAGCATTCTCGATTCTGTCTATCGTGAACAATTATACGCTCGATTAAAGTCAGGTTTTCCATCGGGTTTTGATCTTTCACAAGCCTACACGGTCATTCAATCGAGTATTCAATCAGGCCGATTGCAGAGTAATGATATTGAGAAATTGAAACAAACATTTTTATCAACATTTAATAACGTTGAAATCACGCATGGTAATTTGCATACGTTGAAAAGTTTATTAGAGGACGAATTGAAAAAACTGTCGGTTGTAAACGAACATCATCGAACGAAATTAGATGTAAATCGATGTTTTGTTTCATTTCGAGAGAGAAATTATGTTTTTGGTTGATTTAGAATTGTTTGAGTGAATTGAATTCGGTTGCGAATCATTTTAAAGATTTAGTTGAATATGCATGTCAACAATTGTGTTCAAGTGCAATCAAACCTCGTATCAAAGCATTCATGGATATTTATACAACAATTAATCATAAATTATCTGAAGTAAAGCGTGTTTTTCTTTCTGTCGAAATAAATAAATTGCTCGTAGGATGAATTTTCTCAATTCGAAGCAAATGATCCATTTGTCCAGAATTTTGTCGTTCAAGTCGATTCATTATTTATTCAATTTAAAGTAATTTTTAAAAAAAGTTTAAAAAAGCTTTGTCGATGCATGAAAAATCATTCGTTTAGAGTATTCTTAGTTCAGGCAATTATGATCGGTTAATCAGTGTTTCAACAAATGAAATTGTTACAATTTGGGAAAAAGTTTTATTAAAATGCGGATTTAATCGAGTACGAATCATTGTTTTTCGTTTATTTTTTAAAATTCTGTTTTTATTGATTTCAGTTGGGCGGATTACAATTCGATAAAGAAGTTCGTGTCCTAATGACATATCTAACAAATGCAACAAGTCTTCCTATTCGTGATAAATTTCAACGTTTAACACAAATTGCAACGTTACTTAGTTTAGAAAAAGTAAAATCGATTCGTACATCAATCAAAATAAGACGAATTCGAATAAATTTTTTTCATTTAGTTAAAAGAAATACATGATTATTGGGATCCAACATCAGGCAAAATCACTTGGCGTCTAACACCATCAGAAGTTCGACAAATATTAAACTTACGGTAGGATCGTTTTTTTTATCGAAAGAAATGTTTTTCAAATAGATTTTGTTCGTTTTCAGGGTCGATTTTCGTAATGACGAAGTCCGAGCGTTGAAACTGTGATCCACAAAGTCTTTTTTTTAGTTCGATAATTATTATGAAATAAATTTTCAAAAACTTTCATTTGTTGTTTTTTATTTCAGAAAGAACAAACAGATTTTGTTGCTTTTCGTACTGACTTACTTTTCGGATTTTTTTTTATACTTCAAACTTTGCACCAGAGATATTTATTACAATCTTTTTTTGCTTATCGATATGCACTTTGCGTTCGATAGAGATAGGAACGATTTTTTTTTAAGTAGAGTTTATTTATTTGTTCGAAAAAGTTATTTTCAACAAAAAAAGTTTTTCGTTATTGTTGAAAGTTTTCTAGTTGAATTAAGCGACACGTTTGTACCAACGACGAGCTTTAACATCGTTACATTCCATTTCCTATCGTGCGTTGAGAAGAATACAGATCAATAGAAATTTTAGTTCGAATTCAAACTTACGATCATTAATTGACCTTGAGCATCAACATATCGTACAACAACTGATTTTTTACCACTTTTATCAACTGATGTATGAACCCATTTGTCACCTTCGAAGCTGATTGTTGACTTAATTAGAAAAAGAAACGAGATCATTTCGAGTATAAGAAAATCTACTTACAGTGACTTGTCGACCATCGGGTGTTGTTTCTTGAAATTCAACACCAGGTGTAAAATCTTGAGTGACCGTTTTGAGTGTACTTTCAGAACGAATTGTCCATACACCATTGTTTTCACTGACAATTACACGTGGTTTTAAACCTTTGGCTGCTAAACGTGTGGCCAAACCGACACCGATTTCTTTCATATAGTTATCGAAGTTTTCACCATCGACCTATTGAATACGATCAAATGAGAATGTTGATTCAAAGAATTCAAGAATACGTACGTAATCCCAGCTGCCTTTAACTGCTTCAGGTCCCGACATGTTCTCTTAGTTGAAATTTACGAACAGATACAAACAAAAATATAATTTCGCTAACTGCGATCTAACAAACATCTTACCTCGGCTTTTTATATCATTTTACAAGGTGAATCACTCGTAGGAGGCTGAAGGTTATGCAAATACAGAATTCGTTAGAGAAAAAACTTTGATGATAAGATTAAAAACCTAGAAAATAACAGATATTCAGTTTTTCAATGACGTTTATGACTTATCAAATGCAAAGTATGCAAATAGAAACATTTTCAATAGATTTACAGAATACTTCAGATTATTTATTTTGATGCCACCGTATATTGATCAATCTTCCGAAGATTTTCAATATCGACTTCATGTCGAAAATTTGCCAGTGGACGTCACTCAAAAGCTTATTCACGATCAATTCAGTCGATACGGAACTATCGGTAGATTATATTTAAAACGTCGTGTTACGAGAGAATCATCTATTTTATTACCAAATCCACATGTAATTATATTCTATGTTGATCATCACAGTATCGATGCAGTCATGGCTAGTCGACCGTTGTTTATGAAGGATCGCGAACTTCGTATTCGTCGTTGTTTGCCGATGATACGACGATATCCATACGAATCGAATTTAACAACAAATAAGATGCTTGTACGTGCTTCTGGTGATTGTGAAGATCAAGAACAAATCTTGCCGAATGATGAAATTATTCTCGATTATTTGAAAGCAACTGGAGGAACTGTTGTACGTTGGGAAAGATTCGACGAACGAACTCTATTTGTTGAATTCAATGATTACGATCCGGTTGACATTTGTTGTTTATCACGACCGCATTTTATCAACGATCAAATGATTGAAATCGAAAAATGCGGCGATGAACAACAAGCTCGACGTCGAGCTCAATACCAGCAAAAGTAAATTTTCAAATTCTGTAGTGTTCATTGTTTGTATCTTTTGTTGAAAATTCAATGCAGAAATCGTTCGAGTTCTCTTCGAGTTTCTTCGACAAAAACATCCAATGACACAATTTCACTAACATTAACATTAAATACCAGTGAACAAACAATACCACTTGCGTCGACTGATGAAAATATGACTCAACATATCGAATATGAACATAAACAAATGATATTAGAACTTAAAAATCAATTAGAAAAAACAATGAAAAAACGTATACGTTTACAACGTTTAACAACTGATTGTCAAAACGAACAAAAACGTTTGACTGCCGATTTTCGACGTTGGCAGAAATTATATGGCGAGAGTATCCAAGAGAAACCACGTGTTCAAGAGGATGGCGAAAGAAAACTAGCAGAATTAAAACAAGAATATTCGAGAATTCAACAACTCTATGATCAACTCTGAATATCAAAATTTTCCGTTTTATATAGCCAAGAATTCGGTCTTTTTTTTTTATTTAACAATGTCAGATGAGATATTCTAACAAATGTTCGTTTACAATTTCGAAAATAAACTTCGTCTGTATATCGATGTTAATACTAAAGATGAAAGATTTTATTTAGTTTATTAAATCTAAATATTCGATTGTCCTAACTTATGTACGCGATTTATACTAACAATATTAAAAAAAATAATACAATTGTTGAATTATTCGACACGTTTATACCAACGTCGACCTTTGACTGATCCACATTCCATATCCTGAAAACAAAAATGGAATTTTCTTTATTGACAAAAGGAAATATACAAAAGAGTAAATTTACAATCATCTGTTGATCTTTGTCATCAACATAACGTGTGACAAGAGTTGTCTTTCCATTTTTATCGATGGTTGTAGCAATCCATTTATTTCCTTCGAAAGTAATTGTTGTCTAAGATCGAAACAAACAGATCAAAATCGATTTCTTTCAGTTATTCAATCTTACTGTAGCTTCACGTCCATCTAAAGTTGTTTCTTCAAACGGAATACCCGGTGTAAAATCGATCGAAACCGTTCTCAATGTTCCTTCTAATTTAATATTCCATTTATCGCCATTGCTACTGATAATTAATCGAGGTTTAACAGCTTTCGCTGCCATACGCATCGGCCAACTAACACCAATTTCTTTCATTACTTCATCAAAATTCTCATCATTTACCTGTTTATTTGAAAACAAAACAATAAATTCCATCAAACAATGACAAAAAATTTGTATACATACATGATCCCAAGTACCTTTGAGTGCTTCAACACCACTGTTCGACATGTTTTAATCTAGAAATTCCAAACAAATAAGGAAAATAAAAGAATCGAAGAATATAGTCAGTTTGTTTTTTAATTGACTAAAAACAAATGCAACCATGCTTAAAGTACTCACCTTAGCCGTTCAAGTGTATGAAGGTAGATGTTATTATTATAAATAACAAGAAAGAAGAAGAAAAAGAAAAAAAAATAAGTAGGAGTAGATCGCTGTTTTTTCTTGACAATTGATGCATGTAATGTCACATTATTTTTTAATCTGCTTACAAAACAAATTGAGTTCAAGAGAATAGGTCTGTTAGCTTCTATTTTGTTTACATAAAAACGAGCAAAGTTTAGAACTGACATCTGCTTTCTGAAAACATTGCAGCAGAAAATAAACTTGATTGAAGAATTAAATATCTTTTATGAACGTAATCTACTAATAAAATAAATGAAAAAAAAGCTAGTCATCATTTTATTGAGTTTTTTTTATACGCCGTTGTGCTAATAATTATCTATTCCCTTGAAATATAATCGCAATTAATGCAAAATGATATTAATTATTTCTTGTTAAAGAACAATGTACTGCTATAGTTATATTCGCAGTTTATTTTAATGTATAATTAACATTCTCTTGAATTAGTTTTTATTTTTCATCGACAATAATATTCAAATTCAGAATATTGACATTTGACGTCTGATAAAAATATAAATTGCGTCTATAAAACTAAAAACAATCTATGATCTATCACAAGCATTCGAGTCATATAAATACAAAAGGTTTCATAGAATAAAAAAAAATATAATTATATATTTCAAATTCTTCGAAGTCGGTACATGTCTACTTTTGTATAAGAAGAAGAATTATTTGGAAATATGTTAATGTAATCATCAAAGAACAAGTTATAATTTCCTGTTTGAACAAGAAAAAAACATCATTTCAATGTCTATTTTTGGTTACTGTCATATAACATTTTTATTGGTGAAAACATTTGACAACGAAATAATTATTGACATTTTATTCATGTGTTTCATTCTATTTACGTTTCTGCATATGGTTCACAATTGTGAACTTTTATTATTGTACTTTTGGGCCAAAAGTCTACACTCAAGAGAACAGAACATTCTCGAATAGTATTGTCAGCTATCTTTTAATTAACCAATACAAATCAATCAATTTACTTCAGTAATTATATTTAATCGATGCCATGATGACGTTTTTTTTATATAGTTACAACATAATTCGTATGTCACACCTCTTAAAGTATGCGTAGTGGGATGAATCTGCTTGTCATCATGTTGAATCTTATCTCTTATTCAAAATACCCACGATTTTCATGTGTTTTATCTGTTCTTTATTTAAGTTGTTAATTCTGTTGACAATCATTTCATATTCAATTGTATTGCGTCGAAGTTTTTCCTCGTTTTCTTCTTCTATTAATTTAAACAAACAAAATTGATGATAACGATATTACCTATTTAATAATATATTTTTGCGCTCGTTTTCATTTTAAAGAATTATACACATTTCAATGATAAACATTGAATTTAATTAGACATACAAAACGTTTTCTTGTTTTTTTAAAGATTAATACGTCAGTATTATTTTCAATGAATAATCTTCCACCAGAAATAATTTATTCTATTTTCAAATATCTTCATAAAGAACACATAGCGTATGCGTTTCTCGAATTAAACAATTACTTTTCTTGTCTAACAAAATATTTTCTCGGACAAGAATTTGATTTTACTCGAATCAATGATCCAACTATAGTTCAATATTGTCTATCGATAATGTTACCATCAATTGGTTCGAATCTTCGGTATTTATCCATTGGTTATCCGTATCATCTACGAACCTATCTCAAATCTATACAAATCTATTGTACAAATTTAGATACACTTCATATTTATTGTTTTTCGAATAGTGAAGACATACGTTTATATATTATTCATTTACTTGATTATCAAATTGAATCATTGCATTTCTTAGTCGATAATCAAATTGTTGGCGAACAGATTAGTTATCGTTTATTAAATAAATTTTTCAATGAACATTTTTCTCGAAAATATCTTAGTTCAACACTGTTTTTACATTTATTATCTTTCGATGATCTTCTTCTCTTAGAACGTTATTGTAACAGTAGTTATCTATCTGATGGTTTATATATGATCGAATGTGTATCAAATGGCGAATTATTAACTGATACTAAAGACGATCTATGCATAATGTCGAAAAATCTTCATGGTGAACATATTTTTTCCATAAGACAAACTAATGCAAAGGATAATCTACTTGAATATGAATTAATCAATGAGCAAACTCAAAAATGTTTATCGGTATTAATATGTAACGAAGATGAAGAATATTGGATGTCATCTTCAGTGTTTTCAACGCGTCGAAAACAATCGAATCGTTCGTGTTCAAGATTTATATTCGAAAAAATTGATGATAATAATCATTATTATATTCGTCCTTGTTACGCATATGCTAAACGTTTACAAATTCAAGGCAAACGTGTTATAATCTCTCGATGTGATAATGAAAATATTTTAAACCATTGTTTTCGACTTCATCATATTGTATAAGAATAAAAAATAAATATTTTTTTGTCCTTGGACGCCTATATTTTTTAAATAATCATAAAACGAAGAAAAAACAAGATTAGTTTTATCAGACAGCGTCAATAGAAAAACGACCGCACCTTTTTTTTTACTCTACATATTTTCGAACTCTTCGAATCTCATTAATCACCAAATACACGGCTCGCCTTTTGTTGGTGAGAAAAAAACACGCATATATTACACGCAAAAGTAATTTATTTCTATCGATTAGTTGTGTTGTGATAGTTTTATATTTTGGCATAGGTTCTTCTTCAGTTTTTAATCTATAGAAATTTGATAAATATAGTCAAGAGAAGAACAAGACATTCATCCTATCTTTTTCGTTTGTGAGTGTAAAACGTAAATCCATTTCTCTGTTTTTTTTTTCATTTCTTTGTTATTAAGATAGAAAAAAAAGAAAGAAATCGATTTCGACAAATGTTGGCCAAACAAAACACAAAACTTACTCAAATCTATCGTCATATATCGAATTTTTTACTTCAAAACTCAATCCTACAACAAACAGCGAGTTCATCATCCTATCAAAGTATTCATCTTCATCTGCTCACTAATATTTCACAAGTTAATATCATGCTTCGTAGTTTATCAATTTTTCTTTATCTCAGCAAGATAAACGATCAATTGAGATAAATTAAGAAAAGAAAATTTTGTTTTCGACAGCAACTGTTATTTTCACGACTTAAAATTGAAGAGATAAACACGCTTTATTTTAAGAACGAAGTAAATAATCTTTTTTTTTACAGATTACAGATATTGAGGACTTCAAAGTATTTTTGCGACTGCACTGTTCGAGTCATTCTGAGTACTTTAGAAGCAAGACGAGTTTGTTGTTGATTTTCATGTTTCTCTTCTTTTTCTGATTTTGCGTTCTGTTCTTCTTCGAGTGAGATGAAAGAAAAAAGTCGTCGGTTACGACAGTATTGACTAGATATGAAGATGGATAGAGAGAGGGAAAGAGTGAGAGAAAACAAAAATAAATATTTACTATGGTGACACAGAAACGAAATGAGTCCAAGTTCCTTCCTATCCTTGATTCATTATATAAGTCTCGTTTATATGGTCATCTTTTTTTTAATTTCGTTCTAAAATTCATATTTTCTTTTTCTATGGAATACAACTTATTTCTGTCTGCCATATGCCTTCACGATCACATTGCTCGATTTATTCTGTTCTTTTTATTTTGTTGTTTTTTTTTCTTTTTCTTCTAGAAAATTGCGAATCGTTCGATTCTATTAACGAAACAGGTCAATTTTATAAAATGACAACACGACGATTTCTTAGTGGTTACGATGTTTTGCTCGATCGACGTGCTAATAAAGTACTAAAATAATTCGTGTTTTTTTTTTATCTCTTATTTCTATTCGATTTTCTCCAGGGTACAGCATTTACAATCGAAGAACGACAAACATATCGTATTCATGGATTATTACCACCAACAATTGCAACGCCTGACCTTCAAATCGAAAGATTCATGGACAATCTACGAAATCTACCTGATGACCTCTCACGATACATAGCATTAGCTGCTTTACAAGATCGAAATGAAAAATTATTCTATCGTGTTGCAATGAAATATACACAGGAGATTATGCCACTCGTTTACACGCCAACTGTTGGCTTAGCTTGTCAAAAATACGGGTTAATTTTTTCTAAACCAAAGTAAATACTTTCATTTCTTCGTTATCAGCAATCGAGATTTTGTTTAAATAGAGGTTTATTTATTTCGATTCATGACAAAGGTCATGTCTATGATGTCTTAACAAATTGGCCAATTCAAGATGTTCGCGTATGTTTGAAAAATATGTTTTTATTTTTGTCAAAATGAAAATTACAAATCTAGGCAATTGTGGTTACAGATGGCGAACGAATCTTAGGTTTGGGTGATCTCGGTTGCTGTGGTATGGGCATACCTGTCGGAAAATTAAGTTTATACACTGCCTTAGCTGGTGTTGCGCCGGAATATTGTCTACCAATTACATTGGATGTTGGAACAAATAATAAAGTAATTTTCGAGATGATTTTCAATGTAATTTACCGTTTTCTCGAGTAGGAATTTCTCGAAGATAAATATTATCTCGGTTTACGTCAAAAACGAGTTACTGGAAAAGAATACGATGAATTTATTGATGAATTTATGCAAGCTGTTGTGAAAAAGTAATGAAATTCAATCGATATTTGTCTTATCAATTGATTTACTGTCGAATTTAGATACGGAAATCAATGTTTAATTCAATTCGAAGATTTTGCTGTAAGAATTATCAAATTGATCTTTTTGTAAAACACGAAGAAATTCTCTTCTAGAATCATAATGCATTTCGTCTATTGGAAAAATATCGTGAAGATTATTGCACATTCAATGATGATATTCAAGGTACGGCTAGTGTTGCTGTTGCTGGTATTCTATCGTCACTTCGTATTACTGGTCGAAAATTATCGGATAATACATTTTTGTTTTACGGAGCTGGAGAAGTGCGTAGAAATCGAGATGAAGAAATGTTTATTTTAATTTTAATGTTGTTTTTTTTCTCTAGGCATCGATTGGTATGTCGAATTTACTTGTATTGGCAATGGAACGTGAAGGTTTATCAGCTGAAGAAGCTATTAAAAAGATCTATCTTGTTGATTCCAAAGGACTTATTGTTAAAGTAAAATTTTTTTTTTGTGAATTTGAAATCATGGGAAATCTTGATTAAATGCAAATTCAGGATCGTCCAGTTGGTGGATTGAATGAAGAAAAGAAACGATATGCTCATGTTCATGAACCAATTGCTAAATTACCAGATATTGTTAAAGCACTTAAACCATCATTTCTTATCGGTAGATTGATTATTCAACATGTGTTTTTTTCTTCTACGGGTTTTATTTAGGTGCTGCTGGCCAAGGTCCTGCGTTTACACGCGAAATCCTAGAAGATATGGCTTCGTTCAATAAACATCCGGTTATTTTTGCACTTTCAAATCCAACATCAAAAGCTGAATGTACCGCACAAGAAGCTTACGAAGCAACAAACGGTCAATGCGTATTTGCGTCTGGTTCACCATTTCCAGATGTCGAATACAATGGTAAAAAATATGTACCCGGTCAAGGAAATAATTCGTATATCTTTCCTGGTGTTGGTCTTGCGATTGTTACGTTTGGTATTCGACGTATTCCAGAAGAATTATTTTACATATCAGCTAAAACACTTTCCGAACAAGTTACTGATGAAGATCTTGCCAATGGTCTTGTTTATCCACCAATTGAAAAGATTCGTTCGGTTTCAGGCAAAATTGCGGCTTCTCTAGCCGAATATGCCTATGAGAACAATCTCGCATCACTCTATCCAAAACCAGAAAATTTAGAACGATATGTTGAAGAAAGTCAATATAAAGCCGAATATGAAGAAGCTTTACCACCACGATGGAATTGGCCAAGTTCAATTTAATTATGCGAAAACACATACATACAAAATAGAAACCATCAAGTTTTTTTTCTTTTCTTTGCTTTATTTGTCTGAGATTACATTCGATATCTTATCTTTATTTAAATTAAACTCTCTAATTTAAAATAATATTTTTGTCTGTTGATTTGTGCTCGAAGAACGTATAGTTTCGAAACAAAAAAAAACGTGCGAATAGTTTGCGTAGATCGTTTTTAAAGTACATGACTCAGCTAGAGAATACTTCACTCAGTGGGTGAGCTGTTACACACTCCTTAGCGGATGCTGTCAAAGCCAAACCGTCCCGAACTTTCACCGTGCAAGTACTGCTGTTGTTCGACGAACGAACAAACGTCATCCCTCACTCTACGATGTAACGATCATCATACACGCTAATCGCAATGTCACTTCAATGCTGAAATCACTCTTAAATGTGTACAGAATTGATGTTGTGCAAGAACATGATTCGCAATACGAAATCATTTTTCGTTTCAAATCAAGGTGAGAAATGATAGAAGAAAATGGATAAGATAATGCTATCAGTTGGTAAAGAAAAAACGAAGAGGAGAGGCATATAACATTCATTTCTGAATTCATAGACAATGTCGACAAGTTGTGCAGTTATTGTTGGTGATATTGGAGGTACGAATGCACGATTGCAATTATTTTGGTATAGTAATGATCAAAATTCATCAACACCGACGATAGTACATGTAACAAGACAAACCTATCGAACGAATACATTTCCTGGTTTGAGTGGTGTATTGAAACGATTTATAGATGATGCTCAAAATGAACAAGTCGAGAAAAATGTTTTGAATGCTTTAATAAACAAAAAGTGTGTATAAAAATAGAATAAATTAAAATATTAAAGACTTTTTTTGTTTGTTTTAAATAGTATTCGCATAGTATTAGCTGTATGTGGTCCAATATGGAATAATCGTCGTAGTAATGATACAAATAATGTTCGTATGGAAGCTGATGGCAGTCGATGGCCGCAACAACATGCTGAAACAATCGAAAATGAACTCAGTCTCAAACCAAATTCACTTGTATTTCTCAATGATTTCGAAGCAGTCGGTTATTGTCTTGCTGGACAAGTTGATTCACAAGCCAACGAACTATGCAAAAGTAGTAAATCTATTCTTCTTCATCAATCTCCATCTGCTGATGCTGTTGATCCACAAGCACCGGTAGCTTGTCTCGGTGCAGGTACCGGTCTTGGCGCTTGTTTTCTCACGCCTGTCGGTTCAGGTCGATATGAAGTTCATGCATCCGAAGCCGGTATGACTGATACAATTAGTCCACGATCCGATGAAGAATGGTGTCTATTAAAATATCTTCGTCTTACACAATCATTTGTCGAAGTCGAACAATTGATATCAGGTCCTGCATTTGTAACCATGTTGAAATTCTATTCCGAACATTTGAATCAATCATTATCATCGAAACTCGAACATGATCTTGCACAAGTATCAGCCGATGATGCTCCAGCAATTATTTCTCAACATGCTCAAGAATATCACGATTCACTATGTCTTCGAGTTGTTGACACATTTCTCGATATGTTCGGTCGAGCTTTAGGTACAGCAGCGCAAACATTTCTACCTTATCGTGGTTTATTCATAACTGGCGGTATTCTACCGAAACTTGCATGGCGTTGGCAGAATAATCCGGACAATCTTTTACTAAAATCTTATCTTGATCAAGGTGAAAAAATGAGTGAAATTGTTGGACGTGTTCCACTTTTTCTCATTGATGACGATGATTTAGGTTTGAAAGGTTGTCTTTACTTTATGACCAGTCATAATGATTAATATAAAGTTTTTTTTTGTTCTATTGTATTGAAATAATTCATTCAACATACGTAAATTTAATATCAATCGTTTCTCTTGAGAATTGTTTCAAGATTAATAATAACATGAAATCAATTAATTGTGTGCGTCAGAGAGAATAAAAGTTGTGTATACCTTAGAAAACTAAAAGAAATAATATTGATCGTGATCTAATTCTCCATAGATTTTCGTCTAGAATGTGTTGTAAGAGAATATATTTTTTTCTTTTCTTTTCATTGAACATTTATTCATTTGACACAATATCGATGATGTGGTTCTTACTAATTCTCTCGAATATTTTCTTCACAACAACAATTGCGATTGACAAAACTACTGAACCAATTTTATTAAAATTCGATGAGGCAACACTCACTAAACTTCGTTTATCATCAGCAAGTGCAACAACTAGTGAATCTTATGTTGATTACGAACTATTGAGTGAATATCAATGTGCTATTGAATGTATTAAAGATCGATCAATGTGTACAGGCTATATTTATGATACAGCAAATAAGATTTGTTCATTGTACCATGATGCAAGTCGAACTATTGATGATGATATAACTAAAATAGTAAGTTTTTCTATAGTGGATAAGATTATTTGAGATTGACGTCTTGTTTTTTTTTCAAGCGAGAAAAAGTCAAACCAAATGTTTGTGAAAAATTTCAATGTAAACCGGGAGCGATCTGTATTGGTCAAAATGAGCAAGGACAAGAAGTTCCAACTTGTGTTTGTTTGAATGGACAATCAACATCTGATGATTGTGATAAAACAGGTTGATTGAAAACGAAATCAAATGTTTGACTATTTGCTTTTTCCTTATATTCGAATAGAAACTGGTATTTGGACAGATTATAATGATTGGTCTGTTTGTAGTGTTACATGTGGCGAAGGTTATCGATTTCGTAAACGTGAATGTTTATCATCTGATGATAAAAAACGTAAAATTTCAACGGATAAATGTATTGGAAAAGATATTGAAATTCAACCGTGTGATATAACAACTTGTCCAGGTAGAATCTTTTCTTTCTGTTTTGAAACAGAAGCAAATGTTTTTTTTCTTCTTTTCTCTCTTTATAATTAAAGTCTACGGTCCGTGGACACAATGGACGCCTTGCTCAACATTTTGTGGTATCGGTATAAAACAACGTAATCGTTCGTGTATTCCACCAGGTTCTAGTTGTGGAAATTATACACACGAACAACGAGCTTGTGGAGAAGCGAATTGTCAACGTGTTGCTGGTATCAAAGAAACTGAACCAGAAAAATATCCATTAAAAGGTTATTTAGCCATTCGTGAAGGTGATATCTTATGTGTTCCACAAAATAGCAGTGGAATGGTTAAACATATGGCTGATTTAGTAAGACAAAACTTTATTTATATTTACTCAAACACATATCATCTCATTCATTAATTAAGGTTTGCAAATCAATTGGTCTTCCACGCGGTGCACAATACGGTAAAATAGATTACAGAAATTGTTTCATCTCTTGTTTATTTTTTTTTGCAGCTGTTCTTAATCCAATTCGATATAATTCAACATGTTATCCGGGTATTCTATGTGATGGAACCGAAACAAATTTCTACGAGTGCAAATATGATCGAGTACAAACAACAAATACTGTCAGCGATCTCTATGCAATTGTTGCTCGATGCATAAGTAACATTTGAGTTTCATTGACAAATGAATTCGTTTTTTTGTTTTTAGTTGATGGTGGTTTTTCTCCTTGGACCGACTGGTCTCAATGCACAAAATCATGTGGTTCAGGTCAAACAACTCGTTCTCGAACATGTACGGATCCACCACCGTCAACACTTGAACTCGAAGTTGTCAGCGATGATCTTTCGTTAGCTGGAATGAATTGTACCGGAGACTATACACAAATGAAAACATGTAATGAACAATCATGTTAATCAAATTTTATTTTCAGAAAACAAAAACGCTATTGATAAACATTTCAAAAGGAAAAACACACAAATCACTTTATTCATAACATATATTTATTGATTATATATTTATTTTAAAAATAAACATTCAAATTCAATTCTTAGTTGTTGTTGTTAATATCCTCGTCGACGTTGTAAAGAACCTTGATAATCATTTTCTATAGTCCATACACGATTGTTAATTTTGATTCGTTGACGTCGATAAATCGCAAATGAACCACGAAAAGCTGTATTTGTTGACGCATATAATATAGGAAATAAAGCACATTTCAATATAAGTATATAATAGGCTATTTGTAATGCATGTTGAATTTTTGGAATATTATGAAATATAATTAATATTCGAATCGATATCCAAGGTAGCCAAAGAACAAGAAATGTCATACTCAATACGAAAACATGCATTGTCATTCGTCGTTCAAATAAATATATTTTTCTTTCGCCTAAATCAAGTTGTCTCGGTTTTTGTTTTCGTTTACATAAATGACGTAAAAGATAACATAAACCAATAACAATACTTCCAATTGGTAGAACATAAATAAACGCAATTTCTGTATAAAACATCCATGGTGGATGATAAATCGATGTTGTATAAGTTGTACAATACGATGTTGAATTCGATGTTTCAGATTCTAAGACAACAAGATAACTTTTATAATTGGTCATAAATGGAATTCCATAGAAAAGAAATAAGATTATCCAAGATAAGATTAGTAAATAAATTAAATAACGACGACGAATATCGGTTGATAGTGTTTTTAAACTATATATTCGTGTGTAAAGCATAAACGCAATAGCATAAATAACAGCTGACATAGCACAAGATTCACCGATACCTAATGCAGCGCATAATTTTGATGTCAATGGACTTCCGTATGCGCTAACGAAACGCATTGGAAGTACAAAACCACCCATGAATAAATCGATGAATGCCATGCCTAATACGAACATATTCGACCAATGTTTACCATCTGCACGCGCGACATACGTTATAAAAACACAAAGCTAAACGAAAATATATTCGATATCATGAATATAGTTTTTTTTTAGACAAAAAAAAAGATATTCGAAACTTACATTTCCAATGACAATAGCAGCGATGAATACTAATAAGGTTAATTTTTCGACTGTTGAAGATGAATTTTCGTATTCTGTTCCCATGTTTTAGTTTATTATTCCTCTCTTGTCTACGGTGTTTACTGTAAATGAACGAGATGGAAAATGAAGTGAAATGGATGCAAAACTATTTTTAAAAGAATTCAATTTGATTCACTCTCGCTAAAAAAGTATTCAATGAAAGTAATAATGAAACACTATTCGTTAATAGTTTTCTGTCATGAAAAGAAATTCATCAAGTTTTTGACAAGTTCAATTATCAAGAAAAAAAAATAAAATAAAAATTCGCAATTCAACACCCTCAAAGATTTCTATTTGAAAAGCTTGTTAATGATAGTCTGCCTTTGTTTAGATGATAGATTCTAATGTTATGCATTTGAAAGTTCATAAATTCGACATTTTTAAATATAGAAGGACTTGATATTGAACTAGTTTTATGAGAAAATCATCTACTATGTTCAATTCGAAACAATGAACGCGTAGGATGTATTGATTTCATTGTTAATTTCCTATGAAAAATGTGATAATAATAAATTGGCAATGATGTCTACGACTTTCGACACCTTGCAAATTAGTTGCGTTGATTTCTTTTTTGATAAAGAGTAGACGAAGAAAAAGAAAACGATTGAAAATCTTCTTTCTTTTGACACGTAACGACATCTTCTCCTTAGCAATTGTTTATAGCAGAGAGGCTGTTGCTCAGTTAAATTTGATGTAAAATCGATGCAGATGGAAAAGAATAGTTATTCGAACAAATCCTTCTAATATTTTAATACCTTAAGATGGACATTCAATACGTTTACACAAAAAAACGTTCGGAATTCGGTCGGCAAGTTCATTTTACTGATCGACCTGTTGAAATTATCGCTGATATTCAACCGAATCCTGATTTATTACAAGATTACATTGCGCGCAATCCAGTTGATATTGGCGTACAGAATGTCCGCGAATTTTCTGAACATTGGGTAGATTATTAAAATAATTGTTTGTTTTCCTTGAATTGAAATATTTGTCGGCGAATTTTAGGTGAATACAGTTCGATTTGAAACAGAAAATCGAGGTATTAATCATGCTGAAGGTGGCTGGCCGAAAGATGTCAATCCACTTGAACCCGATCAAACATCACGTTTTCGAAAGAAAACAGAAAAAGAAGATGGCTACGGACGAGCTGTTCTATCGCTTGGACAAGTAGATTTTTTTTATTTAACAACAACAACAGAATATTAATTTTAGTCTATCGAACATACAATCAAACAAAATAATGCAATTGATATCTATGAAAATTATTTTCATCATTTGGAACCGGATATTGTTGAAGAAGCACCGTTTGCTAAAACAATTAATATCTATCGGTAGAAGTTCTCGGGTTTTTTTTTCTTCTTTTCTAATGATTTCGTCGATTTTTGAATTCAGTGATCCTCATAATACTCGACGAACAGCTAATCATATATCATGGTATGCCGATGGTGCACGTAAAATAGCTGTTTCATATTGTAATCTCGAATTTCAATCAGCTACAACTGATTCATTTATGGATTCATATATTTGGGATATTGGTAGACATCGAGTTTTCTTTTATTTTAAAGATATTCAATCAAATATATTTGACTTTTGCTAGAAAATCCAACAAAGCCGGAGTTTTATCTCAAACCAATATCTCCACTTGTCTGTGTCGAATTCAATCCTAAAGATACACATCAATTAGTCGGAGGTTGTTACAACGGTCAAGTTTGTAAGTGACAGAACAAAAAATTACTATTGAACAATAAAATAATATTTCCGTTTGAAAAAAAAAACAGGTATATTCGATACACGAAAGGGAAGTACAGCTGTCGAACAGTCACTTATCGAAAATAGTCATCGTGATCCAGCTTATAAAACCCTTTGGCTACAATCGAAATCGGGTACTGAATTCTTTTCAGCATCAACCGATGGAAAAGTGAGAAGAAGCCAGTCGATGAGAAAGATCTTGATATTTTTTTTCTGTAATTAAATTTTCTCTAGGTTCTCTGGTGGGACACGAAAAAACTCTCGGAACCAGTTGAAACATTGATATTAGATATTGAAAAGAAAGGTCGACTTGAAAATGCTCTCGGAGCTATGTCACTCGAATACGAACCGACAATCGTACGTTGAAGAGAAGAAGAAGAAGAAGAAGAAGAAAAAAGATCTCTTTTTTTCTTGTTTCGTTTATCTTTTAGCCAACAAAATTCATGGTTGGCACTGAACAAGGTCGAATTATTTCGTGTAATCGAAAAGGCAAAAACGATGCCGAAAAAATCGGCAGTGTTTTCCCAGGACATTGGGGTCCTGTTTATGCACTTCAACGTCATCCGAATTTCACGAAAAACTTTCTCTCAGTCGGCGATTGGACTGTTCGTATTTGGTCCGAAGAATTGCGAGACGATTGTATTATGTGGACAAAGTAATTCTCTCATGAAAATCGATCATTTGCATTCCAAGATTTGTTTTTAGACCGAGTATGCATGCTCTTACCGATGCACAATGGTCGCCAACACGATCGTCGATTTTTTATACAACGAAAATGGATGGTAAATACGTCGAATTCGAAATTGTCGATAGGCTGTGATCTTTGCTTTTGCAGGTACATTGGATGTTTGGGATATCTTATTCAAACAGAACGAACCAACATTATCGATTCAAGTTGTTGACGAACCACTTCATTGTTTACGTGTTCAAGAATCTCAAGGTCGTCTTGTTGCATGTGGTTCACAGAATGGAACAGTGACATTAGTTGAAGTATCGGATAATTTATGTATTCAAGGAAAAAGTGAAAAAGCTCTTGTAACTGGCGTAAGAATTCGTTTTTCTGTGTTGCAATTATATATATAAAAAAAACAAAATTTTCAAAATTCAATTAGATGTTTGATCGTGAAACCAGACGTGCCAAAGTTCTCGAAGCACGTGGAAGAGCTAAACGAGATCAACGAGGACGATCAGCACCAGGAGAGGTAGAGATTCTTGTTGAATTCTTATTTTGTTTGTTTGATTATTTGAAATGTCGAATAGAAAGGTGAAAAAGGAGCGACTGAAGGTGGACCAGCTGAATCTGAATTAAAAGAATCCGATCCGATTGAAAAAGCTGAAAAAGATTTTTGGAAAATCATCGAAGAAGAAAAACGAAAACGAGATAGAAAAACAGCTTTAGTAAGTCATCTTGTTTCTTTTTTCTCTGTTTCATCTTAATTCATCTGATCATAGGGTGACGAAAAACTTGCTGGTGAAGGTGGAGCCACGGTTCAATCAGAAGCCGCTGCTAATTCAACTGCTCAGACGGCTGAATAATCCATTTATAGACGTCAATTCTTTCTTTTTTTCTTTTCTTTCTCAATCATATTTCACTTTTTTTTTCTTTTCTCATGAATAAAAAAAAAAGAAGAAAATAATTTTCAAATAAAATATCGACAAAATCTCAATTAATTTGATTGGATATTTTATTTTATTTTTCAATCAGATCAAGTTCTAACGAAATAAATAAACAAACAAAAACTGTTCACTCAAACATTTGACTTAATTCATTCGCAATTGACATCATATATCGTAGATATTCTCGCGAGAATTTCTCATTTCTATTCATATGCATTTGAAATTCAACGGTATGCTGTTGTTCAATTTGCTCGAAATAACCTAAAACACATCGATATTTATAAAAATCATCGTTTTTATAATGAATTGGCGAATATTTTCGAGTGATATGAACTTCTAAATTCTCATGTCGAAATCGATTCGTTATCATACTAAGACAAACAATCGGAATGATATGATCATGTAATGGCAATGTTAACGGATGAGTTGGATCGAGTAGTGTTTGATGTTTGAATATAGATGAATAGGTTTGAGAATGAAGAATTGAATGCGATTGAAATTCGTAGAGAATATCAGAACGATAGGAACATGTTTGTTGATGAAAACATTTGAAATATAATTTCGGTGATTGATCGATCGATTGTATTCGACCGTTTTTATCGAAATGAATGCGAATTTCATCGTTTGTTTGCCGATTGAAACAGATAAGAAGAATTTCACGTTGATGATCGATATAAGTCATTTTAAACCAAGGAAATATCAATGAAATTGATTCATCATTCGATTCAATAAACTAGGAAAATTTGAAAGTAGTTTTTTTTTTAAATTTTTAATTCAACAAACGCGTGTACTTCACGTTTAATTCTATGATTTAGTTTGTAGAAGATTTGTTGTAATGACTGTAGATTATCTTTTTGAATTTCAATTCGTTCGAGAATCGTCGATGGAAAGAATGTATCGAATAATGGCGGAAGAAAATGTTGATTAATCAAAGAATCTAAATTATTCGGAAGATTATTTTCAAGATATTGTTGTTGTTCAGGATATTTTAATAGATAAATATATCCAAATGAAATGTTCATTGTATAGATTTGATTTGTGTTTGTTGTTGAATAATCAAGAGTTGAAAGTTGATCAAAGAAAAGAGATGATAATGATGGAAATGAAGATTTCAAATGATCGCAAGGTAAACTATCGAGTTCGATGCGGAGATGAGTGAGATGATTGTGTTGAGTGTAGGAAGATTTTGTTGATGGTTTCAATCGAATGAATGAAGATAAACAAGTCATGCCATCGATAAGAAAAAATTGAGGCGGAATTTTCGAATCAATCATTGGTAAACTGTCATTCTGAAATTTTAAACAGATTGCATTTTGTTTTGGAACAAAAAACAATTTACACTAATTGAAAGTGACAAAGGAGAACCTGGATGAATGTATGCCGGTTGGTTTTTGTTCGGTTTTGGTGACTTTTTGAAAAAAAATGTTTGAAAATGGAATTTAAAAGTTCAATAAAATTTCGCTTACTGAAGTTCGATAAGTCGGTAGAATCGATTGATCATCGAGATTTAATTTAGCGAAAATATCTTCTAACTGTTCGGTTTTACCTTCGATATAATTTCGAGCATTACGATAGAGTTGACCAACAATTGATTCTGATCGATAGGATCGTTTTTCATCTTTGCCAAGAAAATCCGGGTATTTATTTCCACATTTTTTACGAAGTTCTTGAAGATGAGTTTTGTTAACAACATAACCAGTTTTACCTGAGTCAACTAAATCGAAAGAAGACATTCGAGTTTGTTCTTTTTTTCCTTTGTTATTCAACAAACCAGACGATGCAAACATTTTAGCTAATTCAATTGCTAATGTTTGACATGTTCGTTTCGAACATTTTTCTTCATTTTTATCAACAATAATCGCATGTAAATTATAGATTTCTCCTGAATTAGTTGCATTCAATGTTGACAAACAATATTTAATCACATCTCGTGGAGTAATCGCTGTCGATTGACATTGTTTTTCATCAGGTGTATAATCAAGCGGTAGTACTTGATATTTCAAACGCAATTCCTCTCCCCAATAGACCTTTGTTAAACACAAAAACGTTGACGATACTCTCGCAAACGAATGAATATTCAACTTACGAAATATCCGTCACCATCAAGATCTGAACCGGCTATTTTATTAAAATCAGGTCCTAGAATTAATCGAATATTTTAAAATATCCGTAGATAACAAGCATACGTACGTTGGCCTCGAGTTGAAAAAACAATAACATCAGTTAAGTGATATAATTCAGGCAGATCAACTGCCCATAATTCTAACATATCACCTGCATATGGACTATTCAACAATAAATTGTTTTGTTTTTTTCAATAGTTAATTCGAAGAAAAATTTACCAAGGATTTTTCGTGACAATAACTCGTCCTCTTACACATTCAAATTTTGGATTTGTTGTTGTTTTTCCGTGATCATTCAAAATTTGATAACGAATAAAACATTGTCCTTCTTCAAGTTGAGATTCTAACGCACAACCAAAGATATATCGACATTCATTGACTGGCAATGGAATTTTATTTCTTAATAGATCACTAAATTATATTTTCTTTTCTTGTTATAAAAAATATTTAAACGAACAAAAATAAATTTACTCGGAACAATTCGAAATCGATGGTTTTGTCTTAAACCATCGTTGTTGAAGTCGTAGAAATGTTTTATCTGACACTCCAAGATCGGACAAGAGCCAAATAAATTGGTTATTCAATCTGCTTGATGCTGAAATGAAATTTTTTGAATTTTTGAAAATCAAATCAAAACTTTACTCGGCCGACTAAAACCACAAATATCTAAAGTCCAATCATTACATTCAAATTTTTTCATTGATGGTCGAATTTTAATATAAAACTGTTCGGATGTTGATTGAGGATCAATTATAATTAAACCTTTACAACCAGCCATACGAATTTGATATGCCGATGATGAAAAACCATTTCTAAGTTGATTACTTATCAATTTAGCTAAACCTTTCGAAATCAAACCATTTCCATCAGTAAAACAATAATTATTCCTTTCGATATCATCAATCATGAGAACACATCGTTCACCTCGTTGAACACGAGAATGAAATTCATTTACATTTGAACAATAAGTCAATTGAATCTTGAAAATAAATCGATTTTATGTTGAAAAAGAAAAACATAAGAGCAATCATTTACATTTGTTGGATCAGTTTTACTAAACCATAGGCCTAATCGAGCGACATAAGTTCCTAAATTATTAATTCGATGAAATTCTCCTAATAATTCTCGTTTTCGATCGATTTCATCCAATGAGAATGCTTTCAAAAACCAAAACGAATGTTCTTTTATTTGTGAATTCGATGATCCGAATAGATGATAATGATTTCCATTGAAATCTAAACCTGTTTGAAATAATTCTTCGAAATAGTCGATTAATTGTTGATCGATATTGAAATAGATATTCGGTGGATCAGGTTTTAAATAAACAAGACAAAAATCATTCACACCTCCAAACAACGAATGACGTAGAGCACGATGACCTTTACATTTCTCTTTCGGCATCAGTAATGAACGTGTCGGTGTTAATTGTACAACTGAAACATAATTAATTTGATCATCGAATGTTGTTTTCGATGGACTATTTTCAAAAATTGCAAATAAATCGATCCAATAGCATTTTTTCAATTCATAATAAGCTTTCAATGCGACTTGATAAAAATGTCGATCATTTTTCTGAGCTAAATTTATCATAAAATTTTGCAAATTTGGATTATGCAAATATCTATCATCGAAAACGTAACCTAATGAATGAAGTAATGAAACAGCATAACGACTATGTTCACTAGGATAATCATTTAAAATCTCATTCGACCATTGGTAAATCCTATGTTGAATCGTAATTGTTGTATAGAAAATCTTTAAATAATGATCCATTTGAAGTTCATTAATAAATTCATTCACTGATGATTTCGGTGATAAACTTATAAGAAAACTTGAACATTTATTTAAACATTTAACTAAACGATGATTACCATAGACTCGTTTATTTTCGATTTCGATAGTAAATAAACTATAACTGAAGATCATTTCCGAGAAATCTTCACCATCGATTATAAGAATTTCTTTATGTAAATATTTTAATGGAAATAATAAACGAATTGCTAAAGATTTATTTTCAATGAAAAGAGTCTGTTTAGTTAGAATTTTAATTGTCCATTGATCTGTTTGTTTGAAAAGTGTTTTATGAATGAGAAATTTATCCGTTGAAAGTAAACAACCGAAATAAAGATTATCGATAATTCGATCGGATTTTGTCGATGAAATTTTTGAATACGAAGGTGTATCAATAGAAAACCATATTTGAGGATATTGACTAAAACAATCGGCGAGATTCGAACGAATTTCATTGGCATTTGAAAGTGAACAGGAATAGGATAATTGATTATCTTTTTGTTTACAAACGAGTTGTTTTTTAATACCGATTGATGATGAAATAATAGGAATTAAATCAGGTAAAACATTATGAAATGTACATTGAATAGACCGTCTTTGAGGGAAGAGAAATAGAGACAAAGAATCAATTGAAAACTTTCTTCTTACTCGGTCATTTGTAGATGTTTCTATGTTTCAAATATTTGATTTTCTTTCGATACGAAGAGAGAGATCGTTATTTCTTTTGTGTTTTTCTTTATTCTGTCATTTCGATTTTCTCTATAAGAAGAATAGACATTCCTTTCTTCTCTTTTTGTCTTATCGTTTATTTATTCGAATAAATCATTGAAACAACAAAAATAAGCTCGAAACGTTTATTAATTATGTTTTGCAGATACAAGTCTTTCGACAATAAGATTCAAGTTTAGGATTTAATTGACAATTTGTTATTGAACATGTACCATCCTTGTAGAAATCTTCGCAGCCTAATTTTCAAAAATAAAATACAAATAAAGAAATTTAGAAAACAAAAATAACAATTTTGTTGACATACAAGTTTTACATGTTCGTGGACAGAGTACTCGACAGGGTATACCAGCAAATTCAATTTCAGGTGCACAATAAGATTCATAAGCAAGACAAGCAAGTGATGAATCATCGCATGTATAAGGTGCTACAGTTGTATTTAAAGTAAGTGATGATATTGCTTGAGTAATTAGTGGTGTTAATGATTGAGATATTGTTGTTTGTTGAGTTGTTGTTATTGTTGTGGTCGTCGAATCTGCTACATCTAAAAGTAAATAGAATTAAAATTGAATTCAATGGAAAAAAAAACTGAAAGTTTCTCAAACTTTGTTCACAATTGTCACCAGTATATTGAGTTGGACAACGGCAACTAGCTTTTGTTGTGCCCGATAAAACAATACATGTACCACCATTTAAACATTGAAAATTATTCGAACATGGATTATCTGAAAATAATTGACATGTTGTACCTGTATAACCAACGGGACATTGACATGAATAACTATTTAAAACTGATATACATGTTCCACCATTCGAACAAGGTGAACTCGGATAACATTGATTCGTATATTGACAACGATCACCAGCGTAAACTATTGTACAACTACAAACAGCAAATGAACCGTAGTTTGTACAAGTACCACCATTAAGACATTGAATTGTTGAACAAAGATTTGATATTGTTGAACAAGTTGTATCCGTATAACCAGCTGCACATGTACAAACATATGCAGAACCAACAACTTGACATGTTCCACCATTTAAACACTAGAAAAAAAAATCAGTCAACCAATGATGAGATAAATATTCTCTCTTACTGGATTTGATAGACATGGTGATGATATTAATGTTTGACAACGAGCTCCTGTATACATTGTTTGTGCACAATTACACGAAAATGTTAAACCCGATGGAATACAGATGCCATTATTTAAACATGGTTTTACTGAACATGGATCTGTGGAATATTCACAATATTGACCTTCATATCCTGATGTACATGCACAATGTACACTGGTACTATTCACAACCGAACATGTGCCATTGTTTTGACAAACTTTCAAACTACACATATCAATCGTTGTTTCACAATATGTACCTGTATGCATCGAAGTACAGAAACATTGAGGTGTTGTTCCAATAACTACACAAGTAGCACCATTTCGACAATTATTTGCTACATTAACTGATTCACAAGTAACTTGTGAAAGTGTAGATTGACATCGTTCACCAGTAAATCCTACTGGACATGTACAACGATAGTAACAAGTAACATTTATATAATACGTGCATTCTGCACCATTCATACAAGGTGCTGATATACATGGATTATAATGTTCGCAATAAGTGCCGACAAAATGTTGAGATGCCGGACATTGACATGTTTGTACAACTTGTGTACTCGCATTATTTACTGTTGCTACACATGTACCACCATTATAACAAATGATATAACTACATGGGTCAGGTAGATTACATTGCGTACCTAAATAACCTGAATAACATGAGCACATATAGCCAAGACCTGAACTGCTCGTAGAACATGTGCCGTATTGACACGGATTACTTGAACACTATAGCAAAACAAATTATTCATGATACGAGTTATTTTTAGATAGAAAAAAAAGAATTTTTACTGGATTGGTTGTACATTGACATGTATAATTTCCTGTCGCAGTTAAAACTGGTTGACATGATGCTGGTGCACTGATTACTAAACATGGATTGATAAATTCACAATGTGTGCCAACATAGTATGGTGAACATAAACAAATATAACTATTTGTTCCTGTGATTTGACATGTACCACTATTAATACAAGGATTGACTTGACATGGTGTTTGAATTATAGCAGTTTCACATTGTGAGCCAGTATAATTCGATGGACAAATACATTGATAACCTGCTGAACTTGTTCCAACACACGTACCATGCACACATGGATTGCTTAGACAAGCAATAGCTGTATCACAATAAGTACCAGTCCAACCAGCATAACATGCACATTGAGCTGCTAATGTAATCGAATTAACTTGACATAAACCGTGTATACATATTGGATTTTGACATGGATTGACATATTGACAACGATCGCCATAGTAAGCTGACGTACATGCACATGCTATTGTCGATGATGTTAACATTGTACATGTACCATTGTTTAAACATGGATTTTGTGCACAAAGATTGAATATTTCACAAGTAGTACCAAGAAAATTAATTGGACAACTGCAAGTATATGTACTCGAACTTGTTACCGTACATGTTCCACCGTTTAAACATGGTTGAAGTCCACATGGATTAGCGATCAGACATGTTGGACCAGTGAGTTGTGGTGGACAATAGCAAACATATCCCGTGCCACTGCTTACGGTTACACAGGTGCCAGAATTGCATGGTGATGGACTACAAAGATTGGCAGCTGTTTGACATTGCGTACCAGTAAATAATGTCGTACAATAACATGTATATCCACCTGTTGACAGTTGAACACAAGTACCACCATTAAAACCTATTTGATGAGGAGTGAAATCAATGTTTTAAATAACTAACAAAAGACTAAAACAACTTACAAGGTGAATAAAGACATGGATTTGTCACTGAACTACATTGTGCTCCAGTAAAATTCGGTGGACAAACGCATACATAACCAGTCGTACCACTGTCCATGCAAGTACCATTATTTTGACATGGATTAAGTGAACAAATTGAAACTGTTGTTTGACATCTCACACCAGTATATCCTGTTGGACAAACACATATAACTGTACCATTCGGCAATAGTAAACATGTTCCACCATTTAAACAAGTCGAATTTGTACATTGAGTTGGTAATATTGTATCACAATCGTCACCACCGTATCCAGCTTGACAAAAACATCCGTAACCAGGTACACATGTGCCACCATTGGTACATACAAGTGTTGGTCGAGAACTTGTTGGACATGGCGTCGTTGTTACATTACAAGTTAAACCACTCGCATAACTTGGACATATGCATGTTGTTCCATTACAAGTTCCATTATTTCGACAAGGTGATGATGAACAAAATAAAGTTGGAATTGTTTCATTACAACGAATACCAGTAAAGTCTGGTGGACATATACATATAGCACTACCATTAATTAATGTACCGCAAGTTGCATTCGGTGCACATGGCATACTTGCACATGGATTTGCTATATCACAGTAAGTACCCGTAAAACCAGATGGACATATGCATGAATAAGCTGTACCAGTTAAACGAACGCATGTACCTCCATTTCGACATGGAGCTATCGATCCAGGTACAGTGGCACATTGATCAACGATTTCACAATATGTACCCGAACGACCCGTTGGACATAGACAGAGAAATGTTGAATTTGCTAACATAACACATGTTCCATGGATACAAGTTACTGTTGAACAAGGATTTGCATATGTTTCACAATAAGTTCCTTCAAAGGAAAACAAAGTTAACAAAAAAATGGTAATCTTAGATTTTCGTAAAATTACCAGTAAAAGTATCTGGACAAAGACATATTGGTTTAGAAAGAGAATTGATAACACATGTGCCATTATTAAAACAAAATGGTATCGTATTATTACATGGATTGATCAATGTTTCACAGAAACTACAATATAGAAATAGATTATTTCGAGAGAGAGAGAGAGAGAGAGAGAGAGAAAACAAGCACAATTACACTCCAGTAGCAAGACCACAACATTGACAAGTCATATTCATTGTAATTGGATTGTATAAACATACACCACCATTTAAACCTATTAGAACATATTCATTGCATTATAACTTTACGTATCTATATATGAAATATCAACTTACATGGATTAGAATCACAAGGAAGTGACGATGTTTCACTAAAATTCAATCAGAAATTTTGAAAAAAAAATAGAATTGAACAAAGATCAATACTGAATACATACCAACGAACACCAGTATAACCCGTTGGACAAACACAGATAACACCTCCAGAAGAAGTCGATTGACATACACCTCCATTCAAACCTAAAAGAATTCTATGAATACAAATCAATTTCATGATCAAATAACATACACGGATAGATATAACATGGACAATTACATATTTCACATCGACTACCAGAATAACCAGTTGGACAAACGCATACATATGAATTATTACCATATGCTAAACAAGTACCATTACGAAAGCAAGGTTCAGAACTACATGGATTTGTTGGTGTTTCACAATATGTGCCTGTATAACCTTCTGGACACCAACATATAAAACCAGTTAATGTTGTTAAACAAGTTCCACCATTGATACAAGGTGATGGAGTCAATTGACATCCACTAATAATGGTTTCGCAATAGAGACCTGTTGCTGTCGATGGACATGTACAATGAAAACCTAATGTTGCTGTTGCATTGACTACACATGTTCCTCCATTGAGACAAATCGATGGATTGGCTTGACAAACATTTGTTGTGTTTACTGTTGTATTACAATACGTTCCCGTATAATTTGCTGTACAAAGACAATGAATAGTATTTGCTGCCAAATTTTGATAACAAGTTCCATTATGTAAACATGGATTCGGTGAACATAATGTTAATGTACTTTCACATCGAGTACCTGTATAAGATGGTAGACATTCACAAGCAAATCCAAAAGCTACTATTGTAGTTTGACGTTTCTTTCGACCAATCATTGCTGTTGTGGTAACACACGTACCACCATTAACGCATGGATAACCTAAAATAGCAAATATATATTTCAATAATGAAAATATTAAAATCTTACTATCACAAGGATTGATTAAATTTTCACAAAATGTACCCGTGTAATATACTAGACATTGACAAATCGTTTGATTACCACTAACATAGCATGTACCACCATTCAAACAAGTTGAATTTGCACATACAGTTGAGATATAATCGGAACAGATTTGTCCTAAAATTAACATTATATAAACGATAAAGAAAAACACATTTAATTACCAGTATATGGTGCTGGACAAATACATATGAAACCTAATGTACCATTAAGATATGTCGATGGTAAACACACGCCATTATTTAAACAAGGTGACGGTGCACAAGGTGATATTTGTATTTCACAGAGAGTTCCTGTATAACCTGTTGGACAAACACATACTTGTACACTATCTGTTGAACGTACAGCACATGTACCATTGTTTATACATGCTAATGTACATTGATTATTGAGAATCGTTTCACAACGTGAACCAGAATAACCTGTTGGACAAAGACATGCATAACCCGTTCCATTGACATAACAAATTCCATTGTTTAAGCATGGTGTTGATAGACATGGTTGTATTAATGTATCACAAGCAGCACCTGTCCATTGACTATTACAATAACAAATAGCAGTACCATCGGCACGTAATAAACATTGACCATTGACACAGTGAAGTGTCGAACAAGGTGATATCGGTGTTTCACAATATTCACCTGTATAAGTCGACAGACATTGACATGCTGTTGTTGTTGAATTCGTACCATTATATGTTACAAGACATATACCAGAATTTAGACAAGGATTTGCTGTTGTACATGGATCTATTCGTTGTTCACATAGAGTACCTGTCCATACAGGTAAACATAGACATTTAACAGCATTTAAACCGTTATAAACACATGTACCACCATTGAGACATAATGTTGTTGTACATCCACCAATATAATTTTCACAACGATAACCAGTATAATTTGTTGGACAGATACATGTATAATTATAGATTGGTAATAATGATGAACAAATACCGTTATTAAGACATGGTGATGATAGACAAGGATCAATTATTGTTAAACACTAGATTTAATCAAGAAAACAAAAAAAAAATTGTTCAGTAAAAATATTTCTAACAAAAGACAAACCTGTGGTCCAGTATATTCTGATAAACATGCACATATGGCTGTTCCTGCAACATTTCGATAACATGTTCCACCATTTCCACAATAGTAAGTCAAACATGGATTTATATATGTTTCACAAAATACTCCTGTATAAGCAATTGGACAGATACATGAAAGATTTGTCGAACCAGGTACAGTTATACAAACACCATCGTTAACACATGGTGAACTTGAACAAGGACTAATCGGTGTTTCACATAATGAACCAGTATATCCTGTTGGACAAATACAGATTCGTCCTCCAACGGATGTCGATGATATAGCACAAGTACCACCATTCAAACATGTATAATTATAACATGGATTGTATTGTTCACAGTATGTTCCCATGTATGGTGAAACACAATTACATACAAACGTACTTGTTGATGTTGCTATACAAGTACCATTATTGAGACAGAGTCCAATTTGACATACACTAACAGGTGTTTCACAATAAGTACCCGTAAAACCTGTTGGACATATACATTGAGTTGTTGTCAATGTTGTTTGAACACAAGTACCATTGTTTAAACAAGTTATTCCTGTACATGGTAAAATAATTGATTCACAACGTAAACCTGTATAGGGTGATGCACATAGACAAATATAGGACAGAGTCGTTCCAACTGTAAAACATGTTTGATTATTAAAACATGGATTTGAAAGACATGGATCTAACGGTGTTTCACATAACACTCCAGTATGAGATGCATCACAATAGCAAACATAACCAGTTCCTGTTGATAGACATGTACCTGATTGACATGGACTCGATGAACATGGATTTATAATTTGTTCACATAATGAACCTGTATAACCAGTTGGACATAGACAATAAAATTCTGTACCATTTGTGTAACAAGTACCATTGTGAACACTAGAGAACAAAAATAGAAACTGAATTGTTATTAAATCAAATCTTTACCATGGATTTAATGAACATTTATCAATTGGATGATCACAAATAAGTCCCGTATAATTGGCTTGACATGCACAATAATATGTTCCATTACCGAGTGTAAAACATGTTCCGTATATGCAAGGACTTTGTAAACATGGATTAACTAAACTTTCACATCTCGTATCCGTATATAACGGAAGACATTGACATGTGTAACTTGTTGAAGCACTATTTGCAATACAAGTACCATTATTAACACAAGGTGAACTTAAACATGGGCTAATTAATGTTTGACAATATTGACCGGTATATGTTGTTGGACAGACACAATTCGGTAGATTGGTACTATTCAATAGACAAGTACCATCGTTAAAACAAGGATTTGTTGAACATGGATTAACAAATATTTCGCAAACAGTTCCAGACCAAGTTGTTGGACATGAACAAACATAGGTTGTAGGCGATAGTGATATACATGTTCCATTGTGAAGACATGGATTTATTGAACATGCATTGACAGGTGTTAAACATTGAGGACCAGTATAACTCGGTGGACACAGACAAGTAACAATTGAACCCGAAAAAAGACATGTTCCATTATTGAAACAAGATGAATTTGTACATGGTGGTATGAGACTTTCACAATTGATACCCGTTCGATTTGTTGGACATTGACAAACATAATCTGTTCCAACGGCAATACAAGTTGAATCAACTGTACAAGGTGATGATAAACATGGATTTGTTAAATTTTGACACAATGGTCCGGTAAATGTCGAATTTATACAAACACATTGAAAACTCATTGTTACACTATTCATATAACAAAGTCCATTAGGTGCACATGGATTCGATGAACATAAATCAATAATTTGATCACAATTCGTACCATTGTATGGATATGGACAATAACATATATAACTTGTTCCATTAGCATTTGGAACGCATGTACCACCATTTCGACATGGTGTTAATGCAGGAGTTGTTGGACATGGATTAATGATAGTTTCACATTGTACACCAGTATAAATCGTTGAATTACAATAACATACATAGCCCAACATGGATCCAGTTGTACTGAATGAAGAATTTGTTACTTGTTGAAGACAAACACCATTATGTAAACCTAAACGAAAATAACTTTCATTGTATGTCGAAGATTTCGATAAAAATATTTACATGGATAACTTGAACATGGATCAATTTGTTGTTCACAATAGGTTCCATTAAATCCTGATAAACACGCACAAACAAATGAACTACCTAAACTTATACATTGACCATTATTTAAACAAGGTGAAGATGCACATGGATTGACGGTTGTTTCACAATTAACACCTGTATATCCTGTTGGACACGTACAAAGATAACTACCATTTAGCACAGTACAAGTTCCTTAATAATCGATACAAAAATTTGACTTTTTATTTATCAAGGAAGAAAAACAGTTTACCATTATTTAAACATGGTGCTAGTGCACATGGATTATAGATCGTACAATTAACTCCTGAATAATTCGGATCGCAAATACATTGATACGAATTATTTCCATTTGCCAAACAGACACCATTCGGTGCACAAACATTTAAACAACAATAATCCGTTATTTCACATAATGGTCCACCGTAACAATTCGTACAATTACATTGAAGTGCACCTGTTGAACTTGCTGTACAAGTTCCATTATGTCCGCATGGATTTGATAGACACGGAACAAATATCTAGGAGAATCGATAAGACAGTAGAAAATAAAAAAATTTTCGAACAGATCCTACTTCACAACTAGTACCATTCCATGGTGAACTACAATTGCAGTAAGGTATCGATGTATTTGGATTGATAACACAAACTCCATTGTTAAGACAACTACGATTGTTTAAAGCACATAAATCCACAGCTAAAACGCAGAAATACAGAACAAAACAAAAATCATGAACACATACGTGTATTGCAAAGTTGTCCAGTATAACCCACCGGACAAACACAACTAAGCAGACCAGATGAACTTATAGTGCAGCCAGCATCGGGCGAACATAATGAACAAACTAGTATAGATAAATTTTCATTGTTTTTTTTTTTGAATTTTGACAAAAAGTAATCAATGTGTGAATTTTACTTGAAGTATTGCAAACTTGCCATTGAGGATTGAGATCACAATTCGAATTTTCACAACAATACGTTGCATGACTTAAATTCAATGGAATACACGTTGAAAATGTACTATTCATATATGTAAATGGAAACACACAACCATCAACATCTACAAATAAACTTGTTCGATTTCATTTTCAATTGTCTTCAATCAAATACTTTTCGTTGGTTCCGTAGTTATATTTAAAACATTTGCTATTGTTATATTCGGTGCTGTACCATTAGTAATAATAACTATGATAACAGTATTATTTGGACCAGGTCTAACGGAGAAAACAGATTCAAAAAAAAAGATTCATTTCAATTGACATTTACCGAACAATATCAATATGAGTTCCATTAGGAAATAGATTACTAACATCAATATATGTTAAATTATTGTACGTATTATTTCCAAGTGGAATAACAATGGTAATTGTTGTTGATGCTAAACAACACTTTCAAAAATTATTCAATTGAAATCAAAATTCTTTTTTTTACCATATGCACACCGTACACCGGTCCATCCATCGACACAGTTACATTGAAATGATCCTGTCACCAGATTATTCGTACATGTTCCATTATTTAAACATGGTCCTGATGCACACCAATTGACTAGAAAACGAATATTTGATGAACAACAAATATCGATTTAATTTCGACGTACTATTTCGACAATCGATCACTTGACCCGTAAAAACAGGTGTTGCACTACACCAAGGAAACCCGTAACCTGTGGTTATACACGTTGTATAATTGACTCCATTATATGCAAATGGAAAAACACAAGTCGTATTTGCTATAAAACACAAAAAAAAAGAGAAAATGTATTTGTAGAGAAAGAAAATTTGATGAATGCTATTGATATCAACTTTCAATAGGAATTAAACTTGTTTGATTGTATGCAACAAGAAATGGTCCCACTGTCCAATTTTGATTGACTTTATCCAATAACGGTAATTCAAATTCAGGAATAGAAGAATTCCTTCCAGTAACAGCTATAGTTACTTCACCAGATGGACTGAAAAGTAACAAAACAACATATTTTTTTTTCGGAATAAAACGATGTTCGACGTGCTTTTGTTTAT